>Ga0075368_10000332_pt1 | contig 13822 bp, 8 predicted proteins | sample EndMethybrTD3033_FD_71518 | JGI IMG/M metagenome (GOLD analysis project Ga0075368, IMG submission 71518) | Populus endosphere microbial communities from Tennessee, USA - Endosphere MetaG P. TD hybrid TD303-3 | ecosystem: Host-associated > Plants > Roots > Endosphere | place: USA: Tennessee... | reverse complement strand
GATGCCGCTGCGACGACCGACGCTCCCGCTGACGCTGCCACCAGCACCGGCAGGTCCACAGCGCAGCCTTCGGCCAACGCCGGCCCCGATGCCGCGGTGGCCGGCGAACGGGCGCAAGCGCCTTCCGTTAACCCCAACACGGGCACCACCGCGCCGTCGACGGCCCAGCCCGCTACGACCGCCGGCGAAACCGCTGCGGCGAAGCAGGGCAGCGCGGACTGATCCGCCGCGCGAATCGCCAGAAAAGGGGCGGAGGCAACTCCGCCCCTTTTTTATGAGCTACGGCCAAACGATCTTGTGATGCGATAGAATTTGTTCTCGAAGTGTATGAAATTCCCGATAGAAAAGTGAAGAAGGTCTTTTTGGGATGAAGTGACACCTTGGAGCGATCGGAAGTGGGCGAGGCCATGTCCACGACATCGCTTTTGCGATCTAAGCGCCTGACCTTTCGACAAGGTCCCTTTCGCTTACAGGTTCACAGGAGAATACCATGCGTAAGATCATGCTCGCCGCGGCTGCTGTCGCGGGCTTGGCTGCTGTTGCGGCTCACGCCGAGCCGGCGCCCGCACCCGCGCCGTCGCCGACCGAGTCCGCACCGGCTCCCGCGCCAACTCCGGCACCGTCGGAAGCACCGGCGAACTGAGCCGCGTATCGCCCTGAGCGCGACCCCCGCGCTCAGGGTTCTTCCGGCAGTGCGGGTTCAGGATTCTTCCGCCGTGCCGGTGGCGGCGATCATGTCGTCCACCAGCACGAACTTTTCGCGCGGTGCGCCGTCGCGCGCGCGCTTTACTTCGGCTTCGTCGATCTTCTGCCAGTCCTCGAAGCCAAGAACCTTCAGGCTGCGTTCTTCCGCCATGCGGTCGAAGCCCGCGCCGCCCTCCTTGCCTGCCCCGTCGCCGATATCTTCGGCGATCTTCTCGATAACGGCGAAGCCGTCCGGCCGGTTGGTGCCGATTGTCCCGCTCGGCCCGCGCCGCGCCCAGCCGACGCAATAAAGCCCTGGCCTTATGCGCCCTTCCTCGTTGGCGAAGCGGCCCGCATGGTCGTCGAACGGCACGTCGGGGATCGGCGATGTCTGATAGCCGATGCAGAGCACGACGAGATCGGCGGCAACGCGATAGGTCTCGCCCGTTCCCACCGCACGCTCGCCGTCTAGCCGGGTGCGCTCGATCTCGATTTCCGTCACCTTGCCATCGCCGGCAATGATGCGGGGCAGGGCGAAGAAATCGAACTCGATATCGATCGGCCTGTCGGCGGTGCCGGCGTCGGTCGGCGTGGCGAAGCTGCGCAAGTGCGCCACCGACTTGCGCTGGCCGGGTTCCAGCGCGCCGTCGTCAGCGGCCGGGGGCAGGTCCGCCGGGTCGACATGCGGCACGGCGCGTTCGAGATGCCCCAGTTCGCCCAATTCCTTGGGCGTCATCGCGATCTGGTGCGGGCCGCGCCGGCCCAGTACGGTAATCTTGTTAATGCGGGAGCTGTCCAGCCGCTCGATGGCGTGGGCGACGATATCGCTGCCGTCGAACTCGCCGCGCGTCTTGGCGAGGATGCGCACGACGTCGAGCGCGACGTTGCCGTTGCCGATCACGACCGCATTGCTTCCGCCGAAATCCGGATCGAGGCCTGCGAAGTTGGGGTGGCCGTTGTACCAGCCGACGAAGGCGGCGCTGCCGAAGACGTTGCCCAGGTCTTCTCCGGGCAGGCCGGCCTTCTTGTCATGCGGGGCGCCGGTGGCCAGGACGACCGCGTCGTAAAGGCTTTCCAGCTCGGCGATGGAGATATCGCGGCCGACCATCACGTTGCCGCGAAAGCGCACGTTGCCCGACAGCGAGGTCGTTTCGTAACGACGCGATACGCCTTTGATCGACTGGTGATCGGGCGCCACGCCGAAACGGATCAGTCCATAGGGAACGGGCAGGCTGTCGAAGATGTCGACGCTGACGTCGTCGCCCCACTGCTTTTGCGCTGCTTCCGCGGTGTAGTAGCCTGCGGGGCCTGATCCGATGATCGCGATATGACGCACGTATTTCTCTCCAGCATATCGCGCCGACTTCTTGGGCCGGTCGCGACTCGAGCTTAACGCGTATCAGACGCGGATAATACCGCGCGCATGCCAATCTATCGTCGCGGCATGAGAATACATCGCCGATGCGACGCACCCGCAACACGGGAAAAAGCCATTCGCAGGCGGCATTTAACCGTTTTGCAATCGGCTTCGCTGCACAAGCGGACAATGGCCACTGGAAATTCAGACGAAATCGCGCCTGCCGCGAACGCCGCCGCTTTGCCGAAGGGCGAGGCAGCAGAGGCGGTTCAGCCGGCGCGCGGGAGGGCGAAAGCCGGGCCGACCGGCGCCTGGGCCACCCGGCATTTCCTGATCGCGCGCGAATGGGCGTTCATGGCGCCCAGCCTTTGCGCGGCGCTGCTGGTGATCGGGCTGGCTTCATGGACGCTGCCCGGCGCGGTTCCGAGCAGCATCGCCATCGCCGGCATCATGCTGGCCGCCGCCGCGCCGATGTTCGTCCGGCTGGAGCGGGCAGGCGACCGGCGGAGCGAGCTGCGCTATGCCATCATGGCCTTGGCCCTCCCGTTGCCGATGCTGCTGTTCGGCTTCGCCGTGGCGCACTGGGCGCATCGGGACGGGACGGTCGGCTGGGGCAGCGCCATCGGCGTTCTCGTCATCGTCGGGACGCTGGCGGCGATCCTGCTGCATGGCCGGCTGATAGCTATTACTGCGGCGCAAGCCGGTCTGTGGTTGGGGGTCGTGCTGGTCGCCGGTTCACCAGGGACGTTCGCGGTCCTGGCGCTCGGCACCGGCCTTGGCGCCTATTTCTGTTATCGTGGCGTCCGCATCGCCGCGCGCGAGGACGAGGAGCGGCGTGAGATGGAGCGCGCCCAGGCCCGCGCCGGACACCTGCTGGCCGAATATGAGCAGGCAGGGCAGGGCTGGTTCTGGGAGACCGACCGGCGCGGCATGATCGCCTATGTCTCGCCGCGTATCGGCGCGCTGCTGGGGCGGCCGAGCAAGACGCTGGTCGGGCGTCCGTTCACCGACCTGTTCGTTCTCGATGGTCAGGGCCAGTCGAGCGAGCGGACGCTGAACTTCCATCTTTCCGCTCGTTCGCCGTTCCAGGATCTGGCCGTGCGCGCCGCGACGCCGGAAAGCGACGAGCGCTGGTGGTCGATCGGCGGCCGGCCGATCCACGACGACTTCGACAATTTCATGGGCTTCCGCGGCCTCGGCAGCGACCTGACCGAAAAGCGCCGGTCCGAGGCGGACGCATCGCGGCTGGCGCATTTCGATTCGCTCACCGGTCTCGCCAACCGTTTCCAGATGTCGCAGACGCTGGAGAAAATCCTGAACGCCCGGCGCGAGGATCATCGCGCCTGCGCCGTGTTCCTGCTCGATCTCGACCGGTTCAAGCAGGTCAACGACACGCTGGGCCATCCGGCCGGCGACGCGCTGCTCAAGCAGGTGGCGCAGCGGCTGCTCCGCACCGTCGACCAGACGGGACGCGTCGGCCGGCTGGGCGGCGATGAGTTCCAGGTCATCGTGCCGGGCCGGCCGGTGCACGAGGAACTGGCATCGCTGGCGATCCGGATCATCGAGAACCTTTCGCAGCCTTATTCGATCGACGGTCACCGCGTGGTCATCGGCGCATCGGTCGGCATCGCGCTGTCGCCGGTGGACGGGGTCACGTCAGAGGCGCTGATCCGCAATGCCGACCTGGCGCTCTATGCGGCCAAGGACGGCGGGCGCGGGCGGCACCATTTCTATGCGCCCGATCTCCACAGCGATGCCGAGGAGCGCCGCCAGCTGGAGCAGGACTTGCGCGACGCCATCACCCATGGCGGCCTGGAACTGCACTATCAGCCAGTGGTCCACACCGGGACCGAGCAGATCACCGGCTTCGAGGCGCTGATCCGCTGGACTCACCCTACGCTCGGACGATTGTCGCCGGCCAAGTTCGTCCCTATCGCCGAGGACGCCGGCCTGATCGCGCCCATCGGCGAATGGGCGCTGCGCACCGCGTGCAAGGACCTGGCTCACTGGCCGGAAAGCGTGCGCGTGGCCGTCAACGTGTCGACCCTGCAATTCGCCAACCCGGCATTGCCGGCGATCGTCACCAGCGCGCTCGCGGAAGCGCAAGTCTCGCCCGCGCGGCTGGAGCTGGAGATCACGGAAAGTGTGTTCCTGAACGACGATCGCGCGACCGAGGCGATGTTCGCCGCGTTGAAGCGCGTCGGCGTGCGGCTGGCGCTGGACGACTTCGGCACCGGCTATTCCTCGCTCGGCTATCTGCGAAAGGCGCCTTTCGACAAGATCAAGATCGACCAGAGCTTCGTGCGCGGCGCCACGGTATCGGGTAGCCGCAACGGGGCGATCATCGGCTCCATCGTCAGCCTGGCCGAGGCGCTGGGCATGGAAACGACGGCGGAGGGCGTGGAAACGCTGGATGAACTCGATCTCATCCGTACGCTCGGCTGCAGCCATATCCAGGGCTATATCTACGAGAAGCCGCTGAGCGCCGCCGCCGCGCTGGAGCGCCTGTCGGCGGGTCTTACCGCCGTCGCTCAAGGACCGCGCTCCGCGCGCAACACGCGTCAGACGATGCTGCGCAAGGTCGAACTGGACCATGGGGGCGAGCGCTATCACGGCACCATCCGCAACATCTCCACTTCCGGGGCGATGATCGAAGGCTTGTGGAACGTGCCGACCGGCACCGTCTTCGAACTGCATATGGCCGCAGGTTACGTCATCACCGCGACCGCGCGCTGGAGCAAGGAAGACCGCATGGGCGTCGAATTCGCCACGCCGCTGCAACTGGACGCCAGCGGCGGCATATCGGTGGCCCCGCCGCGTCCGCCGCGCGCGGTCGGCGATGCGCTGTTGCGCAAGACCGGATAGCCGGTTCTGCGCGATAAAGGGCATAGGGTTAGCGCTTAATCAACCAATACGGCGCTATGCTTCAAGGCTGACGCGCTTTCCGAATTGCAGGGAAGTCCGGGAGTTCGACTTGGCCGCACTTGAGAAATTCGGACTGGGGCGTATCCGCGGCATGGCGGCGGGAGCGCGTGCGCCGGCCGATGCGCTGGCGGAGCGGGCATCGGCGACGGAACTGCGCCAGGCGCTCCTGCTTCTGCGTGATTACGAGCAGTCGGGGCGCGGGTGGTTCTGGTCCACCGATGGCGAAGGCCGGATCGATTATGTCTCCCAATGCGTCGCTCAAAAACTGGGCAGGACTTGCGAGGAACTGGTCGGGCAGCCGTTCTACAGCCTGTTCAACCTGGACCGGGAAGACGACGACGAGGACGAGCGGACGCTGCCGCTGGTGCTGAGCACGCGCAAGACCTTCTCCGAACTGGAAATTCGCGCGGCATCCGGCGATCGGGACATCTGGTGGGCGATCTCGGGGCGGCCGCAGCATTCTGCGACGGGCGAGTTCGCCGGCTATCGCGGCAACGGCGTCGACATCACCAGTTCCCGCCAGAGCCAGCGCGATGCCTCGCGCCTGGCGATGTACGATTCGCTCACTGGTCTCGCCAACCGCAATCGCATGTCGAAGCTGCTGACCTCGACACTGGCCGCTTACAAGGCGGCCAAGCGCAGCTGCGCGGTGATGATGATCGATCTCGACCGGTTCAAGAAGGTCAACGACACGTTGGGCCACCCCGCCGGGGACGAACTGCTCAAGCAGGTGGCCGACAGGTTGGGCCGCGTGGCGGAAAAAGGCTGGGAGATCGGCCGGCTGGGCGGCGACGAATTTCAGGTGATCCTGCCCGATATCGACGACCGCGGGCGGCTGGGCGAGATCGCCAAGAAGATCATCGCCATGGTTTCGCAGCCTTACTCGATCGAAGGGAGCCGCTGCGTCATCGGCGCATCCATCGGCATGGCGATCGCGCCTTACGATGGGGTCAGCGGCGACGAGCTTGTCCGCAGCACGGACCTGGCGCTCTATGCGGCCAAAGGCGGCGGGCGAGGGCAGTTCAGGTTCTATTCCAACGACCTCCACAGCGAGGCCGAGCGCCGCAGCCGTATCGAGGAAGACCTTCGCGATGCGCTGACCAACGAACAGATCCATCTGGCCTATCAGCCGCTCGTCGATTCGAGCAGCAACAAGGTCGTGGCGCTCGAAGCCTTGATGCGCTGGGAGCATCCCGAACTCGGTCCGGTCTCGCCGGGTCTGTTCATTCCGATCGCCGAGGAAAGCGGGCTGGTGGGGGCGTTGGGCAGCTGGGCGCTCAAGCAGGCCTGTCAGGACGCAGCGCAATGGCCGGGCAACGTCAAGGTGTCGGTCAACGTGTCGCCGATGCAGTTCGCCAACGAGCAGTTGCCGGCGCTGGTCGCGCAGGCGCTGTCCAGTTCGGGCCTGCCGCCGGAACGGCTGGAGCTGGAGCTGACCGAATCGATCTTCATCAACAGCGGCGAATCCACCGACCAGATGTTCGCCGCGCTCAAGCGGATCGGGGTGCGGCTGGCGCTGGACGATTTCGGCACCGGCTATTCCTCGCTCGGCTATCTCAAGAGCGCGCCTTTCGACAAGATCAAGATAGACCAGAGCTTCATTCGCGGCGTGACCGAACCCGGCAACCGCAATGCCGCGATCATCAAGGCCATCGTCAGCCTGGCCGAAGCGCTTGGAATGGACACGACCGCCGAGGGTATCGAGGCGCACGACGAACTGGACCTGATGCGCGAGCTCAAGGTCAACCAGATCCAGGGCTATATCTATGGCAAGGCTGAGCGGACCGAGGACGTGATCGCCGCCATGGCCTGCGGGGACTGGGTGATAGAGCCGCAAGGCCCCAGCAAGTTCCGCTCCGACCGCCGCACCGTGCTGCGCAAGGTCGGGGTGATCCACGAAGATCACCGCTACGAAGTGATGCTGCGCAACCAGTCTTGCACCGGCTGCCTTATAGAGGGGCTGCTCGACGTGCCGGCGGATACCCAGTTCGTCGTCGACTTCGGCGAAGGCCAGCTCGCGGTCGCCACGGTCAAGCGCAGTTCCGGATCGCAGCAGGGGCTCGAATTCGAACTGCCGCTGGTGGACGACGGGGCGGGCGGGCTGGTGACGCGCAACCGCATCTCGCCCTATGTGCTGGCCGCCGCCGGCATGCCGCTCGCCGCTCTCCCATCGGGAAGCTATCCGCTCGGCCCGCCATCGGCGATGGGCGCTGCCGCCTCATTCAGCATGCCGCGCTTCGGCCAGGTCAACGAGACCGCGCGGCGGGCGTTGCGGGCCGGATGAACTGATTGCTGACAGTTCGGCGCCGGGCGGCTAAGGGGCCAGCGGTGCTCTGCCGCACGCTTTAGCAAAGACGATCATGACCGAACGTTCGAAGATCCGTAATTTCAGCATCATTGCTCATATCGACCATGGCAAGTCGACGCTGGCCGACCGGCTGATCCAGTTCACCGGCGGGCTGACCGAACGTGAGATGAGCGCGCAAGTGCTTGATAACATGGACATCGAACGCGAACGCGGCATCACGATCAAGGCCCAGACCGTCCGCCTGCAATACAAGGCGCGCGATGGCGAGACTTATGAGCTCAACCTCATGGATACGCCCGGCCACGTCGATTTCGCCTATGAGGTCAGCCGCTCCCTCGCCGCCTGCGAAGGCGCGCTGCTGGTGGTCGACGCGGCGCAGGGGGTGGAGGCGCAGACCCTCGCCAACGTCTACCAGTCGATCGAGCACGACCACGAGATCGTCCCCGTCATCAACAAGATCGACCTTCCCGCCGCCGAACCCGAAAAGGTCCGCCACGAGATCGAGGAAGTCATCGGCATCGACGCCAGCGAGGCAGTCATGGCCAGCGCCAAGTCGGGCATCGGCATCGAGGAAGTGCTGGAAGCCGTCGTCGCCAAGATCCCGGCCCCCGGCGGCGACGCCACCGCACCGCTCAAGGCCATGCTGGTCGACTCATGGTACGACCCCTACCTGGGCGTCGTCATCCTGGTGCGCGTCATCGACGGCGTCATCAGGAAGGGCCTCCAGGTCAAGTTCATGGCCGGCGGCACCGAGCACCTGATCGACCGTGTCGGCTGCTTCACTCCCAAGCTGGAGCAGCTCGACCAGCTCTCCGCCGGCGAGATCGGCTTCATCACCGCGCAGATCAAGGAAGTGGCCCAGGCCAAGGTCGGCGACACCATCACCACGGTGAAGGGCGGCGCGGCCGAGGCGCTGCCCGGCTTCAAGGAAGTCCAGCCGGTGGTGTTCTGCGGCCTGTTCCCGGTCGACGCCGCCGATTTCGAGAAGCTGCGCGAGAGCATCGCCCGCCTGCGGCTCAACGACGCCTCGTTCAGCTTCGAGATGGAGAGCAGCGCCGCCCTCGGCTTCGGCTTCCGCGCCGGCTTCCTCGGCCTGCTGCACCTGGAGATCATTCAGGAACGCCTGACGCGCGAATACGACCTCGACCTCATCACCACCGCGCCATCGGTGGTCTACCGCATCCAGCTGCGCGCCAGCCGGACGGACGACGCGCGCGAGATCTACCTCCACAACCCGGCCGACTACCCCGATCCCAGCCGCATCGAGCAGATCGACGAACCGTGGATCAAGGCGACGATCTACACGCCCGACGAATACCTGGGCTCCATCCTCAAGCTCTGCCAGGACCGCCGCGGCATCCAGACCGGCCTCACATACGTCGGCGGCCGCGCCCAGGTGAACTACGAGCTGCCGCTGAACGAAGTGGTGTTCGATTTCTACGACCGCCTGAAATCGATCAGCCGCGGCTACGCCAGCTTCGACTACGAACAGATCGGCCTGCGCGAAGGCGACCTCGTGAAGATGTCCATCCTCGTCAACAACGAGCCGGTCGACGCCCTGTCGATGATCGTCCACCGCGGCGTCGCCGAAGAACGCGGCCGCCACATGTGCGAACGCCTGAAAGACCTGATCCCGCGCCACTTGTTCAAGATCCCGATCCAGGCGGCGATCGGCGGCAAGGTCATCGCCCGCGAAACCATCGCCGCGATGCGCAAGGACGTGACGGCCAAGTGCTACGGCGGCGACATCAGCCGCAAGAAGAAGCTGCTGGAAAAGCAGAAGAAGGGCAAGGCGCGGATGCGCGAGTACGGCAACGTGCAGATCCCGCAGGAGGCGTTTATTGCCGCGCTAAGGATGGGGGAAGAATAACCGCAGGCGCCCAGGCGACGTTTTGCAAAAACGGTAGCCTGGAAGCCGGTGGCCAACGGCCAGCGGTTATTCCGGCCGGGGGCCGGCAAGCCTAAAGCGAAGCCGAGCCCTTCGACGTCACGGCTTTGCCGTGGCGGACTTCTTGTTCACTTATGCGAGGGCCATCGCCCTCGCGCTCCCAGTAGTGTCATGTTTCGATGGACTGAGCTTCAGCTTGCCGTTTCGGCTTTAGTCGAAAGGTCACGACATTGCCAGACTGGCTGATCTCCACTTCCGTATCAACGGGAACACCAAATCGCCTCGGTAACCGAACCGCGACGCCGCCATCATATGCGAAGGTACGGGTTCGGAACACCTTTGTCACGGGAGGCATTGTGCGGAACGCACGAAGACACAGCAAGCGCTCAAGCTCGAAATGCCTCTATAGCGGACATAACTTTCCCGTTTATCCCCTTGACCCACGCTTGATACGGTCAGCTATTTAGGCGTCGAGCCATTGGCGTAAGCGCGCCCTTTAGCCTCGCGATCTCATCCCTATCACCGCTTGTCCATGCGGCGCGAAGGGATTCGAATAGGCGTTCGTCAAACTCAAAAACTGCCTCATTCGGAAATCCAACCCCAGAGCAATCGGTGGAATTTTCCATGGACGCGCTTACGTAGGTTAGCCGTCCCCGCCTTCCGGTAACGAAGCGACGCTCCGGACGATCATCATAACACATTGCAATACATATCATATTTTGAACCCCGTTTGCCTTGACAACCTTTGAGGGGTTGCAGTCATCCGAGCAAGCGCGTTTGTGGTTATGTCCGAAGGCTGTGCCCACAGTGTCAGATTGCGTTGGACGCGGTTATGCTGTAGGACACGGATTCTGAAAAGTGTCCGGAGCGCCGCCATGGCTGACGAAGAGACTGCGAAGGTTGGTGGGGCGGGCAAGTTCCCGACCCCGCCTTATATCGCCTACAAGACCTTTCAGACCTTGCTCGGTGACTTGAAAGCGCATGGTCTGCCGCCGCAAATCGACCGTTCGGTGCTCACTCGCTTTTCCGGTGGGGTCCAAGGGCACGTTATGATTGCCCTGCGTGTGATGAAGCTGGTGGACGAAAAGAACGTCCCAACACCGAAGCTTGCGACGCTAGTGGACGCACATGAAACTGACGGTTACTCGGCCGCCATTAGAACTCTGGTGGAAGAAACCTATCCGTATGTGCTGAGCATTGACCTTGCGAGTGCAACGCCGAGCATGTTCACCAAGTCGTTCTCCGAAGCGACCGGGGCGGGTGAGGAATCGCTGCGCAAGTGCCGGGCGTTCTTCCTCTCTGCTGCTAGAGACGCGGGGATCGCAATCGGCTCTCGCATCGAGAAGGCCAAATTTCCTCGCAGCCGCTCGACCAACGGCAAGAAGCCGAAGGTCAAAGTGGACTCAGTCGATCCGCAATCGAACACCCCGCCCCCGCCGAACCAGACCAATTCGAAGGACGCGATATCCGACAAGGCGCTCGAATACAAATTGGTCGATCTGATGAAAGAGGCTGATATCCAGGATGAGGAGCGTGGTGCCATCTGGACGCTCATCCAATATCTGACCCGTAAAGCAAAGGCGGCTGCCTGATGAGCAGCCGCCTTACGATCTTTGTGCCCGCGAGCAGCTTTCCTTGGCCGGGAAGCTCGTCGGGCTAGCCCCGAGGGAAAGGAGGTGCGCCATGTGGTCCATGGCCAGGACATTATAGGGTAAGCGCCTTCGGGCGCGTTCCCCATCCTGCCCCCTTCCAAAAGGGGTAAGAGCAACGGCGCGCTCCCAGTCCAACCGGCGGCGCGCCGTTGTGCGTCTATATAGCGATTCCTTGAGATTCCGTCTATATGAGAGATATGGAGCGCATCACACTGGCACAGGCCTTAGCGGAAAACCGCATCAACGACTTTGTAGAGCAGGCCGAACGCAATGGCATTGGCAGCGTTGATGAAGCTGAGTTCATGCGATTGATGGGGCTAGTCACAGCGCCCCAACCAGCAGATCGAACATCCCATTCACCCGCTCGCGGTTCGAAGCGCGGAAAGTGAACTCCGACAGATAGCGGTGCATGTGCTTGCCGCTGATCTGGACATGGGGCGAGCGGACCGACGCCTTAAACAGCCGCCAGAAACCTTCCACCGTGTTGACGTGGAAGGTGTTGCCCGAACGATAGTTCGTAGCGGCGGTATTCCTTCGCACCGTGCTTGACCGAGCCATGCTCGTAGCCGTCGCCGGTAGTTGTAGCTGTGTGGGTTAAGGGGATAAACGGGTAACTATATATTGCGTGCGGCTTACGAACGGCTTTTGCGGACGTCACTTCCGCATGAATTGCCGTATGAAAAGGCGGCCCATCCCCTCGTCGCCCCGGACTTGATCCGGGGCCCCGCCTTCTTCGCGTCGTAGCGCGTGCCGGCAAGGACAAGCGGGATGCCGGATCAAGTCCGGGATGACGAAGTGGTGAAGTGTGCGAGGAGAGAAGGGAGTCGCAGCGGAATCCTACGGCCAACTCCTCGCCCGCCCATCGGTGGGGATCGGCGCCGTCCCCCGCTCATCCTTCAGCGTAAACGTCCGCCCGACCGACACATCCTCCGTCGCCGCGTCGGTATCCTCCGCCGGCAGCTTGTCGTCGCCGATCGCGTCCGCCTCGCGCCAGCGGTCGACCGGGGCGCGGCCGTCCTGCGCGAAAGTCTTGTCGTAGTCGGCGAGGATCGCTTCGGCGTCCGCCGTGTCCCAGGCGACTATGCCCTCCTCGCGCTCCAGGCGGCGGAAGGTGCGGTAGGCTTCCCTGGCGCTGGGGCTGAGGCCGGCCCACCAGCGGATGTGGCGCGCCTCGACAAGCTCGACGATGTCTTCGCCCTTGCCGGCTTCGGCCGCCTCCAGCGCGGCTTCGGCTTCCCATTCCTTGCGCCATTCCCTTTTGAGCCGCTTGAGCTCGCTGCGGGTGGAGGCTTTGCCCCGGGCCACGCCGTCGGCGGCGAAGCGCTTGGTCGCGCGGTTCCTGAGGATGAACATCAGCAGGCGGTCGTTGTAAACGCGGCGGGTGCCGACGATCTCGCCGAAGTGGTAGACGGGCGCCTCGGTGCCGTGGAGCGCGCGTTCCATGGCTACGTCTTCCAGCCGCTGGACGCCGAGCTTCAGGGCGGCTTCCCAGGCCTTGCGGAATTCCTGCGCCTGCGGGTGGCGGCGCAGCAGGTGGGCGCTTTCGGGGGTCATGTTCACCGCGTGGGCGGCGGCCTTGACGCTGCCGGTGTCGGCCAGCGCCTCGATGAAGCCGCGCTGGCGATCGAACGTCCAGCCGTCGTGGCGGTTGTAGTGGCGGGGGACGGGGGCGAAGCTCGGCAGGGTGCCTTTCGCGGCGGGCACGCGCGTCTTGTCGATCATGGCAAGGTTCCGGTTCCGGGGAGGGGGACCGGGGAGGATGTCACAAGTCGGCGGTTGTAGGACAGCCCGCGCCGTCTCGTTTGCGAAAGCGGGGGATGGGCGCGAGGCCCACCCCCTGCCTCATGCGGACGCGCGTCCTACAGGCCGTCGAGGCCCTTGCTGACGAGGATGTTCACCGCGACGCGGCGGTTCTGCGACTTGCCGTCGATGGTTTCGTTATCCGCCAGCGGATCTGCTTCCGACATGCCGGTGGGGGTCAGCATGCGATAGGGCTTCCAGCCGCAGGCCTGCTGGAGATAGTTGACCACGCGGGCGGCGCGCCGTTCGCTGAGGACCTGGTTCAGTTCCTCGCTTCCGGTGGAATCGGTATAGCCGACGACCAGCAGCAGGGCGTTGTTGACCCCTTCGGCCGCGCTGGCGGTGGCGCAGAGATCGGCCTTCGCCTGGTCGGACAACACCGCCTTGCCGATGTCGAAGTTCACGTTGGTGGTGCTCTTGACGTTGTACTGGCCGATATCGGCCACGCGGCTGCGCAGGGCCTCGGTCGCCGCGGTCTGTTCGGCGAAGCCCTGGGCGGTGCCGTTGTGGATCATGTTCGCGGTCCTGAGATCGCGGTTCTTGAGATCGATCTGGCTGGCCACCAGGCCCCCGCCCGACTGGAGCGTCTTGACCGTGACCGGGATGCCGTTGAGCAGCGATGCCGCGGCAAGCTTGTTGCTGTTGAGGCCCAGGAAGCCGCCGCTGGACTTGATCCGGGTGGCGTCGGTGAGGGTGACGACCGTGCGGGCGCCATCGGTCGTGGTGACCTGCACCCGGTTGCCGTTACGGGCGGAGATGATGCCTTCGACTTCCGGCCCCTTGGTCATCTCGGCCGCCGTGGGCGCGGCGGTGTCGGTTACCGTCCCCGTCATGTCGGCTTCGGGCTGGTCCTGCGGCTGCTGGGCCAGGGCGATCGACGCCGGGCCTGCCAGCATGGCAAGGGTTAAGAGAATGCGTGGGCTTCTCGAAATGACATTCACTGAGCGACTCCTTCAAATTCTACTCGTCGGGCCTGCGTGATCGCAGCTTGTCGTCCGACCGCCGTTCCCCGTGATCGTGTGTCCGGCCGTCGAAAACCCCTCCATCTGGCGTCACCGCTGTGCGCGGCGCGAACCGCACCGGGCGCCAGGAGGCCCCTGCGTGTTCATACAAACCTTGCGGGCAGATGAACGCACCCGGCCGCGCAGGTGGTTGTGCCGGTCATTGGAGCGTGTCTTGCGGCGAACCGATCCGGCGCGCATGCGCGC
>Ga0075368_10000329_pt1 | contig 13873 bp, 12 predicted proteins | sample EndMethybrTD3033_FD_71518 | JGI IMG/M metagenome (GOLD analysis project Ga0075368, IMG submission 71518) | Populus endosphere microbial communities from Tennessee, USA - Endosphere MetaG P. TD hybrid TD303-3 | ecosystem: Host-associated > Plants > Roots > Endosphere | place: USA: Tennessee... | reverse complement strand
CGCCTCGGGCTTCTGCGTGGGGTGAGCTTTGCGCCCCTCGCCGTCCTTCAGCCGCTCCGGCCCTGAGCAGATCGGAAACAGCCAGTCCGAGCGCATTTGGATATCGTCGTTCGACGCCTTCATGGCCTCGTAGTTGAACGTGACGCGCGATTTCTGATCGCGGCCGGCCCAGATCAGCGTCTCGTGCGCATTGGTGAAGCGCTTGCCGCGGAAGTTGGGCATCGGGTTGACCTTGCGCCAAATCACGTCGTTCTGCATCCAGAAGCCGAGATCCTGCAAGGCGGAGCCGAGGCGGAAGATGTTGTGATAGGAGCCGATCACCCAGATGGCGCCATCGGGCTTCAGGATGCGCCGGCATTCGCCGAGCCAGGCGCGCGAGAAGCGGTCGTAGTCGGCGAACGAGGAGAACTTGTCCCAGTCGTCGTCGACGCCGTCGACCTTGGTGTTGTTGGGCCGCAGCAGGTCGCGCTCAAGCTGCAGATTGTAGGGCGGATCGGCGAACACTAGATCGACGCTGGCGGTGGGGAGCTTGCCCAGTTCCTCGAGGCAATCGCCAACGAGGACGCGATTAAAGGTTGACCCGGTACGGGCACGCGGACGCAACGACATGGACGCAACTCTCGACTGGTGGATACGCTACGCTGCAACCATAGCATGCCCCGCGCGACAGGGTTGTCTGGCAAACCATTGGTCGAAGTGATCGCCGAAGCCGACACCTGGAAGCTTCCCAAGCCCGGCCGCAGTTATGGTTCTTTGATGGCGTCCCGGCACAAAGGAGGCGGAGCAATGGTCGCCAGCGATAGCTTTGCGGAGTTCCTGCGCGAGCAGCTTGCGCCGCTCGGCCACGTCACGATGCGGCGCATGTTCGGCAAGACCGGCGTATTCTGCGACGGGCTGATGCTCGGGATGGTGCGGGACGACGCGCTCTACTTCCGCGTCGATGACCGCAACCGAACGGCCTTCAAGGAGGCGGAAGCCTTTCCGCCCCTCAACTACGAGAAGAAGGGCGGCAGCATCGATCTGTCATTCTGGCGTGCGCCGGAGCGGCTGTTCGACGAACCCGACGAACTGGTCACATGGGCGCGAGCCGCATTGGGGGCTGCGCGCCGGGTCGCGGCCAAGAGAGCACCTGCCAACGCAAGACGCAAATCAGGACGACAACGTCCGTAGCTCAGCTGGCGAACTGGCGATGCAGGGCGTCGGGCCAGTCGGCGGTCAGGTAGCGGAACACCCAATTGCCGCGCGCCTTGAGCCGTTTGTAGCTCGACTTCAGGTCCAGCACCAAAGTGATGCGGCGGCTGTCACAGTTGAGCTCACCCCGGTCGTGCGTGGCCACCGGCTCGAAGCCCATCACGCGCGTATGGAAGCCGAACGGGCTGTGCGGATCGTCCTCGAACACGTCGGTGATGAGATGCGTGTAGCTCCTGGCCACCATCTCCTCGGTGGCGGCCCGCATCAGCGCCGCCGCCAGCAGCAGGTTGCCGCGCTCCCCGGCCACCACCGCGAAGCGCCCGACCTCGGCGATGCGGTGGCGCCGCACGAAGTCCTCTACGTCGCCGCGGGGGTCGAGCAGCGTCAGGCTGTACTGCGCATACTGCAGCAGCGGCGGATCGAACAGCAGCCGCAGCACCCCAGCCGGGCGGCCCTGCAGCCTCACGAGGAACCAGACGATATCGTCGCGCGTCAGATCGGTGACCGGGAACTGCTGCTCGGCCTCAATGACCCAGCGCTTTTCCCTCTGGTAGGTCGCGCCCAGCACCTCGATCGCCGCGCTGCGCCCGACGTCGTCGGTGATACGCACTGCCGTGACGCGATCATGATCGAGCATGGTTCGCCTCCTTGCCAGGTGCAGTCCATTGCTTGCCGGATAGCCAGGCGATCTCGCGCATGATCGCGGCGTGCCACTGCGTGACCATCTCGAGCGGTGCCGGCTCCTGCATCGGAGCAGGCGGGACAAGCGGGGCGCCGATGCAAAGCTCCATCGCCGCGCTGTCGCGGATGCGATGGCCGGGCTCGAGACCGGGAAAGCGAATGCCCATCGGCACGATCGGAACGCCCGTCTCGAGCGACAGCCGCGCCGCGCCCCTGCGTCCGCGCAGCAGGTAGTCAGGGTCGCGATTGACTTGGCCCTCGGGAAAAATGCCGATCGATCGGCCGGCGGTGAGATGCCTGCGCGCGCGCTCCAGCGGCGGCACGGGTCCTCGATAGAGCGGCTTCAGCACGTTGAGGAAGCGCGGCTTGGCAGGCTTGCGCGTCACAGTCACGACCTGGGCGCGGCTGTAGATGTAGCCGACGCCCGGAATCAGCCGGAAGTTCCAGTCGGCGAGGAAATGCATGAGCCGTCCGCCGCGATGCAGGAACAGCGCCGCCGGCACGAGCAGGGATTCGCAGCAGGTGTTGTGGTTGGCGGCGAGGATGAAAGGATCGGCTGCGGCGCGCACGTGCTGCAGGCCTTGCACGGCGACGATTTGCCGGCGCGCGATCAGAGCAAGGCCGCGCAGCAGCAGGCGATCGCCAAGATTGAGATGGGGCAGCGGATGGCCGAGAACATCGCCGGCGGCGGGAAAGCGCGGCCCGAAGGCCGTTGTCTGGGCAAGGTCGGGCGCGCGCACGGTGCAAGTCTCTGCGGTGTTCGAGGGCTACTCACACGAATCACCAATGCACCTTCCCTATCGGCCTTGGATGCTGCGTATCGATGATGGTCCGTTGACAGTCCCGTGACGCCGCCGGCGCGTGGGCGCCGGCGTGGATCGGCCTCCAGCCGGAGGCCTGGTTCTAGTCGATACGATAGTCCAGGCCGGCTTTGGCAAACGCGGCCTTGAACTCCGGTCGGCTCACGAAGGCCAGGAATGCGCGCGCCGCCTCGGCCTCGGTCGCTCGCGCCGAGACGGCCACGGCAAATGTGGTGACGCGCTGCGCATCCTTCGGCAGCGGGCCGACCAGCGACACGCCGGCAACCGGCATAATCTCGCTGATCTGGTGCACGCACAGCTCGACCTCGCCCTTGGCTACGGCGACGCACACGAAATCCGGATTGGCGCCCAGCACCGCCTTCTGCCGGATGGGCTCTGCGATGCCGAGGCGCTCGATGACGGTGTTGAAATGGATGCCGCTGGCACCGCCGCGCGCCGGGTCAGGGTAGGTGACCGACTTGGCCCCGAGCAGGGACTGCTTGAGGGCCTCCGTGGTGCCGATGTCAGGCTTTGGCGCACCCTCGCGCACACCGATGCCAACGCCCACTCTCGCGACAACGCTGGACGCGCCCTGCGGAATGAGGCCCTGACCGGTGAGTTTCTCGGCGGCGATATCGGTAACCACCACGGCGTCGAGCGCTTCGCCGGCCACCAGGCGCTTTTCGACCTCGCCGGCGGTCGCGAATGCCAATGTCACCGAATGCCCGCTGTCGCGCCGAAAAGCTTCGGCCAGCTCGGGCAATACCGGCTTGAGTGCAGATGCGCTGAGAACCTTCAGCTCGGCCGCCTCCGTCGCGCTACCGACCATAGTGGCCATGGCGACCACGCCCATTGCAGCCCAATTCCACGGGAAACTCTGTGCGCTACGCATAGTTCTACCCTCCTAAGGTCAGCATTGACGGTTTCCCCCGCACCAAGCGCCGGTGCTCCTCGAACCGAGGACAAGCGCTGACTTTCTTGTTATGTCTGTACGCGGAGGCAAAAGGGAGACATTGCTACCAAGGAGACGGCGTCAATGACCAACATCGAACGCACTCCGCAGAGGATGATCCTCAAATCGGGATCGACCACTCTGACCCTCGACAAGGAGGCCGGCAAAGTGACCCGCCAGCGCAAGGTGCTGCTGTGGGCCCGGCACCCGACCGAAAGCCCACTCAGCGACATTGCCGAGGTCAAGGTGGACGCGGCGACGGACCCCATGTCCGGCGCCGAGGTCTGCAGCACCAGGCTGGTCCTGCGCACGGGCGTCGGCTGGGCGTTGCCGGCGGCCGACAAGCAGGACGCGACCGCGACCACCGCGGCGGTGCGCGAGTTCCTGGGGCTGCACTAGAGCAAGATCGCTTCTGGTCGAAGCAGTTCGCTTCGATCATGGAACCTAAATCTTGCTCCACAAGTCCAGGAATAGAGCAGGCTTCACGCTTCGGCCGCCGCGTCTCGATTGAAGCAACATTATTCAATCTGAAGCGATCCTGCTCTAAGGACATCACCCGTCATCCCAGAAGCCGAGGCTTGGCCGAGGCTATCTGGGATCTGCTGCGGGCGTCGAAATTTGCGGCAGGTCCCGGCTCCTGATGATCCCGCACCTCGTGCTCGATCATCGAGGCCGGGAAGACGGGTCGCGTTTCAGTCCTGGCCGAGCCAGTCGGGCACGCGGTCCATGCCGATCAGCTCGTCGTAGCTGGGGCGGGGGCGGACCACGGCATAGGCGTCGCCCTTCACCAGCACCTCGGGGATCAGCAGGCGGGTGTTGTAGGTCGAGGACATGGTGGCACCGTAGGCGCCCGCCGTCATGAAGGCCAGCAGGTCGCCGGCGGCGAACGGCGGCAGTCGGCGATCGAGGGCCAGGTAGTCGCCCGTCTCGCAGACCGGGCCGACCACATCCTGCACCACCGGTTGCTCGCTGCTGAGCGCCTCTTTGATGGGCCAGATGTCGTGATGTGCCTCGTACAGCGTCGGCCGGATCAGATCATTCATGGCGGCATCGATGACGGTGAAGGTCTTGTCGCGGCCGTGCTTGGCGTAGATCACGCGCGACACCAGGACGCCGGCGTTGGCCACGATCATGCGCCCAGGCTCCAGGCAGACCTTGAGGCCGAGGTCGCCCACCGCCTCGCGCACCACGCGCGCGTACTCCAGCGGCGAGGGCGGCATGTCGTTGCCGCCGCGGTAGGGCACGCCGAGGCCGCCGCCCATGTCGAGGTGCTCGATGGCGTGGCCGTCGGCGCGCAGCTTCTGGGCCAGCTCGCGCATGAGGCCGAAGGCGTCGCGGAACGGCTGCAGGTCGGTGATCTGGCTGCCGATGTGCATGTGGATGCCGGCCACCTTGATGCCGGGCAGCCTGGCGGCCTTGGCAAAGAGGCGTGGAGCGTCGTCGAACGGCACGCCGAACTTGTTCTCGGCCTTGCCGGTCGAGATCTTGGCGTGCGTCTTGGCGTCCACATCCGGATTGACGCGGATGGCGATGCTGGCGGTCGCGCCCATGCCGGCTGCGACCTCGCTCAGCGCGTCGAGTTCGGGCTCGGATTCGACGTTGAAGCCCAGGATGCCCTCGCCGAGCGCATAGGCCATCTCGGCTCGGGTCTTGCCGACGCCGGCGAAGATGATCTTGTTGGCCGGCACGCCGGCCGCCTGGGCGCGGCGCAGCTCGCCCTCGGAAACGACGTCCATGCCGGCGCCGGCCTTTGCCAGGGTGGCGATCACGGCCTGGTTGGAGTTGGCCTTCAGGGCGTAGCAGATCAGCGTGTCGAGCCCGGCAAACGCCTCCTGCAGCACCCGGTAGTGCCGCTCCAGGGTGGCCGTGGCGTAGCAATAGAAGGGGGTACCGACCTCTTCGGCGATACGTGCGAGGCTTACGCCCTCCGCGTGGAGGACGCCGCCACGGTAGGCAAAATGGTGCATGAGATGCCCGCTAGTGTTCCCGATTCCGAAGTTCGGCTGTGCTTGATGCTAGGATCCCGAGCGAACTACGGAAGCATAAGGGACACTAGAATCATAAAGTTGCCAGTGTGATTCAGATTGAGAAATTCGCTCCGAGCGAAACCGCACGCACCGGCGAATTTCTCAATCATCACACTAGCGGATCAGCGGGTCCAGGATGGAGGGCTGATGCGGCTTGGTCGGATCGGGCGTCGAGCCAGGTTTCGCCTCGCCAGTGGTGGTGGCAATGCCTTCAGGCGCCTCCAGCGAGCCGCGCACGCCACAGCCGGACAGGCCCAGAGCGATAAGCCCAAGCACCAAACCAAGCTGCAGTCGGCTACGCGTCATGAGCCCTGTTGAACCCTGTTCATACGTCGCGACGCCAAGCGGCCTCCGAAACAGCCTATCGCCCCGGGGCCAGCAATGCCAATACGTTCTAGGCCCGGGCGGGGGTCTTTTCCAATCGCTTTATCCAGGTTCGCGCCATTTTGCGGACGTTCTGTGGCGCAGTTCCCCCATAGCTGGTCCTGCTCTTTACGGAATTGCGCACCGAAAGCACCGAAAACACGTCCTCGGTGATGCCGGGATAGGCCTCCTGCATGACCTCGATGGGCAGCTTGTCGAGCGGAACGCCACTGCCTTCGGCCGCCGCCACAATACGGCCGGTGACGTGGTGGGCCTCGCGGAAGGGCAGCCCAAGCGTGCGCACCATCCAGTCGGCTAGGTCGGTGGCGGTGGAGAAGCCGCTGCCGGCGGCCTCGACCATACGCGCAGCGTTAGGCTCCAGGTCGTCCACCATGCCGGTCATGGCGGAAATGGCCAGACGCAGGCTGGCGAGCGCATCGAATGTGGTCTCCTTGTCCTCCTGCATGTCCTTGGAATAGGTCAGCGGCAACCCCTTCATGACGATCAGCAACGCCTGGAACGCGGCGGCGATGCGCCCGACCTTGGCGCGCACCAGCTCGGCAGCGTCGGGGTTGCGCTTCTGCGGCATGATCGACGAGCCGGTGGTGAACTTGTCGGACAGGCGCACGAAGCCGAACTGCGGCGTCATCCAGATGACGATCTCCTCGGCGAAGCGCGACAGGTGCATGGCCGTCATGGCCGCCGCCGCCAACGTCTCGAGCGCGAAATCGCGGTCGGACACGCTGTCGAGCGAATTGGCGGTCGGGCGGTCGAAGCCGAGGCTCTCCGCCGTGGCGTGGCGATCGATCGGGAACGAAGTGCCGGCCAGCGCCGCGGCCCCGAGCGGGCTTTCGTTGAGCCGCTTCCTGGCATCTGCAAAGCGGCCACGGTCGCGGCTGAGCATCTCCACATAGGCCAGCAGGTGGTGGCCGAAGGTGACGGGCTGGGCCGGCTGCAGATGGGTAAAGCCCGGCATGACCAGCTCGGCATGGGTCTCCGCCTTGCGGGCGAGCGCCAGTTGGAGGGCGGCCAGTGCCGCTTCGGCCGCATCGATCCAGTCGCGCACGTAGAGGCGGAAATCGGTCGCTACCTGGTCGTTGCGCGAGCGGGCGGTATGCAACCGCCCGGCCGGCTCGCCGATCAGCTCCTTGAGGCGGCTTTCGACGTTCATGTGCACGTCTTCCAGCGCCCGGGAGAACTGGAAGCTGCCGCCCTCGATCTCAGCCAGGACCTTGTCCAAGCCGGCGTTAATCTTCTTGGCGTCGTCCTTGCTGATGATGCCCTGCGCGGCGAGCATGGCGGCATGCGCCTTCGAGGCGCGGATATCCTGCGGCGCCAGAGCCTTGTCGAAGCCGATCGAGGCGTTTATCTCCTGCATGATCTCGGCAGGTGACATTGTGAAGCGACCGCCCCACATCTTGTTCGCGGAATCTTTGGTCACGCAGCAGGCCTTCCGGTCACTACAGGAAACGCGAGCCCGTCCACGATGCTGGATAACCCGAAGCAAGGCTCGCCGGCCCGGGCGCCCATCGCAGCCTTGTGGGCAGCGGCCATTGCGGCGGTGGCCGGGTTTGCAGCGGTATACGTGACGTTCGGCCGGTCTGACAACGCCGTTCGCCCGGCCGCCGAGACCCCGTCCACCATCTCATCGGTCAAGCAGCTCGCCGCCCCCTCGGGTCCGGGCAGCAACGCCCTGAGCCAGGGCCACATGGCAGCCTTCGTCTTCAAGAAGGAGCCGGAAGCCCTGCCGGAGGTGCGCTTCCAGGACGCCAGCGGGACGGAAAAGTCGCTGGCCGACTGGCGCGGCAAGGTCGTTCTGGTCAATCTGTGGGCCACCTGGTGCGCGCCCTGCCGTAAGGAAATGCCGGCGCTGGATCGCCTGCAGAAGGAGCTGGGCTCGCCCAAATTCCAGGTGGTGGCGATCAGCATCGACCGCACGGGCCTGGCCGGCGCCCGCAAATTCCTCGACGAGACCAATGTGCAGAATCTGGCGCTGTACGCCGACCCGAGCACCCGGCTGAGCTCGGTGCTCAAGGCCATCGGCCTGCCCATTACCGTGCTGATCGATGCCGACGGCCGTGAGGTAGGCCGCCTGGTCGGTCCCGCCGAATGGGACAGCGAGGATGCCAAGCGCCTGATCCGGGCCGTGATGAAATAGGCGCGGACCTTCGACGCTTCACTTGGCAGGGCCGATCAGATGCCGAGCACACTCTGGTAGGCGAACAGAGCCGGGGCTCCGCCGGTGTGGATGAAAATCACATCCGTGTCGGGTTGCCATCGCCTCGCCCGCACAAGCGCGATCAGGCCCGCCAATCCCTTGCCGGAGTAGACCGGGTCGAGGGCCAAGGCTTCGAGCGCTCCGGCCAGCTTGATGGCCTCGATGGTTACCGCGTGCGGCACGCCATAGGCGGGACCAGCGTGCCCGGCCACCACCTCGACATCGGCCTCGTCGAAACGGGTGCCGATCAAATCGGCCGCGGCTCTTGCGTAGGCGATGACGTCGGAGCGCACGCGCTCGGGCTCGGCATCGATGTCGATGCCGACGATGCGCGTCTCCGGCATCGCGACCGACGCGCCGACGACGAGGCCGGCCTGGGTTCCCGCGCTGCCGGTGCAATGCACGATGGCGGCAGGCCGAATGCCGAGTGCCCGCGACTGCTCCTCGATCTCCACGATGGTCGATGCGTAGGCGATCGCGCCGAGTGGACTGGAAACACCGTACGGAACGAAGTAGGGCTTGCGCCCTTCCTGCCTGAGCCGATGTCCCAGCTCCTCGATCGCCGCATTGCGATCCCCCGTCCACGGCACGTCATGCAGATGCGCACCGTACAGCCGGTTGAGCAGCGCATTTCCCGAAGTCTCGTACTCGGGCGTCGGCGGGGCCAGACGGCCATGATAGACGGCCAGATGGCACTCCATGCCGAGCTTGGCCGCCGCGGCAGCGACCTGGCGCTGGCTGTTGGACTGCACGACACCACCCGACACCAGCGCATCGGCCCTGGCGACAACGGCTTCGTGCAGGACATAGTCGAGCTTGCGCAGCTTGTTGCCGCCGAAGCCGAGGCCGGTCGCGTCCTCGCGCTTCACCCACAGCCGCGGCCCGCCCAGGTGTGCGCTCAGCCGCCGCATCGGCTCGAGCGGCGTTGGCAGGCTGGCGAGGCCCAGGCGCGGAAACACCGACAGCTTGGAGGCGAGAGCCGATGTGTCGTTGGTCGTCATGGCGGCGAGATTAGATCGGCTGCCGGCTTCCGCAAGAGCTCGATAAGACCCTAACCCAGCACGACATTTTCCTTCCGCGCTCGGCAATGACATGGGTCTTGGCCCCTCGGCGTGCCCTTCGCGTCGCCAGGTCACACGACAAACAAGATTGCCGCAAAGATGCTACTCATGGAACCGCAGCGCGGCTGCATTGGGAGTTCAACATGCGATTGATGCATTGTGCGATTTTAGGTGCTCTGCTGGTTGCGCCGCATGTCCTGCAGGCGCAGGAGCTTAAAGACGGCACGCCCGGCGTGATCACCGGCGGCAGCGGCAACGTCTCGGTCGGCGGGTTGCCGGCGGCCCGTAGCGGCGACGGCACCGACAGCGGCGACGTGGTAGCCGGCGGATCGAAGAACGTCTTCATCAACGGCAAGCCGGCCGTGACCACGGGCGACAAGTCCGGCTGTGGCGGCATCGTCATCGGCGGCGGCAGCAACGTGTTCGTCAACGGCAAGCCGGTGGCGCGCGCCGGCGACACGACCACCGGTTGCCCGGGCAAATAGCCGTCAGGTTCAAAGTCATGCGTCACATCGGCTTCGCGCAAGCGCTGCGTTCGGTTGTGTTCGGTCTTGTGCTGCTGGCGTTCGCGCCGACCGCAAGCGCGCAGCAGCCATCGCGCGAACTGCAGAACCTGCGCGACACGACCCAGGACCTCTACCAGGCCGGTGCCTTCGACGAGGCACTGCAGCATGCCGAACGCGCGCTGCCACTGGTGATCCGCGAGTTCGGGGCCGAGCACGAGCAGGTGAGCATCCAGACCTATTCGCTGGCGCTGATCAGCGAGCGGGCAGGCAACCTCGCCAATGCCGAGCGGTACTACACGCAGACACTGCGCCTGCGCGAGAAAGTCTACGGCCAGGAAAGCCCAGCCGTCGCCATGGCGCTGGAGAGCCTGGGCGGCATCTACGTCAGGCAGAAGCGCCACGACGCAGCCGAACCGCTGTTCCAGCGCGCGCTCAAGATCCGCCAGGATGCGATCGGCCCGAACCACGCGTTCTCGGCGACCGGCCATGCCAATCTCGGCTCGGTGTATCTGGCGCGCAGCCAATGGCCGGCGGCGCTCAACTCCTATCGCCAGGCGATCCGGTTGCTGGTCAGCCAGGACACCTCGTTCACGGTCGTCAAGTCGATCGTGGATGAGGACATCCGCCGGCATCGCGATACGTTCGTCGGCCTGTGCCGGGCGGCCTGGCAGACGCGCGCCAATCCGGGTACATCGCAGGCAGCGCTGGTCGAGGAGACGTTCGCTGCGGCGCAGAACGCCTGGCATACCTCGGCGGCTGCGGCTCTCGCCAAGATGACGGCGCGGCTGGGCGCATCGGACACGGCGCTCGGTCAGCGCATCCGCCAGGTGCAGGATCTGTCCGATCGCGTGCTCGCCCTGCATGCCGAGGACAGCAAGCTGCTCGCCGACTGGAGCAAGGTGCAGCGCGCCGATCCCACCTACAATCCGCTGCTGGAAGAGTTCCGCGCGCTCAGCATCGCCCGTGCCAAGGAAAATGCACCGGTCGCCAAGCAGCAGAAGGAGCTGATCGAGCGGCTGACCGGCTCGCTCGAGCGCTGCCCGCCGGGGCAGGCGAAGGCCGGCTGCGAGAACAGCAACGGCGAGCGCGAGACAATCGGCAAGCAGCTGGCAGAGCTGTCCAAGTCGGCCTCGTCCGGTACCGAGCAGGTGATGTCGGTGCATCGCCGCATGGAGGCGGCCGAGAAGGCGCTGCCCGGCTACCAGGCCTTCACAAGCCAACGCAACACGGTGCGCGGAGAGATCGACCGTTACGAGCGCGAGGAGCGCGACGCGCGAACCAAGATCATCGCCGCCTTCCCGGAGTACGCTGCACTCACCGATCCCAAGCCGCTGGCGGTAGCCGAGGTGCAGGTGCTGCTGAAGGGCGACGAGGTGATGGTTGTCGTGCTCGTCGGCTCGGAGCGCAGCTTCGTGTGGGCCGTGACCCGCGAGCGCGCCGAATGGGCCGAGATCGACGCCAGCAACGAAACCCTGGGCGAGCACGTGCGCCTCCTGCGCGACGGCCTGGACCCGCTGGCTCAGCAGAACGCGGAGGGCTCGCCCGGCAGCCGCGCCGGCCTCAAGGGCGGCTTCGACCTCAAGCGCGCCCACGAGCTCTACAAGCTGGTGCTGGGCCCGGTGGGCCGCGTTCTCGAAGGCAAGCGTCATCTGATCGTGGTGCCGACCGGTCCGCTCACCAGCCTGCCGCTGCAGGTGCTGATCACGCGTCCGCCGGCGGTGAGCGGCGGCGATCCCACGCCGGACGAGCTGCGCAATGCCGCCTGGCTGATCAAGTCGCACGCCATGAGCGTGCTGCCGTCCGTGCAATCGCTGAGCGCGCTACGCAGGCTGGCGCTGGGCAGCCCGGCGACCGATCCGTTCTTCGGCATGGGCGATCCGGTCCTGCAGGGCAGCGGCCCGACCGAGCAGAACCGCGGCAAGCGCGTGGCCGCCAATCCGAGCCGCTTCTACCGCAGCGGTCTTGCCGACGTGCGCGCGGTGAGCGAGCTGGCGCCGCTGCCCGATACGGCCGACGAGTTGCGCGCCATCGCCAAAGTGCTGGGCGCGCCGCCCGAGGCCATCAACCTGCGCGAGGCGGCCTCCGAGGTCAGGGTGAAGACCCTGCCGCTCAACAACTATCGCGTCATCCAGTTCGCGACCCACGGCTTGGTCGCCGGCGACCTGTCGGGGCTTGCCGAGCCTGCGCTGGTTTTGACCCCGCCGCAGGTCCCCACCGAAGCCAACGACGGCCTGCTGACGGCCTCCGAGATCGCAGCGCTAAGGCTGAACGCCGATTGGGTCGTGCTGTCGGCCTGCAACACGGCGGCGGGTGCTGGCCAGGGCGCCGAAGCGCTGTCCGGTCTGGCGCGTGCGTTCTTCTATGCCGGTGCACGCGCGCTCATGGTGTCGCACTGGGCGGTCTACTCGGACGCCGCCGTGGTGTTGACCACCAAGACCTTCTCAACGCTCGCCGCCTCACCCAAGATCGGTCGCGCCGAGGCCTTTCGCACGGCCATGCTGAGCCTGATCGCCGAGGGCAAGCCACCCTCGCACTGGGCGCCGTTCGTGGTGGTGGGAGAGGGCGGAGCGCAGTGATCCCTGCGCTCGCTTAGAAGATCAAGGATAGAACAGCGGCTGCTCGCCTTCGGCGTCAGCCTGCAGCAGGCCGGCGACGATGCTGCGCGCCAGCTGCTCGGCCATGCAGCGATGGCCGGTGTCGTTGAGGTGCAAATTGTCGGACGACAGGTAGAAGCCGTCGCCACGCTCGCGCTGCAGCTCGCGCATGGTCTCGAAGCGATCGACCAGCAGGACGCGCATCTCCTTCGCCACCTCGGCGACTGCGGTCACGACCTTCTCGTAGTAGCTGTCCTTGACCAGCTGGTTGCCGAACTGAGGATCAATCAGCACGACGTCGATCTTGTTTTGCGCGAGCCACGCCAGCGTGGTCTTGAGGCAGCTCTTGAAGCGCTCGATGTCGACGTGGCGGATTGCGTCGTTGGTCCCGACCTGCCAGACGACGAGGTCGGGCTTGACCTCCTCGATCTCCTGCTTCATGCGGTCGGCCGCACCCTGGGCCTCTTCGCCACTCCTGCCGCGACCGACGACGTCGAAGTCCATGCCCTTGAAAGCGCCTTCCAGCGTCGTCTCCAGCTTGGCGATGTAGGTCGCCGAAGGTTTCGACGCACCGACGCCCGCGGTCGACGACGAGCCGATCGCCAGCACCTTGACGTTGCGTTGCAGGCGCACAGCCTTGCTGATGCCGCGCAACGGCCGCCGGAACGTCTCGCCGGCGATTCGCTTGGAGTTGCATTCCGGAGAAAGCGACGGCGGCACTTTCGGCAGTACCACGGCGGCCGCGCCGGCGACCGACGCATCCTGCGCCACTGCCAGAGTCGGCAACAAAACAACAGCGCCCGCCAGAGCGCAGAAAACCACCAGCCCGCGCATGAGGTTACCCAGCCCCTTCCTCCCAGTGCTCAAAACGTAGGCCAGGACTGCACTTACGTAAAGCAATGATATCGGTTGTCGACATGGAGCTGGATTCAAGCGGCAGTCATGGTTGACAGGCAAGGCAGGGTCGCGCCAGAACGCTCACCATGTCAAACAACCAATTGCAGTCGGTCATCGAAGGCGCCTGGGACCAGCGCGAGCGAATCAATGCCGAGACCCGCGGGGAGATCCGCGACGCGGTCGGGGCTGCGCTGGCGATGCTCGACAAGGGCGAGGCCCGCGTCGCCGCCAAGAAAGACGGTGAATGGGTCGTAAATCAATGGCTTAAGAAGGCCGTCCTGCTGTCGTTCCGGCTCAACGACATGGGGCTGATCGCAGGTGCGCCGGGGGGATCGAGCTGGTGGGACAAGGTGCCCTCCAAGTTCGCCGGCATGTCGGCGGAGGCTTTCCGAAGCGCCGGATTCAGGGCCGTGCCTGGTGCCGTTGTGCGACACTCGGCCTATATCGCGCCGGGCGTGGTTCTGATGCCCTCGTTCGTCAACCTCGGCGCCTACGTCGACAGCGGAACGATGGTCGATACGTGGGCAACCGTGGGCTCGTGCGCGCAGATCGGCAAGAACGTGCATCTGTCCGGCGGCGTTGG
>Ga0075368_10000326_pt1 | contig 13929 bp, 12 predicted proteins | sample EndMethybrTD3033_FD_71518 | JGI IMG/M metagenome (GOLD analysis project Ga0075368, IMG submission 71518) | Populus endosphere microbial communities from Tennessee, USA - Endosphere MetaG P. TD hybrid TD303-3 | ecosystem: Host-associated > Plants > Roots > Endosphere | place: USA: Tennessee... | reverse complement strand
ACGTCGGCCACGGCGTCGCGCTTCAGCTCGATGACGATGCGCATGCCTTCGCGGTTGGATTCGTCCCAGATGTCGGAAATGCCCTCGATGCGCTTGTCGCGCACCTGCTCGGCGATCTTCTCGATCAGGACGCGCTTGTTCACCTGATAGGGGATGGCCGTGATGATGAGCGCCTCACGGTCCTTGCGGATCTCCTCGGTGTGCGCGGTGGCGCGCATCAGGATCGAGCCGCGACCCTTGTGGTAGGCGGACAGGATGCCGGCGCGGCCCAGGATGCGGGCGCCGGTCGGGAAGTCCGGCCCCTTGACGATCTGCGCCAGCTCGTCGATGCCCATCTCGGGGTTGTCGAGGTGGGCGATGCAGGCGTCGATGACCTCGCCGAGGTTGTGCGGCGGGATGTTGGTGGCCATGCCGACGGCGATGCCGCCTGAGCCGTTGACAAGCAGGTTCGGGAACTTTGCCGGCAGGACGATCGGTTCCTGCAGACGGTCGTCGTAGTTGCCGCGAAAGTCGACGGTCGACTTGTCGAGATCGTCGAGCAGATATTGCGCGATCTTGGACAGGCGCGCTTCCGTGTAGCGCTCGGCCGCCGGCGGATCGCCGTCGATGGACCCGAAGTTGCCCTGGCCGTCGATGAGCGGCACGCGCATGGAGAAATCCTGCGCCATGCGCACCAGCGCGTCGTAGATGGCGAGGTTGCCGTGCGGATGGAAGTCGCCCATGGTGTCGCCCACCACCTTGGACGACTTCATGTGCTTCTTGTTCCAGTCCAGGCCCAGGCGGTGCATGGCATACAGGATGCGGCGGTGCACCGGCTTGAGGCCGTCGCGCGCGTCCGGCAGCGCCCGGCTGACAATCACGCTCATGGCGTAATCGAGGTAGCTGCGCTTCATTTCGTCGGAGATCGACACCGATCGGATGTCGCTCGGCCCCCCAGGCCCCTTGTCGTCGCCCGCGCCGCCGCGCGCGGATTTCCCGTCGTCCGCCACTGGATGTCCTGTCTGTCGTTGCGACTGAAGACCTGATCAGGAGCGTGCCGAAACGGCCGTCAGATGCCCCTTGCCGGACAGAAAATGGGTGCCGGCTCCATGCCAAGAATAGATAGCAAAATCGAGGGTATGGAGCAACGCCGAAAGGCCTCGACCCCCAGCTTATTGGACCTCGTTTTGCGCAGATATAGCAGTATGTTAGGTCCTCTCTACGGGTATGGGCCAGGGCATGCCGGTCGAGGCGGGCAGCCATGCGTGGCGCGCGCGATTCCAGCGACCTGCTCAATGCGTGCAATACCCATGCAAGCGCCGGCGATTTGCGTTAGCAGGAGAGCCCTGGCACCAAGGCTGTCATGCGCACCGACCTGTTCGATTTCGACCTTCCTGATGACCGCATTGCGCTGGAGCCCGCAACGCCGCGCGATGCAGCGCGCCTGCTGGTGGTGCGGGGCCACCGGCTCGAGGATGCATGGGTACGCGACCTGCCCGGGTTGCTGCGCCCCGGCGATGCGCTGGTGTTCAACGACACCAAGGTGATCCGCGCGGCGCTGAGCGGCGAGCGGCTGCGCGGCGACGCGCGCGCGGTCATCTCCTTCAACCTGCACAAGCGGATCGATGAGTACCGCTGGCGCGCCTTCGCACGGCCGGCCAAGCGGCTTGCCGCCGGCGATCGCATCCGCTTCGGCCATGACGGGCGCGTCTGTCTGCTCGGCACTCTCGATGCGACGGTGAGCGCCATCGGCGAGGCCGGCGAAGTCGAACTCGCCTTCAGCCTGCACGGCCCGTTTCTGGACGAGGCGATCGAGGCCCTGGGCGATCCGCCGCTGCCGCCCTACATCGCCGGCAAGCGTGACCTGCTGCCCGAGGATGCCGCGCGCTATCAGACCATCTACGCCCGGCGCGAGGGGGCGGTGGCAGCTCCGACCGCCGGTCTGCATTTCACGGACGAGTTGTTGGCGACCCTCGAGGCCAAGGGCATCAGCCGGCATTTCCTGACCCTGCATGTCGGGGCCGGCACCTTTCTGCCGGTCAAGGCCGAGCAGGTGGGCGAGCACCGCATGCATGCCGAGTGGGGCGAAATCGCGCCCGAAACGGCCGCGTCGCTGAACGAGACCCGCGCAGCGGGCGGTCGCATCGTCGCGGTCGGCACGACCTCGCTGCGGCTGCTGGAGACGGCCGCGGACGAAGCCGGCCACATCCGGCCGTTCGCCGGCGAGACGGATATCTTCATCACGCCCGGCTACCGGTTCAAGGCGGTCGATCTGCTGTTGACCAACTTCCATCTGCCGCGCTCGACGCTGTTCATGCTGGTGGCGGCGTTCAGCGGGCTCGACACCATGCAGCGCGCCTATGCGCACGCCATCGCGCGGGGATATCGGTTCTACTCGTTCGGCGACGCCAGCCTGCTGCATCCGGCGGAGGCCAGCGGATGAGCGGTGACTTTGCATTCCGGCTGACAAACACGGACGGCGCGGCGCGGTTGGGCGAGATCACGACGGCGCACGGGGTGATCCGCACGCCGGCGTTCATGCCGGTCGGCACGGCCGCGACCGTCAAGGCCGTTTACGTCGACCAGCTGAAGGCGGCAGGCGCCGACATCATCCTCGGCAACACCTACCACCTGATGCTGCGGCCGGGCGCCGAACGCGTCGCCAGGCTCGGCGGTCTGCACGAGTTCATGCGCTGGGACCGGCCGATCCTCACCGATTCCGGCGGCTTTCAGGTGATGAGCCTCGCCAAGCTGCGCAAGATCACCGACGAGGGTGTCGCCTTCCAGTCGCATATCGATGGATCGCGTCACATGCTGACCCCCGAGCGGGCAGTCGAGATCCAATGCCTGCTCGGCTCCGACATCCAGATGCAACTCGACGAATGCGTGGCACTACCAGCATCTCGGCAGGAGACCGAGGCCGCCATGCTGCGCTCGCTGGCATGGGCCGAGCGCTGCCGGGCCGCCTTCGCACAGTCTGTAGAGCGAGGGCAGGCGGGACGCGGCCAGGGGCTGTTCGGCATCGTCCAGGGCGGCATCGACACGGAGCTGCGCCGGAAGTCGGCTGATGCGCTGGTGGCGATGGACCTGCCGGGTTATGCGATCGGCGGACTGGCGGTCGGCGAACCACAGGAGGCGATGCTGGCGACCCTGGAAGCGACGGCGCCCCGGCTGCCGGCGGACAAGCCGCGCTACCTGATGGGCGTCGGCACGCCCATCGACCTGATCGAGAGCGTCGCCCGTGGCGTCGACATGTTCGATTGCGTGATGCCGACCCGGTCGGGGCGACACGGCCAGGCTTTCACATGGGCCGGCAAGGTCAACTTGCGCAACGCCCGTTTCGCCGACGACGCGGCTCCGCTCGACGCGGCGAGCAGCTGTCCTGCGGCACGCGACTACAGCCGGGCCTACCTGCATCACCTCGTCAAGTCGGAGGAGTATCTCGGCGCCATGCTGCTGTCTTGGGCCAACGTCGCCTTCTACCAGGAGCTGATGGCGGCCATGCGCGCCGCTATCGCCGGGGGTCGTTTCGCCAGGTGGGCCGCAGAGACCAAGGCGAGACTCGCCGAACGCGGGTGAGACGGGCTCAGCGCTGCTTGGCGGCGTCGACAGTCATGGACACGGCGGCGGCGCGCAGGGTGACGCGCTCACGATGCAGCAGGTAGAGACCGGACAGCACCACCACGGCGGCGCCAGCGACGGTCCAGCGATCGGGCAGCTGGTCGAAGACGACGTAGCCCGCCGCGGTGTGCGTCAGCAGCGTGATGTAGATGAACGGCATCAAGGTCGAAGCCGGTGCGTAGCGGTGCGCGACGATGAACAGGTAGTGGCCGAGCCCGGAGTAGAGGCCGGTCGACAGCATCAGCGTCCAGCCGAGGAACCCATTTGGCGGCATCCAGTCCGCCCAGGCGAACGGTGCCGCGAGGATTGTGCCGGCGAGCAGCGAGTAGAACAGGGTGACTTCGGCGCGGTCGTAGGGAGCGAGATAGCGCGTCACCAGACTGAAGAAGGCATAGGCGAGCATCGAACCCATCGAAACCAGGAAGGCCGGATGAAACTCGGTGTACCCCGGGCGGAAGGCGATCAGGATGCCCGTGAAGCCCACCGCGATGCCGATCGCGCGCCGCCAGCCGATCCATTCGCCGAGGACCGGTCCGGCCAGTAGCGCCACCATCAGCGGCGTCAGGAAGCTGATGGTGGTGGTTTGGTCGAGGCGCAGGTAGCGCAGCGCCCAGAAGTTGCACACCGTGGAGATGAGCAGCAGCACCGAGCGGAACAGCTGCGCCTTGAGCTTGGTCGTGCGCAGCAGATCAGGCACGACCAGCAGTCCGAGCATGGCCACCATGCCGACGAACTGGCCGAGATAGCGCATCCACACGATCTGGCCGATCGGCGCCCCGACAACCGTGGCAAGGTACTTGGCTGTGGTGTCGCCGAAGGCGAATAACGCGCAGGCCGCGCATAGCAGGCCGATGGCCAGAAGCGGCCTGGATTGCGCCTGGGCGGGCGCGACGGCGGTCGTATTCTGCATCGGGGGAAGCGTGCGGTCCTGGCGAGACGGTAAGCCAATACGCCTGCTTATACCCTGCCCGCGCGGCGGCAGTACTTCGACCTCGGATGGGCGGCCATGGCACAGCCGCATGCCTGTCGCGTGGGGGATTGCGCCGGGAATGGCGATTGCGCCGGGCGCCGCGATCCCGTATCTATCGCCGCCGGTGCTGCCGCATGCCGACACGTCGCAGGCAAAAACGCAGCAGCATCAAATAAGTGGGCCCGTAGCTCAGCGGTAGAGCATCTGACTTTTAATCAGAGGGTCGATGGTTCGATCCCATCCGGGCTCACCAATCATTCAGCGCCTTGTGGCCGGTCAGACGACCTTTTGCTGACCGCCCTTGCCTTCGGCAATCGCGTTGAGGTCGGCTTCGCTGGCAGCGCGACGGCTGCGGCCGTCGAACATGGCGCCCTGCTCGATCAGCAGCGACATGTGGTGCAGGTCGCCATCGACGTTCGCGGAAGCTTGCAGGGCGATCGTCCTACCGCAGATGACACCCGAAACCTTACCGCGCACCACCACCTGACGCCCCGCCACCATGCCGGTCACCTGGCCCTTTTCGCCGACAATGACCTCGGCTGCCTGCACGTCGCCCTCGATCTCGCCGTCGACCTGCAGCACGCCGCGGCCGATGATCTTCAGCCCCTGGCCGATGATCTTGAGATCGTTGCCGATCACCGACTTTTCGTTGCTTTGCTGAGTTCCATTGATGGCATTGGACGTCCGTGGCTCGGCCGAAGAGCTACGCGTAAGCATCAGAACCCCCATGAGGTGTTAGAGAAACGCTCAGTCGCTTGTTGTCAGAGGAGGAGAAGTGGCTTTGATGAAGCCGGTCCGGTTCCCCACTCGACATGCCCTGCGCGATGACACAGCCTGCCGTTCCTCGGGAACCAGTTATTCACAGGCGGCAATGTGGCTCAAGCGACATTTTAAGGAATTACTTGTTACGCGGCGCTTCGGCCACACGACGCAGGGATTCAGCGGCTACCTATGCCACCACCGGCAAACAGGAGCGCCCCAACCTGGGCATTGGTCATGAGCAGCAGAATGTAATCTTCCTCTTTGTTCGCCCAGGTTAGCGGGATCCAGACCATCCGCGGTCCAAAAGCCATGAACCCGCCCACGGCCGCGACCAGCGACCGGCTGGAGCCCGCCACATCAACGTTGGTGACCTGGCCGATCAGGACGCCATCCGAGGTGTAGATCGGCATGCCGATAAGACGCGCATCGGCCTGAGAGGAATCGATTTCGGCGAGTGCAGGGCTTGTGGCAGCCAGTGCGACGGCAAGCAGGGCAGCGCGGACCAGGTCCATGGCGAGCCTCCGTGTGCGCTCACCGCGAACGTTAGGCCCGCGCGCGACCCCATCAACCCGCCCCTGCCGGGACGGTTAGCAGATCATTTCGCGGCACGGCAAGCCGTGGCCCGTATCTTGGTCCCCGTGTGCTTGGATCGGATCCCCTCTTGCGCCATCTATGCGGCCAAGCAGCCAACCACGTGGTATGCCCTCAAGCGACATAGCCGGCAGAGCCCAAATAGCCCGCGCCGCCTATTGCGATGCCAACGACGACTTGGTTTGGCCGGACGATGATGCCGCGCCCTGAGGCTTGACGCCGCGCTCTTTGTCCAACTCACGCTGCGCGTCTCTTGCCGCCTTCTCGGCCACGTTCTTGCCGATCCAAGCCTTCATCAGCTGATCGCGCGTTGCCTGCGCGGACTGCTCGGCCGCATCGCGCTCCTTGATGGCCTGCGCCAGCTGCTCGCGCAGATCGGTGTTGAACTGGTCCGTCAGCGCTTTGGTGATCATCGCCTGGTTCACCTCGACACCGTCCCGATCCTCAGTCCGCTCGGCGGGTTTGTCCGGCTGTCGCGTTGCCTCCGCTGAGGGCGTGTCACGCGCGGACGAGATGCTGGCTGTCTCGATGTCCGAAGACGGGGAGGTGGTGCCTACCTGAACGGCGTCGGGCGTGCGGCCCGTGGCGACAACGGCAACACCGCCGGCTGCCAGCAGGCCGACCACCAGCGCTACGCGGGTGGCGCGCCGGCCGCGCCCAGGCGCCGCCGAGGCCTCCCCCTCCGAGATCGCCTGGCGCTGCCACGGATCATAGGTGCCGAAATTCCACAGATGGCCTTCCGGATCGCGGCAGGAGTAGCTGCGCCCGCCGTTGGCCTGATGGGCGATGTCGAATACGACCTCGGCGCCGGCGGCCTTGGCGCGCGCACAGTGGCTGTGTGCGTCGGCGACGAAAAAGTAGCAGACCTGCGTCTCGGCGCCGCCGATCTCGTCGGGCTGCTTGAGAAGCTTGTCGAATGCGGACTCGCGCACCGGCCCGAGCATGATCATGGCCGAACCGAATGTCAGCTGGGCGAACATGACCCCGCCGGAGGGGTCGGTGGTGATGCGATGCTTTTCGAAGCCGAACGCCGCGCAAAGCCATGTGATGGCCGTCGGCAGATCGCGGTATCGGATCACCGGTACGACCGGCGCCCCGTTGGCGTGGATGGCAAGCGGCGTAGCGCTGGCTGTGGCGGTGATCTGCGTCATGGCATCCTGATGCTCGATTTGCGCAACGACGTCACTGTGCCAGTGGCAGCACGCTGACGTTGACCGGGGCTGCGAATACTCTCAAAACTCACAACGCGCACTGGACTCACGACACGCAACGCCGCTCCGACATCGCGTCAAGCGCCGCCGCGACCAAACAGGCGACCAAACAATGTCGTCTTGCGGGGCGCCGGATGTGGTTCGTGCGCGACGGTGGCCTCAAGGTGGTCTGCGGACCTGCGCGGTACGCTCGGCGCAGGCTCGCTCGCACCTGCCCACTGCTCGGGCCACCCGAGCTCGGGAGGAGCCGGCTCCAGCACCGCAGGACCTTCGATAGCCAGTGGCTGCCTGCGAGCGGGCCGGCCGCCGGATTGGGCGGCGGCGGCCATCGGCGGTCCCCACTCGTTGGCGGTTGCCCGCTTGCCCCGCTTCGGCCGCGGCGTGGTCGAAACGTCGGCGGTGCTGCCCTCCGGGCCATCCCTCGCATTGGGCACCACGCCGGTGCCGTTGCGGCCGCGTCCGCGCGGCTTGGAGCCTTTTCGGCCGCCGCCCCCGCCGATTGCTTCCGACAGCCGGCGGCCATAGGCGGATGGTGCGACGACGGCAGCCGAGGCGGGCTGGGCGCGCGGCGTCCACGTTGGATTGTCAGGCTCGGCCTGCATTGCGGCGTGGGCGGCACCGGGCATGCCCGAGGCTACGATCGCTACGCGAATCCTGTCCTCTAGGCTTTCGTCGAGGATGGCGCCGACGATGATGTTGGCGTCGGCATCGACTTCCTGGCGCACGCGGCTCGCCGCCTCGTCGACCTCCCACAGGGTCAGGTCGCGCCCGCCGGCAATCGACAGCAGCAGGCTCTTGGCGCCCTTCAGGGTGATGTTGTCGAGCAGGGGGTTCACGATGGCCTCTTCGGCGGCGACGATCGCGCGCTGCTCGTCGGAGGCCTCGCCCATGCCGATCATTGCCGAGCCCATGCCGCGCAGGATGGTGCTGACGTCGGCCAGATCGAGGTTGATGAGCCCTTCCTTGACGATCAGGTCGACCAGGCAGGCGATGCCGGAGTAGAGCACCTGGTCGGCAACCACAAACGCCTCCGCAAAGGTCGTCTTGTCGGTCACGACCCGGAACAGATTCTCGTTGGGGATGACCAGCAAGGTATCGACGAACGGCATCAGCGCGGCGATGCCGGCATCGGCATTGCGCATGCGCTGCATGCCCTCGAACTGGAACGGCTTAGTCACCACGGCGACGGTGAGGATGCCGAACTCACGGGCCTTGCGCGCCACGACGTAGGCGGCACCCGTCCCGGTGCCGCCGCCCATGCCGGCGGCGATGAACAGCATGTGCGCGTCGGCGATATGCGCCGCGATCTCGTCGAGCGCCTCCTCGGCCGCGGCCTCGCCGATCTCGGGCTTCGAGCCCGCGCCGAGGCCGTCGGTCAAATGGTGGCCAAGCTGGATCCGGTGCTCAGTCCGCGAAGCGGCAAGCGCCTGCACGTCGGTGTTGGCAACGACGAACTTCACGCCGCCCAGCCCGGACGCGATCATGTTGTTGACGGCGTTGCCGCCGGCACCCCCAACTCCGATCGCGACGATGCGCGGCTTGGTATTCAACGGCTCGGTCATGTCACCGTCGCTCGTTGCGGCTGTCGGGTGTTCAGGTACTGGCGCGCCATGTGCGCGCCGCACCTGATCGTGAACTCGTCGACCAGCTGCTCAACCTGACTGCAGAGCTGGCCATAACGCTCCTCGAAGGTCAGCCGACGCACCTCGCCGTCGCGCCAGGTGGTCATCTCAAGCTCCCGGCAGTAGGGCAGGTAGGGCTTCAGGATGCGGAAACCGGGAGCAGCGCGATCGAGCAGGTTCTCGATCGACTTGATCTGCGCGCGATAGTGCTCTCCGCCGCTGCGCGGCTTGAGTTTGGAGATGACGGTGCCGATCAGCAGGTCTTCCAGCTCGCGGTCCGGCCGGCTGCGGGTGATCTCGCGGCGCAGGTGGTCGATGGCCGCCAGCGATATCTCGCTCGGCAGCGTCGGAATCAGGAGACCGTCGGCGGCCTTGATGGCGGCCTCCGAAAACAAGGTCAGACCGGGCGGGCAGTCGATCAGGATGAAATCGAAGTGCGGCAACAGCGACCGGTACAACTCGGCGATCCGGGCAGATGCCTTGGCGTAGGCGGCGTGGATATCGCTGCCGGACAGGAAGGCCGCCAGGATCTGCCGCTCGCGGCGCGGCATGTCGGGGCTTGCGGGTAGAACGAACATCAGGTCGGCCGCATCTTTCACGCAATAGCGTGCCGGCACGGCCGCTGTGCTGAAATGATCGGTGCTCTCCCGGCCAATCTGATTGAGCAGATGGCAATCGAGGGTCGCGTCTCGCACAATCAGGTCATTGAGCGTCCGCCTGCCGAGCAGCGCGATGGAGGCGCTGCACTGGAAGTCGCAGTCGATGAGGAGGACGCGCTTGCCAAACAGGTGGCAGAGTCCCTCGGCTATCGCGATGGCGACGGTAGTCTTGCCTGTGCCGCCCTTGAAATTGATCGCGGGCGCAACACACTTTGGCAGTTCGATTGCGGACATGCGAGCCACCCCCGTGGTGCTTGCTTCCGTGCGAGCGAGCCAACCGGAACGACTTCCACCAACGCGGCCGAACTATTGAAACTGCCGGAGAAACGCGGTGCGCGCGGGGCGCACCTTACGGATGCCTGCGCATCCTACTGCTCAGCTCGCACGCGAAACCGAGCGAGCCGAGCACTCAGGACGAGCCCATGCAGGCCACTTTGCCGGACTGATGCATCGGCTGCAGGGCACACAACATCTGCGACGCGAGTCACCTTTTTTGTGTAGCAGTAAATAATATAGCGAGCAACGCACGGCGGATATCTTGCAACAGCAAACCTGTTCGCAACATAAGGCGCCCGGTGGTGTCGACACGTGCGTCAACACGGTCGGATCGGGAATCACCGGAGCGATCGCGCCGAGGGCCAAGTCTGCCAGGTTGCATTGATAGGTTGCGGGAATCGCGCCGCCACCAATGGCCGCGGTGGGCGTGCGTCGACGCGCAGGTCGGAGCGAAGACCGCACCGACCTGCGATGGCGTCTACTTCGACTTGCGGGATGAACTCAGCAGGCCGGCAGCGCGCGGCAAGCGGCGCGGCGTCGCCTTCACTGCGCGCCCCTTGGGGCGGTACTGCAAGGTCTGACCGCGCGCATCGCTATCCGATCGGGCGAGGGCGGAAGCGATGCTCAGGAGATGCTGCTGGTCTTCGAAATCGAGCTTGCGGAAGCGATCAACCATTGCCCGGGCGCGCTCGTCGACGGTTGCGACCTGATAGACGGGTGCCTGGTCGGCGCGAACGGGGGCGCCGGCTTGTTCCGGCACATCCTGGGCGATTACATCTTGGAAAAACCAGAGCACGGGGACGCCTAGCTTTTCTGCCACCTCGGTCAGCAGCAGAGCGGGCGCCTGGTCGATGCCGTCCTCATAACGCTCATAGGTGCCAGGCTCGACTCCAAGCTGCTCGGCGACGCTCTCGACCGCCAGACCCAGACGCGCCCGGCGCGCGCGTAGCCGGTCACCGACCAGCACCCAGATCGAGCGGCCGCATTGCGCGGCCGGGGCATCCTCAACGATACGCTTCATGATAAGTTTTCCCTCTCACACATACGCAAAGCACAAATAGACAAGCGAAATCAGGAGCGACGTCCGTTTCTGCTTTCGGTTCAGGACAGGGTCCCGCAGCGGACCGGTCAGCACCGATCCACACCCCCGTCCTCACCGGCTGCTCGCGCGCCTTGTGACACCCGAGCGATGCCGTGATGGTTGCCCCCGCACCCACCGACGGCGGCGAACATGCGGCGAGAATTGCCTGGCAACAAGACCGGAGACTTCACATCGCTGTTTGTGGACAGAACCCGATGAGTCGGGCCGCTTCCGCAGTTACGCCATGATTGTCTGCGTCAACCGCCCGTGTTTCGCGCCGAGGTTGTGGGGCGCAAGTTCGATACTCTCACTTGCAAAGCAGGCGCAGAGGACAGCCGTCTGACCGTCCTACTGCGGAGTGATCACGTCCGGGCGGTCGGCACCGCGTCGGTATTGCGCTTGCGCAGCCGCAACGCGAAGCCAGCCATCAGAACGCCGGCCGCAATCGCATAGGCGCCGATCACCCAGATCAGTGCCAGCGCACCGCTTCCCGGCGCGACCAGGATCGCGAGACCGAACAAGACGGAAATGGCGCCGGACAGGATCAGCCACCATTCGTCATCGATCTCCTTGCGCAGGCGAATGGCGCCGGCGATCTCGAAGATGCCGATCATGAGCGCCCAGGCGCCGATCAGAACCACGAGAGTGAAGGCGCTGATGCCCGGCCAGGCGAAGGTGAGAACACCGACCGCCACACCGAGAATGCCGACCAGGACCAGCCAGCCCGTCGACGTGGATTTGTCGCTACCGGTCACCGCGGCCGTCAGGCACAGGACGCCGTCCACGAACGCGAAGGCGCCGTAGAGCAGGGTAAGCGCCAGCAGCGTTATGCCCGGCCACATGAACGCCATGACGCCGAAGATCACGCTGATGATGCCGCGCAAGAAGAGCAGCCACCAGTTGCGGGCCAGGGCCTGCAAATCGTGGCCCATGAACATCGACAAGGGCATGCTTTCGGTTTGCATAGCCATGCTTTACCTCCAGTGCGAGCGGCAGGGCTTCGCGCCCCAGCCGCAAAGAAAAGTCCGTCGCACGGAGAAGACATCATCGGGAGCGGATGGCCTATCGGGACTACCCCTGATAGCGAAGGGGGAACGTAGTGTAGGGCCAGCCGATGTGCGGCATCTGGCAGCGTTCAGCGCACGTGATCGTACCTGTGCAACTCGACGCAGATGGAGTCGGCGAGCTGCTTCTCGTTCTCGCTTTCCTTGAGCGTGCCGCTGCCGTGGTCGATGTGGCGCTGGCCGCAGCGCGCCATCTGCTCAGCCCTGGCCCGGTCGATGACCGACATATCAACCTTGGCCGGCTCAGGCTTGGCTGTTTCCGCTTTGGTGGGCTCCTTGATGGTCTCCCTGATGATCTCCGGCCGCGCCGGCACGGACAGGACGCGTACAGGCGTGGCCATATCGTCCTTCAGCGAGCCCACCGGCTGACGGCGCAGCAACTCCGTGCAGCCGCCAAGCGTCATGGCGGCAGCCGCGCAAACAACAATCGCCAATGCTTTGACCATGGCCGCGCCCCCCTCTGGAACGCGACCTAGCTATATGATTCCAACCGGCCTGCAGTGCCGACCGGGGCGTCTGTGAACAACTTCGAGGCGCGGCGGGCTCTACGTGCCGACGGCGTCGTTGGTGCACTTCTTGACGTTGCTGGCCTTGGCGGCGCCGGCGAGCTTCTTGTCGGTCGCGGCCTTTGTGCAGGCAGCAGCCGCATCCGTCTGGCACTTCTTCATGAACGAGTTCAGAGCGGCGCCGGCGAGCTTCTTCTCGGCGGCGGTGGCCTTGCAGGTCGAGGTCGTGGTCTGGGCGTGCGCGGCGATGGCAAACACACCGGCAAGCGCGGCGGCAATCAACAGGCGTTGCATGGGTAGGCTCCTTCGGGTTTCGCCCCGTACAACCAACGCTAGACAAGCCCTGCTGGTTCTCGCAAAGCCGACACAAAAGCAAGGTTGCGGCTTCATTATCGCCGCGCCGGGTCGGCTCTGCAACTCTTACGCAGAGGCGATCAGGTCGAAGTCGCCCTGCAAGACAGCATCCAGGCGGCCCGTGCGCCCACTTCCGTTCATATTGCGGACCAGGGGCGATGGGTCGCTCCTATAGCGCCGGACGATGGACTGCGGGCGCGATTGCTGCTGCAGCGCCTGCAGCAGGATGCCCCGCAGCTTGTGCTCCGGGACGTCGCCAAGCGGAGCCACCGTCAAGCAGATGCGCGCGGTGGCGCGGCTGCCGCGCTTATCGTCCTCGGCAAGGTCGAGCACATGCAACCCGACTTCCCGCGACAGGCAGCGATGGGCGCCAAATCCGCTGATCAGGAGCAGGGGAGGATCACCCGGCCGCTCGCCGGCCACCTCGGCGAGCTGCATGTTACGCTTGCCGGCCCAGCCCCGATACATGTCCTGCAACTGGGCGCACCAGTCGCGGGTCAGGCGATTGTCGCCGGGCTTGTCGAACGCTGGCTCGATCAAAAGCGCCACCTCGATCGGTGCGTCCTCGCGCACGTCGCGCATGCCCTCCTTGATCAAGTGCAGCTGCTGGGCGAGGCGCGACACCAATTCGCGGGAAGACTTGCCGGTATGCCTGCTGCCCTTGGCGAGGCGCTCGCGCAGCGAATGCGCGGTGCTCGCAGCCGCCTTGACACGATCCATGAGGGCGAGGCGGGCCAGCGTCCGATGCCGATCGGGCCGGCTCCAGAAGTCGGCCGCGCGCATCGGCTCGGAGACGGCGATCTTGAGGTCCTCCCAATCGGCGGCATCCAGCATCTCCTCGATGGCTACATATTCCTTGTCCAGCGCGTTGGCCTCGGCGGCGGTGCCGGCAGGCATCAGCATCATGATGGGCAAAGCCGGCGCCTCGCCGGATGCGGTGCCCTGGGCCGAGCCGGCGGAGGGCGCATCGCTGTCGGGATCTACGAATTCGGCCTGGATGGCGCGACCGTCGCTGCGCACGAACACGAACTGGTCGCCTTCGGGAAAGCGCTGCTCGACGATGGTGGCGGCAAGCGGGGCGATCACGTACTGATCGATGGCGCGCTTCAAGGGACGCGCACCCATCTCGGGCGAAAAGCCCTTCTCGAGCAGGAACTCCTGGGCCGAGGCCTCCCATTCCACGGCCCAGACGCGGTCTTTCAGGCCGCGTCGCTGCAACACGAGGTCGAGCTC
>Ga0075368_10000323_pt1 | contig 13969 bp, 13 predicted proteins | sample EndMethybrTD3033_FD_71518 | JGI IMG/M metagenome (GOLD analysis project Ga0075368, IMG submission 71518) | Populus endosphere microbial communities from Tennessee, USA - Endosphere MetaG P. TD hybrid TD303-3 | ecosystem: Host-associated > Plants > Roots > Endosphere | place: USA: Tennessee... | reverse complement strand
ACGACCGCCTTGGCCCGGATCACCCGGCCGCGGTGCGGGACGAGGGTGAACGTCGTCAGGCCGCTGCGTTGGCTGTACTCGCTGGTGACGGACAGGATCGCCATCACCGGCAGCAGCAAGGTCATCGGGACGCCGATGGCCGCGCCGAAGCTGTCGTAGGTCAGCGCGCTGTCGGGCGCGAAGAGGATCACCGATGCGGTGGCGATGAGTGCCGTCGCGGCGATGCTGACCATGAGCCACAAGCCGGCCCGGGTGTTGAACATCTTGACCAGCTCGACCTGGAGCAGCCGAGTGAACGGGATCGGGGCCGGGGCGGTGCGCGGAGCCACCTGCGCCGGCGGGCGGTCGAGGGTGGTGGCGGCGGTGGTCATGCTGCTGCTCCTTCTCGGGACGTGTCTGCGGTGAGCTCGAGGAACATCTCCTCGAGGCCGGCGCCGTCGGCGGCGCGCAGCTCGGTGAGGGGTACGCCGGCCGCGAGCGCGACCTTGCCGACCTGGTCGGCCTCGGCCTCGACGCGCAGCCCGTCCTGACCCGAGGGCGCGGTGTGGATGCCGTCCAGCTCCAGGGCGCGGGCCAGCTCGATGACGTTGTTGGTGCGGACCAGCGTCCCGGCGGACTCCAGGAGCTCGGCCTTGGTGCCCTGGGCCACGATTCGGCCCTGGCCGATGACCACCAGGTCGTCGGCGATGACCTCGATCTCGTGAAGCAGGTGCGAGGAGAGCAGGACGGTTCCGCCCTTGTTCGCGAAGCCGCGGAGCAGGTCGCGCATCCAGCGGATGCCGGCCGGGTCGAGACCGTTGGCGGGCTCGTCGAGGATCAGCACCTCGGGGTCGCCGAGCAGGGCGGTGGCGATGCCCAGCCGCTGGCGCATGCCCAGCGAGTAGTTCTTGACCCGGCGCTCCGACTCGGTGCCGGTCAACGAGACCAGGTCGAGCAGCTCGTCGACCCGGCGCATCGGCAGCCCCATGGTGCGGGCGGCGACCTTGAGGGTCTCCCGGCCGGTGCGGCCGGCGTGCTGCGCGGAGGCGTCGAGGAGGACGCCGACCTCGCGGCCGGGGTTGGGGAGGTCGGCGTACTTCCGACCGAGGACGGTGGCGGACCCTGAGGTCGCCGGGGTCAGACCGACCATGACGCGCATGGTCGTCGACTTGCCGGCGCCGTTGGGACCGAGGAATCCGGTCACACGGCCCGGGCGGGCGGTGAAGGTGACGTCGTCCACGGCCCGGAGGCCGCCGTACGTCCTGGTGAGTGCGGTCACGTCGATCATGGGGTCTACGTTCGCCGCGACCGGGGGTCGGCCACATCGGGGAGCGGGCCCCACCCACCCCTTGCCGGACCCTGAGGGGTTCTCGGGGTTGACCCTGTCGAGGGCCGCCCGGTTCTCCGGGAACATTCCACGCCGGGCTCCGGTTGGCGTACGCATGCGCATCGAAGTGTGGTCCGACGTCGTCTGCCCGTGGTGCTACATCGGCAAGCGGCACCTCGAGTCGGCGCTCGAGTCCTTCGACCACAAGGACGATGTCGAGGTCGTCTACCGCTCCTTCGAGCTGGACCCGAGCGCGCCGGAGGTGCCGGTCGAGACGACCGTCGAGTCCCTCGCGAAGAAGTTCGGCACGGACGTGCCCGGCGCTCGCGAGCTGATGGCGCGTGCCGACGGCGTGGCCGCCTCGGTCGGCCTGGAGTTCCGGCACGCGGATGCCCTGCACGCGCGGACCGTCGACGCGCACCGGCTCCTGCACCTCGCCCTCGACGAGGGGCGCCAGCCGGAGCTGAAGGAGGCCCTCCTCGCGGCGTACTTCACGCGCGGCGAGTCGATGGGCGATCACGACGTGCTCCGCAAGGTCGCGGTCGACGCAGGCCTCGACCCCGGCCGGGTCGACGATGTGCTGGCCGGTGACGACTACGCCGACGCCGTGCGCGCCGACATCGAGCAGGCCCGGGCCTACGGCGCCACCGGCGTGCCCTTCTTCGTCGTCGAGCAGAAGTACGGCGTCTCGGGCGCCCAGCCGACCGAGGTCTTCAGCCAGCTGCTCGACCGCGCCTGGACCGAGAGCCATCCGGCGGTCCAGCTGGTCGGCGGCCCGGACGCGGATGCCTGTGGCCCGGACGGCTGCGCGATCTGACGGGCCCGACCCGACGAAACTGGCCCCGACCGGATGGAGTTCCAGCCGGCCGGGGCCAGTTTCACCGGGTACCCGGTGAAACTGCCGCCCGCAAGTGAGGCAAACCTCACCTAGGTTAGCCATGCCTAAGTCGGTGGGCGTAGAGTGACCCGCTGTGTTCGCCAACTACCTGATCGGCCTGCGGGAGGGGCTCGAGGCTGCGCTCGTCGTGAGCATCCTCGTCGCCTACCTCGTGAAGTCCGACCGGCGGCACCTGCTCCCGCGGATCTGGATCGGCGTGGCACTGGCCGTCGCGGTCAGCCTGGGCTTCGGTGCGGCGCTGACGTTCGGTCCGCGCGGACTCACCTTCAAGGCCCAGGAGATGATCGGCGGCTCGCTCTCGATCATCGCCGTGGGTTTCGTGACCTGGATGATCTTCTGGATGGCGCGCGCCGCCCGTGGTCTCGGCGGTGAGCTGCGCGGCCAGATCGACGCGGCCGCCGACGGCGGCCGCTGGTCGCTGGCGGTGGTCGCCGTGCTGGCGGTCGGGCGCGAGGGCCTGGAGACCGCACTCTTCCTCTGGGCCGCGACCCAGGCCGGCACCCGCGAGAGCATCGGCTCGGTCACCCCGACCTGGGAGCCGCTGCTCGGAGCCGGGCTCGGCCTGCTGACCGCCGTGCTGCTCGGCTACCTGATCTACCGCGGCGCGATCAGCATCAACCTCACCAAGTTCTTCACCTGGACCGGCGCGTTCCTGATCCTGGTCGCCGCGGGCGTGCTGGCCTACGGCATCCACGACCTCCAGGAGGCCGGTGTCCTGCCCGGACTCGACAACCTGGCCTTCGACGTCTCCGACACCATCGACGTCAACAGCTGGTACGGCGCCCTGCTCAAGGGCGTCTTCAACTTCAGCCCGGCCACCACCAAGCTCGAGGCCGCAGCCTGGCTGCTGTACGCCGTCCCGGTGATGGCTCTCTTCCTGCTTGGCGTTCGGCGCCGCTCGGCTCCCGACCGTTCCGTCAGCCCGACCGAGAAGCCCTCGGTCCCGACCCCTCACTAGGACCATGCGCACACTTCTCGCGGTCGCCTGTCTGGCCGCCAGCCCCTTCCTTGCCGCCTGCACCCAGAACACCGACGGCGGTGAGGGCGCCGCCGACGGCGGCAACCCGCGATCACTGACCGTGGAGTCCAGCGACGACGCGTGCAAGGTCTCGGCCTCCTCGGCGCCGGCCGGCACGCTCACCTTCGACGTGACCAACACCGGCTCGCAGGTGACCGAGTTCTACCTGCTGGGCGAGGACGGGCTGCGGATCGTCTCCGAAGTCGAGAACATCGGGCCGAGCCTGAACCGCGAGATGACGGTCAACGCTCCGGCCGGCAAGTACGTCACCGCTTGCAAGCCGGGGATGACGGGCGAAGGCATCCGCGCCGACTTCACGGTCACCGAGTCCGAGGACGAGCCGACCACGAGCGCCGACGAGCAGCAGCTCATCGACCAGGCGGTGGAGAACTACGAGGCCTACGTCCAGGACCAGTCCGACCAGCTGCTCGCCAAGACGCAACAGTTCGTCGAGCTCTACAAGTCCGGCGACGACGCAGGGGCCCGCGCGCTCTACCCCGTCGCGCGCACGCACTGGGAGCGGATCGAGACCGTGGCCGAGTCGTTCGGCGACCTCGACCCCAAGCTGGACCTGCGCGAGGCCGACCTCGAGCCGGGTCAGGAGTGGACCGGTTGGCACCGCATCGAGAAGGACCTGTGGCCCGAGCGCGCGGAGGGCTACACGTCGCTGACCGCTGGCGAGCGGGCGACGTACGCCGACGACCTGCTCGCGAACACCGAGACCCTGCACAAGCGGGTCCAGAAGCTCACCTACACCGTCGACCAGATCGCCAACGGCTCGCGCGGCCTGCTCGAGGAGGTCGCGCTCGGCAAGGTCACCGGCGAGGAGGAGTACTGGTCGCACACCGACCTGTGGGACTTCCAGGCCAACGTCGACGGCGCCCGCGTCGGCTACGAGGGCGTCAAGCCGATCCTCGAGCAGAAGGACCCCGAGCTGGCCACCGAGCTCGACGCCCGGTTCCGGGACCTCCAGAAGCTGCTCGACGCGCAGCGGGCCGGCGACGGGTTCAAGACCTACGACCAGCTCACGCCCGACGAGGTCAAGCAGCTCTCCGACGCGGTCAACGCGCTCTCGGAGCCGCTGTCCCGGCTGACCGCGGCTGTGCTCGGCTGACATGAACGCGACCGACGACATCCCCCGCCGGGGCATCTCACGACGTGGCCTGATCGGCGGCGGTGCCGCCGTCGCCGGGGTGGCCGGCGCGTTCGCGGTGGGCCGCTCCAGCGAGGGCTCGACCGCCGAGCCGGCGACCCCCACGGCGTCCTACGCCTTCCGGGGCGAGCACCAGGCGGGCATCGTGACGCCGGCCCAGGACCGGCTGCACTTCGCGGCGTTCGACGTCACGACCGACGATCGCGACCAGCTCGTCGACCTGCTCAAGCAGTGGACCGAGGCCGCCGAGCGCATGACCCAGGGCAAGCCGGCCGGCACCGTCGGGCCGGTCGAGGGCGCCTCCAACGTGCCGCCCGACGACACGGGCGAGGCGATCGGCCTGCCCCCGGGCGGGCTGACGATCACCTTCGGCTTCGGGCCCACGCTGTTCCGCACCGAGGACGGGACCGACCGGTTCGGCCTCACCGACCGCCAGCCGGAGGCGCTGCGCACGCTGCCGCACTTCCCGGCCGACAACCTCGACCCGGCCCGGTCCTACGGCGACCTGTGCATCCAGGCCTGCGCCGAGGACCCGCAGGTCGCCGTGCACGCGATCCGCAACCTGGCTCGCATCGGCTTCGGCACGGTCGCCGTCCGCTGGTCACAGCTCGGCTTCGGCCGTACCTCGACCACCTCCACCAGCCAGTCGACGCCGCGGAACCTCTTCGGTTTCAAGGACGGCACGATGAACATCAAGGCCGAGGAGACCAAGGACGTCGGCGAGCACGTCTGGGTCGACGCGGGCGACGACGCCAAGGCCGAGTGGCTGGCCGGCGGGTCCTACCTGATCGCCCGCCGCTTCAACATGACCATCGAGGTGTGGGACCGGCAGCCGCTGGGCGACCAGGAGGCCTTCATCGGCCGCAGCAAGGACACCGGCGCGCCGCTGTCGGGCGGCAGCGAGTTCACGAAGCCGGACTTCGACATGCCCGGTGCCGACGACCTGCCCGTCATCGCCCCCGACGCCCACGTGCGCCTGGTCCACCCGGACTTCAACGGCGGCGCCCGGATGCTCCGCCGCGGCTACAACTTCGTCGACGGCAGCAACTCACTCGGCGGCCTCGACGCGGGGCTGTTCTTCCTCGCCTTCGTGCGCAACCCGGACACCCACTTCATCCCGATCCAGAACAAGATGGCGAAGCACGACGCCCTGATGGAGTACGTCAAGGTGAACGGCTCCGCGCTGTTCGCCGTGCCGCCGGGGGTCGGCGAGGGCGAGTACGTCGGCCAGGCGCTGTTCGCCTGATCTGCCGCGGGTCACAGCTCCAGGGTCCGGTCCACGCCGACGTCCTCGAGGAAGCGGCCGTCGTGGCTGACCACGAGCAGGGCGCCGCGGTAGGCCGCGAGCGCTGACACCAGGGCGTCGTACGACGTCAGGTCGAGGTTGTTCGTCGGCTCGTCGAGGAGCAGCAGCTGGGGTGCGGGGTCGGCGAGCAGCAGCGCGGCCAGCGTGGCGCGGAACCGCTCGCCACCCGACAGGGTGCCGACCGGTTGCTCGGCGGCGGCGCCGCGGAACAGGAAGCGAGCCAGCTGGGCGCGGATGCGGTTCGGCTCGGCGCCGGGCGCCCCCGCCCTCAGGCTGTTCAGCGCCACGTTGTCGACGACCGAACGCCCGGGGTCGAGAAGGTCCAGCCGCTGGGGGAGCAGTGCGGTCGGGACATGGGTGCGAACCGAGCCCGCGAGCGGCGGCAGCGTGCCGGCGACGGTCTCGAGGAGCGTGGTCTTGCCGGCACCGTTCGCGCCCAGGACCGCGACCCGGTCGGGACCGCGGAGGTCCAGCTCGATCCCGGCGCCGGTGCGGATCACGAGCCCGTCGGTGGTGAGCACGACCCGTCCGCGCGGGACCGCGGTGGCGGGGAGGTCCACGCGAATGGTGCGGTCCTCGCGGAGCCGGGCCTGCGCCTCGTCCAGCCGGTCCTGGGCGGCGTCCAGCCGCTCGTCCTGGACCTTGCGGTTCGACGCCGCCGACTTCTCCGAGCGGTTCTTGAAGAAGTCCTTGGCGCTCTTGCCCATGTTGCTGCGCGCCGCGTTGCGGACCCCCTGGCGCCGCCGCTGCGCGATCAGGCGTTCGGCCTCGACCCGGTCCGCCTGCTGGCGGCGTACGTCCGACTGCGCAGCCGTGACCGCCTGTGCCGCTGCCTCCTGCTCCGCCGCCACCTGGGCCTGGTAGGCCGAGAAGCCCCCGCCGTACCACCGCACCGCACCGCCGCGGAGGTCGCCGATCCGGTCCACCCGTTCGAGCAGCTCGCGGTCGTGGCTCACCACGAGCAGGGTCCGCGGCCAGGAGCCGAGCACGTCGTGGAGCCGCGCGCGAGCGGCCGCGTCGAGGTTGTTGGTCGGCTCGTCGAGAAGGAGCACGTCGGGGTGCCGGAGCAGCAGCCGGGCCAGCCCGAGCCTGACCACCTCGCCACCCGACAGCTCGCCGAGGTGGCGGTCCAGCACGGACGCGGGCAGGCCGAGCCGCTCGAGCTCGGCGACCGCGCGCTCCTCGACGTCCCACTGCTCGCCGACGGCCTCCAGGTCGGCTGGGTCACCGGAGCCGGCATCCAGCGCGCGCAACGCACGAAGCGCCGCACCGATCCCGAGCAGGTCGTCGACGCGGCGGGACCGGTCGAGGGTGAGGTCCTGTGGGAGGTAGCCGACCTCGCCCGCGACCGACACCGAGCCCGTGGTCGGCTCCAGCGCGCCGGCCGCGAGCCGGAGCAGCGTGGACTTGCCGGAGCCGTTGGTGCCGACCAGCCCGGACCGACCGGGAGGCACCAGCAGGTCGAGGCCGTCGAACGCGACAGTGCCGTCGGGCCAGGTCAGGCCGACGCCGGAGAAGGACAGGGCGGAGTGAAGAGGGGCGGGCACGGTGACTCCTCGGGGGACTTCCCCCACATCGAGGCGGGCAGGGCAGTCACCGGTTCACTCCACGCCGAGAGGCTAGGCGGGCCCACCCGGCAGACGCACGCCATTTACGACCGTCGTGCGGGGTAGTGTGAGCCGCCGCACAGCGTCGTGCGCCTCCGTCACCAACCCACGAGGAACCCGCCGTGACTGACGCTCCCGACGACTCCGCCAAGCCGGTCGTCCTGATCGCCGAAGAGCTCAGCCCAGCGACCATCGACGAGCTCGGCCCCGACTTCGAGATCCGGCACTGCAACGGCGCCGACCGCGCCGAGCTGCTGGCTGCTCTCCCCGAGGCGGATGCCCTGCTGGTCCGGAGCGCCACCAGCGTCGATAGCGAGGCGCTCGCCGCCGCCCCGCGGCTCAGGGTGGTCGCCCGGGCGGGTGTCGGCCTCGACAACGTCGACGTGCGCGCGGCGACCCAGTCCGGCGTCATGGTCGTCAACGCGCCGACCTCCAACATCGTCTCCGCCGCCGAGCTGGCCGTCTCGCTGATGCTGGCCGCCGCCCGCCACGTCAGCCCGGCGCACGCCGCGCTTCGCAACGGCGAGTGGAAGCGGTCGAAGTACACCGGCATCGAGCTGTTCGAGAAGACCGTCGGGATCGTCGGCCTCGGCCGGATCGGTGTCCTGGTCGCCCAGCGGCTGTCGGGCTTCGGGATGGACGTCATCGCCTACGACCCCTACGTCCAGGCCGGCCGGGCGGCGCAGATGGGCGTCCGCCTCGTCGATCTCGACACCCTGCTCGCCGAGTCCGACTTCATGTCGGTGCACCTGCCCAAGACCCCGGAGACCATCGGCCTCCTCGGCGACGCCGAGCTGCACAAGGTGCGTCCGCACCTGGTGCTCGTGAACGCCGCCCGCGGCGGGATCGTCGACGAGCACGCGCTCTATGCCGCGCTCAAGGAAGGGCGGGTGGCCGCGGCGGGGCTCGACGTCTTCGCCACGGAACCGTGCACGGACAGCCCGCTGTTCGAGCTGGACAACGTCGTCGCGACGCCGCACCTCGGCGCCTCGACCGACGAGGCACAGGAGAAGGCCGGGCTGGCCGTCGCCCGCTCGGTGCGGCTCGCGCTGTCGGGCGAGCTGGTGCCGGACGCGGTCAACGTCCAGGGCGGCGTGATCGCTGAAGAGATCCGTCCCGGCATCCCGCTCACCGAGAAGCTCGGGAGGATCTTCACCGCCCTGGCCGGTGAGGTCGCCCAGCAGGTCGATGTGGAGGTGCGTGGCGAGATCACCGAGTTCGACGTCAAGGTGCTGGAGCTCGCGGCGCTGAAGGGGATCTTCACCGACGTGGTCGAGGACCAGGTCTCCTACGTCAACGCGCCGCTGCTCGCGGCCGAGCGCGGCACCGCCGTACGCCTGGTCACCGACCCGGAGAGCCCCGACCACCGCAACCTGATCACCATCCGCGGCACCCTGGCCGACGGTGAGCAGCTCTCGGTCAGCGGCACGCTCATCGGCATCCACCAGCGCGAGCGGCTCGTCGAGGTGAACGGCTTCGACGTGGATCTGGAGCCGACCGAGCACCTCGCGTTCTTCAACTACGAGGACCGCCCGGGCATGGTCGGCACCGTCGGCGGGATCCTCGGTGCGGCCGGGGTCAACATCGCCGGCATGCAGGTCGCCCGCGACGAGAAGGGCGGCCAGGCACTGGTCGCGCTGTCGGTCGACTCCGCGATCCCCGCCGAGACACTGCTCGAGATCGAGAACGCCATCGACGCGGTCCGGGTGCGCGCCGCCGACCTGGTCTGAGCCATGAGCCGGCGCTCGACCGTCGCGCTCGCGCCGCTGATCGTCACCCTGCTCATGGCGGTCACCCCGCTGGTCGGCTGCGGCACGGAGTCGAAGCCGAAGGCCCAGGCGAAGGGGAGCGAGAGGCTCGACTGCGGCGCCGCGGTCGAGAGGGCCGACGGCTCCGACTGGACGTGTGTCTTCGCCGACGACTTCGAGGGTGACGCCCTCGACACCACGCACTGGACGGTGCTCTCGAGCCTGGCCAGCGGCTACCGCAACGGCCCCGAGTGCTACCTCGGCGACGAGAGCCCGCTCGGTGCGGACGACGTGAGCGTGGGTGACGGGGTGCTGCGGCTCACCGCTCAGGAGCTCGACCACCAGATCGTCTGCCCCTCGCTCAGCGGCGACTTCCCCTCGAGCTGGACGGGGGCCTTCGTGACGACGTACGGCAAGTTCACGACGACCTACGGCCGGGTCGAGGTGCGGGCGGCGTTCCCGGACGTCGACGTCGCGGGCGTGCACGCGGCGCTCTGGCTGTGGCCCCAGGACCTGGCCTACGGCTCCGAGGTGACCGGCGAGATGGACCTCGCGGAGTACTTCTCGCAGTATCCCGACCGGGCGATCCCGTTCCTGCACTACCAACCGGCGGTCGCGGACGGGAGCAACACCAACAACGAGTGCCTGCTCGACGACCCCAGCGCGATGCACACCTACGTGATCGAGTGGGAGCCCGGCCACGTGCGGGTCCTGTACGACGGCAAGACCTGCCTCGACCACGACATCGCGCCGGCGCCGCCGCTCACGGGCTCGCAGCCCTTCGACCAGCCGTTCACGCTCAACCTCACCCAGGCCCTCGGGGTCGGCACCAACGCCTTCACCGAGACCACGCCACTCCCCGCGACCACGACCGTCGACTACGTGCGGGTCTGGAACTGAGCCCGTTCGGACCGTGCGTATGCTCCTGCCCCATGCGTAGCTCCGTCGCCGCTCGCACGCCACGACGACTGATGGCGGTCGGGGTGGCGTTGCTGCTCGCCGTCGTGATCTCCGGTTGCGGCGACGACGACAGCGGCGCCACCACCGCGAAGGATCCCGCGAGCTCGCAGAGCGAGCCCGCTGGCACCTCCGGCGAGCTCCCCGACTGGGCGCCCAAGATCATCACCGACGCGAACGACGACGTGACGGGGCTCGACTTCTCGGCCGTGGGAGAGCCCAGCGACCAGCTGCAGGTTGCCGAGGTCACGACCGGGACGGGCGCTCCGGTGGAGCAGGGCCAGACCATCACGGCCGACTACTTCGGGCAGCTGGCCGACCAGGACGCGCCCTTCGACGAGAGCTACAGCGGCGAGCCCTTCGACGCGCCGATCGGCGTGGGTTCGCTCATCCCGGGCTGGGACCAGGGCCTGGTCGGAGTGCCGGTCGGCAGCCGGGTGGTCATGTCGATCCCGCCCGATCTCGGCTACGGCGAGGGCGGCTCGGGTCCGATCCCCGGAGGCGCGACGCTCTACTTCGTCGTCGACATCATCGACGCCACGTAGGTCACGCCACCATCACGCCACCATCACGCGGCCGCTGGACCGGCTGACCGTGGACTGCCGGGCGTCGACGACGGCCCAGGCCGCCGCGATGCCGGCCACCGCCTGCTCGAGCTCCTCGACCCGGCGGGTGTAGGGGATCCGGACGAACCGGTCGAGGCCGCCGTCGGGGGCGAAGACCGGTCCGGGGGCGACGATCACCCCGTGCCGCTCGGCCTCGTCGGCGAGGGCGATCCCCAGCCCGCGGCCCGGGCCGGGCAGCTCGCACCACAGCGAGAGGCCGCCGACCGGGACCCGGAACGTCCAGCCGGGGAGCTGCGCCGACACGGCGGCGACGAGGGCGTCGCGCTGCTCCCGCAGCTTGGCCCGGTGGCCCACGAGCGTCGGCAGCGGGTCCTCGAGCAACCGGAGCATCGCCAGCTGCTCCATCACCGGTACGCCGAGGTCGAGGGTCACCCGGGCCTTGGTCAGCCGCTCCATCTGACCGAGTGGGGCGCGCACCCAGCCGACCCGAAGCCCGCCCCAGAACCCCTTGCTCGCGCTGCCGACCGTGATCGTGTCCGGGGCGTACGCCGCGAACGGCCGCGGCATCTCCTGACCCTCGAGGGCCAGCATCACGTGCGACTCGTCGACGATCGGGGTCACGTGGCCGCGGCGCAGCTCGGCGGCGTACCGCTCGCGCTCCTCGTCGCTCATCAGCAGCCCGGTCGGGTTGTGGAAGTCGGGGATGAGGTAGGCCAGGCGTGGTGAGACCTGGCGCACCCGGGCCGTGGTGGCGTCGAGGTCCCAGCCGTCCGGGTCCACCTCGGTGGTCGCGAGCCGGGCGCCGGCGTTGCGGATCCGCTCCGCGGCGTTGGGGTAGCCGGGGGAGTCCACCAGCACGCGGTCGCCGCGGCCGGCGAGCGACTGGGCGACGATCGAGACCCCCGACAGCGCGCCCGGTGTCACCATCACCTGGGCCGGGTCGGTCGGCAGCCCGCGCGCGTCGTACAACGCCGCGATCGCTGCCTGGAGCTCGGGCAGCCCGGCCGGGAAGTAGCCGTGGCCCCCGAGGTAGGCCGGCAGCATGGTCACCGCCTCGGCGTACGCCGTCGCGATCTGGGGCGGCGCGAACGGTGCCGCGCAGTTGAGGTCGATGGCGGCCCGATCGCTCTGGCGGGGGAGCAGCGCGCGGTCGTGGGCGCGCGACGGCCCGCCGGGCACCCGGGTGTAGGTGCCGGAGCCCTGCCGCGCCTCGGCGTACCCGCCGTCGCGGACCGTCGCGTAGGCGCGCGTCACGGTCGTCCGGGAGACGCCGAGCGCCTCGGTGAGCTCGCGCTCGCTGGGCAGTCGGGTGCCGGCCGGGATCCGGCCGTCGCCGATGAGCAGGACCAGGGCGTCCGCGAGGCCGGCGTAGGCCGGGCTGCGGTCGAAGCCACCGACCAGGGTGGCCACCCGGCGGGCGGTGATGGAGCGGTCCATGCAGGCCACTCTCCCACGATTGGCTATTTATCAAAAGGCCACTTGCGGCAACGATGGGCTCCGTGACCACCACCGCCCTCCCCACCCCCGCGCCCCGCGTCCTGACCGACCTCGGCCCGATCGCGCAGCTGCGCGCCGGCCGGCTCGGTCGCCGGCTGACCCAGCTGTACGCCGGGCTGGTGCTCTACGGCTTCTCGATCGCGTTGATGGTCCGCGGTCATCTGGGCGTGGCGCCGTGGGATGTCCTGCACTCCGGTCTCGCGAAGCACCTGCCGCTCACGCTCGGCGAGGCGCTGGTGATCGTGAGCTTCCTCGTGATGCTCCTGTGGATCCCGCTGCGGGAGGTCCCCGGCGTCGGCACCATCTCCAACGCGATCGTCATCGGCGTCGCGGCCGACGGCTTCCTCTCCGTCCTCGACCAGCCGGGTGCACTCTGGCTGCGGGGCGTCTTCACCGTCGCGGGGGTCGCGGTGTGCGGGCTGGCGACGGCGATGTACATCGGCGCCCAGCTCGGCCGCGGCCCCCGCGACGGGCTGATGACCGGCTTCGCGCGGCGCACCGGCCTCTCCCTGCGCCTGGTCCGCACCCTGCTGGAGGTCACCGTCGTCGCGATCGGGCTGCTGCTCGGCGGCGTCGCCGGCCTCGGAACGGTCCTCTACGCCCTCGCCATCGGTCCCCTGGCCCAGCTGATGCTCCCCTTCTGGATCGTCACCCTCCCGCGCCGACTCGGCGTTACTGCCGGGCAGTAGCGCCGACTCGCCGTCCAGATTGCTTGCCGAGTCGGCGTTACTGCCGGGCAGTAGCGCCGACTCGGCGTGAAGTTCAGCGTTTGGTGGCGATGATGGTGGAGGCGTCGGGGGCGACCATCACCTCGACGGCGGTGAAGCGGTCGTCGGTGAGCCAGTGCTCGCGCAGGGTGTCGACGCGGCCGCCGGTGATCGGCGGCCAGAGCTCGCAGGGTGTGAAGTCGTCGAGGACGACGACGCCGCCGTCCTCGACCAGGTCCGCGATCGCGTCGACCGTGACCTCGGTCGGCTCGCCGGAGTCGAGGAACAGCAGCGAGTAGGGGCCGCGGTCGAGCAGGGTGGACCAGTCGGCGGCCAGGACCTCGACCTGGTCGTCGTCGCGGAAGATCTCGGCGGCCGCCTCGGCCAGCTTGGGGTTGAGCTCGGCGGTGACGATGCGCGCCTTCTCCCCGCGTACGCCGGAGCGCAGCCACGCGGTGCCGACGCCGCAGCCGGTGCCGAACTCGGCCATGGTCCCGTCGCGGGTCGCGGCCAGCATGGCGAGCAGCCGGCCGGTCTCGTTGCGGCAGAAGGAGACGTAGCCGGCCCGGCGGGAGACGTCGAACGCGCGGTTGACGATCTGGGGGAGGTCGGGCGGGTGGCTCACGTGATGAGTCTTTCATTTCGGGACTGCCGTCTCGCATCGCGAACAGACTGCGATATCCCGCGCCACGCGATGCACGGACGCCCTACCATCGCTTCACCATGCGGAGCGTGTTCGTACTCATCGAGCGCCGCGGCGAGGCCTGACGAGAGGCCACCTCGCCGCGGTGGTCGGCGTTGCGTGGCTTCTCACCCGAGCTCATCAGCTCACAGGTCGAGACGCCCCCGCGACGCGGACACCTTGCTCCATCAGCGTGATCCGCCAGCAGCACGGCTCCTCCCTCGTGTGATCCACGAGTCGGTACGTCCCCGTCGCGGGGCGTCCTCGGCCAGACCCGACTCAGATCATTCATTTCACGAGGAGACACTTCGATGTACGACATGTACCCGGACTGGGGCCCGGCGAGCCATCATCCCGAGAACCCGCGCAGCGTCGAGAACACCAACGCGGCCGTGCAGGCCTCGCTCGACCTGCGGGACAACGGTGGCCAGCGCCCCGACGACAACTAACCTCGCCGGGTGACGCAGACATCCGTGCCAGGCAGCGGTTCCATCGAGGCTGGTTCCATCGAGGCTGGTTCCATC
>Ga0075368_10000322_pt1 | contig 14006 bp, 14 predicted proteins | sample EndMethybrTD3033_FD_71518 | JGI IMG/M metagenome (GOLD analysis project Ga0075368, IMG submission 71518) | Populus endosphere microbial communities from Tennessee, USA - Endosphere MetaG P. TD hybrid TD303-3 | ecosystem: Host-associated > Plants > Roots > Endosphere | place: USA: Tennessee... | reverse complement strand
GCGTGCGGCGAGTGCGGCAATCCGGACATGCGCTGGCTCCTTGGGATCTGCTGATCGTGTCTCCGATATATTTTAACCTTCAAACTTTTGCAACGACGGCGCCCGTCGACGTCGCGAAAGCCCACGCGGAACAGACCGGCCCGAAAATTGCTTTAAGTATAAAATTATCTCTTCCCATCGACGATAGGCCTGTTAGCATCGCCGGGCCCAGCAAGAGGATATCGCGTGCCGCAACCTGCGCCGATGATAACAAAGGACGGACGCTTCGCCTATGAAGCCGCCGGCGATCCGGGCGCGATACCCTTGATTTTCCTGCATGGCATTGGCGGCGCGGCGCGCGCCTGGCGGCACCAGCTTGCCACATTCGGCGACCGCTTCCGCGCGATCGCATGGGACATGCCGGGCTACGGCGGATCGGCGCCGCTTGCCAGCGTCAGCATCGCGGCCCTGGCCGATGCGCTCCAGCAATTCATCGAGCAGCTCGGCACAACAAGACCCGTTCTGGTCGGACATTCGATCGGTGGCATGATCGTCCAGAAATGGCTGGTGCAATCGCCGAAACTGGCGCGCGCGGTCGTGCTGGCGCAGACCAGCCCGGCGTTCGGCAAGGCCGATGGCGACTGGCAGACATCGTTCATCGCAGCGCGGCTCGGGCCGCTCGATCGCGGTGAAACGATGAAGTCACTGGCGCCGTCGCTGGTGAAAGAGCTGGTCGGCGACGATCCCGATCCAAAGGGGATGGAACTTGCGCGTGAATGCATGGGAAGCGTGCCCGAAGCGAGCTATCGCGCCATGATGCTGGCCTTGATCGGGTTCGACCAGCGCAGCACGCTCAAGGATATTTCCGTGCCGACGCTGCTGCTGTCCGGCTCCAAGGACAACAATGCGCCAGCGCCGATGATGGCGAAGACGGCGACCTACATTCCTTCGGCCCAATATGTCGAGCTGGCCGGCGTCGGCCATCTCGCGAACCTTGAACGTCCCGACGCCTTTGACGAGGCGCTCGGCAAGTTCGTGGACTCCGTCGTTGCAAACCACAGGTGACTGCGCAATGACCATGCAAGTCAGCAACACGATCGGCGCGAGTGACAAGGTCGTGCTGGATGCACCGATCTTCGATCCCGTCGCGTTCCGCCTCAGCGACGAACAGGCCGGCATCATCGCGCGCGCCCGCGAGATCGGCCAGAGCGTGTTCGCCGGGCGCGCTGCCGCCTACGATCGCGAGGCGATCTTTCCGACCGAGAATTATCGCGACCTGCATCGCGTCGGCCTGCTCGGCATCGCCGTCCCCAAGAAGCACGGCGGACTCGGTGCGAACTACCAGACTTATGCGTTGGCCGCAGCCGAGATCGGCCGCTATTGCGGCGCGACCGCGCTGACCTGGAACATGCATGTCTGCTCAACCCTGTGGTCGGGCCCCCTCGCGGACGACCTCGACATGGACGCGGAGACCCGCGCCGAGCACGAACGGCGACGCGCGGTCCACTACAAGCGCATCGTCGAAGAGGGCGCGATCTATTCGCAGCCGTTCTCCGAAGGCGGTGCGGCGGCCGCGGGCGGCGTCGCCTTCGGCACGCAGGCAAAGCCTGTGAAGGGCGGCTGGATCGTCAACGGCAAGAAGATCTTTGCATCGCTGTCGGGTCACGCCGACTATTACGGCGTGCTCTGCACCGAAATCGGGGAAGGCGAGAAGGCCTCGCGCCGCAACACGCTTTATCTCGCAATTCCCGCAAAGTCGCAGGGCGTCTCCGTCGTCGGCGATTGGGATCCGCTCGGCATGCGCGGAACGGTTTCGCGGACGCTGCTGTTCAAGGACGTGTTCGTCCCGGAGGATTCCGCGCTGATGCCGCGCGGCGTCTATTTCCAGGCCGCGCTGCGCTGGCCGCACATGTTCCTGACGCTGTCGCCGACCTATATGGGCCTCGCGCAAGCGGCTTATGATTTCACCGTGCGCTATTTGCGCGGCGAGGTGCCGGGCATGCCGCCGGTCAAGCGGCGGATGTACCCGACCAAGCAGATCGCGGTCGCGCAGATGCAGATCAAGCTCGAGCAGATCAAGTCGATCTGGTTCCAGGCCGTCACAGAGGCGCGCGCCAATCCGAGCAAGGAGCAGGTGCTGCGCGCCTATGCCGCGCAATATTCGGTGATGGAGGGGGCCAATGAGCTCGCCGCGCTCGCGATCCGCACCTGCGGCGGCCAGGCGATGCTTCGCTCGCTCCCGCTGGAGCGGATCTATCGCGACAGCCGCTGCGGCTCGCTGATGCTGCCCTGGACCGCCGAGCTTTGCCTCGACCGTATCGGGCGCGAGGCGCTGTATGAGGCCGGTGAAACGGACGACTGACGGTGGACCTCTGTAGCCTGATCGACCGCAATGCGGCGTTCGCGCCAGACAAGACGGCCATTGCCTTCGAGGGGGAGCGGCTGAGCTACGCGGCGTTTGCCGCGCGTATCGAGCAGACCGCCACGGCCTTGAAGCAGGAGCTCGGCGTCGGCCGGGGCGATCGCGTTGCGATCCTCAGTCTGAACCGGCCGGACTATCTGGTTCTGCTTTATGCCTGCGCGCGGCTCGGGGCGATGCTGGTGCCCTTGAACTGGCGGCTTGCCGTCGCCGAACAGCTCTTCATTCTCACCGATGCGGGTGCCAAGGTGCTGGTGCTCGAGCAGGCGTTTGGGGGAGTTCTGTCCGAACTTGGGCGGACAGCGCCGGGGACATCCGTTGTTGGCTTCGACTTTGCGCCGCCGCGCGGCACGACTTTCGAAAGCCTGCTGGCGCATAGCGATGGCACCAGCCGAAATCCGCACACCGACCTCTCTAGCCCGCTCCTCATCGTCTACACGTCAGGGACCACCGGCCGGCCGAAAGGCGCGGTGCTGCGCCAGGAAGCGCTGTTCTGGAACGGCGTCATGAGCCAGCACATGCACAACATGACGTCCGACGATCACGTGCTGACGGTGCTGCCGCTCTTCCACGTCGGCGGTCTCAATATCCAGACCACGCCGGCGCTCCAGCTTGGCGCGACCGTCACCATCCACGCCCGCTTCGCGCCGGATACGGCGCTCGCAACGATCGCGCACGATCGACCCACGCTGACGGTGATGGTACCGGCGATCATTCAGGCCGTCAGCGAGCATCCCGCCTGGACCACGACCGATCTCTCATCGCTCAGGGCCCTGGCCACCGGCTCGACCATCGTACCGCCGCACCTCATCGACCGCTTTGTCGCGCGCGGCGTTCCCGTGCTTCAGGTCTATGGTTCGACGGAAACCTGCCCCATCGCGATCTATACGCGGCTTGGCGGCGATCTCTCGCGTGAGGGATCAACCGGACTTGCGGGCCTGTGCTGTGAAGCGCAGGTGATTGATCAGACCGGCCGCGAGGTACCGGCGGGCACACCAGGGGAGATCGCGGTGCGCGGCCCCAACGTGTTCTTCGAATATTGGAGTAATGCGGACGCCACCCACGATGCGCTGCAGGATGGCTGGTATCGCACCGGCGATATCGGCCTGTGCGACGCTGACGGCTATTTCTGGGTCCGCGACCGCAAGAAGAACTTGATCATTTCCGGCGGAGAGAATGTCTACCCGGCCGAAGTCGAGCGCGTCCTGCTGGAACACCCCGATGTCAGCGAATGCGCCGTGATCGGCAGGCCGGACCCGCGCTGGGACGAGGTACCGATCGCCTATGTGATCCGGCGATCCGGCTGTCGGCTCGAGGCGGAGGAACTGAGGGCGCATCTCCAGGCGCAGCTTGCGCGCTACAAGGTTCCGCGCGACATCGTCTTCGTCACCGACCTGCCGCGTACGGCGCTGGGCAAGGTCCAGCATTTCCTGCTGAAGCAGCTTGATGCGCAGTCGCGCGCACGAGGAGAGGCATCTTGAAGATAGCAGTTCTGGGTGGGGGAAACGGCTCTTTCGCGGCCGCGGGCGATTTTGCGCTGTCGGGACATGAGGTCCGGCTCTGGCGTCGCGACGCGGATCAGGTCGCCGCGCATCGCGCCGATGGCTCGCGCATCCTGGTGAAGGACCATAACGGCCGCCACGACATGAAGCTGGCGCTGGTGACGACCGACATCGCCCAAGCCGTGAACGGTGTCGAACTGATCCTGTGCCCCGCCCCCGCCTTCGCGCAGCCGGATATCGCGCGTTTGCTTGCTCCGCACCTGCGGGACGGCCAAGTCGTGTTTCTGCCGCCCGCGACATTCGGCTCGATGATCTTCGCGAAGGCCGCGCAGGACGCCGGCAACCGGGCCAAGGCGAGCTTTGCCGAAACCGGCACGCTGCCCTGGCTCACCCGCAAGCACGGGCCGTTCGAAGTCGCGATCACGATCCGCGCGAAGCGGCTGCCGGTTGGCGTCTTTCCGCTCGACCGGGCGCCACAGGCACTCGAAGTGATCGGACGCGCTTTCCCCGACGCAATCGAGCCCTGCGGAGATGCGCTGTCCGGCGCGCTGATGAATGCAGGTCCCATTATCCATCCGCCACTGATCGTGATGAACGCCGGCCCGATCGAACATTTCGAGCGATGGGACATCCACAAGGAAGGAACGCAAGCCTCGATCCGCCGGGTGACCGACGCGCTCGACGCCGAGCGGATCGCGGTACGCGAGGCGCTCGGCTACGGTGCACCGCATTTCCCGCTCGCTCACCACTACGCGAAAGAGGGCGAGATCTGGATGTATGGGCGCGGTTCGCATGACCGGCTGACGGACTCCGGCGACTGGCGCGAGCGCATCGTGCTGGCCGAGCACCGCTACATGCGCGAGGATTTGCGGCTTGGGTTGTCGCTTCTGGTGTCCGTCGCCGGCGTTGCGGGCGTGGCTACGCCGCTAGCCAAGGCTTTTCTCGCCATCGGTGGCGCGATCTGCGGTGAGGATTTTGCCCAAGGCGGCCGAACGCTCGATACGCTTGGTCTTGGCAGCCTCAGCAAGGCCGAATTGCAGACGCTGCTTCGCAATGGATTCTGATCGATGACCAATCGCGCCAACATCGCCTGTCTCGGGGCCGGCCGCATGGGGCGAGGCATCGCCGTCGCGTTCGCCTATGCTGGGCACAGGGTCACGATGATCGACATCAAGCCCCGTTCCGCCGAGGACTTCGCCAAGCTGCAAGCGGATGCGCTCGGCGAAGTCAGGAAGACATTTGCGAGCCTCTCGAACCTGGGATTGCTGGCCGAGGCAGATGTCGATCCGCTCATCGCGCGTGTCTCGGTGGCGGCGGCTAGCCAGAGCGGCGCTGTGCTTGCCGATTCCGGTATCGTTTTTGAGGGTGTCCCTGAAGTCGTCGAGCTCAAGCGGGAGGTGCTGGGGGCGGCCTCAAGACAGGTAAAGCCGGACACGATCATTGCATCGACCACGTCGACCATCCTCGTCGACGATCTCTCAGGCGCGATCGTGAACCCACGCCGCTTCCTCAACGTGCACTGGCTCAACCCGGCCTATCTGATCCCGCTGGTCGAGGTTTCGCCCGGAAAAGCCACCGATCCCGCCGTCATCGACGCGGTCAAGGCGCTGCTTGAAGGCATCGGCAAGGTTCCGGTGGTCTGCGCGGCGACGCCCGGCTTCATCGTGCCGCGCATCCAGGCGCTGGCCATGAACGAGGCCGCACGCATGGTCGAGGAAGGCGTCGCCAGCGCGGAGGAGATCGACAAGGCGATCCGCTACGGCTTCGGCTTCCGCTATGCCGTGCTCGGACTGCTCGAGTTCATCGACTGGGGCGGTGGCGATATCCTCTACTATGCGAGCCGTTACCTCGAAGGCGCACTCGGCAGCGACCGCTATCGCGCGCCGGAGGTCATCTCGCGCAACATGCACGAAGGCCGGATCGGCCTGCGAACTGGCGCAGGCTTTCTCGATTATTCCGGGCTCGATGTCGACGCCTATCGGGCAAAGCGGCTGCAGGCCATGGTCGACCTGCTCCGGCATTTCCAGCTGGCTCGCCCGCCAGTACTCGATCGCGACTAGCCGAAGACGTCCTGAAGCACGCCTTCCCGCACAACCGCGACGCCGTCCAGCTCGATGGTGGTCCCCATCATCGGCAGGTCGAAATGGCCCGCCGTGTAGCGGCCGGCGAATTCGTTCGCGCCGGTCGAGAACAGGAAATTGCCGGAGACCGCACGAATCTCCGTGCCATTGGTGTCGCGCTGGTCGTACATCGACAGCGCTTCGTAGCGCGCGGCCGGATTCATGCCGAAACCGACATGCGAGACCGCATAGGCCTCGCGATCGCCCCAGGCGGCGAGATAGGCACGCATCATCGCGGCATCCGTGCCCTCGCCTTCCAGCTCGACGACGTAATCGTCCTTCAACGTCATCTTCACGGGGGATGTCAGGTAGCGCTTGAAGGTCAGGTTGATGTCGCCGGGCGCCATCACCAGCGTGCCGTTGATCGTTCCGCTCTTGGGAAAGCTGACGACGATGCCACCCGGCCAATGCGCCAGCGTGCCGGGCTTATCGGTCCAGCCCCATACGCCAACCGTTGACGCACCGACCATGTCCACGTCGAGCGCAGTGCCGGCTTTTGAGGTGACCCGCATCCGCTTGGTCCCGCGCAGCATCTTCGCCGCCGCGCGAACGCGCTTCTCGAGTGCGGGGTCCGGCACCATCCGCTCCAGCGCCTCCGGGTGCTCGTTGGAGATCACCAGAATCCGTGCGCCGGCCTTGAGGATCTCGGGCGTCTCCACCGCGTGCATCAGGCCCTCGATGGTGCAATCCACCACAAAGCCGGCCTGCTGAAGCGCACTGATCACCGGGCCGAGCCGCTGGATCGCCTCGCTCGCCCCTGTCGAACGAACCGGAACGATATTGCGATTGCGCGGCGTCGGCATCACCACATGAAATGGCCGCGCGCCCATCCGCAGCAGCGCGAGTTCCGCCAGATGCACATTCAGCGCACGCGATTGCGTTTCCGAGAGGATCGCCGCGGTATCACCGGCCTTGACGGCGCATCGTTCGAAAATCTCGCAAAATGCGTCGATCCATTTTGCCTCGATGCGATCAGCCAGCATGGTTCACTCCCGGTATCGTGTTTCTTGTTCCGTCAGATCACGCTTCGGGAAAGCCCCGTAGGAGGTACGATCGCACGGCGCCCAGCAGCGCATTCAGGATCAAACCCAGCAGCGAGATCGTGATCAGCGGCACGAACATGTCGACGGCCTGGAACGTCCGGGCCGCCGTGACGAGGGCATGGCCCAGCCCGTCCGTCGACGTGATCATCTCGGCCAGAAACACCACGATGCAGGAAATGACAAGGCCGATCCGGCACCCGGTCAGGATCGACGGCATCGCCGCCGGCAGCACCACCTTGAAGAGGATTTGATAGCGCGGCGTTCCCGCCGCCATGGCCGACCAGATCAGTTTCTGCTCCACGGTCGAGGCGCCATAGTAGGTGGATAGAAGAATGGGAAACAGCGCATCCGCAGCCACCAGCGTGATCTTCGATCCGTGGCCGAAGCCGAGCAGCAGCAGCAGCGCCGGATAGAGCGCAACCTTTGGCAACGGAGCCAATACGCGCACGATCGGCCGAACGACGGCATTGATCGCGGGACTGGCGGCAGCGGCGATGCCGATGCTGACGCCGAGCACGACCGCAATCGCAAAGCCGGCAAACAGCCGGATCAGGGTTGCCACGATCTCCTGCTGAAAGGTCCAGGTCACGAGCTGCTGGAGCAACCGGCTGAAGACAAATCCGGGCGGCGGCAGCAGGACCGCAGGCGCAAAGCCGAATGACACCAGGCCTTGCCAAACCGCGATCACCAGCACGATTGGCGCAACACCGAGAAAGACAGTTGATGGGAGAATACGCGGCGTCATGAGAAGCTCAACGGCATGTCGAACTGAGGTTCGGACCAGCGCACGAGCCTGGCGCGGACCCGCTCGAAGATCGCGTCGAGGCAGATGCCCATCGCCCCCACGATGATGATCATCGCGAAGACCGTGTCGTACTGGCCCATGTCGAGCGCATTGAACAGGATGTTCCCGGCGCCGGACTGACGGGCGATCATCTCGCTGGTGATCATCGTGATCAGCGCCAGCACCAAACCCGTGCGGCACCCGGTCAGGACCTCCGGCAGTGCCGCCGGCAATACGATCCGGACCAGTCGTTGCAGGGGCGAAAGCCCCATGGCCGCGCCTGACCACAACATCTTCTCTTCGACCGCCCTGGCGCCCTCGAAGCTATGATAGATCACGGGCAGGCTGACGCCGAGGAAGATCACCAGCGTCTTCGCGATATCGCCGACCCCCAGCCACAGCATGATGATCGGCATCAGGGCCGCCTTTGGCACCGGGTAGATCACCATCAGAAGCGGATTGAAGAAGGCCGCAACCGCACGGCTGCGTCCCATCAGCAGGCCGAGAGGAATCGAAACAAGCACTGCAACACCGAACCCGATTGCCATGCGGCGGAGCGAGGCCAGGATGTTGATCAGCGACTCCTTGTCGCCGAGAATCTCCGGAATCACCCGGATCGCCTCGATCGCCGTCGGGAAGCTGTCGTTCTTCAGCGCCAGCGAGGCAACCTGCCATATCGCCAGCAGCCCGATGCAGGCGAACACCGGGGCAGCACGCCTGGCGGAGGTAGCCAGCAATGTCATGACGGCGATCCGGTCTCGTCGACCTCGTCGAACATGCGCTCGATGTCGACGACGTACTTCTGGTAGCGCGGATCGAGCAACAGCTCGTTGCGGCGGCGCGGCCGCGGCAGATCGATGTCGATCACCTGCCGGATGCGGCCGGGCGATTTCGACATCATCACGACCTTGTCCGACAGGAAGACGGCCTCATCGACCGAATGGGTGACGAACAGCACCGTCTTGCGGTCGCGCTCCCAAATGTTCAGGAGATCGTTCTGCAAGCGTGTCCGGGTGTGAGCGTCCAGCGCGCCGAACGGTTCGTCCATCAACAGGACTTCGGGATGGTACGCGAGCGTTCGGGCCAGTGCCACGCGCTGCTTCATGCCGCCCGACAGCTCCTTGGGATAGAAGTTCTCGTAGCCTTTGAGGCCGACCATCTCGATCAGCGCCCGGCTCTGCGCTTCGGCCTCAGGCGTCCGCACGCCCTGCTGACGCGGCCCGTACATCACATTGCCCAGCACGGTTTTCCAGGGGAAGAGCGCAAACTCCTGGAATACTGGTCCGCGATCCGGACCGGGTCCTGTGATCGCCTGTCCCTTGATCTTCGCCGCGCCACTGGTCGGGCTGACGAAGCCCCCGACGATGTAGAGCAGTGTCGACTTGCCACAGCCCGACGGACCAAGGATGGAGACGAAGGCGCCCTCGTCGATCGTCAGCGAGATGTCCGATAGCGCCAAATGATCCTTGCGCGCCGAGGTCTGAAAAACCTGCGAGACGCGGTCGATCTCGATGATCGCAGATGCCGGCTTTTGCGACGTCACCGGTCTCACCCATTCGCTCGATCTCGAAGGCACTACCTTCATCCCGTCTCTCACTTCACTCGCGCATAAACGTCGCGCAACCTGTCTGCTGAATGTCCTCCATCAGCGGAATGAGCTTAGCAAGAAACTTGCCAGACAGGTGGCCGTTCTCGCACAGGTACGCCGCGTCATTCGAACCAGGGCCATTCTGCCGGCCCCTCATGGGTAACCGCTCCGCCCGGCGCCTGGCCAACCAGTCGCGCATATTTTGCGAGCGCGCCTGCGCGGTGACGCGGCGGGCGTGGCTTCCAATCACGTCGGCGCGCCGCGAGCTCCTGCTCGTCGACCAGCATATCCATCCGCCGGTTTGCAGCATCAATCCGGATCGTGTCGCCGTCGCGAACAAGGGCCAACGGACCGCCAACGAATGCTTCGGGGGACACGTAGCCGATGCACATGCCGCGGGTCGCTCCGGAGAACCGCCCGTCAGTGATCAGGGCCACCTTTTCGCCCATGCCCTGCCCGTAGATCAGCGCGGTGACGCCGAGCATCTCGCGCATGCCGGGGCCGCCGACCGGCCCCTCGTTGCGGATCACCAGAACCTCACCTGCCTTGTAGCTGCGGTCACGAACCGCTGCGACACAGGCCTCCTCGTCTTCGAAAACGCGCGCGACGCCCTCGAAGAACTGGCTCTTCAAACCTGCGACCTTGATGACCGCGCCGTCCGGACAGAGGTTGCCCTTCAGCACCGCCACACCGCCGTCCGGCATGATCGGCGCACTTGCCGCGTAGACGACCTCACCGTCCGGCGCGTTGGCCCCGCCATATTCTTCGGCAAGCGTGCGGCCAGTGATGGTGATGCAGTTACCATCGATGTGACCACTTTGAATCAGCTCCTGGATCACCACGGCGGCGCCACCCATATCGTAGACATCCTTGGCCGTGTATTTGCCTCCGGGCCGCAGGTTTCCGATCAGCGGCGTCCTGGCAAAGACCTCGCCGACATCATCGATCGTGAATGCGATGCCGGCCTCGTTCGCGATCGCCGGCAGATGCAGCGCGGCGTTGGTCGAACCGCCCGTAGCAGCGACGATCGCTGCGCCGTTCTCCAGTGATTTCCGCGTCACGATGTCGCGAGGCAGCGGCCCGCCGCGTTCCAGCATTTCCATGATCAACCGCCCGGCGCGTCGCGAGATCTGCGCGCGTTCGGCGTAGACACCGGGCACCATCGAGACGTTGGGAATGGTGAGCCCCATCGCCTCCGACACCATTCCCATGGTGTTCGCAGTAAACTGGCCGGCGCAGGCACCGATCGTAGGCAGGCAGGCGCGCTCGATCCGCTCCAGCGTGGCGCCGTCGATCTCTCCGGTCATGAAGCTGCCGACAGCCTCGTAGGAGTCGAGCACCGTCAAGGTTCGCCCGTCCACGCGCCCAGGCAGGGAACTGCCGCCATAGATGAAAATGGACGGCACGTTGCAACGAACCATGCCCATCATCACGCCGGGAAGCGTCTTATCGCATCCGCCGTATCCGATCAGCGCGTCATAGGCGAGACCATGAACAACAGCCTCGATCGAGTCGGCGATCAGCTCGCGGGAAAAGAGAGAGAACTTCATTCCCTCGTGATTCATGCTGATCCCGTCGGAGACCGACACGGTCGAGAATTCGCGCGGCGTGCCGCCGGCCTCCTCGATGCCCGTCTTGGCTGCGGCCACCTGGAAGTCGTGGGTCATGTTGCAGGGCGTCTGCTCGCCCTTCATGCTGACAACGCCAACCATCGGCTTGGCAATTGCCGCATCGTCCAGTCCCATTGCGCGCATGAATGCGCGGTGGGGGGCCCGGTCGAGGCCATCGGTCGTTATCCGTGATCGCAACTTCTTCATACTTGCATCATCTTCGTGCGATGTCCCGCACGCGGCGGGACATCGCTATGCATCTCTCAAAAAGGCGCCGCGAACACTTATTGCAACGGTGCGACGATCGTCGGATGTTTGAACTGTGCGACATCCAGCTTCGGCAGCATTCCTGTCTCTGCGTAGATGTCCAGCATCTTCTGGATCGCCGGGAAGTTCGGCGCCGCACCCGGATCACGACCGAAGTCGTTGTCCTTGAGCAGGTAGGTCTCGAGCACAGGAACAGGCGCCTTCAGCACCTCGGACACGACCTTGAGCGTCTCTTCGCGGTTCGCCAGCGCCTTCTTCATACCCGAAGTGATGTCGCGGACATAGGCTTTGACCAGCTCTGGGTTCTTGTCGACGAAATCGGCGCGGCAGGCTTCCAGGATGTGCACGATGTTCGGCATCGCTTGGGACAGCGAGAACAGTTTCCTTGTGCCGCCCTTCGCTTCTGCGCGTGCGGCAAACGGCTGGTTCATGTTGACCGCGTCGACGCGGCCCTGGCGCAATGCGTCCTCGGAGACGGCAAAGCCGACCTCGACCAGCTTGATATCCTTGGCCGGATCGACGCCATTCTGCTTCAGGAGCAGATTGAAAGGCCCTTGCGTGCCGCCACCGATCACGGAAATACCGACGGTTTTGCCCTTGAGATCGGCAATGGTCTTGATCGGCGAGTCATCCATGACAGCCCAGTAGACCGAGAAACCGCCGGGCTTCTCGAAGACGTGCTGAGCCACGATGTAAGCCTTGAGATTGCCGCCGACCACACCGTTGGAGAGCGACAGCGGCGCCTGCGTCGCGCAATCCAGTGCGCCAGCCGCCAATGCCTGCGTCATCGGCGCTGTACCCTGAAATTGGGTCCATTCGATGTTGTAGGTCTTGCCGAGATTGGGGAATTCGGCCGGCCTGCGCATCATCCAGTACTTGGATTCCTCGGCCGGGATGGTCCATCCGACGCGGATCGTCTGCTGCGCCCGTGAGGGGCTTGCGCCCGCGATCAAGGCCGCCACCGCCCCCGTTGCCAGCATCAACCTCGAAACCGCTCGCATCGCGCCCACTCCATTGCTCCGGCGCCGACCGGCGCCACCCAACCCGACCGGTCCAAATGTTTCATGGTTCAAACAATCAGGCAAGCCATGCGGGCGGCCGGGTTTCGCCGCGGGATGCGCCATGTATGGTAAGGCGGCGGTCGCGCGCCGTCGTGCTGCGACAGGAGGAGGCAACCTATGGCTGATGCGAGCAAGGCAAACCCGCAAGGCGTCGAGCGGTTCGGCTATCTCGGCCTTGGACTCATGGGAACGCCCATGACCCGGCGCCTGCTCAAGGCCGGCTATCAGGTCAGTGTCTGGAACCGATCAGAAGGCAAGGTCGCTCCACTCGTCGAAGCCGGCGCAAGGCATGGAGCCAGCCCCCGCGACATTATGGCAGGCTCGGACATCGTCTTCATGTGCGTGACGGACGCCGCGGCCGTGGAGGAGGTGATTTTCGGAGCCGAAGGTCTTTCGATGGCTCCCGGCGCAGGCAAGCTCGTCGTCGACTTCTCGTCAATCCATCCCGACGCCGCGCGCGACCTCGCAACACGACTGAAAGCTGCGAACGGCGCGGGCTGGATCGATGCACCGGTGTCCGGCGGCACCAAGGGCGCCGAGGAAGGCACGCTTGCCATCATGGCCGGCGGGGATGCTGCCGACATCGAGAGAGTGCGGCCCTATGTGCTGGCTATGGCCCGTAGGTTCACTCACATGGGCCCCACCGGCGCCGGCCAGACTGCAAAACTCTGTAACCAGGTGATCGTCGGATGCGCGATGGCCGTTCTCGCGGAAGCAACACGCCTTGCCGTGAACGCCGGAATCGACGCCAATCGGCTGCCCGAAGCGCTCGCGGGCGGATTTGCGGATTCGATCCCACTTCAGCTGTTCGTGCCGAGGATGGTCCAGGGCATTCACTCACCGCCGCTCGGCCATATCGCCACGATGCTCAAGGACCTCGATACGGTTGCCGATGTCGCGCAGACGACGTCGACACCGGTGCCAATGGCTACGCTTGCGGGACAGCTCTTCAGACTGGCCAAAGCCGCGCGAGGCGCGGATGCCGACGCACTGGAGATCTACAAGCTTTCAGCGGCAGAGCATTGAGCCACCGGGCGCGACCTGAAACGCGTTACGGTGTCTTCTTGCGTTCATCGTCGGCCAGGAACCGACCATACGTCCCGCGTGCAAACAGCAACGCATCCTTGGCATTGTAGGCATAGGCTTCGACCGCACCCAGAAAGATCACGTGATCGCCGCCATAATAGCGATTGACGGAGCGGCATTGAAAATTGGCGACGCTCTCGGCAAGTACGGGAGCGTCGCCGAGCCCCGGCGTCCAGTCGATGCCAGCGAATTTATCGTCGGACGATTTCGCGAACCTGTTTGCGAGCGCCTGTTGCGAAGCGCCGAGCACATGAACGGCAAAATGGCTTGCGTTCTGAAACACCGCCAGGCTCGAAGAGTAAACTCCGAGGCTCCAGAGAACGAGTGGCGGATTCAAGGAGACCGATGCAAAGGAATTGCAGGTGATGCCATAGGGCTTCCCATCAGGAGCTGCGGCGGTGATGATCGTTACGCCTGTTCCGTAAGTGCCGAGCGCGGTGCGAAACTCGCGGGGGTCAATCGACGAGCTGTCGCTTGCGAGTTCGTTGGCTGGATCGGGAACGGCCGGCTGCTTCGGCAGATCATTCATCGGCCGGCCTCACAGCGT
>Ga0075368_10000321_pt1 | contig 14080 bp, 11 predicted proteins | sample EndMethybrTD3033_FD_71518 | JGI IMG/M metagenome (GOLD analysis project Ga0075368, IMG submission 71518) | Populus endosphere microbial communities from Tennessee, USA - Endosphere MetaG P. TD hybrid TD303-3 | ecosystem: Host-associated > Plants > Roots > Endosphere | place: USA: Tennessee... | reverse complement strand
CGGAGCGCCCCAGCGAGTCGACGGAGGTCCTCAGGTCCGGGATGAGCTCGGCCAGCTGGCCGAGCTCATCCCGGACCTGAGGACCTCCGTCGACTCGCTGGGGCGCTCCGTGGAGCCCCTGGGTGAGCTCGCGACCCGGATCCCGCTGCGTCGCCGAGCGTTGTCGGGCGGGACCTTCAACTCGTGACGGCCCCCGGTCACCGACGAGTCGTCGTCGAGGACCGGCAGTCCCGCTGGACGCCCTACCGCGTCGGCTGGCTGTCGCTCCTCCTCGTCGTCGTCCTGGCACGCATCTGGATGATGCGGTCCTGGTCGTGGCTCCAGGACGATCTGCTCCTCACGAGCTGGACGACCACCAAGGGCTTCGGGGACTACGTGCTCACCGACTTCGCGGGCCACGTGCTGACCGGCGAGATGCTGATCGCCTGGACGTTCACCAAGCTCGACCCGCTCAACTGGTTCTGGCCGGGGCTCACCATCGTGGTGTTCAGCGCTCTGGTGGTCGTCGGGTGGGGTCTCGCGCTGCGCGAGATCTTCGGGGAGAAGCTCCACCTGCTGCTCGCCATCGTCGTGATCACCCTCACGCCGGGCATGACCGCGATCAGTCTCTGGTGGATCAGCTGCCTCAACCTGTTCCCGATGATCGCCAGCATGGGCTTCGCGTCCTGGTTCCTGGCGCGCTACCTGCTGGGTGACCAGCGCCGTCGCAACCTCGTCGGCATGAACCTCAGCTACGCGCTCGGCCTGCTGATGTGGGAGAAGTCGCTGCTGGTCACGGTGCCGCTGTTCTTCCTGGTCTTCATGCTGGGTCCGCCGACCGTGCGTCGCGCGATCCCGGTCGCGATCCGGCTGCTGTGGCCGACGGCGCTGGTGACCGTCGGCTACCTCGCCTTCTTCCTGTGGTCGATCAGCGACCCCGAGGGAGAGATCCCCGGGAAGTACACGCGCAGCGTCGGGGGCGCGGTGGAGCTGGTCCAGCACGGGGCGGTCGACGTCACGCTCCCGTCGATCTTCGGCGGCCCCTTCCAGACGGTCGGCTCGTCGACGTCCGCCTTCGGCGAGACGCCCATGCCCATCGCCGTCGTGCTCGTGGCGCTCACCGTGGCACTCATCGTGATCGGCGCCGTCTACCGGCGTCGCGGCTGGATCGCACTCGGGATGATCGCGACCTACGCGGCGATCGCCTGGGGTCTCGTGTTCTTCAGTGGCCGGTTCCACGGTCTGGGCGCTGGGATCACGGCGATCCCGCGCTACTCCGCCGACCTCCTGCCGGTCGTGATGCTCGGCTGCCTCTTCCTCGTGACCCCCACCCGGGTGGAGACCGAACCGCTCCGGCGACCGATGGGCGAGGACAAGCTGGCGTGGATCCGGCGCGCGCTGGTGATCCACCTGGTGCTCGCGACCTCGGTCGCACTGGTGACGACGACCCGCTACTGGAACCGCGTGGAGCCGACCAGCACGAAGCCGTACATGGACAACCTCGTCTCGGACGCCGAGGGCGTGGGAGCAGCGGACGTCTTCGACGACACGGTCCCGCAGACCCTGGTGAGCGGGATCCTGCTGCCCGACGCCTCGCGGTTCTCGCAGATCCTGGCGCCCCTCGACCTCCCGCTGCGCTACAACCAGCCGACCGACCAGTTCCTGATGTTCGGCCCGGAGGGTCACCTGTGGGAGGCCGACGTCGACGGTGGCGTCCGTAGCGTCACGCCCGGACCTGACGGTGACTGCGGCTACGGCATCGACAAGGGCGAGACCGTGAGCATCCCCCTCGACGGTCAACCCTTCGCCTTCGTCTGGGGCGCACAGATCACCTACTTCACCGGCAGCGACGCGACGATCGGTTTCGAGACCGAGGCCGGGCGTGAGGAGCTCGAGCTTCCGGTCAACGAGGCCGGCGGGGTCGGCAAGAGGCAGTTCGTCATTCCCGGTGCCGTGGACACGCTCACCGTCGAAGGGATCAGCGGGAAGTCCACCGTCTGCATCACCGAGGTGCGCATCGGTCCCCTGAAGCCCACCGACCGGGTGCCCGAGAAGCTGAGGGCCGAGAGCTAGCGGCCGAGAGTCGCGCCGAAGACGGCCGACCCCGGCGTCAGCCGGCCGCGCAGTGCCGACCAGCCGCCCCACACGCGCTCGTGACCCTCGGGCCACTGCGGCTCCAGCAGGTCGGTGAGCACGAAACCCGCGCCGGCGAGCAGGGCGACCCAGTCACCGAGGGTGCGGTGGTGCTCGACGTACGCGACCTCCCCGGACTCGTCCGAGACCTCGACGTAGGGCCTGCGGTCCCAGTAGGACTGCGTCGCGGTCAGCCCACCCTCGCCCGGGTCGTCCGGGAACGACCACCGGGTCGGGTGCGTGATGGAGAACGCGAACCGGCCACCGGCGCGCAGCACCCGCGCGACCTCGGCGACGGCCACGTCGATGTCGCTGACGAACTGCAGCGCACCGAAGGATGAGAAGACGACGTCGAACGACGCATCCGGGAAGGGCAGCGCGGTCGCCGTGCCCAGCACGCTCGGTACGACGACACCGGTGTCCTCGTCGAGGCGGCGGCTGTGCTGGAGCTGGCGGTGCGAGAGGTCGAGGCCGATGCCGCGGCCACCCTGGGCGCGCACCCAGCGCGAGCACTGCCCGGCCCCGGAGCCGACCTCGAGGACGTCGCGGCCCTCGAGCGGACCCAGGATCCCGGCCTCCGCCTCGGTGAAGCCCTCGGGCCCCCACACGAAGCCGACGTCGCCCAGGAACTCCCCGTGGGTGGACTGGTACTCGTCGGCGTACCGGTCCCAGTCCGGACCGTTCGCGTGCCGCGACTCCTCCTCGTCCACGGGTCGCCGCTCGACGCGGACGCGCTGCGGCAGGTGGTCGGTCATGCCCGCGCCCGCCGAGGGAGGGCGAGCTGCGGACGGCCCGTACGCCGCAGCGAGCCCAGCAGCGAGGCCGGGTTGAACGCCGCGCGGACCTGGCGCACCCTGGGCTGCTGCCCGGCCAGCTTCTTGCGTGCCTGCTCGACGGCGCGCCAGTAGTCGGCGGCCTCACCGGCGGTCGGCGCGACGACACCGAAGATCAGGTCGTCGGCGTGCTGGGCCAGGACCGGGTCGACGCCCAGGGCCGCCGCCTGCTCCTCACGGGTGCCGGTGGGCGGCACCGGGAGCCGGAGGTCGATGCCCAGGTCGACCAGCTCCTGCCAGGCGCCGACCAGGCGTCGCGACGTCCGGGTGTGGCTGCGGCGCCACCCGCGCCGTCCCACCTTCGCGCCGGGCACCGCCCACCCGACCAGGCCGAGGAGCACCAGACCGATCGGGATCCGCCCGCCCGGGATCGCCGAGTCCTCCCGGGTGCCGTTGTCCTGCTGCTCCTCGTGCTGGTTGTTGTCGGGCAGCGGGACCTGCTCCTCCGAGTCCGGGTTGTCCGTGTCGTCCTCCGGCAGCTGGCTCTGGACGAAGTCCTCCAGCGACTGCGGCGGCTCGTCGTCCTTGCTCGGCTTGCGATGGTTCATGAACGTGCTCGTGGGCAGGATCCGCCAGCTGCCGTCTCGGACCCGGAGCTCCACCCATGCGGTGACGTCCTTGCCCTGGACCTTGCCGTCGTCGCTGAACGCGCCGACGACCACCCGGGCCGGGACCCGGAGCCGGTTGGCGGCGAGGGCCATGAAGGCGGCGTACTGCTCGTCGTTGCCGACGATCCGCTCGGCGCCGATGAACTGGGCAGCCAGCCGGTTGATGTCGTGGCCGGGCGGCACCACCAGCGCACCCGCGCCGTCGCTGTAGCGGCCGTTGCGCTGGAGGTAGCGGGCGAGCAGCAGCACCTGGGTCAGCGGGTCGCGGCGCGTCTTCGCGTACGGCTCGAGGTAGTCGTCGAGACGTTGGCCGCTCGGCTGCAGCGGTCCGTCGACCGGGTAGGCCTGGGAGTTCTTGGCGAGCTTGGTGGTCGGGACCGTCGCGGTGAACGTGTAGTCGTCGCCCTCCCCCAGCCCACCGACCGCGAACGCGCTGCTGGTCGCGGGGTCGTAGCGGACGTCCTCGCGCTGTGCCTCGCCGTCCGCGAAGTCGAACGAGATGCTCGTGAGCTGACCGACCAACGGGATCCACGCCCCCGTGTACGAGGGACGCATCTCGACGTTGACCTCGACGTCGCGGCCCGGGAGCTCCGCGGCCACCTGGCTGCCGATCCGCTGGAACAGGTCGTCGTCGGCGTCGGACATGGAGTCGTTCGCGGCCCGCCACGCCGTGCCGTCGTACGTGTCCAGGGTGACGAAGCGGACCGGCATCGCCTCGGGCAGGCCCTTCAGCACGAACAGCGTCCGGCCGTAGACGTTGTCGGGCGACCCGTCGTTCTGCTGGGTGTAGCGGCGGAATGCCGACAGCGGGTTGTCGAACTCGTCGATCCGGGCGCCGCTGCCGATCCGCCCACGCAGCACGACGCGGTCGCCGTCGAGCCAGGACGCCGGGACGAGCTGGGCGACGATCGTCGTGGTCAGGCCGACCACCAGGCCGACGGCGACCGCGCGGCCGAGGCGGCCCCGGCCCGCGTGCCTGATCTGGGTGCTCCGCGACGCGGGGTCGCCGGCTCGCCACGAGCCCCACCAGAAAGCGAGCGCGGCGAAGGCGATGCCGTAGGCCAGCGTGTAGTCGCCGGTGCGCAGCGGACCCAGGAGGACGACCGCGGCCTCGGCGACCAGCAACGGGAGGACCGGAGCGAGGGGTCGGCGGGTCCGGAACGCCAGCCACACGGCCGTCCCCGCGCAGAGGTAGCCGAGTGCGTACGGCAGCACCATCACCGACCCGACCGGGTCGAGCGGCGGGATCGTGGTGAGCAGCTGCTCGGTGCCCGTCAGCGTCGAGGTGAGGACGTCGCTCAGCTCGTCGCCGCTGGGCAGCCGTCCCTCCTGGTAGGGCCGGAACGCCGCGATCGCGCCGATCGGCACGTAGAGGATCGCGGCCGCCAGGACGTAGATCCCGGTGCGTGGCCCGGCGAGGCCGGTCACGCTGATGGCGATGAGCACGACGACCGCCGCGCCGGTGAGGCCGGTGGCGAGGTAGACCCGGCTGGAGAACGTCTCGTCGAAGCCGAGCAGGGCGAGCGCGGTCAGGATCAGCACGACCGCGGCGTCGACCAGGCGCTGTTCCCCCGTTCTCATGCGGCCACGCCCGAGCTGGAGAGCAGCGGCGCGAGGTCCTCGAGCCGGCCGAGCACGACCGGACGGAAGCCGGGGACGGTGGTGATCGTGCTGGGCGCCCCCAGGTCGACGCGGACCAGGACCCGCAGCGCGTCGGCCGGGAACTCCGATCCCGCGGTGCGCAGCGTCGCCGGGTCGCACGTGGAGCCGGTGACGACCACGACGAGGCTGCTGCCGGCGCCGGTCGCCGCGGCCCGCCGAGCGGCTTCCCGGAGGTTGCCCGCGCGCTGCGTGATCCGGCAGGTCGCGTCGAGGATCACGTCGGCCGACCGGGACGTCGCGTGCAGGTCGCCGCACACGAGGTTGACGTCGAAGTCGTCCCGCAGCGCGCGCACGGCCAGTGACGCAGCGGCCGACACACCCAGCTCGAACTCGTCGCCGTCGTCGTATGCCGACACGCTCTCGTCCAGCAGCACGGTGGCCGTGCTGCGTCTGGTCTCGACGTACTGCCTCACCAGCAGCTGGTCCGCCTTCGCCGACGAGCGCCAGTGCACGTGCCGCAGGTCGTCGCCGGGAACGTACTCGCGCAGCGCGTGGAAGGCGAGGTCGCTGCTGGCGGGGTGGTCGCTCGGCACGCCGTCCAGGTCGCTGATCAGGCCCGGGTCGAGGGCGCGCAGGAGCGCGATCCTGGGCCTGACGAGCAGCTCCTCCGACGCCGCCCACGTCGTGCGGCTCCGGAGCAGACCCATCGGGTCGGTCCGGACGTGCACCAGCGGGCCGACCAGGTGGACGCCGCGCGGGAGGGGTGGCACCTCGAGCATCTCGGAGCGCTCTGCGCGGGGCGGCACCACCGGCAGCCGCAACGACCGGGTCTCCCCCGCCAGGTCGAGACGGATGGTCGGGCTGACCAGCGGGATCCAGCGCGCCGTCACCGCCACCTCCGCGGCGGCGGGCTCACCCGCCGTCACCCGCAGCGGGTCGAGCCGCAGCCGGCCGTGCGCGGGCTGCGGCAGCAGCACCAGGACGAGCGCGATGCCGAGCAGGACGGCGCCGAACGCGGCCACGACGCCGAACTCCAGCCAGCCGAGCCAGCGATGCACGGCCCAGGCGAGCAGCGTCACGATGACGACGGACCGGCCGACCGTGGTGACCGAAGCGGCCACGAAGCGGACGGTCTGCACCACGCCGCTCCGCACGGCACGCGTTCCACTGCGCAGCGCCCGCAGCAGGCTCAGCAGCTGCGCGCGTCCGGGACGGGCCAAGGTCAGGCCCGGTCGAGCGGTGCCGGCACCGCGGCCAGCAGCTGCTGGATCACGTCGTCGACACTCACGCCGCGGAACGCCGCCTCGGCGTCCAGGATCAGGCGGTGGCAGAGCACCGGCTGGGCCAGCGTCACGACGTCCTGCGGTACGACGTGGGTCCGGCCGTCGGCGGCGGCCCAGGTCTTCGCGACCCGGATCAGCGCGAGGCAGCCACGCGGCGACAGGCCGAGCCGCACGTGCTCGATCTCGCGGGACGCCTCCGCGACCTGGCGGACGTAGCTGACGAGTGCCTTGTCGACGTAGACGCGGTCGGCGATCGCGCTCATCTCCTGCACCAGCGTGTTGTCCACGACCGGCTCCAGCAGCGCGGCACGGTCGCGGATGCCCGAGCTCATCAGCAGCTCCTCGGTGGCCTCCGCGTCCGGGTAGCCCATGGAGGCCTTCATCAGGAACCGGTCGAGCTGCGCCTCGGGCAGCCGGTAGGTGCCGGCCTGCTCGATCGGGTTCTGGGTCGCGATCACCATGAACGGGTGCGGCACCCCGTGGGTGACGCCGTCGACGGTGACCTGCCCCTCCTCCATCACCTCGAGCAGCGCGGCCTGGGTCTTGGGACTCGCCCGGTTGATCTCGTCGGCGAGCACGAGCTGGTGGAACACCGGGCCCGGGTGGAACTCGAAGCGGTTGTGCCCCTGGTCGTAGACGGTGACGCCGGTGATGTCCGAGGGCAGCAGGTCGGGGGTGAACTGGATCCGGGCGTGCGACCCGCTCAGGCTGTTGGCCAGCCCGCGGGCCAGCATCGTCTTGCCGGTGCCCGGGTAGTCCTCCAGCAGCAGGTGTCCCTCCGAGACCAGGCAGGTCAGCGTCAGCCGGATGACGTGCCGCTTGCCGAGCACCGCCTGGGCGATGTTGTCGGTGATGGTGTCGAAGGCCTCCTTGAACCAGACCGCCTCCTCGGCGGTGACCGGACCGGACGGGGCTGCGGGTGCGCTGGGTGCAGCCGCCTTCGTGATGGGGACCGGCTGCGTCGCCGGCTCGGAGGACATGCCGGTCATCGTAGAGGCGTAGCCACGCGATCAGCGGGCTACTTCCCGACTAGGGTTCCCGCGATGGACGACGACGAGCTGCGCCGGTCCGCGGCGCTGGAGCAGCGGCACTGGTGGTACGCCGGCCGCCGCGCGCTCGTCCGTCGTCTGATGAAGGACGCGCCGGTGGGCCGGGCGATCGACGTCGGACCCGGACCGGGCGGCAATGCGGCGGTGCTGCGCGACCTCGGATGGGAGATCACCGGCGTCGAGCTCACCGAGGTGGGCGCCAGGCTGTGCGCCGAGCACGGGCTGGACGTCGTCCGCGGCGACGCGACGAGGCTCCCCATGGCCGACGCGAGCGTCGACCTGGTGATGTCGACCGACGTGTGGGAGCACATCGACGACCACGAGACGGTGGCCTCGGAGTCGTTCCGGGTGCTCAGGCCGGGCGGGCGGCTGCTCGTCGCCGTACCAGCGGGCATGGAGATGTGGAGCGGGCACGACGTGGCGCTCGGGCACGTGCGCCGCTACGAGCGGCAGGAGCTGGTCGACCTCGTGGAGCGCCACGGGTTCGTGGTCGACGAGATCTCGTCCTGGAACGTGCTCCTCCGGCCGGTCGCGAAGCTGCGGCGCAGGAAGAAGGCGGGTCCCGAGGACAGCGCCAGCGAGATGGAGCACGTCGCAGCGCCGGTCAACGCCGGCCTGCGCGCTGCGCTCGCGGTCGAGTCGCGGCTGCCGGTCGGCCGGAGGAAGGGCCTGAGCCTGGTCGTGCAGGCGCACCGCCCGTGAAGGGACACCCGTCATGAACGACGAGCTGCGGGACCTGCTCGCGAAGCAGGCGATCACCGAGGTGCTCGCGGACTACGTCCGCGGAGCGGACCGGATCGACGTCCCGCTGCTGAAGTCGGTGTTCCACGAGGACGCCGTGGCCGACTACGGCGCGATGTTCCAGGGCAGTGGCCACGAGTTCGCAGAGTTCCTCGGAGCCGTGCACCCGACCATGGAGACCCATCACCACCAGCTCGGCAGCATCACCATCCGGGTCGACGGCGACCGCGCGGGCAGCGAGAGCTACGTGACCGTGCGCCTCAGGTTCCGCAACCCGGACGGATCACTCACCGACATCACCAGCTGCGGCCGCTACGTCGACGAGTGGCTGAGGGCCGACGGCGCCTGGCGGATCTCCCGTCGCCGCTACCTCCACCACCTCGACGAGTCCCGGAGCACGGACGGCGGCTCGTACGAGACGCTCGGGGCACGGGACGGATCGGACCCGAGCTACGAGGTGCTGTCGCTCCGCGACCTCAGCGCTCCTTGAGGGCCTCGGTCAGCTGGTCCATCCGGTCCTGGCTCTCGACCAGCTGGCGCAGCAGCCACAGCCGGAGCACCTTGGCGATCGAGCCGGCGAGGTAGATCGCCGCGCCGACCACGGTGAACGCCAGGAACACCAGCGCCAGGATCTGGCTGCTCGCGATGTCGCGGGCGTCGTCGAGGCTGCGCGACGAGTTGTAGGCGACGAAGGTGCCGACCACCCCGAGGATCATGAACGCGATGCCCAGGGTGCGCCCGAGCTTGTCCGCGGTCGCGTTCGGGGCGCTGAGCTTGCTCTCCGACACGGCGGCCGCGAAGGCGGCGCTGCGGTCGGTGGCCCCGGACTCGGATCCAGTGCTGGTCATGGTGGTCATTATCCCCCCAGGTAGGCGGTCGAGAGGTCGGCCGCGATGTCGGCAGGACTGCCGACCGCGGTGATGCGTCCGTTGAGCATGACTGCGGCGAGATCGGCGATCGGCAGGACGGTGCGCGCGAACTGCTCGGCCACGAGCACGGAGATGCCCTCCCCGACCAGCTGCGCGACGGTCTCGTAGATCTGGCCCACGATCATCGGCGCCAGCCCCATCGACAGCTCGTCGAGGAGCAGGACTGCGGGTTTGGTGGCCAGGGCCCGGGACAGCGCGAGCATCTGCTGCTCGCCGCCCGACATCGACCCCGCCAGCTGGTTGCGCCGGTCACCGAGCACCGGGAACCGGGCGAACGCCGCCTCCTCGACCTGCTCGCGCGGGGTGCCGGTGCCGGTGGCGAGCCAGAGGTTCTCGCGGACGGACAGGTTGGCGAAGACGCCGCGGCCCTCCGGGATCGTGCACACGCCGAGGCCGGCCGCCTCCTCGGCGCTGATCCCGGTCACCGAGCGCCCGGCGTACCGCACGTCGCCCGCGGTCGGCGGCATCAGGCCGGCGGCGATCTTCACCGTCGTCGACTTGCCGCCGCCGTTGGGGCCCAGCAGGGCGACGACCTGGCCGGAGTGGACCGCGAGGTTGACGCCGTGCAGCACCTCGATCGGGCCGTACGCCGCGCGCACGTCCACCAGCTCGAGGACCGGCGCGTTCGCGGCCAGGGCCTCGTCGGACGTGGACAGCTCCGCGATGCTCATGAGGTGGCCTCCGCCCCGATGTAGGCGGCGACGACCTCGGGCGAGGCGCGTACCTCGTCGGGCGTGCCGGACGAGATGACCCGGCCCTGGTCGAGGACGTGGATGGTGCTGCACAGGCCCATCACGAGCGGCAGGTCGTGCTCGACCAGGCAGATGCCGAGACCGGACTCGGCCAGGCCGCGCAGCATGTCGGCGAACTCCTCGGTCTCCTGCTCGGTCTGACCCGATGCGGGCTCGTCGAGCAGCAGCAGCCGGGGGTGCGTCATGAGTGCGCGGGCCACCTCGACCACCCGGGCGCGGCCGGTCGGGATGTCCGAGACCTCCCGGTCCGCGATCGCGGTGAGGCCGGTGAGCTCGAGCAGACGGTCGGTCTCGCCGTCGACGTCGAAGGACCCCCGGCGGCGGGCCTTCATGATGTCGCCGGCGACGCGGACGTTGTCCCGCACGGTGAGGCTGAGGAACAGCTCGAGCCGCTGGAACGTGCGCGCGATGCCGAGGTGGGCGCGCGCGGCCGGACCCCGGCGCGTGATGTCGGTGCCGTCGAACACCACCTGGCCCGCCGTGGGCCGCTGCATCCCCGTGATGACGTTGAAGAGGGTCGTCTTGCCGGCCCCGTTGGGTCCGATCAGACCGGTGATCGCACCCGGCTGGAGGGCGAGGCGGACGTCGTCGACGGCGGTGGTGCCGCCGAACCGCACCGTGACCCCGTCGACCTGGAGCAACGCGTCAGACCCCGGCATGAGTCCGCTCCCCCATGCTCAGGCCGAGTGCGGCGTCCAGCTCGATCCGCTCGTCGGCGGTCAACGGGGCGGCCAGCCCCTTCCGCTCGACGGTGTCCGCCTTGGCGCGTTCGCGCTCCTCGATCTCGTGCGCCGTCAGCACCGCCTCGGGCATCAGCCGGGCCGCGAACGCCGGGAGCGTGAAGATCACCAGCAGCGTGAGCAGAGCGAAGCTCCAGTCCCCGATCACCTCGGTGAGGTCGAGGGCGACCAGCACGACCTCGGCGACGACGCCGCCGTACAGGACCGGTCGCGCGTTGGCGAGCGGGCGGTACGCCGAGGAGATCGCATGGATCACCCCCGTCGGGTTCGTGCGGACGCCGAGACCCGTCAGCGCGATCGCCAGACCCCCCAGGTGGGCCATGAACGCGAACGTCGGCGCCAGGTCGGGGTTGGTGGTGGCCAGGTTCCCCGAGGTGCCCGCGAGCGAGGTGAGCACGACGCCGACCATCACCCCGCCGAACAGCGCACCGCTGACGTAGCTCACGCCGCCCACGACGGTGAGCATCACCAGCACCAGGCTCAGGGTGATGACGAAGTCGTCGCCGGAGACCGAGCCCTGCGCGGACGCGAGCAGCACCCCACCGAGGCCGGCGATCGCCGCGGAGAACATGAACACGCCGAGCTTGAGCAGCACGAGTCGCTGGCCGAGCATCGCGGTCGCCGCCGGGCTGTCCCGCATCGCGACCAGCCGGCGGCCGTAGCCGCTGTTGCGCAGGACCACGACCAGGACGCCGAGCACGGCGAACACGACGGCGAGCGCGAGCAGGTACGTCGTGTCCTCGTCGAGGTCGAGCGGGCCGATCTTGGGGCGCGGGACGATCAGGCGCGCGTTGGGGAACAGCGCGATGTCGAGCCCGAACCAGTGCCGGACGTTGATCTCGCGGAGCACCAACGTGTACATCACGCCGCCGAAGGAGAGCGTCGCGAGCGCGAGGTACAGCCCGCGCAGGCGCAGGGCAGGCAGCGCGACGAGACCGCCGACGACCGCGGTCGCCGCGACCCCGGCGAGGATGCCGACCCAGCTGAGCCGCGAGTCGACGCCGATCCCGTCGATGCCCAGGTGGAACGCGACCATGATCCCGACGGCGGAGAACGACAGCGGGACCAGGTTGATCTCGCCGGCGTAGCCCGTCAGCGGGACGAGCGAGAGAGCCACGATCGCGAACGCCATCGCGTTGACCCAGGGCCCGATCATCACCGGGTTGGCGATCTTGCCGAGCAGGAACACCAGCCCGACGAAGACGACGGCCCAGACCAGCGCCTGGCGCACGGACGGGACGCGTGGCCGTTCACGGCTGCGCTGCTGCGAGGTGCCGCGGAGCCGGTCCTGCGGCAGCACGAGCAGCACGATGAACAGCACGATCGACGGCAGCGCACCACGCAGGTTGGAGACCCAGTCGTACTGCGTCGGCGCGTACTTGGTCATGTAGGTCGCGGCCAGGCCGAGCACCATGGCGCCGACGAACGTCCGAGGGATGCTCCGCAGCCGACCGAACATCGCCGCCGCGAACGCGTCGATGATCAGCAGGGTCAGGGTCCCGGCGTCGATCGAGCCGCCGATGACCGGGGTCACCACCACGCCGGCGAACGCCGCCAGCGCGGCGCCCAGCGCCCAGCTCGTGAGGGCGACCCGCTGCGGGTTGTAGCCGTTGAGCCGCAGCAGGTCCGGGTCGTCCACGGCGCCGCGCATCGCGACCCCGAGCCGCGTCCTGGTGAACAGCATCCGCAGGCCCACCGCGAGGGCGACGGCGGCGACCACGATCAGGATCTCGCCGTACCGCAGCAGGGTGTCGAGGACGTGGATGCCGTTGGTGTTGCCACCGAGCAGCTCGATCTTGCGCGGCTGCGCGGGCTCCCAGACCCAGATCGAGAGCTGCACCATGCCGAGCAGCACCGACACCGTGACGATGACCTTGGTGACCTCGTCGACGTCACGCAGGCCCTTCATCAGGACCTGGTAGAGCCCCATCCCGATCAGCGGCCCGATCACGCCGACCACCAGCAGCAGCGCCACGACCGTGGGCAGGCCCCAGGGCACCGTGAACTGCCAGTACAGGAACGCGGCCAGCATCGCCTGCGCGCCGTGGGCGAAGTTGAAGATCCCGGACGTGGTGTACGTCAGCACGAGTCCCGACGCGGCGATCGCGTAGACCGCCCCGAGAACCAGGCCGAGGACCGTGGTGACGACGAACTGATCCACCGTTCGACCCCTCCTCTGTCAGCGAGTCGGGTGTCGGTCAGCCCTCCGGCGTGATGACGTCGTCGGTCAGGTACGTCGTCGCGATCCGGTCCTCGTTGAGCTCGACGCCCCAGAAGCTCTCGGGGGTCTCGAGGTAGCCGTCGGCGCAGTAGAACTCGCCCTGGGTCACCGGGGCGACCTGCTCGTAGGTGCCGCCCTTGACCTGCATGAGCAGCGAGCAGCTCGGGGGCAGGTTCTCGCCCGGGTTCGACTCTGCGTGCAGACCGCCACCGGTCCACGAGGTGATCTTCGAGAGCTCGTTGACCATGCACTGGCGGGTCAGGTCGGCGCCACAGGTCTTGGCCGCGGTCGCCCACAGGAGGAACGCGGACGTGGACTGCATGCCGAGCAGACCGGTCTTCGCGTCCGGGTTCTGCCCCATGACCGCGAGGTAGTCGGCGACGGCCTGGACCGCGTCCTTGTTCTCGAACGGCTGGAACTGCATCGAGACGTTGATGCCCTCGGTGAGGCCGTCGACGTTGGCGCTCAGCACCTGCTGGGCGTACCACGTGGCGTCGGTCAGGATCGTCGGCGCGTAGCCCTCGACGCGCATGGCGTCGAGGAAGGAGAACGTCGCGGGGGTCGGCGTGCCCTGGTCGAACAGCACCGTGGTGCCGCAGTCCTGGTAGCGCTGGACCAGTGCGCGGTAGTTGTCGCCACCGGCGGACTTCAGCACGACGCCGCAGCCGGCCTGCTTCATGCCGGAGTCCTCGAACACGGCGAGGGTGCGCTTCTCACCGAGCTGGGTGAACGGCGAGTCGTGACCGATGAAGTCGAACGACGCGGCGTCCGGGTAGGTCTCGAAGGTCAGCTGTCCGCGGGCGACGCTGAGCTGGTCGACGGGGAACGGCAGCGGTGCGTAGCTCATCGGCGCGTTGTTGGCGCTGCTCGCGAGGGTGAAGCCCGGGACCATCGGCTCCTTGCAGGCGATCCGGTCGGCCTCGACGTCCTCGTCGCCGGCGAAGCCCTGGCCGACGAGCATGAAGTCCTGGGCGCACGACTCGACGATCACCTGGGCGGCGTTGTCGAGCGCGGCGTCGTAGCGGTGGCCGACGATCTCACGGCCGTTGATGCCGCCGAGGGAGTTGCACCACTTGATCATCTCCTCCATCGCGTCGCCCATCTCCTCGTTGAGGCCGGGGGCGTTCGCGTAGCCGGAGTCGTCGCCGAAGCCGATCGCGACGGAGTCCTCGGTGACGCCGGTGTCCCCTGCGGGACCCCCGTCACCCTC
>Ga0075368_10000320_pt1 | contig 14097 bp, 17 predicted proteins | sample EndMethybrTD3033_FD_71518 | JGI IMG/M metagenome (GOLD analysis project Ga0075368, IMG submission 71518) | Populus endosphere microbial communities from Tennessee, USA - Endosphere MetaG P. TD hybrid TD303-3 | ecosystem: Host-associated > Plants > Roots > Endosphere | place: USA: Tennessee... | reverse complement strand
CGGCCACGTGGCCGATGTGGCGCGGGCCGTTGGCGTACGGCCAGGCGACGGCGGAGAGGACCTTGCTCATGGGCGCAAGGGTAGGGGGCCTACTACCTTCGGCTCATGGCACTTATCGCCGAGGACGTTCTGCTCCTCCTCCTCGATGACGAGTCGGGCAAGGTGCCGATGGGTCTTTCCGAGAAGGCGGCCCCCGCGCTGGGGGGCGCCGTACTCGCCGAGCTGGCCCTCCTCGGCGCGGTCACCATCGACCAGCGCGAGAGCCGTTGGAGGGCGCCGAAGGTCCGGGTCACCGGGCCGGCCCCCGAGGACCGGGTGCTCGCCGACGCCCTCCTCGTCGTCGGGGAGAAGGAGCGCGCCGCCCAGGACCTGGTCGGCCGTCTGGGCAACGGCATGGTCGCGACGCTCGGCGACCGACTGGCGGACCGCGGTGTCCTGGAGCGACGTGAAGGCCGGCTGCTCGGAGTCCTGCCACGCACCCGCTGGCCCGCGGCCGACAAGACTCACGAGCAGGCGGTCCTGCAGACGCTGGAGTCGGTGCTGGTCCAGGGCACGACGCCCGATGACCGTACGGGCGCCCTGGTCGCGGTGCTGGCCGCCATCGACCGGGCCCACAAGGTCGTCCCCGGCCTGTCCACCCGTGAGGTGAAGAAGCGGGCCAAGGAGGTCACCGACGGCGGCTGGGCCGCCCAGGCCGTGCGCGACACGATCCAGGAGACGTACGCCGCGGTGAAAGCCGTGGCGACCGCGAAAGCCAGCGGGTACGCGGGCGGCTCGGGCTAGGACTGCGGGTCGAACCGGTCGACCCGCGCCTGCGTGCGCGCCCGGATGCCGTCGAGCTTCTTGTAGAGGTTCTTGCCCGGGCAGGCCGTGTCGTTGGTATCCCGGTGGCCGTCGATCACCGGCAGCCGCACCTGCTGGCCCGCGGCGAACTTGTCGCTGCCCTGCGAGTAGACCTTCGCGTGCCGCGCGGGCCTGCGTCCGTACATGTCGAGCTTCCAGGCCGCCAGGTGCACCAGCGCCTTGAGGACCGCCTCGTCCGGCTCGACCTCCTCGAAGTTGCCGATCACGGCGACCCCGGTCGAGGTGCTGTTGAAGCCGAGCGTGTGCGCGCCGCGCACCGGGAGGGAGGACCCGCCCGCGCGGCCCTGCCAGGTCGTGCCGAAGCGGTCGACCAGGAAGTTGTAGCCGACGTCGGACCAGCCGAGGCTCTTGGTGTGGTAGCGGTAGATGCCGCGCAGCAGTGCCGGCACGTCCTCGGGTGAGTAGTCGTTGCTGTTCACGGTGTGGTGGATGTGCACCTGCTGGATGGTGCGGTTGAACCACGGCCCGCCGTTGCGCCACTTCTCGTTGGCGCCCCACGCCTTGCGCCGGATGACGTCCGGCTTCGGCGAGGCGGCCGGCTTCTTCTCGCTCTGTCGCTCGAGGGGGTCGCCGCGGTACGTGGGCGTCGCACCGGGGTCGATCAGGGACAGCGTCAGGGCGGCCATGCCGCCACCGCCGCGGACGTCGACCGCGTCGCACGGGCCGGTCCACAACGGCTCGGTGGCGCGCAGGTCGGGCGGACCCTCGACGCCCGCGTCGGGGCCGTCGTGCAGCGGGCGGAGCACCCGCCAGCCGGTCCACTCGCCGTGCCGCCGCGTGCGGACCCGGAGGTCCGCGACGGCCGGCCCGCCGCGCCAGGTGAGGCCGAGCATCGAGAACTCGTGACCGCTGATCGCGCCGGTGCGCACGTCGCGGCCGGCGCTCAGGACCAGGTCGGCGCTGCCGTCTCCTCCCAGATCAGCGGCGGCCGCCGGCGTGTCGAGTGCCGCAGCCACCCCGGCTGTCGCGGAGCCGATCAGGAAAGCGCGTCGGCTCGGCGTGGCGCTCCGGGGGAAGACGTCCATGACATGGCATCATGCGTCACTTTCGTCACACGCGCCACCCAGACCGTCCAGGTCAGGAGAAGTCGAGCTCCGCCTCGCGGGTCCGCTTGAGCTCGGCGAAGTACGGGAACTCCGACAGGGCGACCGAGGCGTCCCAGATCCGGCCGGCGTCCTCGCCGCGCGGGATCCGGGTGAGCACCGGACCGAAGAACGCATGGCCGTCCACGGCGATGGTCGGCGTCCCGACGTCGTCGCCGACCTGGTCCATGCCCTGCTGGTGAGACTTGCGGATCGCGTCGTCGTACGAGTCGTCGTCCATCGCGTCCGCGAGCGCCGCGGGCACGCCGATCCGGGTCAACGCCTCCTCGACCAGCGCGCGGTCCCAGGTCTCGCGGCGCTCCGTGTGCTTGAGCGTGCCCATCGCGGTGTAGAGGTCGGCGAGCTTGTCCTGGCCGTACTCCTGCTCCACCGCCATGCAGACCCGGACCGGCTGCCAGCCGCCCTGGAGGCGCGCACGGTAGTCCTCGGAGACGTCCTTCTTCTCGTTGAGGTAGGACAGCGACATCACGTGCCAGGTGACCTTCACGTCGCGCACCTTCTCCACCTCGAGCATCGCGCGGGACGTGATCCAGGCGAACGGGCACCGGGGGTCGAACCAGAAGTCCACAGCGGTGGTCATACCGTCAACTAACCGATGAGCTCGAGAAGTATTCCTAGGACCGCGCAGACGCCGAGGGTCCGCAGGACCGACCACCGGCGCCAGAACACCAGGAGACAGGCCACCGCCGCGATCGACCAGGCCTCCCACACGTACGACGACCACACCGGCAGCTCGACCCTCAACGGTCCCCAGGACGGGTCGCGGGTGTCCGCGAACAGCGTGTGCACCGCGAAGAAGAGCGCCAGGTTCGCGATCACCCCGACGACCGCGGCGGTGACCCCGTCGAGGGCCGCGCGGAGCGTGGCGTTCCCACGCAGCCGCTCGACGTAGGGGGCGCCGAGGAAGATGAACAGGAAGCTCGGCACGAAGGTCACCCAGGTCGTGAGCAGCGCCCCGAGGACGCCCGCGAGCAGCGGGTCCAGGTCGCCCGGGTTGCGGTACGCCCCGAGGAAACCGACGAACTGCACCACCATGATCAGCGGCCCGGGCGTGGTCTCGGCGAGCGCGAGGCCGCGCACCATCTCGCTGGCGGACAGCCAGCCGTAGGTCCCGACCGCCGCCTGCGCCACGTACGAGAGGACGGCGTAGGCGCCGCCGAAGCTGACCAGCGCCATGCCGCCGAAGAAGACACCCTCGTCGGTGAAGACCGACGGCGAGCCGCCGGCCAGCAGGACGGCGAGCAGCACCGGGGTCGTCCAGGCCACGAGGCCGCCGACCAGGATGCCCAGGTTCCGGCGGGCCGACGGGGCCGCGCGGTGCAGTGCGTCGTCGGGGACGAGGGGCCGCACGTCGTCCGTCTCCGCGGGAGCTGCGTCGGGCACCGGCGTGCCGCGCCGGGAGAGCAGGAACCCCACCACGCCGGCGCCCAGCACCACCAGCGGGAAGGGCACGTGGAACAGCGCGAGCAGGAGGAAGGCGGACACGGCCACGACCACCAGTGCTGGTCTGGTGAGGGCTCGCCGGCCGATCCGGACGACCGCCTGCACCACGATGGCCACGACGGCCGGGGCCAGCCCCAGGAACAGCCCCGTCACCACGGCCGTGTCGCCGTGCGTGACGTAGGCCCAGGACAGCGCCAGCATCGCCACCGCACCGGGGAGCACGAACAGCACACCGGCGACCAAGCCACCGGCCCAGCCGTTCAGCAGCCAGCCGGTGTAGACGGCCAGCTGCTGCGCCTCGGGCCCCGGCAGCAACATGCAGTAGCTCAGGGCGTGCAGGAAGCGGCGCTCGCCGATCCAGCGCTTCTCGTCCACCAGCGTGCGCTGCATGACGGCGATCTGCCCGGCCGGGCCACCGAAGGTCTGCAGCGAGATGAGGAACCAGGCCTTCGTCGCCTCACGGAGCGGGATGAGGTGCCGAACCTCATCGGGCGGCGGTGATCCCGTCACGGGTGGCAGGATGGCACGCATGCCTGGAACCAACCTCACCCGGGACGAGGCGCGCACCCGCGCCTCCCTCCTGGACGTCACGTCGTACTCCATCGACCTGGACCTCACGACCGGCGACTCCACGTTCGGCTCGACCACCACGATCAGGTTCACCTGCAGCCAGCCGGGGAGCGACACGTTCGCGGACCTGGTGGGCGCGACGGTGCACGAGATCACCCTGAACGGCGAGCCGGTCGACACCGGCGCCTACCAGGACAACCGGATCGCGCTGAGCGGCCTGGCGGCGGACAACACGCTGGTCGTCCGCGCCGACTGCACCTACTCGCGCACGGGTGAGGGCCTGCACCGCTTCGTCGACCCTGCGGACGACCGCGTCTACCTCTACTCGCAGTTCGAGGTGCCGGACGCCCGCCGCGTCTACACCACCTTCGAGCAGCCCGACCTCAAGGCGCCGTTCACCTTCCACGTCACCGCGCCGTCGCACTGGAAGGTCGTCTCCAACGCGCCCAGCCCGCAGCCCGAGGCCCTGACCGGTGCGGGCGACGACGGCACGTCGGTCTGGCACTTCCCCGAGACCAAGCCGATGTCGACCTACATCACCGCCCTGATCGCCGGTGACTACCACGAGGTGACCTACACCTACGCGGGCAAGTTCCAGGAGATCCCGCTCGGCCTCTACTGCCGCCAGTCCCTCGTCGACCACCTCGACGCCGACGAGCTGATCAAGGTCACCGAGCAGTGCTTCGCGTTCTTCGAGGAGACGTTCCAGTACCCGTACCCGTTCGGGAAGTACGACCAGCTGTTCGTGCCGGAGTACAACATGGGCGCGATGGAGAACGCCGGCGCGGTGACGTTCCGCGACGAGTACCTCCCCCGCAGCCGTCAGGACCGCGCCTTCTACGAGTTCCGCGCCGAGGTCATCGCGCACGAGATGGCGCACATGTGGTTCGGCGACCTCGTGACCATGACGTGGTGGGACGACCTCTGGCTGAACGAGTCGTTCGCCGAGTGGGCCAACTACCACGCGTGCGTCAACGCGACCGAGTACACCGAGGCCTGGACCGGCTTCACCAACGCCCGCAAGAACTGGGCCTACCGCCAGGACCAGCTGCCCTCGACGCACCCGATCGCCGCGGACAACTTCGACCTTCAGGCGGTCGAGGTGAACTTCGACGGCATCACCTACGCCAAGGGCGCCTCGGTGCTCAAGCAGCTCGTGGCCTGGGTCGGCCTCGAGCCCTTCCTCGAGGGCCTGCGCGGCTACTTCCAGGACTTCGAGTACTCGAACGCGGAGTTCAAGGACCTGCTGATGGCGCTGGAGAAGTCCAGCGGCCGGGAGCTGGAGTCCTGGGCCCAGGAGTGGCTCCAGACGTCCGGCGTCAACACGCTGGCTCCCCGGTTCGAGCTGGACGCCGACGGCCGCTACTCCTCGTTCGCGGTCGTCCAGTCCGCACACCCCGACTACCCCACGATTCGCCGCCACCGGCTCGGGATCGGCCTCTACGACAAGGTCGACGGCCGCCTCGTGCGCCGTACCTCGCTGGAGACGGACGTCGAGGGCGAGGTCACGGAGGTCGCCCAGCTGGTCGGGCAGAAGCAGCCGGACCTGCTGCTGCTCAACGAGGGCGACCTCGCCTACGCCAAGATCCGCCTCGACGAGCGCTCCCTCGAGACGCTGACCACCAGCATCGAGACGATCGACGACTCGCTCGCCCGCGCCCTGTGCTGGGGCGCCGCCTGGGACATGACCCGCGACGCCGAGATGTCGGCCAGCGACTTCGTGACCCTGGTGCTGTCCGGGATCGCGTCCGAGACGGATGCGTTCGGCGTCAGCCGGATCCCCGGGTACGCCGCCTCCGCCGCGGCTCTGTACGCCGCCCCGGCGAACCGCGACGCACTGCGCGCGCGTTGGGAGACCGGTCTGCGGCAGCTGCTGCTCACCGCCGAGCCCGGTGGCGACCACCAGCTCTCGTTCGCCCGCGCGTACGCCGGAGCCGCGCACAGCGAGCAGGCGCTGGCCGACCTCGAGGGGCTGCTCGACGGCTCGCTGGACATCGACGGCCTCGCGGTCGACGCCGACCTGCGGTGGACGTTCCTCACCGCGCTGGCGAAGAACGGCCAGGCGGACGCGGCGCGCATCGAGGACGAGCTGAGCCGGGACAACACGATCTCCGGCCAGGAGCACGCCGCCGCCGCCAAGGCGGTGCGGCCCACGGCCGAGGCCAAGGCCGAGGCCTGGGACATCGCGATGGTCCGCGACGACGTCGCGAACGAGACGCAGCGCAGCGTCGTCCTGGCGTTCAGCGCCTACGGGCAGGACGAGCTGCTCGCGCCGTACGTCGAGAAGTACCTGACGGCCGCGGACACGATGTGGGAGGACAAGGGCACCCAGCGCGCCTCGACCGCCCTCGAGTACATCTTCCCCAAGTTCCTGGCCAGCCAGTCGCTGCTGGACCGGCTGGACCAGTGGCTCGAGGAGTCGCCGGCCAACCCGGCCGCCAAGCGCTACGTCCGGGAGAACCGGGACGACGTCGCCCGGGCCCTGCGGGCCCAGGAGAAGGACGGGCAGGCCTAGTCATGCGGAGGTCGTGGCTGGCACTCGTCCTGGTGGCCGTCGTCATCGGGATCCCGGTATCGGCCGAGGCGAGGGTCGGTGACCGTGCCGCGACCGTGCTTGACGACCGCGACCTGACCCGCACCGGCACCTGGACCTCCAAGTCCGCCTCGGCGGCCTACCTCGGCACGCTTTCGAAGTCCAAGGCCAAGGGCTCGCGGCTGCTCAGCCCCCAGGCGACCGTGGGCGGCGGCTCGGTGGTCTTCCAGTTCGGCCCCGACCGAGGCAAGGCACAGATCGTGGTCGGCGGAGTGCTGAAGAAGACCGTCAAGACCGCGGCCAACAAGAAGAAGCTCAAGGTGGTGAGCTTCACCGGCGACGGGGTCGTGTCGATCAAGGTGAAGAAACCCGGCAAGGGCGTGTTCGTGGACAAGGTGACGCTCAGCGGTGTGCCCGGACCTCCCGCGCCGGCCGCCGGCGAGGTGATCGTGACGGAGTGGCTGTCGAACCCCGACACGATCACCGAGGTGAACGGCGAGTGGTTCGAGCTGCACAACGTCAGCGCCGGGACGCGCACCCTCACCGGCTGCACCGTGGCCAACCAGAGTGCCGCCTCGTCGACCCTGCCTGCCGCGACCGTCCCGGCCGGTGGCACCTTCCTCTTGGCCCGCAACGGCAACGCCGCGGACAACGGCGGCCTCGCAGAGGACGCAGTGTTCTCGTTCGCCCTCACCACGAACGGCTCTCTGACGCTGACGTGCGCGACCACCGTGATCGACACGGTCGCGTGGACGGGCGAGACCAGTGGTCAGACCACGCAGCTCGACCCGGACCACTACACCTCGACCGAGAACGACATCGCCGTGAACTACTGCGTCGGGACCACGCCGTACGGCACGTCGGTGGACCTCGGCACTCCGGACGCCCTCAACGTCCAGTGCCCCTGATCTAGGGACTCCCGTTGCCGCCGTTGATCAACGAGTTGGTCTGCGGCTGGAACGGGTTCAGCCCGTGGTCGATGGCGTACTGCTGGAGATAGCCGGTCTGCCCGAGGACCTCGATCCGGGCCGCGATCTTCTTGGCCTCGGCCTTCTCGACCTCGACCTGCGCCAGCGCGGCCTGCTCGCGCGCCTCGGCCTCGGCCTGCGCGGCCTTGGCGGCCGCGACCGCGGCCTGCTGCTTGACGAGCTCGTCCTTCACCGACTGCGGCGGCTCCGGCTTCTGCAGGGTGATCGCGAAGTTGAGGAAGAACTGGGTCTCGCCGTCGGTCTGGCGGTCGACCAGGTTCTGCACCTGGTCGAGCACCGACTGCTCCCACGCGGCCTTCTTGTTCGGGTCGGTGTAGAGCTCGGTGTAGGTGTACGCCTGGCCGGCGCGGTCGATCGCGGTGTCGAGCGGCCGGGCGATGTAGACGCTCAGCATCTGGCGCCACCCGTCGGAGCGGAACCCCTCGTCGGTCATGTACGCCTGGTAGCGGTTGCCGATCAGCTCGTGGAACCGCTGGAGCGCACCACCGGGGTAGGTCACGTTGCCGATGGTGATCGGCTCGCAGGACGTGTTGAGCACGAAGTTGGCCACGCCCTCGACCGTCATCTCGATGCCGTCCTTGGTCACGAACGTGATCGGCGCCCCGTCGCTGTCCCCGGAGTCGAAGACGAAGTTGCTCTGCGACGCCGGGTAGGAGAAGTGACCGTCGCCGGGGCCGTCGAAGACTCGCGTCGACGGGAAGATGCAGTCCGAGAACCGCTTCGAGGTGAACGCACCGCCCTTGTAGTGCAGCGCGACCTGGTCAGGCCCGGTGGACGCCGTGGACGGGCGCACGAAGATCAGGCACAGCAGCCCGACCACGAGCGCGACGATGAAGAGCACGAGGATGCCGCGGGCCGAGCGCCCGACAGTGTCGTTGGCCATGGGCGGCAGGCTAGGGCATCGGGCCCGTCAACCACGTCAGGGCAGCTGGCGCCGCCGCGCGACCTCTTCGTTGGTGCGGATCGTGTCGATGATGATGGTGGCGAAGTCGGGCGCGAGCTCGCGGTTGGACCACGCGACGTCCTTGACCTCCTCGAGGAGCTCCTCGAGCTTGTCGGCACGCGCCTCGGCAGCCCGGGCGCGCTCCTCGATCAGCGACCGGAACCAGGCGAAGCCCGCGATCACGAGCAGGACGAGCAGGACGACGGCGACGATGCCGAACGCGCCACCCATGTCAGGCCTCCGGTCCCGCGTGCAGGGTCTGCGGTGCCCGCGCGTGCTCGGCGAGCACCTGGATGCCGCGACGCAGGCCGCCCACCAGGTCGCCGGCGGCCAGGTCGGTCTGCATCGCCGCGATCGCGAGCTCGACCTCGCCGTCGGACAGCGTGCGGCGTACGTAGCTGCCGGTGACGACCTCGAGCAGCCGCTGGGTCGGGTCGACCATGATCAGGATGCTGCGGGCGGGCGCGACGAGCGTGGCGTGCAGGCTCCCGGCGAACTCCCGGGGATCGCCCTCGGCGTTGCCGACGAAGACCGAGAACTCGACGCGCGCGAGCTGCTCGGCCTTCCGGATCGTCTCGTCGAGAGCCGCCCGGTCGGCGTTGCGGAAGGGGTCACCACCGGCCACTGGCACCACCGGTGTCGTCGGCCTCGGCGTCGGGACCGGCCAGCTCCGCGGTGCTCCGCGGCCCGCCGAGCCACTGGTTCTCGACCGCCGGCGCGCCCGGCGCGATCGACTCCCCGCGCACCAGGGACGGCACGTAGACGGCGAGCGCGATGCCGAGGAACAGGAGCAGCGGCACGCCGGCGAGGAGCAGGACGGCGTGGACCATGTCCACGTCCGCGGGCTGGTCCCAGCCGACCGGGACGTCCATCGGGATCAGGGCAGAGATCACAGGCCAGAGCCTATCGGTCGGCTTGGGATGATCCCCGTGCGCATGCAAGCCTGAGGGACATGCCGTTCCACCTGGACGACCCCTGTCAGCCCGACGAGGCGATCTGCCGGCAGGTCCACGACTGGACCGACAGCAACCGGGCCGCCAACGTCGCCGACCTCCTGGTCGGCAAGCCCCTGGTGCTGTTCGGCCTGTTCCTGCTGCTGCTGGTCGTGCGGTGGATGCTGCACCGGCTGATCGACCGGGTGGTCGAGCGAGCCGAGGCCGGGGTCATGCCCCACGGCGTACCCCGGTTCAGACGGCGCCGCCGTCCCTCCGCGGCCGCCGAGGCGGTCCCGCACGCACGGGACGTCGCCGCGAGCACCCGGCGGGCACAGCGTTCGAAGACCATCGGCGACCTGTTCAAGAGCATCGTCACCGGAGTCCTGGTGGCGATCATCGGCACGATGATGCTCAGCGAGGTCGGCGTCGACATCGCCCCGATCATCGCCAGCGCCGGCATCATCGGCATCGCGCTCGGCTTCGGCGCCCAGTCCCTGGTCAAGGACTTCCTCTCTGGCGTCTTCATGATCGTCGAGGACCAGTACGGCGTCGGGGACGTGATCGACGTCGGCGGGGCCACGGGCACGGTCGAGGCGGTCACGCTCCGCGTCACCCGGCTGCGCGACATCAACGGCACCGTCTGGTACGTCCCCAACGGCGAGATCCTGCGGGTCGGCAACATGAGCCAGAACTGGTCGCGAGCCGTCGTGGACGTCTCCGTGGCCTACCGCGAGGACCTCACCCGGGTGCGACGCGTCCTGACCGAGATCGCCCACGACCTGTGGGACGACGAGGACTTCCGCGAGCTCATCATCGAGGAGCCCGAGGTGACCGGCGTCGAGATGCTGGCCGCCGACTCCGTCAACCTGCGGGTCATGATCAAGACGCTGCCGATGGAGCAGTGGGGCGTCGCCCGCGAGCTGCGCCAGCGGATCAAGGCGCGCTTCGACCACGAGGGGATCGAGATCCCGTTCGCGCAGCGCGTCGTCTGGCACCGCGAGGAGGCCAAAGCGAGCGAAGCGAGCGAGGCCTCCGACGGTGGTTGAGGAGGTTGCGCAGCAACCGTCTCGAAACCTGGTGAGGCGGGGCTGGGGCCCAGCCCCAGCTCACTTCATCTCGTGACGGTCGCTGCGCGACCTCCTCGATGACCGCCGCCTCGCGCGGCTCGCTGGCGCTCGCCTTACGCGAGGCTTGCGTCGAGCAGGATCTCGACGGCCTTGAGCGCCTGGCTGACCGGGCAGCCCTCCTTGGCGGCTTCCGCGGCGGCGACGAAGTCCTCCTCGCTCATGCCCTCGACGGTGCCGCGGACGGTGAGCCGGATCTGGGTGATCCCGGTGCCGGGCACGAAGTCGACCTCGGCGCTCGTGTCGAGCGCGCTCGGGGGCGTGCCCGCCTTGGCGAGGCCGTTCGAGAACGCCATCGAGAAGCAGGCCGAGTGCGCAGCGGCGATCAGCTCCTCGGGGCTGGTCTTGCCGTTGGCGTCCTCGGCGCGGGACGCCCAGGACACGTCGAAGGTGCCGAGACCGGACGAGTCGAGGGTGGTCTTGCCGGCGCCCTCGAAGAGGCTGCCTTCCCAGTGGGTGGACGCAGAGCGAGTAGTAGCCATGTGCCGAAGTCTTCCACGCGTCCGGCAGGATGAACCGGTGACCTTCTACGACGAGATCGGCGGCGAGGAGACCTTCCGCCGCATCGTCGCCAGGTTCTACGAGGGCGTCGCCGACGACCCCGTGCTGCGCCCGCTGTACCCCGAGCAGGACCTGGGTCCCGCCGAGGAGCGGTTCCGGCTGTTCCTGGTCCAGTACTGGGGTGGCCCCACGACGTACTCCGACACCCGCGGCCACCCGCGCCTGCGGATGCGGCACGCGCCGTTCGCGGTGACCCCGGCGGCGGCGCAGCGTTGGCTGGTGCACTTCCGGGCCGCGCTGGACGACGTGGTCTCCGACGGGACGCTCACGCCAGAGCAGGACGCCCAGTTCTGGGACTACGTCACGCACGCGGCCCAGTTCATGGTGAACACCTTCGAGGACGACCCGGCTCCGGCATGATGTAACGCGGCGCGACCGTCGCGACAGGAGTGAGCATGATCCCCGGTGACAACCGCACCGACGAGCTCAAGGTCGACGCCCCGACCCTCGAGCCGGACGCGGCCTTCCTGAACCGGCTCGCGACCCTCAGCGCGGAGGCGGCCCCATCGGTCGCCACCCGTCGCCGGCGACGGGCCCAGGGCTTCCTGATCCCCGCGGTGGCCGTCGGCGCGGTCGCGACCTCCTCCTGGCTGGCCGGCGCCGTCCCCGGTGCCCCCTCCCCGTTCTTCCAGGACAAGGTGCCGTCCCACGCGCCCCTGAACCCGTCGCCCGACACCGACGTCACCCCCACCGTCGACGATGCGGACCCCTCGGGCGACGGGCAGCCGGGCCAGGGCAACCACAACGGCCAGAACGGCACCCAGGGCCAGGGCAACGGCGGCGAGCCCAACGGTCAGGGTGCTGGCCAGGGCCAGGGCCAGGGCACCGGTCAGGGCCACGGGACCACGCACGGCAACGGCAACCACAACGGTCAGAACGGCACCCAGGGCGAGGGCAACGGCGGCGAACCCAACGGCGAGGCCAAGGGGCAGGACAAGGACCCGAAGGCGCCGAAGGACCCGAAGGACCCGAAGCCGCCGAAGGACCCGAAGCCGCCGAAGGGTCCCACGGATTGACCGACGACGACGTCGTCGCGGCGGCCAAGCGAGGAGAACCGGAAGCCTGGCGTGAGCTCTACCGAGCACACGCCGGGCGTCTTCTCGTCTGGCTGGAGACCCGGTCGGGGCCCGACAGCGCCGTCTCGGCGGAGGACATCCTGGCCGAGACGTGGCTGGTCGCCGCTCGTCGGGTGCACGAGTTCGACGGCGACGCCGATGCGTTCGCGGGCTGGCTCTTCGGCATCGGTCGGCGGCTCGCCGCGAACAACCGGCGTCGGTTCGGGCGGCGCCGGACCGAACCCACGGGACTCCACCTCGTCGAAGTGGCGACCGAGGGCCCGGAACCGGCGGTGACGAACCTCGACTGGGTGCGGACGACGCTGGCGTCGCTGCCGCGCCGAGAGCGCGACGTGCTGCTGTGCATGGAGGTCGTCGGGTTGTCCACGTCGGACACCGCCGCGGCGCTGTCCATGTCCGAGTCCGCGGTGCGCGTGGCGCGCCACCGTGGGCTGACGAAGCTGCGCAGGAGCGTGACCGCGGTCTCCTGAGCGCGCTGGACACCGCGGGCTCGACAGCGGGAGGGGCGTGCGGACGTCAGGTGACGCCACGGGCGTGGGCTGCCCGTAGCGGCTCGCGGTACTCCTCGGGTGGCTCGGCCGAGCGGCCGGTCTCCGGGTCCACGAACACGACGGTGACCACGGCACGCGCCAGCAGCGTGTCCCCGTCGCGGATCTCCGCCTCCTGGGTGAACGACCTGCTGCCGACCCGCGAGACCCGCGACCAGCAGTCGTAGGGCTCGGCCCGGAACAGGATCGGCGCCTTGTAGTCCACGTCGGTCTGCGCGATGACGAAGCTGGGAAGACCGAGCTCCTCGGGCACCTCGGCCATCAGCCGGTTGGTGATGAACAGGAGCCGGGCCTCCTGGAAGTACTCGAAGTACTTCACGTTGTTGACGTGCCCGTAGACGTCGACGTCGCTGAACCGCACGTGCACCGGGAAGTGCCCGAACTCGGAGCGCGGCACCGGTTCCGAGCGCGGCACCGGACGCCGCTCCCCCGGCTCCAGGAACTGCTCGAGCCTGGTGCGCTCCTCCGGCGAGATCCGGCGCGGGCGCTCCTCGGCGAAGACGAACGGCGTCAGCACGGTCGTCGCGCGTGCGAAGACGTTGCGCTCGCCCGGGCGGCTGCGGGACTCGCGGAAGATCTCGTAGGCGATCGTGAACGAGGCGGCCCGGATGTCGGTGACCCAGCACTCGATGAGCACCGACTCGAAGTTGAACCGCAGCGGTCGGAGATAGGTCACCTCGTGCCGCACCACGACCACGCCCTCGGCGAGGTCGCCCTGCTGATAGCTGGCGCCGTGCCCGTGCGACCCGTGGATGCGGAGCATGTCGACGCGCGCCTCTTGGAGGTAGTCGACGTACGTCACGTTGTTGACGTGCCCGAGCATGTCCAGGTCGGCCCACCGCATCGGGCACTCGTAGACATGACGCACGCTGCAATCTAGCCCGCGTGAGCTCGACCCCGAAGCCATGACGACGCTCGCTTCGCTCGCGAGCTTCGCGGTCGTCATGGCACCCGGGGCCGATCACGCGGGTACACGCTGGTGTCAGTGAGACAGGATCATGCGGCGGTAGTACGTCGGGATGCTCTCGCGGCGGGCCAGGCGAGCGCGGTGGTTGCTCGCCACGAAGGCACCGGCCGTCTGGCCGATGATCGCGAGCGAGATGACGGCGCCCACCGTCGCGACGGCGATGAAGGCGTACATGAAGGGGACGAGACCGCTCAGGTCCGGGGCCCAGTTGTTGCTCATGGTGGTGCTCCTCTCGGATGTTTCTACGTTTGTAGAAGTAGTTCTACACTTGTAGAAGACCGGCGTCAAGCAAATGCTTCCCGATCCGGGGATTAGTGTCTGGAGTCACATGACCGCCTCGCCCGCGCCCGCACCGGCGCTCACGGGACGTCGCCGCGAGCTGCTCGAGGCGGCGCTGCACGTGACCGCCGACGAGGGGCTGCGCGGCCTGACCCACCGGGC
>Ga0075368_10000317_pt1 | contig 14133 bp, 15 predicted proteins | sample EndMethybrTD3033_FD_71518 | JGI IMG/M metagenome (GOLD analysis project Ga0075368, IMG submission 71518) | Populus endosphere microbial communities from Tennessee, USA - Endosphere MetaG P. TD hybrid TD303-3 | ecosystem: Host-associated > Plants > Roots > Endosphere | place: USA: Tennessee... | reverse complement strand
TTTTATGGTGCTGCCGGACAGGATTGAACTGTCGACCTCTCCCTTACCAAGGGAGTGCTCTACCACTGAGCTACGGCAGCTAGCGCCCCTGCAGGCCGCCATTGGACGGCAGGCCGTGCGTGAAGTGGCGGATATGCCATAGGCAGGCGAGGGCGGCAAGTTGCCCCTCGCCCAGCCGGTCGGAATCCGGTTCGACCTGCAAGCCTTGTGCGCTGCGGGCGGCGCACGTAATCTCGATCTCAAGCAGGCGGCCACCGGCGGGCCGTCTTGGAAAGAGCAAACCCATGTCGAACGGGGGCAAATCCGAGCAGAAGCCCCGCTCGCAGGCCGAAATCCGCCAGGAGCGGCTGGCCGCCGAGCTGCGTTCTAACCTGCAAAAGCGCAAACAGCAGGCGCGCGGCCGTGTTGCTGCCGCACGTCAGGTGGACAAACCGAACAGTAGCGATTAGCGGGCAGTCTGCGCTGGTTGCATACCGCGTCGCGCCCGGGGCAATCGGGCCAAGAAGCCACGAGGGACCTTCACATATGGACCGCATCACCGTCACCGGCGGCAAGCCGCTCAAGGGCTCGATCCCCATCTCCGGCGCCAAGAACGCCGCCCTGCCCCTGATGATCGCCAGCCTGCTGACGGCCGACCGGCTGACCCTCAAAAACGTGCCGAACCTAGCGGACGTCAACCTGCTGGCGCGCATCCTGCGCAACCACGGCCTCGACCACACCATCGACGGCAAGCGCGCCGATCCCTCCCCGCATATCGGCGAGACGTTCCATCTCTCCGCGCGCGACATCGTCGACACCACCGCGCCCTACGAGCTGGTCAGCCGCATGCGCGCCAGCTTCTGGGTGCTCGGCCCGCTGCTGGCCCGCTGCGGCAGCGCCCGCGTCTCCCTGCCGGGCGGTTGCGCCATCGGCACTCGCCCGGTCGACCTGCACCTGATGGCCCTGAAGGAGCTCGGCGCCGAGATCGACATCGACGGCGGCTATGTGGTGGCCAAGGCGCCACGCGGCCTGAAGGGCGGACGTGTCGTCTTCCCCAAGGTCTCGGTCGGTGCCACCCACAACGTGTTGATGGCGGCCTCCCTCGCCAAGGGCGAGACGGTGATCGAGAACGCCGCCCGCGAGCCCGAGATCGGCGACGTCGCCGACTGCCTCGTCAAGATGGGCGCCAAGATCGAGGGCATCGGCACCTCGACCCTGCGCATCCAGGGCGCCAGCCGGCTGGAAGGTGCCTCGCACACCGTACTGCCCGACCGCATCGAGACCGGCACCTACGCGTTCGCGGTGGCGGCTGCCGGCGGCGACGTCGAGCTGGTCGGTGCCCGCGGTGCGCTGCTGGAGACAGCACTCGCCGCCCTCAAGCAGACCGGCGCCCAAGTCACCGAGACACCGACCGGCATCCGCATCACCCGAAACGGGGCCGGCATCGCCCCCGTTACAATCGAGACGCAGCCGTTCCCCGGCTTCCCCACCGATCTGCAGGCCCAGCTGATGGCGCTGATGACACGCGCCGGCGGCACCAGCGTGATCCGCGAGACCATCTTCGAGAACCGCTTCATGCACGTGCAGGAACTGGCCCGCCTCGGCGCCGACATCAAGCTGCAGGGCGACACCGCCACCGTGAAGGGCGTCAAGCAGCTGCGCGGCGCCCAGGTGATGGCCACCGACCTGCGCGCCTCGGTGTCGCTGGTGATTGCCGGCCTGATGGCCGAGGGCCAGACCACCATCAACCGCGTCTATCATCTAGATCGCGGCTTCGAGCGGCTGGAGCAGAAGCTGTCCCGCTGCGGCGCCGAGATCGAGCGCATCGTCAGCGGCTAAATCCTGTCTCTCGCGGTTGTCATGGCCGGGCTCGTCCCGGCCATCCGCCGTCCGTTCGCTCCGGAGCTTGCTGGCAGCGCTCCAGTATCTACACTGGCAGCAACCACAATCCCGGAGGAAAGCGTCGATGAAACTCAAGCTGCATCACATCAACTTCTGCAGCACCAACGTCGCCGCGTTGGACGAATTCTATCGCGACGTGCTCGATCTCGAGCCCGAGCCCGGCATGGCCAAAGGCCGCGTCATGACGGAAGGCTATTCCGGCGACGTCGCCTTCGTCACCGACGGCACCACCCAGCTGCACCTCGCCGAGAAGGATCTGGGCGTCACCTTCCGAACCGGCCAGGCCATCAATCCGGTCGAGCGCGGCCACATCGCCTTCCGCACCGACGACATCGAGGCGTTCAAGAAGCGCCTGAAGGACAAGGGCATTCCCTTCTCGGACTTCGGCGGCTGGGCCATGAATGGCTGGCACCAGATCTTCTTCCACGATCCCGACGGCAACATCGTCGAAGTGCATCAGGTGCAGAAGTAGCAATTTCTCGCGAATGCAACCGCGGAACCCTTCCTGAGACTTGGCCGTTGACGGGCGCAGGCGGACGACCCTCGACCGAGGGCCGTCCGCCGATCGTTCCGAAGCAGCTACGCAGGGAGAGAAAATGCACAGAACCATCAAAACGTTGGCCATTGCCGGCCTGTTTGCCGCGACGGCATCCGTCGCCGGCGCCGCTCCGTCGAATGTCGGGCAGATGTCCGAAGGCGCCAGCAGCGGCGTCACCCAGGTGCACGGCAACCACCGCTCGTGCGAGCGCGGTCCGGGCGGCTGGCATCGCCACAATCGCTTCGGCGAGCGTCGCGCCTGCCGCGAGTGGCGTGGCCAGGGTCGCCGTCCCGATGCGTGCGTGAAGTTCGGCCCGGTCTGGTATTGCGATTACTAGGAGTTGCGGAGGCTTGGGGCCGGTTCCCCGAGCCTCCGGTTGCTGCTCACTAATCCCTTTGTCGTTCCTGCAGAATTTTCCTGTGCCTAAACTCGTCTTCCCTTGACTTGTGCACTGCAACATGCGATATAGCCAACATCGCCAACCGGCGATTCCCGGCGCTCCAGCCGCGTGAAGGGACTTGTAGGGGTTCACACCCACGTTCGTCCCTCCTGTTGAGCGCCTTCAGATATTCCCACACGACAGCCCAGGCCACGCGGGGCGTCCACTCTGACCCGCCGCTCGCGTCATGCGTGCCCATCCGGCTTTGCCGGCGCACCCTGGCGAGTGTGGTTTTGCATTCAAAGAAAGAACGAACAACTTGACGACCTTCTCTGACTTCAACCTGAACCCGGCCATCCTCAAGACCCTCGAGCAGGAGGGCTACGCGACGCCGACGCCGATCCAGCTCCAGGCCATTCCGAGCGTGCTCGAAGGCCGGGACCTGCAGGGTATTGCCCAGACCGGCACCGGCAAGACGGCCGCCTTCGCGCTGCCGATCCTGCATCGCCTCATCGCGACCAAGCGCGAGCCGATGCGGCGTGGCTGCCGCGTGCTGGTGCTGAGCCCGACGCGTGAGCTGTGCAGCCAGATCTGCGACAGCTTCCGCGTCTACGGACGCAATCTCGGCATCAAGGTTGCCGCCGTGTATGGCGGCGTCGGCCATCGCCCGCAGATCGAAATGCTGGCACGCGGCGTCGACGTGCTGGTCGCCACACCCGGCCGCCTGCTCGATCACCTGGACGCGCGCCACGTGGCGCTCGAGGGCGTCGAGACGCTGGTGCTCGACGAGGCCGACCAGATGCTCGACATGGGCTTTATCCAGCCCATCCGCCGCATCATCTCCAAGATCTCCATGAAGCGGCAGACGCTGTTCTTCTCGGCCACCATGCCCAAGGAGATTGGCAAGCTCGCCGCCGAGCTGCTGCAGAAGCCGGTCAAGGTTTCGGTGACGCCGGCCGCTACCACCGTCGAGCGCGTCCGCCAGCACGTCTACCTGGTCGACGCCAAGGCCAAGCGGTCGCTGCTGGTCGAACTGTTCGCCAACCCCGAGCTGACCCGCACCATCGTCTTCACGCGCACCAAGCGCGGTGCCGACAAGGTTGCGCGCCACCTCGAGGAGGCTGGCGTCAGCAATGCCGCCATCCACGGCAACAAGAGCCAGGGCCAAAGGCAAGCCGCGCTGGCAGCCTTCAAGGCCTCGCGCATCCGAGCCCTGGTGGCGACCGATGTGGCTGCGCGCGGCATCGACATCGAGCTTGTCACGCACGTCATCAACTTCGAGCTGCCGAATGTGCCTGAGAGCTACGTGCACCGCATCGGCCGCACCGCGCGCGCCGGCGCCGAGGGCGTGGCCATCTCCATGTGCGACTCCGAGGAGCGTGAGTTCCTGCGCGACATCGAGCGCCTGACCCGGCAGTCGATCCCGGCCACCGACCGGCGCCGCGATCCGACGCTGCCCCTGACCGAGGCTTCGCGTGACGCCCGCCCCCGCAACGGCAAGCCGCATCGCGGCAGCCAGGGCGAAGGCCGGGGCAAACCGCACGGCGGGCGTAACCAGCGCTCCGAGCACCGGGGACACCGCCAGGATCGGCATGGCAGTGACAGGCATGGCGGCGATCGTCGCCCCGAGCGGGAGGGCGCGCGCAACGCGTCGCCGGCCCCACGGCAGTCCTATGCCAGCCAGGTGGCCAACGGCGCATCGCTGTCCAACGTTGCCTTCCTCACCGCCCCGAGCCGGCCAGGCCATGCAACCCCGGGCCATGCAACTCAGCGCAACGACGGCCACGGCCAACGCGGCGATGGCCGCCAGGGCCAGTCCCGGCGCGAGGGCGGCCAGAGAGCTGGTCACAGAGGCGGGCCAAGAGATGGCAAGGGCGGAAAACGCTACTCGTCCCAGGGCGGCGGCTATCGCGCTCGCTAGAGCGGGATCGCTTCGGATGGAACCACTTTGCCTCTGAAGCGTAGGATTGTCCGCTAGGACCGAAACAGCCTCTTAAGCGGCCGGACCAGTTCATATTGTGGCCTGTCCGCGGCTTCGCTATCACTCAGGAGGGCCGACACCTTGTCGGCCGCTCCAGCAGGATTGCCGAGCGTCATGTCCGAGCTGAAACTGATCGCACTCGATGCCGAGGACCTGTCGGTGCTCTCGGCCAACCTGCAGGACGCCGTCCTGCGCATCGCCGACGTCGCCTACCTGCCGCGCGAGCAGCGCTTCGCCGCCATCGCCAACCGCTTCGACTGGGCAAGCGCCGAGCAAGGCCAAGGCGGCTATGCGCGCCGCCGCGCCGCCGTGCGTTTCGAGAGGGTGTTGGGCGCCCAGCTGCATGGCATCGATCTCGCCAACAAGGCCGCCGTACTTGCCCTGCTCGCGATCAGCTTCGAGCCTGCCGAGACGCCGGAAGGACACGTAACCCTGCATTTCGCCGACGGCGCCGCAATCCGGCTGCATGTCGAGTGCATCGAGGCCGAGCTGAAGGATCTGGGACCGGTGTGGCAGGCCAAATCCAAGCCGCGCCACCCGGACGAGGATCCCGCCAAAGCTTAGAGTTTCCCGATCCCACAGAGCCGGCCGAGGCCAGCCGATGCCCCAGCGACTGAACACCCGCGATGCGAACTTCGAGAGCGCGTTCGCGACCTTCCTCGCCGCCAAGCGCGAGACCTCGCCGGATGTCGACGACACCGTGCGCGCCGTCATCGCTGAAGTTCGCGCGCGCGGTGACGCCGCGCTCGCCGAGCTGACGCAGCGTTTCGACCGGCTCGATCTCGCCAAGACCGGCCTGCGCGTCAGCGCCGCCGAGATCGCCGCCGCCGTCGAAGCCTGCGACCGCACGACCATGGCCGCCCTCGAACTGGCGCATGCGCGCATCGACAGCCACCACCGCCGCCAAGTCCCCAGCGACGACCGCTATCGCGACACGCAGGGCGCCGAGCTCGGTTCGCGCTGGACAGCTATCGAGTCGGTTGGCCTCTACGTCCCCGGCGGCCTCGCCAGCTATCCGAGCTCCGTGCTGATGAACGCCGTGCCCGCCAGGGTGGCCGGCGTGCCGCGCATCGCTATGGTGGTGCCGTCGCCTGCCGGGGAGATGAACCGGCTGGTGCTGGCCGCTGCGCATCTGGCCGGCGTCAGCGAGATTTATCGTGTCGGCGGCGCGCAAGCGGTGGCCGCGCTCGCCTTCGGCACCGAAACGATCCGCCCGGTGGTCAAAATCGTCGGCCCCGGCAACGCCTACGTCGCCGCCGCCAAGCGGCAGGTGTACGGCACGGTCGGCATCGATTCCATCGCCGGACCGTCCGAGGTCCTGGTCATTGCCGACGAGCATAACGATCCCGAATGGCTGGCGGCCGATCTGCTCGCGCAGGCCGAGCACGACACCGCCGCGCAGGCCATCCTGATCACCGACCACGCCGGCCTGGCTGCGGCAGTCGAAGCTGCCGTGCAGCGTCAGCTCGAGGCCCTGCCGCGCGGCAACATCGCCGGCGAGAGTTGGGCGATATTCGGTGCCATCATCCTGGTGCGCTCGCTCGAGGAAGCGCCGGCGCTCGCCGACCGCATCGCCGCCGAGCACCTGGAGATCGCCACCCGCGAGCCTGAAGCCATGGCCGACAGGATCCGCAATGCCGGAGCGATCTTCCTCGGCGCACACACGCCGGAGGTGATCGGCGACTACGTGGCCGGCTCCAACCACGTGCTGCCGACCGCGCGCAGTGCGCGGTTCTCCTCCGGGCTGGGCGTGCTCGACTTCATGAAGCGCACCTCCATCCTCAAGCTCGACGCCGGCGCCCTGGCGAGCCTCGCGCCTGCGGCCATGACGCTCGCGCGAGCAGAAGGCCTGGAGGCACATCGCCGCTCGGTTTCCATACGCCTGGCCCGCCCCGACGGCGGCAAGACGTGAGGGCCGCGATGTTCGATCCTCCCGTCGATCCAAACTCGAAGTCCCGCCTCTCCGCCATCAAGCTCGATCAGGCCTCCATCAAGCGGGGCAATCCCAACATCGAGCATGAGCGCGAGGTGGCAATCTTCGACATCATCGAGAGCAACCGCTTCGAGCTGGATGGCCGCGACGATGGCCCCTACACGCTCATCCTCTCGATCGTCGAGGACCGCCTGGTGTTCGCCGTCGCGCAAGAGGCCGACGCCACCGATACCTTCACGTTCGTCCTGTCGTTCACGCCCCTGCGCCGCATCCTGAAGGACTACTTCACGGTGTGCGAGACCTACTACCAGGCCATCCGCACCGCGCCGCCCTCGCGCATCCAGGCGATCGACATGGGCCGGCGCGCGCTGCACGATGAGGGCAGCAAGGTGCTGGTCGAGCGCCTGAAAGGCAAAATCACGGTCGACAACGACACCGCCAGGCGCCTGTTCACGCTGATTTGCGCACTGCACTGGAGAGGGTGAGACGTGCCGGGCGCGGGGGGCAATGACCTGCCGGGAGCCGTGCTGTTCGCCTGCACCATGAATTCGGTGCGCTCGCCGATGGCCGCCGCCATCCTCCGCCACCTGGCCGGCCGCCGCGCCTATGTCGAATCGGCCGGAGTGCGGGCCGGCGGCCCCGACGCCTTCGCCCAGGCCGTGATGGACGAGATCGGCATCGACATCACGCGGCACACCCCGCGCACCTTGCGCGACCTGCACGACACCTCGTTCGATCTCATTGTCACGCTGTCGCCGGAAGCCCATCACCAGGCGCTGGAGTTGACGCGCACCATGGCGGTCGACGTCGAGTACTGGCCGACCTTCGATGCCACGCTGATGGTCGGACAGGGCAGCCGCGAGCAGACCCTGCAGGCCTACCGCACGGTGCGCGACCAGCTGTTCAAGCGCATCAAGCAGCGCTTCGCCCTGGAGGGCGGACCGACGGTGTGAGCGATGTCGCGGGTCGGCAAGACCACGCGTCGCGCCGCCACTCGCTCTTCGACGAAGGCATGCTTGAAGCCGAAGCCGGCCCTGCCGTATAACTGCCGCGTGCGGGGGCACAGCAGTACATTTGCCACAAATAGATCTCGTTGCGTATTGGGGGACAGCACATGTTTTGCCGAGCCCTTTTGTGTTTGGTGATTTTTCTTGCAACTTCGCTGGCCAACAACCGTCCGGCACAATCCCAGCAGAGCACCCGTCCGATCTATCTTGATCAAGGCTGGTCCTCGCAGCAGCGCAAGTCCTGGTACAGCATTTCCCAGGGTTCTCGACTGCTGCCGGCCTCGTGGATGCGAGCGCTGGAGGTTGAGCAGGGCGAAGCCAAGTTTCTGTCGCCGGCCAACATGTCGCGACTGGGCTTCCTGCCCGGCCGACGACCCTCCGACCTGCCTGTCGGATTCGTTGTCGATTCCTCCACCGAGGGAGGATTTGGCGGGCCGGCCGTGGGCATGACCTGCGCCGCGTGCCACACCGGCGAGCTTCGGCTGAAAGGTACGTCCGTCCGCATCGATGGCGCGCCAACGCTGGCCGACTACGAAGCGTTCATGGCCGGGTTTCTCGCAAGCCTGAAGGCCACGCGCGACAACGAAGAGAAGTTCAAGAGGTTCTCTACCGCGGTTCTGGGCCAGCAAAACACGGTGGGCGCGCGCGAGACGTTGAGGTCCGATCTCGGCACCCGGATTGCGTGGTACGAGAAGCTCGCCAAGTACAACGCATCGGCAACCCCCTACGGGCGTGGTCGTCTCGACGCGCAGGGGCACATCCTCAACAAGATCGCCCTCATGACCGGGGCGGACCAGTCGGTTCTGCTGCCGCCCGATGCACCGGTCAGCTACCCGTACATCTGGAATGCGCATCAGCACGACCGGGTGCAGTGGAACGGCATGCTGCCGCACTTTCCCTCTGGCAAGGTCGACGTCGACGGCCGGATGGCCGACATCGGCGCGCTGGCGAGGAATGCCGGCGAGGTGCTCGGGGTGTTCGCCGAGATCGAAGTCGGCAAGAGCCAATGGGATCGCGGCTTCAGGTCCAGCGTGCGGGTCGGCAATCTGGTGCGCCTCGAGGACCTGCTGTCGAAGCTGCATTCGCCGAAATGGCCGACCGATCTGTTGGGTCCAATCAAAGGCGACGTGAAGCGCGGCGCAGAGCTGTTCAACAGCCGCAAGCTCAAGGACTACTCGAGCAAGAGCGACGCCACGGCCACCTGTTCGCAATGCCATGGCCGAATGAAGTCCGATGACACCCGCACTGCTATCAAGGCCTACATGCAGCCTGTCATGGAAGCGGGAACGGACATGTGGAGCGCCTGCAACGCCGTATCCCACAAGGCAAACTCAGGAAACCTGGTCGGGCGAGGCGAAACCGGTCTTGACGCCCCGGCTGCCGGCAGGCCGATTCAGGCCCAAGACGCGACCATCAAGCTGCTGAGGAACGCGATCATCGGGTCCATCGTCTACAAGTACGAGGGGGTCCCGGTCGCTGCCTGGCAGAGCTGGGTGGCCCTGAACCGGCCGCCCGCGCAAGGGCCCACGGGTGCGACCCCGGACACAACGCCGACGACCGACATGCGGGAGCTGCGCAAACGAGGATGCGTCGCAGCCAGCATCCATCCTGAGGTGCATCATTTCATGCGCTACAAGGCGCGACCCCTGAATGGGATCTGGGTCACCGCTCCCTATCTGCACAACGGATCGGTCCTGACCCTCTACGATGTGCTGCTTCCGGCGGCCAAGCGCGGTGATCTGGAGATCGGCACCACCAAGGCGGGAGGGGCACCGCGGTTGCGGCGGGACACATTCTACGTCGGCAGCCGCGAATTCGACACCGTAGAGGTGGGGCTACGTTCGGAGGCCGGCGAGGGGCGATCCGAGTTCCGCGTCCGCAGTCCCGACGGCAAGGAAATGTTCGGCAATTCGAACGCCGGCCACGAATGGGGAGCCGCCGAGCTCAGCGATGAGGAGCGCTGGGCGATTGTGGCCTACCTGAAGACCCTGTGACCGTGCGTACGGAACCGGCAATATACCCGTGACAGGCATGACGGCGTGGCGGGGCTTGTCGCCGCGCTCCTGATTCGCCGCCCACCACCGGCTTGATTTTCGCCCCTTGGCATGGGCATGCTCCGGCCGCATTTCGGCTGAGTCACCGGAGCTGAGCCTCATGACCTCGACGAAGGCTGCCCTGTTCAACGCCTTGAGTCGCACGGATAATCCGCGTCGGGAAACGCTGCGGCAGGAGCTGGCGCGCACCAAGCCGACCGGCCGCCGGGCCGGCCTCAAGCCCAAGCTCGTGCTGGCCAGCGCTTCGCCCCGCCGCCTTACCCTGCTGGCGCAGGCCGGCATCGAGCCCGACGCGCTGCGCCCGCCGTCGATCGACGAGACGCCCAAGAAAGGCGAGATGCCGCGCTCGCTGATCACCCGCCTGGCGCGCACCAAGGCCGAGGAGGCGCGCGACCTGATCGCCAACGACAAGGACCTCGCCGACGCCTACGTGATGGCCGCCGACACCATCGTCGCGGTCGGCCGGCGCATCCTGGTCAAGCCGCGCTTCCTGGAGGAGGCGCTGGCCTCCCTGCAGCTGCTGTCGGGGCGCAACCACCGCGTCCTGACCGCACTGTGCGTGATCACCCCGGATGATCGCGTGCGCATCAAGATCGTCGACACCAAGGTGCGCTTCAAGCGGCTGTCGAAAGAAGAGATCCAGGCTTACATCGCCTCGCGCGAATGGCGCGGCAAGGCAGGCGGCTACGCCATCCAGGGCTTGGCCGGCTGCTTCGTGCAGAAGCTGGTCGGCTCCTACACCAACGTGGTCGGCCTGCCGCTGACGGAAGCCGTCGGCATGCTGCTGGCCGAAGGCTTCCCCATCCATTTCAACTGGCTGAAGCTGGGCGAGGCCGACCCCCAGTGAGACGCGACGCACATCATGGCCCGTTCCACTCCTGACCCCGACAAGCCCCAAGCCGCGGGCAAATGCCCGATCTGCGGGGCGCCGACCGAGCAGCAGTACCGCCCGTTCTGCTCGCGCCGCTGTGCCGACGTCGACCTATCGCGCTGGCTGCGCGGTGCCTACGCCATCCCGGTGGAAGACGACTCCGACGAGGACGGCGAGAGCACGGATGCGCCGGCGGTTCACGGCAGCGACGACAACAAGCGCAAGCCGTAGCCGTCCCCTCTCCCCACTCTTCCGTGGGGAGAGGGTTAGGGTGAGGGCAGACGCTTGCTCCGGCGCTTGTGGCTGCCCCTTACCCCGACCCTCTTCCCGCAAGTACGGGAAGAGGGAGCAACCCTCACTCCATGATGTGGCCGCCGTCGTAGGTGCAGGCGATGCGGCCCATGGCGGCGCGCAGTTCATCCGTCGCAAGCAGGGTTGCGAGATCGGGCGCCGCGGACGGCGTGCGCGGAAACTCAGCCGAGCCGATCAGCGAAGCCGCGACAGCCGGCGAGAACGGCCCTGCCTTGTCCCCTTCCAGGCCGCGCTCGACGATCGACTTCAGCAACGCCGGATCGAGCGACGGCAGCATGGCGAAGAAGCCGTTCTGCAGGATCTTGGCCAGCTTGTGATCGGGGTGCTCCGGCTGATCCGGCGCGCGCCCGCAGTCCCATAGATGGTGCACGTGGTTCCACGCGGCCGGCTGCTTGGGGAAGCGCTCGGCCAGCGTTGCTTCCTCCTCGGCGACGTAGCAGCGGTTGAGGTTGTCGAAGAAGACGAAGCGATAGCCCTGTGCGAGCAGGTCGGGCTCCCAGCCGGACCACGCCGCCTCCATGCTGCCGGGCGCGATCGCCTCGATCATCACCACGCGCGGGCGAAAGCGCTTGAAGTCCATGCCGGCCAGCACCTCGGCCTCGGCTCCCTCCACGTCGATCTTGAGGAAGTCGATTCTGTCGAGCCCCGCGTCGGCACACAGCGCGGCCAGCGTGCGCACAGGTTTGCGGATCGTCTTGAAGTCCGCGCCGAACTTGGCAGCGCCGGCCGCATTCTCCTTCACCGTCGTCGAAAAGCCGTGCAGCGTCTCGACGACGTGGAACTCCGCGTCCCCATCGGCCCGGCCGGCCAGGCAGCTCACCGTGTGGTCGCGCGGCCGCACATGCGCGTAGATGTCGGCCAGCGCCTGCTGCGGCTCGACCACCAGGCCGCGCCAGCCCTTCAGGTAGAACCAGAACGATACGTTGTCCGCCACCGGATGACCGCCGCCGACATCCACATAGGTGCCGCTGTCCTGCCCGGCGAAGACCAGGTCGAGGTGGTAGTCTTCCAAGTTCTGCGCATAGGAGATGTGCATCATTTCGCCTGTTGTTTTCGCCCGGCCGTTCGCATCTAGTGTGATGAATCCGCTGCATCGCACTCGGCTGACTGGTGGGGCGGACTTCTCGATCTGAATCACACTAGAACCATCAAGTTGGCTAGTGTCCTACAGATCGCGAAATTCGTTCCAACCTTGCCGCACGCCACGACGAATTTCGCGATCAGGACACTAGTGCTGCAGCCTAGCCCATTATCGACAGAGCCCGGACTCTTCGCCAATTCCATGACACCGCCGATCCTAGCCAGCGCCGCCGACCTGCTGCAGGCCTACGATGTGCTGTTTTGCGACGTCTGGGGCGTGGTGCACAACGGCGAGCACGCTTACCTGGAAGCCGGCGAGGCCCTGGCCCGGTTCCGGGCCGGCGGCGGCACGGTCATCCTGGTCTCCAATGCCCCTGTGCCGGCGGCCGGCGTGGAGCGGGTGCTGGACAAGACCGGCGCCCGCCGCGACGCTTGGGACGCCATCGTCTGCTCCGGCGACATCGCCCTGCGCCACATCGCCGAGCGGGGCTATAGCCGCCTGCACCGGGTCGGCCCGCCGGCCCGCGACCGCAGCCTGTTCTCGCGCCTGCCCGGTCCGCATGCGCCGTTGGAGGAGGCCGACGCCATCGTCTGCACGGGGCTGCGCAACTCGCACAAGGAGACGGTCGAAGCCTACCGCGACCTGATCGAGGCCGGTGTGGCGCGCAAGACGCCGTTCGTGTGCGCCAATCCCGATCTCGTCGTGGACGTCGGCGAGACGCGCCACCTGTGCGCCGGCAGCATCGCCGCCGAGTACGAGCAGCGCGGCGGTGCCGTGTTTTGGGCCGGCAAGCCGCATCCCTCCGCCTACGGCACCGCCCTGCAGGTCGCCGGTGAGTTGCGCGGGCGCAAGCCCGAGCTGGCCCGCGTGCTGGGCGTCGGCGATGCAGTCCGCACCGACCTCGCCGCCGCCAAGGGCCTGGGCGTTGACGGCCTGTTCATCACCAGCGGCATCCACAACGATACGACCATGACCGGCGGCCAAGTCGATCCGGCGAAGATCGCAGCGCTGTTCGCGAACCAGGAGACGCCGCCGGCCGTTGCCGTGATGTCGATGCTCAGATGGTAGGAGGTACGCCATGGCCGATGTAACAATCACGCGCGAGGACAATCCCACCAAGGGCCGCTACGTGGCCAAGGTGGCCGGCATCGACGGCGAGGGCGAACTCACCTACAGCCGGGTCAACCCGCATCTGATCATCGCCGACCACACGTTCGTGCCCGATGCCTTCCGCGGCATGGGTGTAGCGCGCGCCATGGCTCAGCGGCTGGTCGACGATGCCCGCGCCCAGGGCGTCAAGATCATCCCGCTGTGCCCCTACGTGAATGCCGAGCGCCGCAAGCACTCCGACTGGAGCGACATGTTCCAGGGCCCGTGATCTCTTCATCCGTCATCCCGGCCGCGGGCTTGCGCAGGGTGCGCGAATCGCCGCGAGCCGGGATCTGCAGCAAACACTGCTCTCAATGGCAGATCCCGGATAGTCTCGGCCGGACCTCGGCTTCCGGGATGACGGGTAGGGACCGGCTGGTCAGGATATCGTGCTGAGGGGCAGGGGGGCGGCCAATGCAGGTTTTCCTGATCGTCGCTCCCGTGTTCGCGCTGATCGCGATCGGCTATTTGTCGTCTCTGTCCGGCCTGCTGTCGGAGACCGCGCACAAGGGCATCTCCGAGTTCGCCTTCAGCATCGCCCTGCCGGCGCTGCTGTTCCGCACCATCGCCATCGCCGAGATGCCGGCGCTCGATCCGCTGTACCTGTGGGGCGCCTACTTCGGTTCGATCGCCGTGACCTGGGTGCTGGCCATGGTGCTGTCAGCCAGCGTGCTGCGGCGGCCGCAATCCGACGCCGTGTCGATCGCGATGGGCTCGGTGTACGGCAACATCGTCATGATCGGCATCCCGCTGTGCCTTGCCACCTTCGGCGATGCGGCAGCTGCACCGATGGCGCTGATCCTGTCGATCAATACGCCGCTGCTGTGGCTGGTCGGCACGCTCAACATGGAATGGGCCGAGCGCAGGGAGGACACCTCTTTCATCAGCCTGCTCGGCTCGATCCTCGCCGATCTGGCGCGCAATCCGCTGATGATCGCCATCGTCGG
>Ga0075368_10000315_pt1 | contig 14156 bp, 11 predicted proteins | sample EndMethybrTD3033_FD_71518 | JGI IMG/M metagenome (GOLD analysis project Ga0075368, IMG submission 71518) | Populus endosphere microbial communities from Tennessee, USA - Endosphere MetaG P. TD hybrid TD303-3 | ecosystem: Host-associated > Plants > Roots > Endosphere | place: USA: Tennessee... | reverse complement strand
CATCCGGCGATCGTCGCCCTGCACGGGCGCACCGGCCTGTACTCCACCCGGGGCGGCGGGCGTTACGACGCGCAGACCTTGAGCCCGCACAAGAAGAAGTGGGGCGAGTTCTGGGCGGCGCGCGGCTATGCGGTGCTGTTTGTCGACACCTTCGGGCCGCGCGGCTATCCGCAGGGCTTCGCCGCCGGCACCATCCGCCAGCGTCCCACCGAGATCAGCGAGATCACAGTGCGTCCGCAGGACGCTTATGCGGGCCTGAAGTATCTGCGCGCCCGCGCCGACGTGCGGGGCGGCGAGGTGTTCCTGCAGGGCTGGTCGAACGGCGGCAGTGCCGCCCTCTCGGCGATGGAATTGCGCGCGCCGGGCATCAGCGCGCCGGATGCCGCCACCGGCTTTCGCGCCGCCGTCAGCATCTACCCTGCCTGCACCCAGGTGCGCGACCACTACGGCAACGCCTATCGCAGCTACGCGCCGGTGCTGCTGCTGATAGGCAGTGCCGACGAGGAGGTGCGGCCCGCGCAGTGCCAGAACCTGGCCGCCGTCGCCAAGGCCAACGGCAGCGCGCTGGAACTGGTGTGGTACGAGGGCGCGCAGCATTCCTACGACACGCCGATCCCGAGCCGCCAGGGCGTCGCCGCCAATGCCGCCGCCGCGGCCGACACCTTCAGGCGCGCGGCGGAATTTTTCCAGCAGCAGGGCAAGCCGCGTTAAACCCGGCCCGCGGTCCGTCGTTGAGCGCGGCGCCGATCCGCGCCAGCCATGGGGCGCATCCACGCGCCTGCGCCGGCTCAGCGCGGCCGCATGTCCTGCGCGTAGGTACGCTCGTCCGAGCGCGGCGTATAACCGAGCGCGCCGCGCAGCGCCCAGGTGTTGACCGGGTGATACAGGGGGATGATGCCCAGATCGCCGATCGCCAGCCGGGTGGCCTGCTTGAGCAGGATCTCACGGCTGCGCTCGTCGCTGCTGGCCAGCGCCCGGCCGAGCAGTTGGTCGAAGGCCGGGTTCGAGTAGCGGCCGCGGTTGCTGCTGCCCAGGCCGCGCGCGCTGTCGTAGGTGGCAAGCAGGGCGCGCAGCGGCGAGGACAGCTCGGCGGTGTCGGCAGACCAGCCGAACAGCATGACGCTGAATTCGCGTTGGGTCGCACGCGAGAAATACACCGACGAGGGCAGCGCCGCCACCTCGGTGCGGATGCCGGCGCGGGTGAGCATTTGCGCGATCGCCAGTGCCGCCTCGCGATCGTTGATGTAGCGGTCGCTGGACGCGTGCAGGGTGAGCCGGAAGCCCTCCGGGTAGCCGGCCTGCGCGAGCAGGCGGCGCGCGCCGGCCGGGTCGTAGGCCTCGGGCGGCAGATTCTGATCGAAACCGCTGAAGCCTTCCGGCATCAACTGCCCGGCCGGCACCGCCATGCCTTCCATCACGCGGGTGCACAGCGCCGCGCGGTTGATCGCCTTGGAGATCGCCAGGCGCACGCGCGGATCCTTGAGCGGGTTGCGCTCGAGCACGCCGCCGTCGGCGGCGCGCACCTGCGGCGTGCGCTCGCGGTCGCTGTCCAGGTGCAGGTACATGATGCGATTCGACACCGCGTGCACCACGCGGATGTCGCGCCGCGCGCGCAGGTGCGCGAGGTCGGCGGTGGGCACCTGCTCGATCGCCTGCACGCCGCCTGACAGCAGGGCCGCGCTGCGCGCAGCGCTATTGGGCAGCAGGTGGAACACCACGCTTTCCCACGCCGGCACCGCTCCCCAATAGTCGTCATTGCGCCGCAGTTCCACGCGGTCGCCGCGGTTCCACGCGACCAGCCGGAACGGGCCGGTGCCGACAGTGGCGCGGCCCGTATTGAAATCCTCGGTGGTTGCGTTGCGCGCCTGCAGGCGCGAGACGATCGCGATGGTGGCGATCTCCGCGGGCAGCAGCGGATTCGGAGCATGGGTACGCACCACTATCGTTAGCGGGTCGGCAACCCGCACGGCGGCGATACTGCGCGTGTAGATGGTAAAGGACGACGGGCTGCGCCCCACCTGGGCCGGCCGCTCCAGGGAGAACTTCACGTCCTCGGCGCTGAAGTCCGAGCCGTCGTGGAATTTCACCCCGGGGCGCAAGCGGAATTCCCAGGTATCCGGCGCGAGCGCTTTCCACGCCAGCGCCAGCGCGGGCTTGAGGCGCTGCGCGGGATCGCGGGCGATCAGGGTATCGAATACGTGCTCGGCGATGTTCTGGTTCGGCGTCAGCACGTGGTAGTGCGGATCGAGCGAGGTGATCGCGCTGGCCAGGCCGATGCTCAATACCCGGCCTTTCTGCGGTAACGGTGGTTGCGGCTGCGCGGCACGCAGCGGACCGGCGGACAGAAGCGCTATGGCGCAGGCCGCCAGGCAGGCGCGGCGCGCCAGGATAGGCAGGGAGGGGAAGGACGGAAATTGCATGATGCCGGGAGCCGCAAGCATAGCGCGCATTTTCGCAAAAGCCAGCGGCCCGCGCACCGGCGGGCGCACCCGCCGATGGACGGGCGGCGTGCCGGCCGACCTCCCGGACCGACGGCTCAGGCCAGCAGCTGTTCGAGCAGCGGCAGGTCGATATTGCCGCCCGACAGTACCAGCAGCGCGCTGCCGCCCTGCAGGCGCAGGCGCCCGGCACAGGCGGCGGCCAGGGCCACCGCGCCGCCCGGCTCGATCACCAGGCGCAGTTCGTGCAGCGCGAAGCGGATCGCCGCGCCGACTTCGGCGTCGCTGACCGTCAGGACGGCGTCGAGAAACTTGCGGTTGATCGCGAATGGCAGCTGCGCCGGGGTGCGCGCCAGCAGCGCATCGCAGATCGTCGCTGCACCTTCCGGGTTGCTCTCGCGCCGGCCGCTGCGCAGCGAGCGCGCGGTGTCGTCGCAGGCCACCGGTTCGGCGGCGATCAGGCGCGCCGACGGCTGCAGTTGCTCGATCACCAGGCCGCAACCCGCCAGCATGCCGCCGCCGCCGCAAGGCGCGACGAAGGCTTCGAGCACGTTGCGCTCGGCGTGCGGCATGTCGCGCAGCGCTTCCAGCGCCAGCGTACCCTGTCCGGCGATCACGTCGGGATGGTCGCCCGGCGGGATCAGCACGGCGCCGCTGTGCGCCACCAGGCGCGCGCCGATCTCCTCGCGGCTCTCGTGCCGGCGGTCGTAGAGCACCACCTCGGCGCCGTGCCCGCGCGCCTTGGCGACCTTGTTCTGCGGCGCGTCCTGCGGCATCACGATGGTGGCGCGGGCGCCGAGCAGGCGCGCAGCATAGGCAGCGGCCTGGCCGTGGTTGCCGGTCGAATAGGCGACCACGCCCCGCGCCAGCTGCGCCGCGTCCAGGGCGCAGAGCGCGTTGAGCGCGCCGCGCAGCTTGAAGGAACCGGTGTGCTGCAGGTTCTCCGGCTTGATCCAGACCCGGCCGCCGCACAGCGCGTCCAGCCTGGCGCTGCGCAGCAGGGGGGTGCGCAGGGTGTGCTCGACGATCCGCGCCATCGCCTGCAGTACGTCGTGATACACCGGCACGCGCAGGCTGCCGAGAGTCTCGTGTTCGATGGCGGCCGGCGGCTTGCGGCGCCGCGGCGGCTGGTCCTGCTGGACAGTGTGGACAGTGGACACGGGACCGGCTTCGTTCGGGGCGCTCACTTGCATGGCCTATTTGTAGGCCGCCGGGTCGCCCGAGTCGGTGGGCTTGGCGATCAACTTTTTCATGATGTCGCTCATCGGCACGTTCAGGTTGATATTGCGCGGCGGAATCGGGGTCTGGAACCACTTCTTGTAGATCGTGTTGATCTCGCCGCTGGCAAACAGCTCATAGATCGCATCGTCCACCACCTTCTTGAAGGCCGGGTCGTCGCGCCGCAGCATGATGCCGTAGGGCTCGATCGACAGCGGCTCCTGGGTGATCACGTAGTCGCCGGGATTTTTCGAGTGCGCAGCCAGGCTGTAGAGGAGGATGTCGTCCATCGCGTAGGCGACGATGCGGTCGGACTCGAGCATCAGGAAGCCCTCTGCATGGTCCGGTACCGGCATGATGTTCATGCCCAGATTCATCTGGCTGCTCAGTGCGGTGATCTGCTTGAGGTTGGCCGAGCCGGTGGTCGAGGAGATCGGCTTGCCCTTCATGTCGGTGAGCGACTGGATCCCCGAGGACTTCTTGACCAGCAGGCGGTTGGCGGTGACGAAGGTGGTCGGCGCGAAGCTGACCAGTTTTTGCCGTTCCAGGTTGTTGGTGGTCGAGCCGCATTCCAGGTCGATGGTGCCGTTGGTCATCAGCGGGATGCGGGTGGCCGATGCCACCGGCTGCATTTTCACCGCCACCGGCGTGCCCAGCTTCTTGCGCACGGCCTCGACGATCTTCAGGCACAAGTCGACCGAATAACCTACGTACTGCTGCTTGTCGTTGAAATAGGAAAACGGGATCGACGAGTCGCGCAGCCCCAGGGTGATGGCGCCGCTCTCCTTGACCTTCTTCAGGGTGCCGGTCAGTTCCTGCGCGGCCACCGGGGCACATAAGGCCGCCAGAACGGCGGCGGAACAAAGTGAAGCTGCGGCACGGCGGATGATGTTCATGGGAGGCTCCTCGCTAGGCGGACGGTGGAAAATCATTTGGCGAACAGGCTGGCCAGGTCATCAAAACCCTTGATTTCGAGGGCATTGCCGCTGGGGTCCTGGAAAAACATCGTGCCTTGCTCGCCAGGCAGCCCGGCAAAGCGCACATGCGGTTCGATGACAAATTTCACGCCAGCGCCGCTGAGGCGCTCGGCCAGCACCTTCCAGCGCGCCATCGGCAATACCGCGCCGAAGTGCGGCACCGGCACCGCGTCGCCATCCACCGGGTTGACGATGGCGCGCGCCGGCGCATCGCTATGGTGCGCAACGATCTGGTGGCCGAAAAAATCGAAGTCCACCCAATGGGTGTCGCTGCGGCCTTCCGGGCAGCCCAGCAGCCTGCCGTAGAAATCGCGCGCGGCGGCGATGTCCGTGACGGGAAAGGCAAGGTGAAAGGGGGTGAGGGGTTCCGACAAAGCTGGCTCCTGGGAAGTCGAGTGATAAATCCAATTCATCGCATGGGCAGTACGATAAGCCAGCAACTTTCAATTAAACTGGAAACTTGATTCCTCCAAGCATGAAAATTCTTCATATATCGCCATGATTGCCTACCTCAAGACCCTCTGCGCGGTAGCGCGCCACGGCACTTTTGCCGCGGCCGGCGACCGCGTCGGCCTGACCCAGTCGGCGGTCAGCGTGCAGATGCGCCGCCTCGAGCAGGACCTGGACCTGCAGTTGTTCGACCGCAGCGGCCGCGCCGCGGTGCTCAACGCCAATGGCCGGCGTGTGCTGGCGCACGCCGAGCGCATCGTCGGGCTGTACGGGCAGATGGCCGAGGGCGTGGCCGATGCCGACCTGACCGGCACCCTGCGGGTCGGCGCGATCACCACCAGTCTGGTCAGCGACGTGGTCGACGCCACCGCGCGCTTTCGCAAGCGCTTTCCCAAAGTCGAGTTGTACCTGATGCCCGGCATGTCCACCGAACTTATCAGCCTGGTGGAAAAGGAACGCCTCGATTGCGCGCTGATCGTCAAGCCGGCCTTCCCGGTCGAGGGCGCATTGCGCTGGCGCACCCTGCGGCAGGAGCCCTTCGTGCTGATCACCCCGCCGCAGGAACGCTCCAGCGACGTGGCCGGGCTGCTGGCGCGGCGCACCTTCATCCGCTATGACCGCCGTTCCTACGGCGGCGGTCTGGTGAACCGTTTTCTGAACCGCAAGCGCCTGGCGGTCAACGAGTTCGTCGAGATGGATTCGGTCGAGACCATCGCCTTGCTGGTGGCGCGCGGCCTGGGAGTGGCGATCGTGCCGCGCTCGCCGGCCCTGCAGGCATTGGGCATCGGCGTGCGCGAAGTCGAACTCGGTGAAGATACCTTTTACCGCGAGATCGGCATGGTCGAGCCGGCGGGCGGCGCGCGCGCACATTTGGCCGCCGACTTCTGGAAGGTACTGGCGCGGCGCTGAAGCGCACGGCCCTGCCGGCCTGCGTCATTACGTACTCACGGCGCCACGCTGCCGCAGGCAGCGGCCGCGCGATTCCCGGGTCTGCCCACGCCCCTTTTTCGCGCATCGCGTGCCCCGGTGCAACGCATATAAAAAAGGCATCCCCTGCACACCGGATTGCATTGGTCGGCGGCGCCGGCGACCCATTAAAGTGATTCAGACCCTGTGCGTTCCGCGCCGGCGCGGGGTGAGGCGGCGGCGCACGCCGCGCTCGCGCATACTCACGGAGTAGTCCATGCCCGCTGGCCGCCGTAGCAACCACGAACCTGCCCCGCCCACGCGCTGTACGCAGGCCCTGCGCTGCGCCGACCGGTGGCGCACCCGGTTGTGTGCGGCCTGCGCAACCCTAGCCATGGCATTCACGCCGGTCGCGAACGCCGCCGACGTGCTGGCCAAGCTGCGCCAGGGCGGCTCGCTGGTGATCGCGCACCGCGAAGCTTCGATTCCCTTTTCCTATCTGGACGCGCAGGGCAAGCCGGTGGGCTACAGCATCGATCTGTGCATGAAGGTGGCCGAGGCGATCCGGCGTGAACTGCGCCTCGCGGACCTGAAAGTGGAGTGGTTGCCGGTCAGTTCCGCCACCCGCATACCCACCGTGGCCGGCGGGCGCGCCGACCTCGAATGTGGCTCAACCACCAACAACGCGGAGCGGCGCCGCCAGGTGGCATTTTCGATTCCGCATTTTTTCGCCACCGCGCGCATGATAGTCAAGAGCGCCTCGGGCATTCAGAACTGGGATGACCTGGCAGGCAAGACCGTGGTGAGCACCCTGGGCACGACCAACCTGAAGTCGCTCCGGGCCAAGGGCGAGGAGCGCTTCCTGCGTCTGAATATCCTGGAGGCGAAAGAACACGCGGAAGCCTTCGCCATGGTGGTGTCCGGCCGCGCCGCCGCCTTTGCGATGGACGACGTGCTGCTGTTCGGCCTGCGCTCCCAGGCGCCGCGTCCCGAGGACTATGCGGTGGTCGGCAAGATGCTGACTATCGAGCCCTACGCGGTGATGCTGCCGCGCGACGACCCGGAATTCAAGAAACTGATCGACCGCGAGATCGCCCGCGTGATCGTCGACAACGAGATCCACACCCTCTACCGGAAATGGTTCCAGCAGCCCATCCCCACCCGCGAGGCAGGCAAGACGCTGAACCTGAACATGCCGATGGGTTACATCCTGCGCGACTCGTTCAAATATCCGACCGATCAAGTGCCCGACTGAGAGCGTTCTTCCGGCTTCCCTGCTTATCTTAAACCGTGCTTCGTGGCTCAATAAGCAGAAGGAAAATCCTCCAGCCCCTGTAAGCCCAAATTGGGGGCCAATTTGTAGGTCGTCGAACGAAAAAATTAAAAAAGCCCATGAAATCATGAGCTTTTTAGTTTTACTGGCGGAGAGACGGGGATTCGAACCCCGGATAGGCTATTAACCTATACACGCTTTCCAGGCGTGCGACTTAAACCGCTCATCCATCTCTCCGGATTTCCTGCACTCTGCCTGTAACGGCTGGCCCTAGGGGCCTCAGACAGCCGATAATTTTACCATCGCTGGATATTTCGCGCAGGCGCATAGTCCGGCGGGGGCGGCGGTTCATCTTCCGGGGCGCGGATGCGGTCCACCAGCGCGAGGGCGGCGGCGCCCGGCGGGGCGGTGAGCAGGCTGACGATGACGATCACCACAAAGCCCACCGGCACGCCGAACACCCCGGCGGAAATCGGCTGGATGTCCCACCAAAGCTGCACTGGCCGGGTCACGCCGAACACGCCGCGCAGCCAGGGCTGGGTAATGGCCATGTAGTAGAAGCTCACCCCGGCGCCGGCCACCATCCCCAAAGCGGCGCCCCACTTGTTGGCGCGCTTCCAGAAGATGCCGAGCACCAGCGCGGGGAAAAAGGCCGAGCCGGCCAGCGAGAAGGCGGTGGAGACCAGGTCGAGGATGTCGGCGATCTTGCGCGAGGCGACGTAGGCGGCGGTGAGCGCGACGATCATCAGCAATATCTTGCTGATGGTGACGCGCCGCTCGGGACTCGCTTCCGGGTGCATGACGCGGTAGTAGAAGTCGTGCGACAGCGCGTTGGCGATGGTCAGCAGCAGGCCGTCGGCGGTCGAGAGCGCCGCCGCCAGCCCGCCGGCGGCGACCAGGCCGGAAACGATGTAGGGCAGCCCGGCAATCTCGGGGGTGGCCAGCACGATGATGTCCGGGTTGATGGAGATTTCGGCCAGCTGCACGATGCCGTCGCGGTTGATGTCCACAATCGACAGCAGCCCGCCACCATCGATGCGCGCCCACTGCGCCACCCAGGCGGGCAGGCGCGCGTACTCGATGCCCACCAGGTTGGAATACAGGTCGAACTTGACCAGCACCGCCAGTGCCGGCGCGGTGCAGTAGAGCAGGACAATGAAAAACAGCGACCAGAACACCGATGCGCGCGCCTCGCGTACCGAGGGTGTGGTGTAGTAGCGCATCAAAATGTGCGGCAGCCCGGCGGTGCCGATCATCAGGCAAAAGATCAGGGCGAGGAAGTTGTTGCGCGCGTCCTTGCGGGTCTCCTCGTCGCGGCCCGGGAATACCTCGGCCTGGCGCAGCGGCGGCGCGGCCTTGGGGGTGGCGAGCGCGGCCTCGTGGGCCCACAAGGCTCGCGCGCCCTCGGCGTCCTTGGGAAAGTTTTTCAGCGCGCGGTCGGCGGCCTGGATCTGCGCGATCGGCGCGTCGGCGGCGCGCAGTTCCTCGCGGCGCGACTGCAGGCGCGCGCGCTCCAGTTCGTAGGACTCGGGCAGGCGGGCGATGCGCGACGCCGCTTCGTCGGCGCGCTTTTGCCAGAGGGCGCGTACCTCGATCTCGCGCGGGTCGCGTTCGAGGACCGCTTCGCGGGCGCTGAGCTTTTCCAATACCTGGCCGTAGACCACCTGCGGCACCGGCACGCCGGTGTGCTTGACCGAGAGCCACACCACCGGCATCAGGTAGGCGATGATCAGGATGATGTATTGCGAGACCTGGGTCCAGGTCACCGCCTTCATGCCGCCGAGAAAAGAGCACACCAGCACGCCGCCCAGGCCGAGGAACATGCCGAGCTGGAACGGCACGCCGGTGAGCTGCGTGGTGATCAGCCCGACGCCGAAGATCTGCGCTACCAGGTAGGTGAAGGAACACAAAATGGCGGCGGCGGCGGCCAGCAGGCGCACCATGTGGCCCTCGTAGCGCGCGCCCAGAAAGTCCGGAATTGTGTACTCGCCGAACTTGCGCAGGTAAGGCGCCAGCAGCAGGGCCACCAGGCAGTAGCCGCCGGTCCAGCCGATGATGTAGGCCAGCCCGCCGGGCGCGCTGGCGGTGCCGCCGAACCCCTGCGCGTAAAGACTGCCGGCCATCGCGATGAAGGTGGCGGCCGACATCCAGTCCGCCGCGGTGGCCATGCCGTTGAACACCGCCGGCACGCGGCGCCCGGCGACGTAGTATTCGCCCACATCGGCGGTGCGCGAGATGATGCCGATGAAGGCATACAGGCCGATGGTGCCGAGCAGGAAGGCATAGCCGATCCAGATGCGCGGCAGGCCGGCGCGCTCCAGCAGGCCCAGGCCGACGATGAACACCACCAGGCCCAGGGTGTACCAGGCGTAGATCGCGGTGAGCCGGCGGCTCAGGGTGCGGCGCCACGGCATCAGCGCGGCTCCGCGGGTTTGGCGGGTTGGCCGGGTTTGCCTTGGCTGGCCTGCTGGACCCCGCGGTCCAGCCGGTTCATCGCCACGCAATGGCAGCCGATGATCAAGAGAAAAATGATCAGCGCGCCCTGCGCACCCATGTAGAAGGACAGCGGCCAGCCGAAAAAGCTGATGCGCGCCAGCTCGCGGGCAAACAGTCCCAGGCCCAGGATCAGCGCCAGCCACACCAGCAGCAGCGCGGCGGTGAGCAGACGGGTCTTGCGCCAGTGGCGCCGGAGCAATGACGCGAGGTCCGCGGCAGGCGTGGAACTAGAGGCAGCGCTTGTGCCCTGCGCCGTGGAGGCGGCGTCGGCGCCGCGCGCCGCGGGAGCAGCGGAATCGGCCGGCGTCGGAACCGGTGCCGGCGTGCTCATGCGCGCGGCCGCGGCATGTGCATCAGCGCGGCGAGGTGGACGAGGGGACCGTTGCGGCCGGCCGGCAGGCCGCCGCGCCGGGCGCGTCCTGGCAGGCTTGCCACTTGGCGGCGACCAGCGCGCACCACAGACCGAGCAGCAACACGGCCGCCGCCAACGGCAGCCAGCGGCCGGCAAAGGCGCGCGGCAGCAGCACGCGGGCGGCCAGCAGCGGCGGCCGCGCACCGAGATCGAACAGGCGGTAGATGAAGTTGCCGCGGCGCCGCTCTTCGTCCATGCCGGGCAGCAGGCCCAGCGCGGCGCGGCCCAGCAGCATCAGCAGCGCCACTTCGAGCGTCGCCTTGGCGACGACGATCAGCAGGAGTCCGCTCATCGCGCGGCGGCTGGCGCGTCAGGCAAGCAGCTCGCGCGCACGCCGCACCAGCACCTTGGCCGTCTCCACGTTCGAAGCCTTGGCAATGGCCTGGCCGTAGTCGTCAAGCAGGCCCGACAGGTCGGCGCGGTTGCCGGCTTTTTCCAGCTTGAGAGTGAAGAAAAAGGCCTTCAGGCCCAGCGAATTGACGATGGTGTCGTTCATGTACTTCTTGGCGATGCGGAACTTGCCTACCTCGTCGACGGCGACCTCGTCGGCCACCGCGGCATTCGCCGCGGCCTGCGCGGTGCCTACCGCACCGGACTTGACGATGAAGCCTTCACCCTCGAGGTCGGCCAACTCGTCGGTAGTCATGCCGAGCTGCCGGGACATCTCGGTGACGATTTCCACCGACTTGCTGCCGTCGATCAGGAACAGCAGGTTGCGCACCTTGGGCTTGAGCTTGTACTTCTTGGTCTGGATTTCTTCCTGCGCCTTGACCGTCTTGGCGTACACCTGGGCACCGCTCATGAGCTACCCCCTCCGGTAGTTAAGAGTTGGCGTAACCGCTTTCTGGGATGGGCTGACGCGCGCATGATTATAGTCCGGGCAGCGAACAAAAAAAAAGCCCGCCTTGCGGCGGGCCTATTCCCTGCATCCGGCAGCCGTCCGCGCGGGACGGCTCCGGACCAACAACAGCTAGTCGATCTTGGTGATATCGCGGTCCTTGGTCTCCGGCACGAACAGCACGCCGACGATAAAGGTGATGGAGGCGATGACAATGGGATACCAGAGGCCGTTATAGATATCTCCGGTCGCCGCCACGATCGCAAAGGCGGTGGTCGGCAGGAGGCCGCCGAACCAGCCGTTGCCGATGTGGTACGGCAGGGACATCGAGGTATAGCGGATCTTGGTCGGGAATAGCTCGACCAGCATGGCCGCGATCGGTCCATACACCATGGTGACCAGGATCACCAGGTAGACCAGCAAGGCCACTACGGCCACCTTGTTGATCTGCGCATCGTCCGCCTTGACCGGGTAGCCGGCGGCCTTGATGGCGTCGCCAAGGTCCTTGGCGAAAGCGGCATCCATGGCCTTGAGTTCGGCCGGCGGCACGCCCAGCACCTTGTGGCTGGTGATGGCCTTGTCGCCGATCTTGATCACCGCCAGCGAACCGGCCGGGCCATCGACATTCTTGTAGTTCACCGAACGCGAGGCCAGCGCTGCCTTGGCCAAATCGCAGGAGTTGGTGTACTTTTCCGTGCCGGTCAGCCTGAACTGGAAGCTGCAGTCCTTCGGGTCGGCGACAACCGTGACCGGCGCGGTCGCCAGGGCTTTTTCCAGCGCCGGGTTGGCGTAGTGGGTCAACTGGCCGAACACCCAGAAGTAGGTCACCGCGGCCAGCGCGCAGCCGGCCATGATGATCGGCTTGCGGCCGATCTTGTCCGACAGCGAACCGAACAGGATGAAGAACGGCGTGCCGATCAGGAGCGAAGCGGCGATCAGCAGGTTGGCCGTGGTCAGGTCGACCTTGAGCGTCTGGGTCATGAAGAACAGGGCGTAGAACTGGCCCGTGTACCACACCACCGCCTGGCCCATGGTCAGGCCGACCAGCGCCAGGATCACGATCTTGGCGTTGCCCCACTCGGCGAAGGACTCGGTGAGCGGCGCCTTCGAATGCTTGCCCTCGGCCTTCATCTTCTGGAACATCGGCGATTCGTTCAGCTTCAGGCGGATCCACACCGAGATGCCCAGCAGGATGATGGACAGAAGGAACGGTACGCGCCAGCCATAGTCGTTGAACTCCGCCGCGGTGAAGAACTGGCGGCAGCCCAGGATCACCAGCAGGGAGAGAAACAGGCCCAAAGTCGCGGTGGTCTGGATCCACGAGGTATAGGCGCCTCGTTTACCCATCGGCGCGTGCTCGGCCACGTAGGTTGCCGCACCGCCGTATTCGCCGCCCAGCGCCAGGCCTTGCAGCAGGCGCAGGATGATCAGGATGATCGGCGCGGCCACGCCGATGGTGGCGTAGCCCGGCAGCAAGCCGACCACAAAAGTCGACAGGCCCATGATCAGGATGGTCACCAGGAAGGTGAACTTGCGGCCGATCATGTCGCCCAGGCGGCCGAACACCAGCGCGCCGAACGGCCGCACGATGAAGCCGGCGGCGAAAGCGAGCAGGGTGAAGATGAAGGCGGTCTGCGGCGGCAGATTGGAGAAAAAGTTCACCGCAATCGCGCCCGCCAGGGAACCGTACAGATAAAAATCGTACCACTCAAAAACAGTGCCGAGTGACGAAGCGAAGATAACGGTGCGTTCCTCGCTCGACATGTTGGCAGCTTGTGCTTCAGCCATGGTCTCCTCCTTTTGGTTTTACATCCACTGCAAGAAAAAAATCTACAACCCCGTTTAATGCCTTGCCCGTGCCGTGCTGCAAATACTTTTCAAGTTGACTGCTTGAGCTGTTCGAGAATCGCCGGGTTCTCCAGCGTCGAGACGTCCTGGGTGATGTTCTCGCCCTTGGCGAGCGAGCGCAGCAGGCGGCGCATGATCTTGCCCGAGCGGGTTTTCGGCAGGTTGTCGCCAAAGCGGATTTCCTTGGGCTTGGCGATCGGGCCGATTTCCTTGGCGACCCAGTTGCGCAGTTCGGTGGCGATTTTCTTCGCGTCCTCGCCGGTCGGGCGCGGGCCCTTGAGCACCACAAAGGCGACGATCGCCTCGCCGGTCAGGTCGTCCGGCCGCCCCACCACCGCGGCCTCGGCCACCAGCGCGCTGTTGGCCACCAGCGCGGATTCGACTTCCATGGTGCCCAGGCGGTGCCCGGAGACGTTGAGCACGTCGTCGATGCGGCCCATGATGGTGAAGTAGCCGGTGTCCTTGTCGCGCACCGAGCCGTCGCCGGCCAGGTACAGCTTGCCGCCAAGTTCTTCGGGAAAGTAGGTTTTCTTGAAACGCTCCGGGTCGCCCCAGATGGTGCGCACCATCGAAGGCCAGGGGCGCTTGACGACCAGAATGCCGCCCTGCCCGTTCGGCAAATCGTGGCCGGTCTCATCGACAATCGCCGCCATGATGCCGGGCAAGGGGAGCGTGCAGGAGCCGGGCACCAGCGGGGTGGCGCCGGGCAGCGGGGTGATCATGTGGCCGCCGGTCTCGGTCTGCCAGAAGGTATCGACGATCGGGCAGCGTCCGCCGCCGACGTTCTCGTGATACCAGATCCAGGCTTCCGGATTGATCGGCTCGCCTACCGACCCGAGGATGCGCAGGCTCTTGAGGTCGAAGTTGCGCGGATGCGCCTTCGGGTCCACCTCGGAGGCCTTGATCAGCGAGCGGATCGCGGTCGGCGCAGTGTAAAAGATCGAGCACTTGTGGCGCGCGATCATGTCCCAGAAGCGCCCGGCGTTCGGGTAGGTGGGCACGCCCTCGAAGACGATCTGCGTGCCGCCCGCCGCCAGCGGACCGTAGGCCACGTAGGAATGCCCGGTGACCCAGCCGATGTCGGCGGTGCACCAGAACACGTCGCTCTTTTTCAGGTCGAACGTCCACTGCATGGTCAGCTGCGCCCACAGCAGGTAGCCCCCGGTGGAATGCTGGATGCCCTTGGGCTTGCCGGTCGAGCCCGAGGTATAGAGGATGAACAGCGGGTGCTCGGCGCCGACCCATTCCGGCTCGCACACCGCGCTTTGCGCGGCTTCCTGCTCGTGCCACCAGAGGTCGC
>Ga0075368_10000312_pt1 | contig 14157 bp, 18 predicted proteins | sample EndMethybrTD3033_FD_71518 | JGI IMG/M metagenome (GOLD analysis project Ga0075368, IMG submission 71518) | Populus endosphere microbial communities from Tennessee, USA - Endosphere MetaG P. TD hybrid TD303-3 | ecosystem: Host-associated > Plants > Roots > Endosphere | place: USA: Tennessee... | reverse complement strand
CTTCTGGAACGACCGGCTCGATCGTCTGGCAGCCTTTCTAGAGGAAGAACAATGCTCACCAAACCAAGCCTCACCCTCAAACGCCACCTCAAAGCGCGGCCGGCGCAAGTCTTCAGCGCGTGGACGGACCCGCAAAAGCTGATCTGCTGGATCGGGCCGAGCGAGACCGTGGCGGGTTCGGCGCGTGCCGAGATGGATGTCCGCGTGGGTGGCCGCTACCGCATCAGTTTCAAGACCGCGGACGGCGAGCCCCACGAGGTCGGCGGCGTCTACCGCGAGGTGGTGCGACCCAGTCGGCTGGTGTTCACCTGGGCCTGGCACTCGACGCCCGAGCGCGAGTCGCTCGTCGTCTTGACCATGGCCGAGGACGGCGACGGCACCATGTTCACCCTGCATCACGAGCAGTTCTTCGACGAGAAGGCCCGCGACGGCCACCGCTACGGCTGGACGGGCACGCTCGAGAAACTCGACCGCTACCTCTCATAACCGTCATCAAAGGAGATCGTCATGGCACAGACCGCAACCGCCCGGCGCCCCAAGCGGGACGAGGCACCTGCACCCTCGCTATGGACGCACGGCACCTTCCATTGGAACGAGCTGCTCGCCCGCGATGTGGAGCGCGTCAAGCGCTTCTACCGCACCACGATCGGATGGACCTTCCAGTCCATGCCGACGCCTGACGGCCAGACCTATTGGCTGGCGATGCTGGGTGACCGGCCGGTGGCCGGCATCTACTCGATCGCCGGGCCCGAGTTCGACGGCATGCCCGAATGCTGGATGTCCTATCTGGCCGTCGATGACGTGGACAAGCGTGTGGCGAAAGCCGTCAAGGCCGGCGCCAAGCTCATGAAGCCGATCTTCGAGGTTCCCGATGTCGGCCGCATTGCCGTCCTCAGCCAACCCGGCGGCGCCGGCATCGGCTGGATGACACCGTTCTGCAACGAAGCGGCGAAGGGATGAGCGCAATGAAGCTCTACTATTTCGAGACCCTCAATCCGCGCAAAGCCTGCGCCGTGGCGAGGTACCTCGGTTCGCCGGTCGAGTTCGTGCGCGTCGACCTAGCGAAGGGCGAGAACAGGACGCCCGAGTTCCTGGCCATCAATCCCAACGGCAAAGTGCCCGCCTTCACGCACGGCGATAGGCGGCTTTGGGAGGCGGACGCCATCATGGGCTACCTCGCCAAGGCCGAGCGGTCTGACCTGTTGCCCAGCGATGAGCGCCAGATCGAGGTGATGCGCTGGCTCAGCTGGAGCTCGCAGCATTTCACGCGGCATGCCGGCATGCTGTACTTCCAGCACATCATCAAACCCGGCTTCTTCGACACCGCGCCCGATGCGAAAGAGGTCGAAGAAGCAACCGGCTTCTTCAAGCGGTTCGCCGAGGTGTTGAACGACCACCTGCGCGGACGCAAGTATCTGCTGGGCGACTCCATGACAATTGCCGACTTCTCGGCTGCCGTGACGCTGCCGTACGCAGAGAAGATAAAGCTGCCGCTCGCAAGTTTCCCCGAGATCGAGCGCTGGCACGCGCGGCTCAACGAGCTGCCGGCCTGGCGCCAACCGTTCCCGGAAGCCAAGGCAGCGGCGGCCTGACGACATCGGCGACCGCGTTGGGCGGCTGCCGGTCGACACCAATAAACAAGCGCACGGCATCGGGGTCTGCGGCAGCGTCGCGGCGACCCGAGGCCCGGTGGGAGAACAGGACATGCAAAAAATCACCCCATTCCTTTGGTTCGATGGCACGGCCGAGGAGGCCGCCAACTTCTATGTCTCCCTGTTCAAGAACGCGAAGATCGTCAGCGGCAGTGCGATGAGCACCACCTTCGAGATCGACGGACGCCAGTACATCGCTTTCAACGGCGGACCGATGTTCAAGTTCACCGAGGCCATCTCGCTGTTTGTCAGCTGCGACACGCAGGAGGAGATCGACCGCCTGTGGGACAAGCTCTCCGAGGGCGGCCAGAAGCAAAAGTGCGGCTGGCTGAAGGACAGGTACGGCGTCTCCTGGCAGATCATCCCGCCGGTGCTGGGGCAGATGCTGCAGGACAAGGACCCGGCGAAATCCAAGCGCGTCATGCAGGCCATGCTGCAGATGGACAAGATCGACATCGCCGCGCTGCAGAAAGCGTACGGATAAGGCGAGCGCTGCAATGCCCAAGGTGATCCTGACCGGCTCGATCTGCCAGCACGTCGGCGGGCTCAGTGCCGTCGACGTATCCGGCGCCACGGCGAGGGACGTGATCACGACGCTGGAGACATCCTACCCCGCGCTGCGGGGCTGGGTGGTCGACGAGCAGGGCGCACTGCGACGCCATGTGAAGCTGTTCTTGGGTGGCGAGGCCGTTTCGCTCGATGCGCCGATTGCGCCCGGCGAGGAACTGCACATCGTCGCCGCAATCTCAGGAGGATGAAGCACATGACCGAACTGCTCGTGGGTACGAAGAAGGGCCTCGTAGTTCTGCGCGGTACGCGCGGCGGCGCCATGGAGATTGCGACGCGCAGCTTTCCCGGCGAGGTGGTCGAATATGCCATCCGCGATGCGCGCAGCGGGCGCTATTTCGCCAGCGTCACGCACGGCCAGTTCGGCCCGCACCTGTTCTATGCCGATGATCCTGCCGGCCAGTGGCAGCAGGCCGAAGGGCCGGCATTCCCGTCGGGCACCGGCGCGGCGGTGGAGCGGATCTGGGTGGTGGAGCCGGGCGTCGCCGACGGCGAGCTATGGTGCGGCGTAGCGCCAGCGGCCCTGTTTCACAGCAAGGACGGCGGCAAGAGCTGGTCCCTGGTGCAATCGCTGTGGGAAGTGCCCGAGCGGGCCAAGTGGAACCCCGGCGCGGGTGGGCTTTGCCTGCATTCGATCTGTCCCTGGCCCGGCGACCCGCGCCGCCTGGCGATTGGGATATCCGCCGGAGGCGTCTGGCTGACTGAGGACGGCGGCAAGCACTGGCGCCGGTCCGTCGGTGGTCTGGTGCCCCGTTATCTGCCCGAGGAAGCCCGCCAGGACACGCATATGCACTGCGTGCACAACATGAAGCGCGCGCCCCGCCAGCCCTCGACGCTCTATCTGCAATTTCACGGCGGCGTGTACCGCTCGGACGATGCCGGCGAGAGCTGGACCGATATCGGCACCGGCAGCGGGCTACCCTCGGATTTCGGCTTCCCGCTGGCCATCGACCCGCACGACCCGAACCGGGCTTTCGTGATCCCGCTGGTCGCCGACGCCGATCGTGTGACGCCGGAGGGCAAGGTGCGCGTGTACGAGACGCGCGATCGCGGCACCAGCTGGCAGGCGTTGGAGAAGGGCCTTCCGCAGTCGCAGGCCTATCTCACGGTGTTGCGCCAAGCGTTCTGCAGCGACGCGGGCAAGCCGCTCGGCCTCTACTTCGGGGCCCAGTCGGGCGAGGTGTTTGGATCGACGGACGGCGGCCAGACCTGGTCGACGCTGGCGGCGCACCTGCCTCCCGTCACGTCGGTGCGCGCGGCCTAGGCCGGCGTCCAAGGCGGCGCTACCCCTCTGCCAGCTGCAGGCAAGGGGGTCAGCGGGTCGGTACGGGCTTCTCGCCGCGGTAGTCGTAGAAGCCGCGCTGGGTCTTGCGGCCGAGCCAGCCGGCCTCGACGTATTTCACGAGCAGCGGGCAAGGCCGGTACTTGGAGTCGGCCAGGCCCTCGTAGAGCACCTGCATGACCGACAGGCAGGTGTCGAGGCCGATGAAGTCGGCAAGCTCAAGCGGACCCATCGGATGATTGGCGCCGAGCCGCATGGCCTTGTCGATGGATTCTACGGTGCCGACGCCTTCGTACAGCGTGTAGACGGCCTCGTTGATCATCGGCAGCAGGATGCGGTTGACGATGAAGGCCGGAAAATCCTCCGACACCGCGATGTTCTTGCCCAGGCTCTCGATGAAGTTGCGGGCGGTGGCGAAGGTATCGTCCTCGGTGGCGATGCCGCGGATCAGCTCGACCAGCTGCATCATCGGCACCGGGTTCATGAAGTGCATGCCGATGAAGCGCTCGGGCCGGTCCGTCACGGAAGCAAGGCGGGTGATGGAGATCGACGAGGTGTTGCTCGCCACCATCGCGCCCGGCTTCAGCTTGGGGCAAAGGTCGGTGAAGATCTTGCGCTTGACCGCCTCGTCCTCGGTGGCGGCCTCGATGACGAGATCGGTCTCGCCGAACGCAGCGAGGTCGGAGACGCCGCCGATGTGCTTCAGGGCCTGGTTCATCTGCGCATCGGTTATGATGCCGCGCGAGACCTGGCGCGTCATGTTGCGCTCGATGGTGGAGCGGGCTTTGTCCACCGCCTCCTTCTTCAGGTCGAACATGGCGACGTCGTAGCCCGCCAGGGAGACGACGTGAGCGATGCCGTTACCCATCTGGCCGGCGCCGATGATGCCGACCGATTTGATGGTGGAGGCCGCGCCGGATTCGCTGCCCTTGCGGGTTCGCTCCACGGGACCGCCGGACTTCTTGGCTTTGACGCCTGCGTCCATGACGCCTTGCTCCTTCAACACCCCGGTTGAACCTTCCGCATTTTGCCGTTGTTCATGACTTGGCCTTTTCCAGCTCTGCTTTCATCTCGGGCAGCACCTGGAACAAATCGCCCACCAGACCGTAGTCGGCGACCTGGAAGATCGGCGCCTCGCCGTCCTTGTTGATGGCGACGATGATCTTGCTGTCCTTCATGCCCGCCAGATGCTGGATGGCGCCAGAGATGCCGACCGCGATGTAGACCTCCGGCGCGACCACCTTGCCGGTCTGGCCGACCTGGTAGTCGTTGGGCATGTAGCCCGCATCCACGGCAGCGCGACTGGCGCCGACGGCGGCGCCAAGCTGATCGGCGACCGGCTCGATGTACTTCTTGAAGTTCTCGCCCGATTGCAGGCCGCGCCCGCCGGACACGACGATCTTTGCCGCCGTCAATTCGGGACGGTCGGACTTCTGGATCTCCGCCTTCTCGAAGCTGGACAGACCGGCCGCCGCCGGCACCGCAGCCGTCTCGACCGGTGCCGAGCCGCTGGTGCCGACCGCCGGGAACGCCGTGGTGCGGACGGTGATGACCTTCTTCTTGTCGGTGCTCTGTACGGTCTGGATGGCGTTGCCGGCATAGATCGGCCGCTCGAAGGTGTCGGGAGAGACGACCTTGATGATGTCGGAGATCTGCATCACGTCGAGCAGAGCAGCGACCCGCGGCATGAAGTTCTTGCCGGACGCTGTGGAGGCGGAGACGACGGCGTCGTAGCCGCCCATCAGTGAGGTGATGAGAGCAGCCATTTCCTCCGCCAGGGCATGACCAAGGTGTGGTGCATCGGCGAGCAGGACCTTGCTCGCGCCATCGAGCCTGGTGGCGGCCTCGGCGACGCCCTTGCAGTTGGCACCCGCGACCAGAATGTGCACGTCCTGTCCGAGCGCCTTGGCGGCGCTCATGGCCTTGGCATTGGAGGCGCCAAGCGTCGCATTGTCATGCTCGGCGACGAGAAGAACCGTCATGACAGGGCCCCCACCTCTTTCAACTTGGCGATCAGCTCTGCGGCGTTGGCGACCTTCACGCCGGCCTTGCGGCCCGGCGGCTCGACCGTCTTCACGACCTTGAGGCGGGGCGCCGGATCGACCCCGAGATCGGCCGGCTTCTTGACCTCGAGCGGCTTCTTCTTGGCCTTCATGATGTTGGGCAGCGAGGGATAGCGCGGCTCGTTGAGGCGCAGGTCGGTGGTGACAATGGCCGGCAGCTTGATCTTCAACGTCTCGAGCCCGCCGTCGACCTCGCGGGTTACGTGCGCGCCTTCGCCCTCGATCACGATCTTGGAGGCGAAGGTGGCCTGCGGCCAGCCGAGCAGCGCGGCCAGCATCTGGCCGGTCTGATTGCAGTCGTCGTCAATCGCCTGCTTGCCGAGGATGACGAAAGCAGGCTTCTCCGCTTCCACCACAGCCTTGAGCAGCTTGGCCACTGCGAGCGGCTCCACCACTTGGTTGTCCGCGGTCTCGACCAGGATGCCGCGGTCTGCGCCCATCGACAGCGCCGTGCGGATTGTTTCTTGCGATTTGGTGGGGCCGACGGAGACGGCGACGATCTCCTGAACCTGGCCCTTTTCCTTGAGCCGCACCGCTTCCTCGACGGCGATCTCGTCGAAGGGGTTCATCGACATTTTGACGTTGGCGAGTTCGACGCCTGAGCCGTCGGACTTGACGCGGATCTTGACGTTGAAGTCCACCACCCGCTTTACAGCGACAAGTACCTTCATTCCCCTAAGGGCTCCATTTTACGCACGGGCTCCGCGATCGCGGGATGTTGCCGTGCTGCACTGCGGTCGTCGTCTTCCCACACCGTGCCAGTTTGTGTCTAGTTTGAGACGAATGAGGGCGATCTTTCGCAAGTGCGAAATGCGAACGTAGGGCGATGACAATTGGGTGTCAATTGGGCAACCCGTCCCTCTTTTGGACAAAGCTTGGGCAGATTGCGCAACGGCCACAGCGCCGCGCTCGCGGTTAACTGAACCCCCTGCGGCGATTGGCTTGCCTCGATCAGGCCGCCGATAGGCTGCGATCGAACAGCGGCACGCCTGGGCGGCGCATGAACAGGATCAATATTGCACCCGCGGCCATGCCGCCGATGTGTGCCCACCAGGCAACCTGGTCGGCCTGCTGGATCAGCACCATGGCGAACTGGGTGACGACCCAGAAGCCGAGCACCCACGCCGCCGAAATCCTCAACGGGATGATGCGGAACGCCAGCACCCAGACCCGTACGCGCGGATGCAGCAGCAGATAGGCGGCTATGACGCCCGCCACCGCTCCGCTGGCACCAATCAGAGGCAGCTGCGAGGTGGGCACCATCCAGGCGTGCGTCAGGCCGGCCGCGATGCCGCACACGAGATAGAACACCAAGAATCTTGCGTGGCCCATGGCGTCCTCGACGTTGTCGCCGAACACCCAGAGAAAAATCATGTTGGAGGCGAGATGGATGATGTCGCCGTGCAGGAACTGATAGGTGATCAGCGTAAGGCCCTCGGGCACGTGTACAAGCTCGTTCGGCAAGTTCACGTAGCCCCCGAAGATATGCACCTGAAACAGCTGTGCCGGCACGACCGCGAAGCTGGCCGCCATCATCGCGCCGCCAGCGGAAACCTGCCAGAAGAACACGAGCGCGTTGGCTATGATCAGTCCGACCGTAACCCACTGGAATCCGATCGAGCGTAGGGGATTGTCGTCTGACAGGGGAATGAAGACCACGGGCGATATCCTTTGGCTGATGAAGGCGGGAAGGCGCCCGCGGCTAGTCTCCCGATTGCGAAGTTCGCCTCACCCCGCTGCCAGCGTCCCGGGCGAACTTCGCAATCATAGGGGACACTGGAAGCACAGCGTTGCGAGTGTGGTTCGGATCAAGAAATTCGCTCAGAACCATGCGGCCAATTCCGGCGGATTTCTCGATCATCACACTAGGCCGCTATCGGTTCTGTCCGGGCACCCAAAGCACGTCCTTGGCGCCGCGATCGTTGACGTATCGGCTGGCGACGAACAGCAGGTCCGACAGACGGTTGATGTATTTCAGGGCCGGCGCTCCGACCGGCTCGTCGGGTAGCGTGGCGAGTTCGACCATCAGGCGCTCCGCGCGTCGGCACACGGTGCGCGCTACGTGAAGCGCCGCGGCGCCCGCCGATCCTCCTGGCAGCACGAAGGAGCGCAGCGGCGCCAACTCGCTGTTCAGGGCATCGATCTCGTCCTCGAGGCGCTTGACCTGGGCGTCGCTGACGCGCAGGCGCTCTTTTCCGCCGCTGCCGCGCTCTGGTATCGTCAGATCGGCGCCGACGTCGAACAGATCGTTCTGGGCGCGCACCAGGATGGCGTCGACGTTGGCGTATTCCGCGCCGATATGGATGCGGGCCATGCCGATCGCGGCATTGGTCTCGTCGACCGTGCCATAGGCAGCGATGCGCAGGGCATGCTTGGCCACGCGCTCGCCGGTACCGAGCGAGGTCAGACCGGCGTCGCCGCCGCGGGTATAGATCTTCGTGAGAACGACCATGGCTGCCAACTCTGCGCGCCCTGCGGCAAGCGACCTGCCTGTCTCGCTCGCAAGGTAGCGAGCGCATCGTGGCGGTCAAGCCGAGGCTGGTTCATGTGCGCCAAAAATACACCAGCAGCATGCCAATCACGATGGCCAGGAATTGCAGGCCAACGCGCCAGCGCATCAGCTTCTGGCTCAGGTTCGGGCTGGTGCCGCGCATCATGTTCCACAGCCCGGCCAGCAGAACCAGGAAGACTGCCAGGGCAGCCAGCATGGTCAGCAAGCGAACCGTAGTTTCCATTGCCAGTGCCTGTTGTCATGAACAAAAAGCAATGCTTGGCGGACCCAAGGCGGCCCCGTTCTTGCACACATGTTCGGTTGATGAACATGCTGTGCAACATGAGCGAGTTAAGGTCGGCAGCGCAACTCACCCATGCCACAATTGGTGTGATCTTTGATAGGGAATTCGGTGTAAAGCTGGCTTGCAGCCGTCGCGAATCGGCGGGATTGAATGCGGGCAACTGCCATCTCTTGCGGAAGAGGACGTAGCGGGACCTTGGCTGGCGCGCGGAAGATGTTGATCGGCGCATGCGTGGCCGTTGCCGGCGCGATGGTGGCGGCTGGTCACGCCGCCGCACAAGGTACGGTTGCCCCTGACGAGGCCCGCAAACGCCTGGACGCGGACCGCGGTCGCCTCGATGCGACCCAGCGCCGGTCCAAGGAGCTGCAGGCCGATGTGGATAAGCTCGGCGCTGAGCGGCAACGCATCAACGAGCGGCTGGTCGACACCGCACGCTTGATCCAGCAGAGCGAGGGCCAGCTCAACCTCATCGAATCCCGGCTCGGTGATCTCGAAGGACAGGAAAAGCAGCTGCGCGGTTCGCTCGCGCAACGTCAGGGGTCGATTTCCTCGCTGCTCGCCGCCATGCAGCGCATGGGCCGCAACCCGCCGCCTGTGATGGTGACGAGGCGCGAGGATGCGCTGTCGATGGTGCGCAGTGCCATGTTGCTGGCGGCCGCCTTTCCCGAGCTCAGGGGCCAGGCGCTTTCCCTGGCCGAGCAGCTCAACGATCTCGTGCGCGTGATGACCGGAATTCGCACCGAGGGCGACAAGCTCAGGTCGGAGACGACACGCCTCAATGAGGCGCGCACCCGCCTTGCCGGGCTGCAGGAGACCAAGCGTCAGTCGTTGACCGATCGACAGCAGGAGCTCGACAGCGTTCGCAGAGCCGCAACCGACATCGCCAAGAGCGTGTCGGACCTGAGCGATCTGATCTCCAAGCTCGACAAGGAGGTGGCGGACCGCACCGGCCTCGGCACCTACGAGGAGCAGCTTGCCGACCAGCGCCGGCAGACCGGGCAAGCACCCGACAAGCCCGGCAGCAGCGACGAGACTTCAATTGTGCTGGCACCCACGGAAGAGCGGGTCGCCATGCTCACGCCGGGTCGCATCAAGCCTGCCATGCCGTTCGTGCAGGCCAAGGGGCTGCTGCCTCTGCCTGCCAATGGGCGCCGGGTCCTTAACTATGGCGACAAGACCCAGTACGGCAGCCAATCCAAGGGCTTGGTGCTTGAGACCAGGCATGCGGCGCAGATCGTCTCGCCGACGGATGGCTGGATCGTCTACTCGGGCGAGTTCCGCAGCTACGGACGCCTCTTGATCATTAACGCCGGTGGCGGCTATCATATTCTATTGGCAGGATTATCTCAGATCGATGTGCAGCTGGGTCAGTTCGTTCTGGCCGGGGAGCCTGTCGGCGTGATGGCTGCGGCCCCCAAGACCGCGCAAAATACGCAGGACAACGCCCCCGTGCTTTATGTCGAGTTCCGCAAGGATCAACGCCCCATCGATCCTGACCCCTGGTGGATGTCTGACGCCTCTCGAAAGGTGCAAGGATGACGCGCAAATCTGACTACGCCTTCTGGACGTTCGTTATGCTGGCCTGCCTTGCGGGGGCCACGACCGTCCTGAACGTGACCCGCACCTATTCCGCGACCACGTCGAACTCTGAGATCTACAAGCAGCTGGATCTGTTCGGGGACGTGCTCGAACGCGTGCGCGCCGACTATGTTGAGAAACCCGACGACGCCATGCTGATCGATTCCGCGATCAACGGCATGCTGACGGCGCTCGATCCGCACTCGGCCTACCTCAACCCCAAGAACTTCCGCGACATGCAGGTGCAGACGCGCGGCGAGTTCGGCGGGCTCGGCATCGAGGTGACGATGGAGAACGGCATCGTCAAGGTGGTCTCGCCGATCGACGATACGCCGGCGGCGAAGGCCGGCTTGCAGACCAACGACCTCATCACGCATCTCGACGGCGACCAGATCGTCGGCCTGACGCTGGAACAGGCGGTCGAGAAGATGCGCGGTCCGGTCAACACGCCGATCACGCTTACCATCTTGCGCAAGGGTCGCGACGACCCCTTCGACGTCAAGGTCGTACGTGACGTGATCCGCATCAACGCCATCAAGGTGCGCCAGGAAGGCGACGTCATCTACGTCAAGGTTTCGACCTTCAACGAGCAGACGCACGCCAACCTGGTCAAGCAGGTCGAAGCCCTGAAGAAGACCATGGGCAAGAACATCAAGGGCTATGTCGTCGATCTGCGCGGCAATCCGGGCGGCCTGCTCGACCAGGCGATCCAGGTGTCGGATGACTTCCTCGAGAAGGGCGCGATCGTGCTGACCAAGGGCCGCGGCCTGGAGGAGACGCAACGCGCCAATGCTCGTCCTGGCGACATCACCGAGGGCAAGCCCGTGGTGGTGCTGATCAACGGCGGCTCGGCCTCCGCTTCCGAGATCGTGGCCGGCGCGCTGCAGGATCACAAGCGGGCGATCGTGATCGGCACGCGCTCGTTCGGCAAGGGCTCGGTGCAGACCATCATTCCGCTGGGAGCCAACGGTGCCATCCGCCTGACCACGGCGCGCTACTACACGCCCTCGGGCAAGTCCATCCAGGCCAAGGGCATCGATCCCGACGTCCTGGTCGAGCAGGAGCTGCCGCCTGAGCTGCAGACGAAGCAGCCAGGCAAGGCGCCGAGCGAGTCGAGCCTGCGTGGCCACCTGAAGAGCGACACCGGCAAGGAAGGCTCGGGCTCGTCCAGCTACGTGCCCAAGGAGGCCGACAAGGATACGCAGCTGCAGTATGCGCTGAAGGTGGCCCGTGGCGAGATCGCGGTCGATCCGCAGCTCAAGAAGGCTGAAGTACCTGCCGAGCCAAAGGCAGCCACCAAGCCAAAGTGAGCATTGGCGGTCGTTGCAGCAAAGCTTGGGGCGCCGGACCGGCGCCCTTTGCGTTTCTAGGAAGCCTGCTCGCAAGAGCGGCGGCGCCAAGGGAACATCGGCATGGATGTCAGCGGCCTACCCTACCGCCCTTGCGTGGGCATCATGGTGCTCAACCCGACCGGGCAGGTGTGGATCGGTCGCCGGCACGACGCGCCTGGCGAGCCGGAAGGGCCGGGCGCCTGGTGGCAGATGCCGCAGGGCGGCATCGACGAGGGCGAGGATCCGGCGCAGGCGGCCACGCGCGAACTCTACGAGGAAACCGGCATTCGCTCGGTCGAGATGATCGCCGAGAGCCCCCGCTGGTATACCTATGACTTGCCGCCGGAGCTGGCGTTCAAGGCCTGGGGCGGGCGATATCGCGGCCAGAAGCAAAAATGGTTCGTGGTGCGGTTCGTCGGCAGCGAGGACGAGATCGCCGTCACACGGCCGCCGGGGCATCAGGTCGAGTTCGAAGCCTGGCGCTGGGCCGACATGGGTGAGCTGATCGGGCTGATCGTGCCCTTCAAGCGCGGCGTCTACGAGCAGGTCGTGCAGGATTTCGCCGCGCTGGCCAAACCGCGTGCGTGACGCTATCGCACCACGCTTGCGAACTCCTTCACATTGTTGACGGTTTTGCGTGACAAGAAGATGCAAATCACGCAACACTTAGGATTCCGAGGTGCACCGTCGATCATGGCTACCGCTGCGACCAGTCTCGATCTTCCCTACCGCCCGTGCGTCGGCATCATGCTGATCAATGGCGATGGACTGGTGTGGGTCGGTCGCCGGCTGCCGAAGTGGCAGGGTGATCGCTCGGCCTACATCTGGCAGATGCCGCAGGGCGGCATCACGGCCGGCGAAGGCGCCGAGGCGGCTGCCTTGCGCGAGCTGGAAGAAGAGACCGCGGTCCACTCGGTGAAGGTCCTGGCCGAAGCGCCCGTTTGGCTGAGCTATGACTTGCCGGGCGAATTGCTTGGCATCGCCCTGAAGGGCAAGTACCGCGGCCAGCGGCAGAAGTGGTTTGCCATGCGCTTCACTGGCGACGACGGCGAGATCGATATTTCCGCCCGCCTCGGTCACAAGGCCGAGTTTGACGACTGGCGCTGGGCGCCGGCGGCCGAGATCCCGCAATTGGCGGTGCCGTTCAAGCGGCAGATCTACGCGGACGTAGTGCGCACGTTCGCCGCGCATTGGCGCTAGCTTTAGAGCGCCTTCACATCAAATTGGATCGCGGGTGTCCCCATCGGTGGCCGTCCTTGCCACTGGTGCGTGACGAACACGCGGCGAGAGAAGCGAGCGGATCGTTCGGCTGAAACGGCGCTAGGCGATGCCGAGCACGTCGAACATGTTGAAGAGGCCCGGTCCTTTGCCGCGGCCCCACTGCGCGGCCTTCACGGCTCCGCGTGCGAAGATGCCGCGATCGGATGCGAGGTGCTTGAGCTCGATGATTTCGCCGTCGGCCACGAACAGCACCGAGTGCTCGCCGACCACGCTGCCGCCACGCAGAGTGGCAAAGCCGATGTCGCCGCGCTTGCGTTCTCCGGTGTGCCCATCGCGCACGCGCACACTCACCTCGTCGAGCTTGACGCCGCGGCCATCGGCAGCCGCCCTGCCGAGCATCAATGCCGTGCCGGACGGCGCATCCACCTTGTGCTTGTGATGCATCTCCAGGATCTCGATGTCGAAGTCGGCATCGAGCGCGGCGGCGACCTTGCGCGTGAGCGCCGTCAGCAGATTGACGCCGAGGCTCATGTTGCCGGCCTTGATGATGGTGGCATGGCGCGCGGCGGCCTCGACCTTCGCCTCGTCCGCAGGCTTCATGCCCGTGGTGCCGAGCACGTGCACGATGCGCGCGTTGGCGGCCAGCGCCGCGAACTCCACGGACGCGGCGGGCACCGTGAAATCCAGCACCGCGTCGATCTTGGCGAACAATTCGAGCGGATCGTCGGTGATGACCACGCCAAGTTTGCCGAGACCGGCCAGCAGGCCGACATCCTGGCCGAGCGCGATGGAGCCTTCCTGCTCGATGGCGCCGGCCAGCACGCAGCCGTCGCTGGCGTGCACCGCGCGGATCAATTCGCGACCCATGCGCCCCGCCGCACCGGTGACGGCGACCTTTAACTGTTCCATCGATCCCATCCTTGCCGCGTCGGTCGGTATAGCAATGCACACGCGCGCGCGAAAGAGCGGAGCGCGGCCGTCAAGTCTTAGATTTTGCCCGACTGGTCATGATAGTGTGTCATTCATCCTTCGCGATGGCCGGTCAAGGAAGTATCAGGTTTCGTCTCAGGAGGAGACGGATGAGGCGCATGATGATGCCCGCGATGCTGGTCGCGGTAAGCCTGTTGGGTGCGGGGGCGCAAGCCAATCCCGTCAAGAGTCTCTATACGACTGTTGACCTCAAAGAGTGCAAGCAGGTCAAGCGGCATCGCGATGGCAACGCCTGGGAGTGCGCAGGCCTGCCGGGTTTTCCGGTATATATCGCCGAGGGCGATCTCCGGCAGTTCGTCAGCGTCGGGACGAAGCCCGAGCAGCGGCGCGCGGCCCGCCAGACGCTGGGACCGTTCAATACCATCTTCGAAGCCGGCAGCCATCGCGCCACCATCGAGTGGCGTTTCGAGCGCAAGGGCGAACGGCAGATCCCGTACGCCGCGATCATCCGCTTCCACACCACAAGCGATGCGGGCCGCGGCGACGTGCTGGTGGTGTTCAAGGTGATGGAGTACGACACCTGCCACATCGCCTACGTGGATGCGCTGGCCAACGAGGAGCCCGTGATGCTGGCGCGGCGTATCGCCGACCGCGAGGCGCGCAGCTTCGATTGCAGCCGGCCGCCACGCGCCGAAGGCGAGCGAGGCAAGAGCCCGATGTGAGTTGTCATCCCGGAAT
>Ga0075368_10000311_pt1 | contig 14181 bp, 10 predicted proteins | sample EndMethybrTD3033_FD_71518 | JGI IMG/M metagenome (GOLD analysis project Ga0075368, IMG submission 71518) | Populus endosphere microbial communities from Tennessee, USA - Endosphere MetaG P. TD hybrid TD303-3 | ecosystem: Host-associated > Plants > Roots > Endosphere | place: USA: Tennessee... | reverse complement strand
CACAGTAGCCATGCGGAACACCTTCTCCGAGGCGCTCTACGAGGCTGCCACCAAGGACCCGAACATCTACATCGTCGTGTCGGACATCTCGCCGGCCGGCAGCATGGCCAAGTTCTCCAGCCAGTATCCCGACCGCTTCATCAACGTCGGCGTCGCCGAGCAGAGCATGATCGGTATTTGCGCCGGCCTTGCGCTGAAAGGCTGCCAGCCCTTCGCCTACACGATCGCGACGTTCACGCTGTATCGGCCCTTCGAGATGGTACGCGACGACCTGTGCTACCAGAACCTGCCGGTCACAGTGGTCGGCATGGGCGCGGGCGTCATCTACTCGACGCTGGGCGGCACGCACCACGCGCAGGAGGACATCGCGGTCGCGGGTGCGCTGCCCAACATGCAGATCATTGCGCCGTGCGATCCGCTCGAGTGCACCGAAGCAACCCGATGGTGCGCGCAACAAAAGAACGGCCCCGTGTACCTGCGCATCGGCAAGGCCGGCGAGCCCGTGCTGACCAAGGGGGCCGAGCCCTGGCAATTCGGCAAGGTGCGCTACCTGCGGCGCGGCGCCGACGTCTGCATCCTCACCTATGGTGTCATCACCAAGATGGCGGCCGCCATCGCCGACCGACTGCAGGAGCAAGGCAGGTCGGTGTCGCTCGTGTCGGTGCATACGGTCAAGCCGCTCGATCGCGCCGGCATCGTCGAAGCACTGCAGCGGCACAAGCACGTGATCGTCGTCGAGGAGCATGCGCCGCAGGGCGGGCTTGCGCCGCAGACCAAGCAGCTCGCCTGGGACAGCAAGGCAACTTGCCGCCTCGACGTCTTCACGCTGCAGGACGCCTTCATTCACAACTACGGCTCGCACGACGACCTGCTGGCCGCGCACGGACTGTCGCCGGGGCGCATCCTCGACGCCGTGGCCTGAAGCGGCGGACGCATGCGCATTCTCGTCACCGGCGCGTCGGGATTCTCGGGCTCAGTCCTCGCCTGGGAGCTGGCGCGCAGGGGCAACGAGGTGGTAGCGCCGCACCGTCGCGAAACGCGTTTCCTGGCCTTCCTGGGTAATGAGCCGCGCGTGCACCTGCATCGTGGCGATCTCCTTGACGCCGTGAGGCTGCCCGGGCCCTTCGACGCCGTGGTCCACGCGGCCGCCACCTCGCCGGCGCCGGGCATCGACGTAGCGCGGATGGTGCGCGACAACGTCACGGGTACACAGGTGTTGATCGAAGCGGCCGAGCGCTGGGCGGCAAAGGCTTTCGTCTTCTTCTCCTCGCTGTCGGTGTATGGCGAGGTGAAGGCCGGCGTGGTCGACGAGCGCACCGCAATCGTGAACCCGGACGCTTATGGCGCCAGCAAGCATCTCGGCGAGCTCCTGCTGGCGGAGCGCGCCGAGCGGCTGCCGGGGCTCGCCATCCGTCTGCCTGGCGTCCTAGGCCCTGGCGCCCACCGCAACTGGCTGTCGGGCGTGGCGAGCAAGCTGCGCACCGAGGAGACCGTGCGCGCGTTCCATCTCGACGCCCCCTTCAACAACGCTGTCCACGTTGCTGATCTCGCCTCGCTCGTTGCGCGTGCACTCGAGCGGCCGTGGACGGGCTTCGACACCATTGTTGTGGGTGCTCGAGGCCAAATCACTGTGCGCGAGGCCATAACTCGCCTGGCGAAGGGCCTTGGCGTCGAAGCCCGCATCGAGGAGATCCCGGCCTCCAAGCCCGCCTTCACGCTCTCCTCTGAGCGTGCGATCCACCGCTGGGGCTACGATCCCACGCAGATCGGCGCCATGATCGACCGTTTCGCCGAGGATGTACGCGGGGGCTGAAGGTCGCGGCCGGCGATGGTCCGTCGGGCCGCTGGCTTACCGCCACTTCGGCCCGGGAACGGGATGTTCCCAGCTGCCCTCTCGCACCAGCCTGGCCATGGCGATGGCCTGCTCGATGCAGTCGTCGATGTCGATCGCATAGCGATAGCTGCCGTGACGCCCGACCGCGAACACGCCCTTCGGCATCAGCTCGTGATAGCGCGCCGCCTGTGCCAGCGCCGTCTTCATCGGCAGCGGATAGTACTTGCCGTTCATCGACGGGATCTCCATGCCGACGAGCGTCGTGTGCGATTTGTGATGCGTGAAGCGCTTGAACTCGGTCAGGCGCGTGAATTTCTCTTCGTTGGCATAGTAGAGGAAGTAGACGTGCTCGGGGAACGCAAACTCCATGGGCAGCACGATCTTATGGAAGTCGCGGCCTACGTAAGGCAGGGCGTCGAAGCAGTTCTTGAACATCTGGTCGGGCGAGATGCTACTGACGATCAGATCGAATTTCTGCTTCTCGCCCTTGATCGTCACCGTGCGGTTGGGAATGTCGTACTGCTCGATCCTGGTGCCGAGCAGGACGCGCGCGCCCTTAGTTGCGACATCGAAATATTGATTGTAGCCGTCGGGCGCGATCGGGTAAGCCGAGAGTGCCGTGTCCCAGGCGGTGCGCGCGCCTTCCTTGATGGCAACGCCCTTGGGTGACCAGTTGAAGGTGTCGATCTTGTTGTTGTCGTCGATCAGCCACATCTTCTTGCTGTAGGTATCGATGTATTTCTCATACAGCGTGCGGCCGACCGAGCTCACCCAATAGTCCTCGAAGTTCTTCGCCTCCACCGTGCCGGTAAGCTGGCTGAGCTCGCCATTGACCTTGTCCCTGTCGGGCATGCGCTCGATGTCGTCTCGATGGATCGGGAAGTTGTAGAATTGGTTGTCACGCTCCACGTAGGTCAGGAACTCGTGGTCGAGGCACCGGCGCAGCGGGCAATACTTGTCGAGATAGTCGTAGACTTCGCGGTTCTGGGTGAGGAAGTGGCGCGGGCCGAACGTGTAGGGGTGCCCGCCGTACCAGGAGGTGCGCACGCCGGCACCGAGGAACGGCGCCGCTTCGACCAGCGTCACGTCCCAGGTATCCATCAGCAGCAGCTGATGCACCGATGCGCAGCCGGCGAAGCCTCCGCCGATTACGAGCGCTTTCTTCATCTGACCCTCGCCTTTGAACTTGCGCGCTGTCGGTAACGGCTCACGTCTTCAGCATCAGCATCAATCCATTGCAAAGCGGCAAGGCGAGCTTCACGTAGTTTCCGCGCCGGGCCGCGAGCTCCATGAAGCGCTTGCAGCCTTCGCCCTTTTCGGTCGTGGCTTTGGCATTCAGCACATCGCCGTGGAAGAACACGTCGTCGACCAGGATCAGCCCGCCCGAGCGCACGCGCGGTTCCAGGGCTTCGAAATAGTGAGCGTAGCGCTCCTTGTTGCCGTCGATGAATGCCAGGTCGAAGAGCTCGCTCTTCGATATCTTGTCGAGAGCCTCGAAAGCATCGCCCTCCACCACCGTGATGCGATCAGCCAGGCCGTTGGCCGCGAAATTGCGCCGGCAGATGTCGGCGAAATGATCGAACTTCTCGATCGTCGTCAGCTTGCCGCCGACAGGCATGGCCCGCGCCATCGTCATGGCCGACAGCCCGATGAACGCACCGATCTCGATGATGCGCTTGGGTTGGAGCAGGCGGACAATCAGATCCAGCAATTGCAGCTGGACCGGATTGGAGGCCATCTCCTCGATGGTGACCTTATCGGACAGGACGAGTTCGAAGCGCTCGTGCGGTTGCTGCAGCCCGCTCGTACGCACGATCAGGTCGTAGAGCATGTGATGATAGTCGCCGCCCTTGAAATAGGTGTTGTTGAGCGGCTGGTCCGGAAGAAGCTTGTCCCAAAGCTTGAGATCTGCGGTCATTGTCGCGCAATCCCCATACCTGGTTTGGACACACGGGATAGGCCGGGGCGCTCGATCGCGAGATGCCTGTTGCATCTTCTTCGCAGCCGATCATGCAAGCGGCTCCAACGCCCAAGTGCTCTTACAGCGCTTCGTGCCCGGAAAGAAGGGAACAAAGCCGCAGTCAACAGCGCAGTACGTGCCGCCGCACCTCGCCGCGTCTGTTCGCCGGTCATGCAGACAGCGCTCGTTCCGTGTCTTCCAGAAATTCCTGCGCCGTCGGAAAGGACCGTCGGGGTGGGCGCTCGAAGTAGACTCTGCCGACGAGGGGCTCGGCCGCAGCAAAGTGCGGCCGACCGCCCGGCTTCGCGTAGTAGCGCGCAAAAAGCGGGTGTCCGGAGCGCACGAAGAGCGCATTCGTCACGTCGAACTGCACAGAGCCGAGCGTGCCCGCGCTCAGCGAACCTTGCTCGAGCGGGTTCTTGATCGGCTTGTTCTGCTGCACGAAGAACAGCGGCGCAAAGCCTTTTGCGTGCATCTTGCCGAGCAGCTGCTCGTCGCTGCCTTGCGCCGGAAAGCCGGTGCACTGCACCACCAATGCACCCGCCGGCGAGAGCACACGCTGCAGCAGGGTCAGGTAGTCGTCGAGCGCGGCCGGATTGAACTCGAGCAGGTTGGCATTGGAGGTTACGAGATCGAAGCGCCGGTCTTGTGAGACGAGTTCACCGATCCGCCACCAGGGATAATGATAGCAGCATGGGGAAACCCCTTTCAGGCGCACCTTGCTCGACAGCTCCGTCACCGGCCCGTCCTGCGAGAAAACGTCGATTCCCAGCGTGTTCTCGTGCGGCAGAGCCCGTTCGTCGCAGCGGTGCCCGAAGCAGTGGAGGTTGATCAGGTTCTGCAGGATGTAGAAGCTTTCGCAGGCCTCGATCTGGCTGTAGTTCCTCAGCGTTGGATGGTGCCTGAGGAAGAACGACAGATAACCGCAACCCGGGCCGATCTCGAGAACCGATTGGAACGCCTCATTTGCTCCGCACAGCTTCTTGTACAGCGCCAGCGCGGACAGCAGCGTCGAGATCGGCAACACAGGCTCGCGGTGCGGAAGGAAGGTCATCTGGAACAACACGGCGTCGCGACAGGCCGCCAGCGTCATGTCGTATTCCGCATCCGACAGCCCGCCCAGCTCGCTCATGTACCTGGCAAACCGCTTCTCCTGCATCGTGTCGAAGATCGGCCCGAGTTCCCGGACGCTGCCGATCCGCACCGGAAAGCCCGCCCGCTCGAAGTGGTCGAGATTGTGGGTCTGCGCGATGCGCCAATGCGGGATCATGGACTTCGCCAGCTGCTCGTTGGCTCGGTAGGTCTGCAGATCGAGCATGAGCTTGGCGTCACCCGTGCGAACGTGCTGTGGAGTCCGGAGCGATTGTATTCAGACCGGCATCGCCACGCGAGCGCGGTCAACCCATCGTTCACAGAACGCAGTGGGCAATTGCACTCTCTGCGCCGAGTGCTTCGCAGGACGTTTGATAGAGAAGTGCCGGCGCGTGGCCCAAGTCGCCCGCGCCTGTGCACGAACAACAAGCTTGCTTGCCCGGTCCAAGGTGTTCGGCTAGTGGCGAGACGTTTGCGACGGCACGCACTCCGGGGATGCTCAGGTGAGAATCCGTTTGGTCACCGCGGTCTGGGGCCAGGAGTACGTCGATACGTTCGTCCGCGTGGGACTGCGCAGTCTCTTGAGCCAGGGCAACATTCCAGACCTCGCGGTCGAGCACGAGGTCCTCTACACGATTTATACGATGCAGCCGGACGCGCAGACCCTCGAGCGGGCTCCTGCCTTCGCCCGTCTGCGCGAAAGTGCCAACGTTTCCCTATCGCTGTTCGATCCCCGCGAGATCGACACGACAAACTACGGCGAGCATGGCACCTTCTGGTGGCGCGCAATTGATCTCGCCCGCCGCAATGGCGAGGTGCTCTTCTTCATCATTCCCGACCTGCTGTATGCCAGCGGCACGCTCGTACGTTGGGCGCAGCGGTTCGTCGAAGGCAAGCGGGCGATCTTTACCATCGGTCCGCAAGTGGTGCTTGAGACTATCGTGCCCGAGCTGGAGCAGCGGTTCCCCGGATGCGACGGCCCGTACGACCTCGATCGCAACCAGCTGTTCGATCTCTTGGGCCGCCATCTGCACCCACTGCATGCGGCGATGCGGCGTGAGGTGTTCCGGCGGCCGACCCATCCCGAATACGATCTGCGTCTCGTGCCCGGGCGCGGCATGGTCATTCGCGAGATGGTATCGCACCCGTTCTGCCTGCAGCCGAGCTTCTACTCTGAGCTGAAGCACTACGGCCCTGAGGATCACCTCGACACCATCGCGTTCGAACCCTGCTCGACCGTCAGCGTCGAGCCGATGCTCAAGCGCGTGCACGGCTACTATCGCCCGTGGCCTCTCGATGAAACGCGCCTGTCGAACCTGGCGGGATGGTGGGACTGCTTCACGACGGCCGCCTGCGAACGCGAGAGCCGCTTTCCTTTCGAGCTCACCCGTCAGGAGGACGACGAGTGGCGGGCAGCGCGAACACGCGCGGTCGCAGCCGGCGGGTTCTATCGTTTGCAAGTCGTAGCGGCGGGCAAACTCTATCGGCTGTTCACGGCACTCAGGGGCTGCGGTTGCTTCCGGGCCGCCAATATCCTGGCTGCAGCAGTCTATGCCGGCCGTTTGCGTCGTCGCATCGGCGTGCGCCGCCGGGCCATCATCCTGGCGCCGACCGACAAGGCGCTCGCCGGGGCTGACGGCGAGAAGGTGCGAGCCTTGCTGCAGCCGGGTCGCGAGCGAGAGTTCCTCGACCTCATCTGCGACCACGTGCTGCTGGGCAAGGATGAGATCGGCGCTTCGCGCCGGCTGAGGCGCCGGATCAGACAGCGGCCCGTAGAGCCGGCGGACGCGGACCAGTTGGTCACGGCGCGCGGTTTGCCGGCTGGCAGCTTGCTCGATTTCGCGCGAAGCGCGGGCGAGCCGATTGGCGTCGGGCCGTTCACGATCTATCCCGTCGACAAGGTCGTCTGGAGGAAGGCGGCCGAAGCACACGCGGCCGCACGAACCGGCGTGGCCGCGCATTCGCAAAGACCATCCCGGGAGGCGATAGGCACTCGGCCACCTGAGCTGCGGACCACCGGCGGCACGTTTGTCGTGACCCGCTGGGCGCGCAAGTCGATCGTCCATCGCGCGCTCTACTATGCCCTGCACATTCCATTCGTCGAGCCGTTCCTAGCCCTGTTGTTTCCGTTCTATTTCAAGGTGTCGATCAAGAACCGCCTGCGGCCCTACGCAATCGTTCATCGAGCCCGGGACACCGTTCGCCGACTGAAAGACCGGCGCACCGAATTTGACCTGGTTGCTCGTCTCAGGACTTCCGTCGTGGGCGCCGCGGCCCGTGTGGCACTTCGCGGCCTTAGGAGCGCAAAGCGCCATGCGCAACCTCTTGTCGCCTCGGCCCAGCGCGTGCTTGGGTTGATCCAGCGCGACGGCCTTCGCCTTGCCTTGCGCAAGGTCAGGGTGCAGGCGATCGGATCATCATCCGCCCGGGAAATAGTTGCCCGGCTCGTCGTGCGCCCCGCGGATCTCGAGAGGCTCAACCAGGTACGCAACTACCGCGCCTTGCATGCAGTCGAAATGGTCCTCGTCGACTATGAGACAACCATGCGCGGGGGCGCTTTCCGATCCATGCCACTCGTCTACCTCCGCCGGCTGTTGCGGCAACACAAGCTCGACGGCGCGCGCGGCTCGACGGCTGCGCGCACGCTGCTCATGAAGCTGGTGCAGAAGCACCCGTCCTGGGCCGAGCCTTGGCTGGAACTCGCCTTCATGTACGAGGACGAAGGCGCCGGCGCCGAAGCGTTGCGTTGCTTCGAGCGCGCCATGCGCGGCAAGAGGGCGGCTGACTTGGCGCCGGGCGGGCCGCATCCAAGCGCGGTTGCCGCTGCCAATCGTGGGCGGCTGCTGGCGGCCATGGGGCGGAACGACGAGGCTCGCGCTGCCTTCGCGTTCGCGCTCGCTCGGGATTGCGGGCAGAAGATGGCGGCAGCGCAGTATGCGGAACTGCTCCGGTGCCGGGGAGATATCGACAACGCTCTCGTCTACTACGGTGAGGGAATGTACCACCAGGAGTGCCGCTGGGTGCTGCCCTCGGCGCCGCGCGACGCGGCCGATGTGGATTTGCGAGCCCTGACCGCCGAGGTCTTGGCAGACCTCCCGGTTCGGTCCGTGCCGGCCTGCGTCTTTGCTGCGCCAATGACTGCGGAACGGCCGTAGCCGTGACGACTCCGCCCAAGCCCGCCACCTCGGCTATGCCGAACGGCATACATATATGCATCTTCGTCTACGGTGCGAGCTACACCAATCTCCTTGCGGAAATCGTGCTCGCCAACCTCGCCGCCCTGGTTTTGGAAATTCCGGAGGACTTGCGGCAGCTGAGCCGCGTGCGCATCCTGACGACGCGGGACGATATCCCTCTGATCGAGGCGTCGCCTGCGCTGCCGATCCTGCGCCAGCGCATACAAGTCGAGCTGCTCGATGCCGCGCGTCTCGGCGGCAACGACAAGCACGGCTACTACAGCGCCATGGTCGATAATCAGCGCATGTTCGTCGTTGACGCAGCCAGCGAGAATGCCGCCCTGTTCTTCGTCGGTCCCGACCAGGTCTACAGTCGCGGCGCGTTCGCGCTGTTCGTCGATCGCCTGCGCCGGGGCTACCGCGTGATCGTGGGCCCCGGTCCGCGCGTGAAGCGAGACGCCGCCCGCGCCGAGCTGCACGAGCTTATCGCGGCATCACCGGATGGCACCTTCGCGCCCTCAAGCGACTGGCTGATCGATCTCCTCTTCAGTCACTGGCACCCGGTCAACGACCAGTTTCTGATCGAACACGAAACGAGCCTCTCGTGGAAAGCATATGTCTGCAATCGGCCGCATCCGGACGAGCTGCTGTTCCGCTTCTTCCAGGGCCCGACTTTCGCCGCCTGGCCGCGTCGCCGGGTGGAGGACTTCACGGGCTTCGTCGACCACGAACTGCCGGAATTGTGCTGCAACAGCTGGCGGGAGATCTATGTCGTCAGCGAGGCTCGCCACTGCCTGGCCCTCGATCTCACGCGCGACGATCACGTCGACGAGCTGACGCTGGCTGACTTCCCACGCGTCCATCTGCTGCAGAACCTGTTCAATGCGCAGGCCATCAAGGACATCAAGCTCATCTACGGCCTGCGCACCTGCCGCCTGCACCGTGGCGACCGCGACCCGACCGGGATGCAGCGTGAGTTCGCTCGCGTCATCGACCCGCTGATCCTCCTGGCCATGGCGGAGCGCAAGGTTCGGCGTCGGTTCGGAAGCTGGGCCGGTTTCATCTTCCGCAATTTCTGCATCCTCAACACGCATACGCTCGGCTTTATCCTGGGGCCGTTCTCGGCCAGGCTTGCACGCAGGTGGCAGGATGCGGATCCGCTCGCGTCGGGTTCTCCCATTGCTGCAGGCGGGCCTGTCCGAGTCGAATAGCCGAGATGGCCATGCGTTCGCTTCGCGTGCCCGGTTATGCCGGCACCGCGGCCCCCTCAATCGCGGCGCCGACGCCACCACCCCGAACCAGCACGTCGTAGCGCTCGAGAATATCCTGGACGCCGCCGATGGCGAGCATGCGCCCGCCCTGCATCAACGCCGCCTTGTTGCACATCTTTTGCACGAGAGCGTTGGAGTGGCTGGCGAAGACGACGATGCGGCTGCGGCCGATGAAGTCCTCCAGTCGCTTGGCCGCTCGCTCCAGAAACCGCGCGTCGCCGGCGCCGATGCCTTCATCGAGGAGAAGGATGCCAGGCTCCATTGCGGTGGCGAAGGCGAACCCGAGCCGCATCGTCATTCCCGTTGAATAGGTCCGCACCGGCAGGCCCATGTACTCGCCGAGTTCGCTGAATTCTTCCACATCCGGCATGATCCGTTCGATCTCCGCCGGTGACAACCCGAACAGCATGCCGGCCGTGCGGATGTTCTCATATGCGGTGTCTTCCGGATCGATGCCGGGCAAGACGTCGAACAGCGGGGTAACCGTGCCGTTTATGAGAATGCGTCCTTGCACCGGCTGGTAGACGCCGGCGATGGTTCTCAGCAGGGTGGACTTGCCGGCGCCATTGTGGCCGACAAGGGCCAGCCGGTCTCCCTCCCGCAGCGTGAAGGAAATGTTCCTGAGTGCCTTGACCGTTACGCGATCCCTGTCGTGCTGCACGAAGGCGCCGGTCGCGCGATCGAACAGCACGCGGCGCAGGCTGCGCTGGATGCCGTAGATCGGAAAGTCGACGCAAACGTTGTCGAGGACGAGAGAGGTCATCGGGGTCTCTCAGAGCCAGTAGGGGATGCGCTTGCGGTACTTGGCAAACAACGCATACGTCAACGCCCAACCCGCGATCGTAATCAGAGTCGCGGCGATGCACGAGTTGGCAGCCGGCAGCTTGCCGCCGAGCAACGGGTCACGCACGATCGTCAGCAGGTGGTAGAGCGGGTTGAGTTCGACGAAGAAGACGCGGCGCAACCCCTCCAACCCATCCGGCGGCCAGAACAGCGGCGTGACGAACATCGACACCTGCACGATGCTCATGACCAGCTGCTGGAGATCGCGAAAGCGCAGCGAGACCATGCCCAGCAGCAACGAGATCCACGCGCAGTTGACCGCCATTATGATCAGGCCCGGCAGCGCGAGCAGGTTTGCGAAGCCCAGCTTCCCCGGCGCGAAGATGAGCAGGATCAGGAGGTAGACGAGGAGGTTGTGCGCGAAAACTATGACGTTCCTCCACACCAGCGAGTAGACCAGTACGGAGTACTCGAAGTTCATTTGTCGGATCAGGCTGGAGCCGGCAACGAACACGTTGACAGACTCGAGCATCGTACTTTGCAGCATCACCCACACAACCATCCCGGCGACCAGGAACGGCAGATACTCCGCCGACTGTTTGCTGAGCAGGCCTGACCCGACGCTGCCGATGACGATGACGAACAGCAGCAGGCTGATGCAAGCCCAGAACGGACCCACCATGGTGCGCCGGTAGCGTCGCTTGATCTCGAGCCAGCCAAGACGTCCCCAAAGATCGTACCTGCGCAGACCACCGACCAGATCCTCGCGTGCCGTCATCAAGTGCAGCCGGACCGGGTCTTCAAAACTGCCAGTCCAAGGCCTTGCCTTTACTTCTAGCTGCATGTTGTCGTGATCCCCAGGCCCGACCGCGGTGCCGACGCATCATCAACGCGACGAAGCAGGGCTCTTGGTGCTGACGGCCGATCGGAAGCGAGCGCGTGTTCCATTGCGGCGAAAGCAGTCATCAGAGCCGGCAGGTCGTCGCGCCTCCACACCATGCGCTGCCACGGCTTCGCAAATTCGAGATCGACGGCAAGACGATGGCCGTTCGCGATCAAGGACGCTTCAGTGTTGATCGCAGCCGTGCCAACGGCCATGAACAGCAGGTAGCGGGCCTGCTCGTTGTGCCAGCAAAGCTCCATCGGCCCGTGCATAAGCGCCATGTTGAGCCACGCGGCCTCGTACAACGCCATGCGGATTTCCAGGCTCCAGCTCGCCGCGTGGCAAACGAGGTGCCGGCCGAAATCGGCAGGCGGCTCGCGCATCGATGTCTCGGTGTCGTGCACGAAGATCGGCGCGTAAACGGCGGGATCGAGGCTGTTCGCGAAAGCGATCCAGTCCGCGTTACGGCTGTTGCGCTCCGGGGAATAGTCGTAGTTGCGGAGCGTGATGACGACAGCCCTTCGGCCTTTCGCCTCGCGAGCCAGGAATTCGCTGACGAATCGCTTGCCCGCGTCCGTCGCGCGCAGCATGGGCCAGATAGAAATGCCGGCGCGCGCGTGCTCGAAGATGACCTTCTTCGCCGGCTGCCGGGGCAGATAGACGCGATAGTCGCTCGGATAGATCCCGGTTTTGTCGGCCGCGATGATCGCCTCGGCCTGGTCGCGAGTGCTGCAGACTGCGTAGCTCTTCACGCTTGGCAGGAACGCGAGCATCGGGATGAGAATGTTGCGCAGCCTTGCCAGGCGCGTGGGGACATCGATGGCCGTTTCGTAGTCGGGCAGCTCCGTGCGGACCCCGGCCTTCGGCCCCAGCACGAAGATGACGTTGATGTCCCTCAGCTTGCGCAAGCGACGTTCGACTTCAGCGGCTGCAAGATAGCTGGCGAAATCGAAGGTCACCGGAGAGGCAGCCAGGTCGTAGACGAACTGCAATGCGCAGTCCGACCAAGCCGCGTTGTCTGATTTCGCTCTGCCGAAGCGGTCTCGAACGCCGATGATAGCGCTTCGCACGTATCGCGTGATTGGGAGACGAGGATTGGCCAGTTCGTTTGCCGGTGCGGTGAGGAGATAGTTGAGCCCTCGGCTGCGCAAGCCGTTGCTAATCTTGTGGAGGAGGGCGCGCATTGCCTCAGACCTATACCGTTCAGACCAGTTTTGGTCGAAAGTGTCCGTCGGCGCGGGCCCGCTTACCGGATGCCCTCCGGGCCACGACCATGTCGGCTCGCCCTACCGGTGACGCAACCACCTCTACGCTTGCTTGCTGCCTGACGTTGCGACCAGCACGAGCCGAACGCTAATGAGACCAAAAATTCTACACATTATTCCGAGCCTGGGGCAGGGCGGTGCTGAGCGAGTGCTCGCCAATTTACTGAGCAGTCAGCATCTCAGTATCGATCACCACGTCCTGTCCCTGCTTGCCGACGAACCGTTCTTCCGGTTGGAGGCGCCAGTCGAAACACTCGGACTAGCGAAGGAGTCTTCTTCAGCGCAGGCTTTGGGCAAACTGTATCAGCTGCGCCGTTGCGTCAATAGGATCGCGCCGGATGTTGTGCATGGCTGGCTTTATCACGGCAATGCATTCTCGCTCGGCGCAGCCGGGCTCGGCATTCCGATTTTGTGGTCGATCCACAATACGACGCTCTCGCCCACCAATTCCAAACGCTCGACCCGATTATTGGATCGCGTGTGCGCCGCTGTTTCCCGGTACATCCCGACGCGCGTTCTCTATTGCTCGGAGACCGCGCGGCTCGTGCACGAACGCAACGGATATACGCCGAGCCGTGGCGTGGTTGTCTACAATGGTGTCGATCTCTCCGCCTTCCGATTCGATGTCCTGCAACGTTTGAAGGTTCGGACCGCGCTCGAACTCGCTGAGGATGAGTTCGCGATCGCAGTCATCGGCCGGTTCGATCACCAGAAGAACCATGCCCTCATTGCCAAGGCATTCGCCTCCGTTGCCAGCAGCACGAACGCCAGGTTGCTCTTGGTCGGCGAGGGATGTTCGGCGGACAACACCCAGCTCTCGGCGATGCTCGATGCCGTCGGCGCCAGGGATCGCAGCATCCTGCTTGGTCCCCGACACGACGTGGGCGCCCTGCTTTCTGCCTGCGATGTCGTGGTCATCGGCTCGTCATATGGTGAAGCGCTTCCCATGGTCGCGATAGAGGCTGCGGCGGCAGGGCTGCCGATTGTTGCCACGGACGTCGGCGATGTTGCCCGTTTCGCTGAGCTGCCTGACGATGTGGTGCCGCGCGACGATGTGGACGCAATGTCCAAAGCTCTCTTGCGCGTGCATGCGCGTCACGCTCGAAGCGTGCGGTGGGAAGGTCTCGGCGGCGAGCGAGCGAAGATGCTCGAGCCCTACTCGCTGGAGCACATGTCGCGCGCCTATCTCGACCTCTACCGCACACTAATTCGATGCGGTGCCGATCGTTCGTCTGCAGTCCGCACGCTGTAGGACAGCGGACCAATCTCGATACTGCATAACCGCTCCGGCAATCTTGACCTTAATAGTCGCGCAGCGCAGAGCTTGGCATTGGGGCCACAGTTGCTTGCACGGCTTGCGGGAGACGATGTCGGAGTCCGCGGGGTCGAGGGGAATTTGCTTTCCGGACAGGGCCGCTGCGGGGCGAACCGTCGCATGAATGCGCGTGCAGATCACATGGCATACAGGAACGGGTCTCGGGGCTGCGCATCGCTTGGTCCACTGCCGCAGGCGCGTGCGAAATTGCGCGTGGCACTTGTCTGCCTGGTGTGGGGCGAGGAGTTTGCAGACTTTTTCGCCCGCTACTGTGTCGGCTCGTTGCTCGAGCCGCACAACATTCCGAAGATCGCGCGCGAGCAGGACGTGACGCTGCTGGTCTACACGGATCGACCCACGCGGGCGTTCCTGGAAGGCTGCGACAGCTTCAGGACGCTATCGAGCTTGGTGAAGGTCGAGTGGCTTGCGCTCGAGCAGCTGCGCGCCAATGCGCGCACCAATCATTGGATCCCCTGGCAACATGCCGTGGCGGGACGCAGCGGGGACTTCGATCGCTTCCTCGTCATCATCCCGGACTGCGTGTACTCGGCCGGCTGTCTCGGCACCATCCTCGATGCGCTGGAGGAGCATGACACGGTCTA
>Ga0075368_10000310_pt1 | contig 14200 bp, 14 predicted proteins | sample EndMethybrTD3033_FD_71518 | JGI IMG/M metagenome (GOLD analysis project Ga0075368, IMG submission 71518) | Populus endosphere microbial communities from Tennessee, USA - Endosphere MetaG P. TD hybrid TD303-3 | ecosystem: Host-associated > Plants > Roots > Endosphere | place: USA: Tennessee... | reverse complement strand
GACGACGTCGACCTCCTCGGGCTCGTGCTCGGCGCCGACCGGGACGGTGACGACGACCCGCGGGTCGTCGTCACCGTCCCGGTCGGCGCCGAGCACGAGCCCGAGGAGGTCGACGTCGTCGACCCCGACACCGCACCCGAGGCGCGCGGGATGGAGGTCGTCGAGGGCGACCTGTCCGAGCTCGACCACGGTGTCGCCATCACCGACGGCTGGTCCACCGACGCCGGCGTGCACCTGGGCGACAAGCTGCTCGGTGCCCGGGTCGTCGCGGTGGTGCGGGACGCGCCCGATCTCTACGCGGGCGTGATCGCGCCTGCGTCCCTGGTGCCCGCGAAATATCGCGACACCGCACCCGAGCTCTGGTTCGTCGACCCCGGCTCGGTCGCCCTGCCCGAGGTCCTGGACGGGACGGACGCGCGGGTGCTCACCGCCGACGCGTGGATCGACGAGACGGACCGGCAGACGCGCGCCGGCAACAACCTCGGCCTGTGGGTCCTGCTCGGGCCGGCCGGGGTCTACGCCGCCATCGCGATCGTGAACTCGGTCCTGGTCGGCGCGTCCCAGCGCCGCGGCCAGCTGCGCACCATCGCGCTCCTCGGCGCCACCCCCGACCAGCTCCGCCGGATGGCGCTGTGGGAGGCCGGTCTGGTCGGCGCGGCCGGGCTGCTGGTCGGCGGCGCCGTGATCACCCTGGTCGGCTGGACGATCCGCTCCGCCACGTCCGCCGACGTGGCGGAGCAGGCCTTCACGCTGCCCTGGCTCCCACTGGCCGCGATCGTCGCGACCTGCGCCGGCCTGACGCTGGTCGCGGCCCTGGTGGGGAGCCGCCAGCTCGTCAGGCCAGGGCGAGGGTGAGGGCCAGGACGGTGTCGGGGTCCTCGAGCTTGTCGCCGTAGAGGTCCCGGAGCTGGCCCATCCGGTAGCGGACCGTCTGGGGGTGCACGAACAGCGCGGCCGCGATGTCGTCGCGCCGGCCCTGGTGGAGCAGCCAGGCGCGCAGCGTGTCGGCCAGCTTCTCGGCGGTGCCGGGGCGCAGGCCATTCAGGGGGGCCAGGGCCCGGGCGCGGAGGTCGGCGAGCGCGGACTCGTCGGCGTGCAGGACCAGCCGCGGGAGCTCGGCCTCGGTGTCGAGCTCGACGCCGAGCTCCCGGGCGCGCAGGGCGCGATCCACCGATCGGCGTACGTCGAGCCACGGGACCGCCGGCCCGGCGATCGAGCCGCGGTCACGCAGGGTCCGCAGCAGCGCAGTGCGCCGCCGGTCGTGGGCGTCGGGCACGAGGAGGAGCGCGCCCTCGGCGCCGGGGTCGGGAAGCGTCGCCCGCAGGGTGGCGGCCTGGACGGCTCCGAGCACCGGCCGGACCTGCGACTCGGGGACCAGGACTGCGGTGAGCGTGGTGGGCGGAGTCCAGCCGGCGCGTTCCGCCGCCTCGGCGACCTCGTCGCCGGGCGCGCTCGCCAGCAACAGGTCGGCGACGCGCTCGAGCAGCCGCTCGCGCACCCGGCCGGTGGTCTCGGTCTCGTCGGTGTGGCCGGCGACCGCGGCCGCGGACAGCTCGTCGATGTAGGCGAAGACCAGCTCGGCGAAGTCGGCCAGCACCTCTGCCGGCAGCCCGCTGCGCACCGCCGTGGTGGACAGCTCGCGCCACGACACCTTGGCGCCGATGCGGAACGCCGCCAGCAGCGCGTCGGTCGAGCGACCGCTCCGGGCCTCGCCGCGACCGAGCTGGTAGGACCCCTCGACGGCGGGTGCGGTCGGGGTCCGGAGGTCCTCGGTGCGACCCCGGCTGGCCAAGGTGAGGAACCCGCCGAGCGCGAGCTGGACGGCGTTGCGGATCGTGGCGCCCATCGACCCGGAGAACGCGTCCTGGTAGCTGGGTACCTCCTTCACGATGGCGGCGACCACCTCGTCGGCCACGGCGGAGAGCTGGCCGCGCATCTCCTCGACGGCGGCCGCGGACAGCTCGAGCCCGTGGTCGCGGGTGCCACGCGGGCGCGAACCTCGACTCATGTTGTCTCCTGCGAACAAATGTGACGTGTTCGTTCACGTCCACCGGACATGAATCATCGCATGTGGATAGGACACTCTGTAGACATGGCATCGATCTCCGCCTCCGGGCCGGTTCGCGGACGCTCCGCAGGCATCACCTTGCGGAGCGCGCTGCGCCGGGTCGCCGAGTCAGCGGTGACGCCGCTGGAGCTGCACGACGTGCTCGATGTCTTCCACCCGCTGCGCGGTGGTCGGCCCGGGCTGCAGGGCCGGGTCGTCTCGGTCACGGCGGAGACCCCCGAGTCCGCCACCGTGCTGGTCAAGCCGGGGCGCGACTGGGCCGGTCACGTGCCCGGCCAGTACGTCCGGGTCGGCGTGGACGTCGACGGCGTACGCCTGTGGCGCACCTACTCGCTGACCCACGGGCCGCGCCGCGACCGCTGCCTCAGCTTCACCGTCAAGGCCATCCCCGGCGGGGTGGTGAGCAACCACCTCGTGCACCGCATCCGCGCCGGCCAGATGATCCAGCTCGAGCAGGCCGAGGGCGAGTTCGTCCTGCCGGTGCCGATGCCGCCCAAGCTGCTGCTGGTGACCGCCGGCTCCGGCATCACCCCCGTCATCGGGATGCTGCGCAACCTGTTCTCGCGCCGGGTGCCGGTCGACACCGACATCGTGCTGGTGCACGTCAACCAGAGCGAGTCGAGCGCGATGTTCCGCGACGAGCTGCGCGCGCACGCGGCCGACGGCCACCTGCGGCTGGTCGAGCGGTACGACGACTGCCACGGCATCCTCGACGTCGACCACCTGGACGAGCTGGTGCCCGACCTGGCCGAGCGGCTCACCTACGGCTGCGGCCCGGCCGGGCTGCTGGACGCCCTCGAGAAGCACCACGCCGACCGCGGCCTCGAGCTGACCACCGAGCGGTTCCGCCCGATGTTCGTCGACATGGACGGGCAGAGCGGCGGCACCGTCACGTTCGCCGACGGCCGCGAGATCGAGGCCGACGGCGCCACCCCGATCCTCGATGCCGCCGAGGGTGCCGGCGTCCTCATGCCCAGCGGGTGCCGGATGGGCATCTGCATGGGCTGCGTCATCCCCATGAAGTCGGGCGCCGTCCGCGACCTGCGCAACGGCGCGATCACGGTCGCCGTTCCCGGCGAGACAGGCCCCCAAGGGGTGCCGATCCAGACCTGCATCAGCGCTGCTGCTGGTGCCTGCCACATCGACGAAGTCCGAGCGAAGCGAGGAGCTTGAGGAGGTCGCTCTGCGACCGTCTCGAAACCTCGCAAGATGAGAGGACAACGAAACCCATGACCACGATCACCAAGAAGACCCAGAACCCGACCGCCCACCTGACCCCCGAGGACATCGAGCAGCTCGGCATCGAGCTCGACGCGATCCGCCAGGACATCCTCGACGATCGCGGCGACGGCGATGCTGCCTACATCCGTCGCGTCATCGCCGTCCAGCGCCGGCTCGAGCTCGCCTCGCGAGCCGTGCTGCTCGGCTCCGCCCTGCCGCCGCTGTGGGTGCTCGGCACCGTCGGACTCTCGGTCGCCAAGATCCTCGAGAACATGGAGATCGGCCACAACGTCCTGCACGGCCAGTGGGACTGGATGCGCGACCCCAAGATCCACTCGACGACGTGGGAGTGGGACATGGCCACCCCGGCCGAGCAGTGGAAGCACTCGCACAACCAGGTGCACCACACCTACACCAACATCGTCGGCCAGGACAACGACCTCGGCTACGGCATCATGCGCGTCGACGAGGACCAGCGCTGGCACCCGATGTACCTCGCCCAGCCGCTGTGGAACTTCATCAACGCCTGCTTCTTCGAGTACGGCATCGCGGCCTACGACCTCGAGCTGGGCCGCAACCTGCGCATCCCCAAGGACAAGCGCCCCGCCGAGTTCAAGGCCAACGTCAAGAAGGTGCTCGGCAAGATCCGCAAGCAGGCCACCAAGGACTACGTCGTCAACCCGGCGCTCGCGCTGCCCTTCGGTGCCTTCCTGCCGACCCTGGCCGCCAACTTCACCGCCAACGTGGTCCGGAACATCTGGAGCCACTCGGTGATCATGTGCGGGCACTTCCCCGAGGGCGTCGAGACCTTCGAGCGCAAGTCGATCCCCGCTGACGAGACCCGCGGCCAGTGGTACCTGCGCCAGATGCTCGGCTCGGCCAACATCTCCGGCTCCAAGGCGATGCACGTGATGAGCGGCAACCTGTCGCACCAGATCGAGCACCACCTGTTCCCGGACCTGCCGTCCAACCGCTACGCCGAGGTCGCTCCCAAGGTGCAGGCGCTGTTCGAGAAGTACGACCTCAACTACTGCTCGCGGCCGATGCCCCAGCAGGTCTACTCCGCGTGGCACAAGGTGGTGCGGCTCTCGCTGCCCAACGGCTGGCTCGCGACCACCAACGCGAAGAACCTGCCCTCGCAGCTCAAGCTGCTCTACGCCATGTCGACCAAGGGCCCCAAGGTCCGTCGCGCCGCCTCGGCCCGGCTGGAGCAGCAGGCCCGCAGGGCTGCCGCGGCCTGAGTCCCACCAGTCACAAGTTTCACCGCCTACCCGGTGAAACTGCCCGTCAGGCGTCCACGCGGAAGAGCAGGTCGCCAGGGCTGACGGCCCGGTCCCCCACGGGGACCGGGACCGAACCCTTCGGCCGGTCCATGGCGACCACGGGTACGACGGTCGAGATGCCGTCGCCGGAGATGGTCGAGGGGTCCCAGCGCACCATCGGCGTGCCGGCCTCGACGGTGTCGCCCTGGGCGGCGAGCACGTCGAAGCCCGCTCCCTCGAGTCGGTTGGTGTTGATCCCGAGGTGGACCAGCACCCCGACGCCGTTGTCGTCGAGCACGACGAAGGCATGCGGATGCACCTTCACCACCCGCCCGGCGATGGGTGACACCACCGTCACCAGGCCCGGATCGGGATCGATGGCCACCCCGGGCCCGACCATCTCGGCCGCGAACACGGGGTCGCCGGTCGCGGTGAGCGGCACCACCCGGCCGGGGCAGGGCGCGAGCACGTCGACCGGCGTCACATCAGGTCCTCGATGTCCTCGGCGAGGTTGTCGGCCTCCGGACCGACGACGACCTGGACCACTCTGCCCGACGCGACGACGCCGTGGGCACCGGCGGCCTTGAGGGCCTTCTCGTCCACCTTCGTGGGGTCGGAGACCTCCGTGCGGAGCCGCGTGATGCAGGCCTCGATCTCCACGACGTTCTCCGCCCCACCGAGCCCGGCGAGGATCTGCTCGGCCTTGGTCATGCGCTCTCCCTCGAATTTCTTCTGATGACCAGGTGCTTGACAACCCGGTGCTCGAGTGACCATTCTCTCAACTGGTCCGGACCAGACCGTACCACTGGTCCGGTGCTCCGTCGAGAGGATCTTCGTTGACCGAGAAGCGCCCCACCCGGGTGATCAGTGCAGGCCCGCTCCCCAAGCACGCGCAGCTCAGCGACGTGCTCGCGGACCTCGCCGTCAATGAGCTGGGCCCGGACGCGGCGATCCCGTCGGAGCGCGAGCTGATGGCGACCTACGACGTCTCGCGGGCCACCGTGCGCAAGGCCATCGAGAGCCTGATCGCCGACGGGCTGCTGCACCGCATCCACGGCAAGGGCACGTTCGTGGCGCGGCCTCGGCTGGAGAGCCGACTGCACCTCGCGTCGTTCAGCCAGGACATGCGGCGCCGCGGGCTCACCCCGTCGACCCGCCTGCTGTCGATCGGCGAGGACCGCCCGCCGACCGACGTGGCGAAGGCCCTGGACCTGGGCGGCGACGGCACCGCCTGGCGGGTCGACCGCGTGCGGCTCGCCGACGGGCAGCCGATCGCGCTCGAGAACGCCTGGTACCCCTTCGAGCCGCTGCCCGACCTGGACCGCCAGGACCTCGGCGGCTCGCTCTACGAGGTCTTCGCCGGCACCTACGGGCTGGTCATCGACTCGGCCGAGCAGACGCTGTGGGGCGAGGCGGCCGACGCCGCCACCGCACGCCGGCTCGACGCCCCCCTGAACACCCCACTGCTGGTCTTCCGCCGGATCTCGGCGGCGTCCGGCCGACCGCTGGAGTACGTCGTCTCGCGCTACCGCGGCGACCGCTACCAGCTCCACATGTCCCTGGGTCGCGACGGTGTCGGCGCAGGTCAGCCGGAAGGCAAGGCTCTCTTGGAAAGAAGGCAGCAGTGAGCACAGCAGATGCCGCGGTCAGCGCGGGAACGACGGGGCGGCGGTTCAACCTCGCCCCGGTCCAGAAGTTCGGCCGGAGCCTGATGCTCCCGATCGCGGCTCTGCCGGTGGCGGCGCTGCTGCTGCGACTGGGTCAGCCGGACCTGATCGGAGCGGACGGGGTCGGTTGGGAGCGGGTGGCCTCGGTGGTCGGGGCGTCCGGGAACGCGCTGTTCGCGAACCTGCCCCTCCTCTTCGCGGTCGGCATCGCGATCGGGATGGCCAGGAAGTCCGACGGCTCCACCGCGCTGGCCGCGGTCGTCGGATACCTGGTCTTCAAGGCCGTGGGCGACGCGATGTCGCCGTACGTCCTCGGCCTGCCGGCCGAGGGTGCGGACCAGCAGCTGATCAACTTCGGTGTGCTCGGCGGCATCGTGATGGGGCTGGTGTCGGCCCTCTTGTGGCAGCGCTACCACCGGATCTCGCTGCCGCCGTACCTGGCGTTCTTCGGCGGCCGCCGCTTCGTCCCGATCATCACCGCCTTCGCCGCGGTCGCGATCTCGGTGCTGATGAGCCTGGTCTACAAGCCGTTCGACTCCGGCATCACCAACCTCGGCGAGTGGGTGACCGACAACGACGTCATCGGCGGCTTCGTCTACGGCACGCTGAACCGGCTGCTCATCCCGCTCGGTCTGCACCACATCCTCAACAACCCGCCGTGGTTCGTCTTCGGCTCCTACACGCCGAGCGGCGGCGGCGACGTCGTGCACGGCGACATCGCGCGGTTCCTCAACGGCGACCCGACGGCCGGTGCGTTCATGACCGGCTTCTTCCCGATCATGATGTTCGCGCTGCCCGCCGCCGCGCTGGCGATCTGGCACGAGGCCCGGCCCGAGCACAAGAAGGCCGTCGGCGGCATCATGCTCTCCGCCGCGCTGTGCTCGTTCCTCACCGGGGTGACCGAGCCGCTGGAGTTCGCGTTCATGTTCGTCGCGTGGCCGCTCTACGTGTTGCACGCACTGCTGACCGGCACCTCGCTCGCGTTGGTCAACGCGCTGAACATCAAGGACGGGTTCGGCTTCTCAGCCGGCCTGTTCGACTACCTGCTCAACTTCAACATCGCGACCAGACCGCTGTGGCTGATCGTGATCGGCCTCGGCTATGCGGTCGTCTACTACTTCTCGTTCCGCTTCGTGATCCGCTGGTGGAACCTCAAGACGCCAGGTCGCGAGGACGAGGGCGAGGAGTCCCTCGCCGAGGCGGACACGACGGCCTGAATACTCGCCTGAGTGATCGTCTCTGCTGACCGTGTGGTCACCCCGGCGCGAGTCTTCGCGCCGGGGTGGGTGCACGTCGACGGTGAGCGGATCGCCGACGCCGGTCCGGGTGCGCCGCCGGGGCCGCCCGACGAGGTGCTGACCGGCGCGACCGTGGTGCCGGGCTTCGTGGACGCCCACGTGCACGGCGGTGGCGGGGCGTCGTTCGACACGGGCACCGCCGAGGCGGCCGAGACGGTGGTCCGGGCGCACCTCGCGCACGGCACGACGACGATGAACGCCAGCCTGGTCACGGAGGCGCCGGACCGGTTGCTCACCCAGCTGCGGGAGCTGGGGGCGCTGGTCGACGACGGCCTGCTGGCCGGGCTCCACCTCGAGGGGCCCTGGCTCGCGCCGCTCCACGTCGGCGCCCACGAGCCGACCCTCCTCAGCCATCCCACGCCGCGGCAGGTGGACGACCTCGTCGAGGCCGCGGGTGGGCACCTGCGGATGGTGACCCTGGCGCCGGAGCTCCCCGGCGCCCTCGACGCCGTACGCCGGCTGGTCACCGCCGGCGTCACCGTCGCGCTCGGCCACACCGACGCGACCTACGACGTCGCCCGGGCCGCTCTCGACTCTGGCGCCACCGTCGGCACCCACCTCTTCAACGCCATGCGCCAGCTGCACCATCGCGAACCCGGCCCCGTCGCGGCGCTGCTGGAGCACCCCGACGCCTACGTCGAGCTGATCGCCGACGGCGTGCACCTGCACCCGGCCGTGCTGCGGCTGGCCGCCCAGGCCAAGCCGCACCTCGCCGTGCTGGTGACCGACGCGATGGCGGCCGCCGCCTCCCTTGCCGACGGGGACTACCAGCTGGGTCCGATGGCGGTGTCCGTGCGCGACGGGGTGGCCCGGCTCGCCGACAGCGGCGCCATCGCCGGCTCGACCCTGACCATGGCCGCCGCGGTGAAGTACGCCGTCGGGGTCGCGGGCCTCCCGATCGAGGACGTGGTGCGCGCCGCCACCGCCTCCCCGGCGGCGATGCTGGGGCTGGAGCGGGTCGGTGCCCTGCGCCCCGGGTTCCGGGCCGACCTGGTCGTGCTCGACCAGCAGCTGGACGTGCGTCGGGTGATGCGGCGCGGACGCTGGGTCGCGGCTACTCGTCCCCGGTGAGGTTGAAGCCCCGCAGCTGCCACCCGGTGCGCCAGGCACCGGCCGCGATGACGATCGCGATGGCGATCACGGCGTAGGCCAGCGGCAGGTCGTCGACCAGCTCGAGCCCGGCGACCCGGTCGACGAGCTCGGCCGACCACCTGGTGATGCTCAGCCAGCGCACGCCGTCGAGCAGCCCGCCCAGCAGTCCTTCCCAGACGAGCAGGTAGATCAGCCCGATCACCACGGCGTGCCGGGTCAGCACCGACAGCAGCGCGAAGACCGCGCAGTAGGCCGCCCCGCCGACCAGGGACGCCAGGCCGAAGCCCACCGCGAACGACGGTGAGCCGGGGAGCAGCACGAGCCCTGCTGCGAGCATCGGGAGGGCGCCGAAGACGAGCACGCAGGCGAACGAGACGACGAGCTTGCTGGCCACGATGGTGTGCCGCGAGATCGGCTTGGCCAGCAGGTAGGAGATCGAGCCGTCGTCGATCTCGGGCGCCAGCAGCCCCGACGTGGCGAGCAGCGCCACCAGCGGCACGATCACGACGAGCCCGAGGCCGTAGAGCGTGCCCTGCGCCGGATCGACGTCCTGGCCGACGAGGGCACGCACCAGCACCGAGATGCCCAGAAGCACCACGGGCAGCACGATCAGCAGGATGCCGCGCCAGCGCCCGAAGATGCTGCGCACGCCGAGCCGGACGATCGTCGGCGACACAAGTGGACTCGACATCACGACGACACCAGGTAGGAGAACACGCTCTCCAAGGACTCGTCGGTGGGCGTCACCTCGTGGAGGCGTACGCCGTGCTCGCGGGCCAGCCTCGGCAGCACCTCGCTGAACCGGCCGAAGTCCGAGGCCTCGAGCTCGATGCCGCCCTCCGACCGCAGCCGCGCTCCCCGCACGGACGGGTCGCCCAGCAGTGCCGACGCCATCAGCCGGTCGTCGCTCGTGCGCAGCACGAACCGGTTCGGCCGGTCGGTCATCAGCCGCCGGATCGCTCCGAAGTCACCGGACGCGGCGTGCCGCCCCGACACCACGACCTCGATCTGCCGCGCGACCTGCTCGACCTCCTCGAGGATGTGCGAGCTGAAGAGCACGGTCCGCCCCTCGGCGCCCATGGTGCGCAGGAGCTCCATGAGATGCATCCGCTGGCGCGGGTCCATCCCGTTGAACGGCTCGTCGAGCAGCAGGACCGCCGGGTCGTGGACCAGCGCCGAGGCCATCTTGATCCGCTGCCGCATGCCCTTGGAGTAGGTCGAGATCTGCCGGTCCTGCGCGTCCGTCATCTCGATCAGGGCGATCGCCCGCTGGGCCGCGGCGCCGGTGTCCGCGAGCCCGTGCAGCTCGGCCATCGCGACCACGAACTGGCGCCCGGTCAGGTAGTCGAAGAGGGCCTCGCGCTCGGGCACCAGCCCGAGCGTGCGGTAGACCTCCTCGTTGCGCCACAGCGGTTCACCGTCGAGGGTGACGGTGCCGGTCGACGGCGCGAGGAAGCCCGACATCATCGCGATCAGCGTGGTCTTGCCGGCGCCGTTGGGCCCGAGCAGCCCGGTCACGCCGGGGCCGATGGTCATCGAGACGTCGTTGACCGCGACGACATTGCGATACCAGCGGGAGACGTGGTCGATCCGGATCTCAGTCATGTCTGGACGCTCCGGTAGCGGGCCAGCAGGCCACCGACCGAGCCGAGCGCCAGGAGCAGCGCGACCGCGAGATAGGCGAGACCGGTGGCGGTGCTGTCCGGCGGCGTGGCCGTGGCCCGCGGGGCGTCGAACAGGAAGACCTGGACGCCGTTGACCAGTGTGTACGGCGAGAAGAGCCCGGCGACCTCGCCGACCGTGTCGTTGCCGGTGCCGACCGCGATGCCCTGGATCGTCGACACCGCGGTGTAGCTGACACCCAGCACGACGATCACCGCGGCGACGGCCAGTCCCCGCCGGACCGTCATGGCAGCGACGAGCGCGGCCAGCCCGGAGAGGAGCACGGCGAGCAGCGCGGCTCCGAAGAGGCCGCCCAGGAAGTCGCCGGTCTCCTGGCCCACGGGCAGGTCGGCGAGCAGACCACCGGCGTACATCAGCACCAGCGGTGCGCCGACCAGGATGAACGTCGCCACCGTCAGCGAGGCGAACCGGACCAGCACGTAGAGCGAGCGCGGCATCGGGCGAGCCAGGTAGAGCGTGATGGTGCGGAAGCGCAGGTCCCGGGAGAGCAGCGTCGGCGCCTGCGCGGCGACGAAGACCGAGATCAGTGCCTGCGTGATGACCGGGTAGCGCGAGTAGGCGACGATCTGCTGGTCGAGGTCGAGCACGTCGCGGGCCTGGACGAGGACGCCGACCAGGATCAGCGCCGGCAGCAGCATCATCCCCAGCAGGATCATCGGCAGCACCTTCGAGCGGCCGGACCGGCCGAGCCCGTAGGTGTTGCGCAGCCCGGTCACGAAGAAGGACCACGCCACCGGGCCTCCGCCGAGCCGCGGGCCGGCGTAGGGCCGGTAGCCGAGGTCGTGGATGACGCCGGACGGCGCTGGCCGCTCAGACGGGGAGGACACTGCCCGCACCCCCCTCGCGGAAGACGTCCTCGATGCGGTGGTGCCGTTCCTGCATCCGCACCAGCCCCAGGCCGAGGTCGACGGTGAGGTCACGCACGACGTCCGGAGTGGTGTCGTCCCGGACCTCGACCTCGATCAAGGCGCCGCCCGCCGGCCGCGCGGTCAGCCCCGCCTCGACCAGCGCCTGCCCGAGCAGCCGATCCGCATCGGGCCTGCCCTGCACCTCGACGATCAGGCTGCCGGTGGCGTGCATGAACTCGGTGGTCGCCGAGGACTGGAGCAGCCGCCCGCTGTCGAGCACCACCACGTGGTCGCTCACCCGCTCGAGCTCGCCGAGCAGGTGGGAGGTCACCAGCACCGCGATGCCGAACTCGTGGCCGACCTTGCGCACCAGCGCGAGCATGTCGTCGCGCGAGGACGGGTCGAGGCCGTTGGTCGGCTCGTCGAGGAGCACCAGTCGTGGGTCGTGCACCAGCGCCTGGGCGAGCTTCGCGCGCTGCTTCATGCCGGTCGAGTAGCCGCCCATCGGCCGGTAGCGCTCCTCGGCCAGGCCGACGTGGCGCAGCACGTCGGCGGCGCGCTCCCGCGCCGCGGCGTACGGCAGCCCGGACATCTGGCCCATGTGCACCACGAAGTCGCTGGCGGACACGTCGGCCGGGAGGCAGTCGTGCTCCGGCATGTAGCCCACCAGAGCGCGGATCGCGGCGCCCTCGGTGGCGACGTCGTGGCCGAGCACGTGGGCGGACCCCCTCGTCGCACCGACCAGCCCGAGCAGGATCTTGATCAGCGTGGACTTGCCGGCGCCGTTCGCGCCCACCAGTCCGGTGACCCCGTCACCCACGCTCACGTCGAGGTCGTCGAGCGCGGTGACGGACGGATACTGCTTCGTCAGCCCCGCTGTCTCGATGACGGCCACCCGGTCAACCTAGACGGCTTGCGGCGCCCGGTCGTCGTACTCACGTCTGCGCGTCGGTGTCTTTGGTCGTAGCCTCACCGAGGTGAACCTTCGGCAGGTGGTCGCAGTCGGGTACGGCGGGCCCGAGCAGCTAGAGGTCCGGGACCACGATCCCGGCCGGCCCGGCGAGGGCCAGGTCCTGGTCGAGGTCCGGGCCATCGGTGTGAACGCGTGGGACGTGAAGTCCTACAGCGGCACCGTCGGGAACGACCCGGACAAGCTGCCGATCCTGCTCGGCGGCGAGTGCGCGGGCGTGGTCCTGGCCGGTGCACTCCCTGCCGGCGACGAGGTGATCGTGCACCCGGTGAGCGCGGCGTACGCCGACCGCGTGGTCGCGAAGGTGACCGGCTGCGTGCCGAAGCCGGCCGGGCTGCCCTGGGAGGAGGCCGCCGGGCTGATGCTCACGGGCACCGCGGCCGCGCACCTGGTCGCGGCGGCCGGCGTGGCCGACGGCGAGACGGTGCTGCTCAACGGCGCGGCCGGGGGCGTCGGGCTGTACGCCGCGCAGCTGGCCAGGCATCGCGGCGCCCGCGTCCTCGGCACTGCGATGCCCGGGGACCACGACGTGCTGCGGGCGATGGGTGTGGAGCCGTTCGACTTCCGGGAGGACGTGCGCGGGTGGGTCGGCGAGCTGGCACCCGACGGCGTGGACGCCGTCCTCGATGCGGTGGGCGCACCCCCGGTCCTGGACCTGTCCCTGGCCGTGGCCAAGGACAAGGGCCGGGTGGCGACCCTGATCCCCTCACCCGCGGCCGCCGAGCGCGGCATCACCCAGCTCGGCTTCGGCGAGGGCGCCGACCCCGGCACCGAGCTCCGCGCGGCCGCCCGCTTCGACCTGGTGGCGGGGATCGAGGAGGGCTGGCTGAAGGTCGTGGTGGCCGAGACCTACCCGCTCGAGCGGGCCGCCGACGCCCACCGCGCGATGGTCGCCCCCGACCACGGCGCCGGGAAGATCGTGCTGGTGCCTAGTGTCCTGTCAGCGGGATCCGCACACTGATTCCGCGGCCCAGGCACGCACCTGGCGGCGTTGCAGACGCTGCGAAGACGCCCAGTCTGCGTGCGCGCCTGCGCCTTGCCATGCACGCACCTGGACCACGGCCTCAGCGCACGCATCTCGCTGACAGGACACCCCGGGCGGCTACTGCAGGTAGCCCTCGACGGTCGAGGCGTCGCGCTCCGACTCCGTTCGCGGGTCCTGGCCGGCCTCGCGGCGGGCGTTGCGGCGACGCAGCAGGTCCCAGGTCCGGTCGAGCTCGACCTCGATATGGGCGAGCCGCTCCTTCTCCGCGTCGTCCAGGCCCTGCCCGATGTGTCGCTTGCGGAGCACGTGCTCCTCCTCGACCAGCGCGTGGATCCGCTCACGCAGTGCGTCATCGGCCATCAGTCACCTCCGGGTCGCTGGCTCCGAGACTAAGGGGTTGTCCTAGGTTGTTGCGATGGGCACCGCTCAGCCGGCGACCGGGGAGCTGGCCACCACCTCCGTCGAGGACGACGAGGTCGTCTTCCGGCTCGCCGATCCCGACCACGAGCGCGAACAGGTCACGCTCTGGCTGGACCTGGTGCTGCCCGCGCAGTGGCCGAAGGACCTGGCGATGACGGCGGTGGACGGCGGCTGGGAGCTGCGGCTCCCGTTCCCGGACCTCGACTGCCTGGAGTACATGTTCGACGCGGGGGGTGGCCTGGGGCTCGATCCCGGCAACCCGGACCAGGTCGACGGGGCGTTCGGTCCGCACTCGTTCCTCGCCCTGCCCGGCTACGAGCCGCCGGCCTGGCTCGAGGCCGAGGGGCGCCCCGGCCAACGACACCAGGTCTCCGTCGGCGACATCGACCTCGAGGTGTGGGAGCCGGCGGGCCACGAGGGGCAGGCGCTGCCCCTGCTGGTCGTGCACGACGGTGCGGAGATGGAGGCCTACGGGCGGATCGTCCAGTACGCCGCGACCCGGCCCCCGATGCGGGTGGCGCTGCTCAGTCCTGGTCAGGACCGCGACGGGCGCTACGCAGCCAACGCGGCGTACGCCGACGCGCTCGTCGAGGAGGTCCTCCCGGCGATCCGGGCCGCCTTCGAGACCCGCGCCAAGCCGGTGCTGGTCGGCCAGAGCCTCGGCGGGCTCGCCGCCCTGCACGCCG
>Ga0075368_10000309_pt1 | contig 14203 bp, 8 predicted proteins | sample EndMethybrTD3033_FD_71518 | JGI IMG/M metagenome (GOLD analysis project Ga0075368, IMG submission 71518) | Populus endosphere microbial communities from Tennessee, USA - Endosphere MetaG P. TD hybrid TD303-3 | ecosystem: Host-associated > Plants > Roots > Endosphere | place: USA: Tennessee... | reverse complement strand
GGGCGAAGGGGCGGCCGGCGGCCTCGGCGGCCTGGTAGCCGGCCAGATAGCCCCGCTCCGCCCCGCCCCCCGTCGCGCAGCCCGCAAGCGCCAGCAGCAGCAAGGGCGCGCCGAGCGCCAGGCCCTGGCCGCTCATCGGGGGATGACGCCGGGGAACAGGTATTGCTGGGCCATCACCAGCAGGCCCAGCAGCAGGGTGAGGATCAGGCTGTGCTTGAAGGTGCGCGCCAGCACCTCGCCCTCGCGGCCCTTCAGCTCGGTGGTGGCCGCCCCGGTGCAGATGTTCTGCGGCGAGATCATCTTGCCCAGCACCCCGCCCGAGGCGTTGGTCGCCGCCATCAGCACCGGGCTCAAGCCCAGCTGGCGGGCGGCCACGACCTGGAGATTGCCGAACAGGGCGTTGCCCGAGGTGTCGCTGCCGGACAGGAACACGGCCATCCAGCCCAGGAAGGCCGAGAGCAGGGGGAACAGGGCGCCCGCCGAAGCGACGCCCACGCCCAGGGTGTAGGCCATGCCGGAGTAGTTCATCAGATAGGCGAGGCCGACGATGATCATGGTGGTCGCCAGCGCCAGCCGGATCTGCAGCGCCGAGGCCGCCAGGGCCGTCAAGAGCTGGCGCCAGGAGAGGCGCACCAGCAGGGCGGTCATCACGGTCGCCGCCAGGATGGCCGTGCCCGTGGCCAGCGGCTGGAAGGTCCAGATCGCCGCATAGGGCTTGCCGTAGGTGGTGATGAACACCTGCTCGTGCAGCCCAGGCCAGGGGACCTTGATCTCCCCCAGGGTGTTCACCTTGAAGTGCACCCAGGCGATGACCGTCGCCGACAGGATCAGCCAAGGCGCCCACCCCTGCCAGGCGGCGATCCTCGCCCCCGCCGGGGCCAGCGCCGCGGGCGCGACGTCCAGCGCATAGTCGGCGTCCGCGGGGATCTTCCAGACCGCCAGGAACAGCAGGGTCGCGCCCAGCGAGGCCAGCGACGAGAGCACGTCGGTCAGGGCGTAGCTGAGCAGGTTCGAGGCGGCGAACTGCACCACGGCGAAGGTCCCGCCGGCCACCAGCAGCACCGGCCAGATCCCGCGCAGCGCCCGCACCCCGCCATAGGCTGCGATGACGTAGAAGGGCAGCAACAGGGCGATGAGCGGCAACTGCCGCCCCACCATGGCGCCCAGCGCCACGTCCGGAAGCTGGGTGACCGCGCTCAGGGTGGTGATCGGGGCGCCCAGGGCGCCGAACGCCACGGGCGCGGTGTTGAACATCAGGGTGAAGACGAGGGCGTCGATGGCCTTGAAGCCCAGCGAGATGAGCAGGGCGCTGGTGATGGCGATGGGCGTCCCAAAGCCCGCGACCCCCTCGAGCAGGCAGCCGAAGGAGAAGCCGATGACCACCAGCACCACCCGGCGGTCGTTGGGCAGGTGGGCGATGAGCCAGGCGCGAAAGGCCTCGAACCGGCCCGAGACCACGGCGATGTTGTAGAGCAGCAGGGCGTTGAGCACGATCCACATGACCGGCCAGGCCGCGAAGGCGGCGCCCGCGGCGACGCTGCTCAGCGCCAGGTCGGCGGGGAACTTCCAGACCAGCAGGGCCAGCGCGAGCGCCACCAGCAGGCCCGCGGCCGAGGCCTGCCAGGCCGGCCGGCGGGCGACGCCCAGCAGGCCGAGCACCGTGGCGATCGGTGCGGCGGCGACGAGAAAGGAGGCCGCCAGGCTGCCGGCCACGGGCGTTACGAGCTGATGGAACATGCTTCCTTCCCCGCCTCCTGATTATCGGAGGGGCAGGCCCCTTTCAATTGGTCAGAAAAATTATCCTGACTTATCCGAGGAGGCTCGCCGGCCTGCGGACGACAGGCTTTTGAGCCCGCGCCGCCTTGGGCGCTCCGCCCCCTGGAGGTCGAACGGCGTTGAACGGGCTGGGAAAAAATACTAGCCAATGTGGGTCCGGTGGCGCGGTCGCCGGACCAAGAGCGGGTCCGCGGGGAGGGCAGGCGCATGGCGCGTTTTCAGGCGGTGCTCGCGGCGGCGCTTCTGCTCGCATCCGGTCCGCGAGCCCTCGCGCAGGCGCAGGATCAGGCCCTCACGGCGGCGCAGCTCGAGGCCTTCCTCGCGCGGCCGGTCGACGGCTTCGCGCGGCAGGGGATCTGGTCGGGCGAGGGCTATGCGGTGTCCACGGCGGTCCGCCTGGTGGCCGGCGAGCCTGAGATCCACGCCGAGATGTCCGACATCTTCGTGGTCCAGGCGGGTCGCGCCGACGTGCTGCTGGGCGGGGCGGCGGAAGGCGGGCGGCTGATCTCGCCGGGCGAGCATCGCGGCGGCCGGATCGTCGGCGGGCGCCGCCGCGCGTTGGGCCCGGGCGACATCCTCTGGATCCCCGCCGGGGAGCCGCACCAGGTCCTCCCCACGGCGCCGCCCTTCCGCTACCTGACCGTGAAGGTGCGCAAGGCCGCGCCCTCGCCGCCGGTCCGGGTGCTCGGCGGCTTCGCCTTCCTCGAGGGACCCGCCGCCACGGAGACCGGCGACCTCTACTTCACCGACGTGAAGAACAACCGCATCTGGAAGCGCACGGCCCAGGGCGAGACCCTGCTGTTCCGCGAGCGGGCCAACTACGCCAATGGCCTGGCCATCGACGGCCAGGGTCGGCTCCTGGCGGCGGAAAGCGGCGATGCGGCGGCGGGGACGCCGGCGCGGATCACCCGCACCGACCTTTCCACCGGGCGCGTCGACGTGCTCGCCAGCGGCTACGCCGGCAAGGGGTTCAACGGACCCAACGACATCGTCGTCGACGGCCACGGCCGCATCTTCTTCACCGACTGGGCGCGGCCGGACTTCATTCCCCCGCTGGCGGGCGTCGCGGCCAATCCCTTCGCGGTCTATCGCATCGATCCGGATGGGGCGGTGCGCCAGCTCCTCGCCGCGCCCCAGGTCCAGGCGCCCAACGGGGTGATGGTCTCGCCCGACGACCGCACGCTCTACCTCGTGGAGTCCGACCGCGCCGCCGGCGGCGCCCGGCGGATCGAGGCCTATCCGCTCGGCGAGGATGGGACGTTGGGCGCTGCGCGCCTGTTCCACGACTTCTCGCCGGGGCGCAGCGGGGACGGCATGGCGGTCGATCGCGCGGGGAACCTGTGGGTGGCCGCGGGGCTCAACGCGCCCCGGCCGGGCGGCGAGACCATGGACACCCGCGCCGGCGTCTACCAGTTCGCGCCGGACGGGCGGCTGCTGGGCTTCATTCCGATCGGCGAGGACCTGATCACCAACGTCGCGTTCGGCGGGCCTGGCCGCCGCACCCTCTACATCACCGCCGGCAAGTCGCTGCTGGAGGCCCCGGCGCCCGAGGCGGGCACGCGGCGCTGACCGCGCGGCCGCTGCTCAGATGGCGCAGCCGCCGTCGACGGGAAGCAGGCAGCCGGTGACGATCTCGGCGTCGGGTCCGGCCAGGTAGACCACGGCGCGGCCGATGTCGGCCTCGGCGTCGCCCCAGCGCGCGGTCAGCGTCGGGCCGCCGCCCCGCAGGACGGCCATCCGCTGCTCCTCGGTGGGAAAGACCCGGACGGTGGTCTCGGTCTGGGCCATCGGACTGACCGCGTTGACGGTGATGCCGTACTTGCCCCACTCGCGCGCGCTGGTGCGGGTCAGCGAGCGGATCGCCTCCTTGGCCGAGGCGTAGCCGCACAGCCGCGAGCCGGGATTGCCGTGGCCGGTGGCCGAGACGGTGTTGATGATCCGCCCGCCCCGCTCCTTCATGTACGGGAAGCAGGCGAGCATGAAGGCCCAGGTCCCCAGCGGCCCCGACTCCCACGCCTCCCGCATCTCGGTCTCGGTCCAGTCCTCGAAGGCGTGCGGGGCGTGGATGATCTGGGCGTTGTTCACCAGGATGTCGACCGTTCCCCAGCGCGCCACCACCTGGGCCACCGCCGCCTTGACCTGATCGGTCGAGCGCACGTCGCAGGTGATCGCCAGCGCCTCGTGGCCCAGGGCCTCGATCTCGCGGGCGACCGCGGCCACCCCCTCGGGGCGGCGGGCGAGCACGGCCACCTTGGCGCCCTCCTTGGCCAGCGCCAGCGCCTCCCCTCGGCCGACGCCCTGACTGGCGCCTGTGACGATCGCGATCTTGCCTTCGAGTACGCCGCTCATGGTCTCCCCATCGTCGATTGCGAGAGGCTGGCGTGCAGGTCGCCCCTCCCGGATTTTGGATTGGCGATCTTGCCCGCCAGCAGGGCGCGGTCCTGCGCCGCGGGTATGAAGGCGGGGACGCCCTCGATCTCGAAGACGGTCGAGATGCCGTCGAACTCCCCGGTCACCGGATCCTTCAGGCCGTCGGCGGCGCGGCGCAGGGCGTTGTACAGGCCAGGGGCGCTGAAGCCGACGATCGTCTCGTAGGTGCTGCCGTTCCAGAAGGTGTCGTAGGCGTATCTGCGCCAGTCGACATAGCCGCCGACGATGGCGTGCATCGCCCCGTCGGGCCGCGTCTCGATGCGCATCTGGGCGTTGTAGATCGTCGCGATGGCCCACACCGCGCTCTGCCGAAGGGTGATCTTCTTCAGCGGCTCGGTCATCACCACGCCGTCGACGATCCGCCCCTTGAAGCGGACGAAATCCTTGCTGAACTCCGGGCTCTCGTTCACCCGGAAGGTGTAGTCCGGCAGGACGCCCCGGGACCGGCCGTCCCGCAGCATGGTGTCGGTGCTGTAGAGGATGGTCACGGCGACATCGTCATCGTTGCGCGGATCGTCGATGCCGCTGATCTCGATGAGCATCGCCAGGCCGTTCGACCGGCGGCTCTCGTTGGTGAGCATCGGTCGCACGCCATTGCGCAGCAGGCCGGCGACGCAGCCCTGGACGGTGAAGACCTGGTTGTCGATCCCCCGCCGCCCGTCCGGCGAGACGTAGTTCCGGTGCTTGCGGACCCCAGGGGGCGGCGACCCCGAGCCGTCGTCGCCGTCCAGGTCGAAGCCCTCGACGACCTGGGTGGTGGGCTCGACGAAGCCGGGATCCTTCACCACCCCGGGCAGCAGGGTGACGTTGATCTGGTTGGGGCCCCGGTAGGCCAGCTCCTTGGGCCCCACCCCGCCCTGCGGGGCGAATTCGGCGCGCTTTTGCGCCGCCTTATCGGCCGGCATCAGGGCGTAGTAGTCGGCCTCGGTGGGCTTGAGGTTCATCTGCGCGCATTGGCCGGGCCCGCTGTCGGCGAGCAGCGAGAGCCAGTGCACCACGAAGACCTTGCGGCCCCCGCTCTGCTTGGCCGGCGCCAGCCTGGCCGGCGGCTGCGACAGCGCGCGCGGCTGGGGCTCGGGGCGGGTGTTGAGCCAGTCGATCCCCTGGAAATGCAGTTGCAGCGCCTGCTCGGGCGCGCCGGCGACCTCGGGGCAGCTCAGGGTGACGTTCCGCAGCCGGTATTCGTAGAAGGCGGGGATGTCGGCCGGGCGGGGCCCGGTCTCCTGCGGATGCCGCATCAGCTCCGCCGATTCGGCGTAGGCGACCTCCGGCAGCAGGCCTGCGTCATGGCAGGCGCGCATCACCGCCGGCAGGCCTGGGCTGGCCTTGTCGATCGCCAGCGAGAGGACGTCTGGGCCCTTCAGCGGCGCCTGCGAGCCGGTGAACTTGAGCGTGGCCTCCTTGTCCATGCGGAAGTCGGTCCGCTTGGGCCGCTCGGTCCAGTAGTTGGCCTCGGCGCGCACCCAGCCGCGATAGGGCGCGGGCGCATTCCGCCCGCCCTCCGCGCCGGGGACCTTCAGGTAGCTGGGGCCGATGTAATATTGCGCGGCCGCCGGGGAGGTCAGGATCAGGCCCAGGACGGCGGCCAGCGAGGCATGGCGGGCGGCCAGGGCGGGGGTCATGTCGCCCGCCCCGTGGCCAGCGGTATGGCGGGCAGGGTGACGCCGGCCATCACCGCCGGCTCCTGGCCGTCGTTGCGCCAGGAATGGACCGTCCCGCGGTCGACCACGAAGTCGCCCGGTCCCACCTCCGCCTCGCCGACCTCCAGCTCCAGGACGACGCGGCCGGACAGGATGATCAGGTAGTCGATGGTGTCGGTCGCGTGCATGAAGCGCCCCATGCCGGGGGGGATCTCGGTGATGACGAAATTGGCCCCGCCGTCGCGGAACATCTGCATGGAGAAGGGGGCGGCCGTGTCGGCGACGCCGCTGTTGTCGGCGGGCGCGGTGGTGGTGCGCCAGACCACCGTGGCCAGGCCCCCGTGATCGGGCACCGGGCCGTCGAAGATCACGCAACTGCGGCCCTGGTCGTCGAGGCCGGTGACGACGCGGCGGGGAGGGGTCTTCAAGAGGCTCATCGTTTCCGTCCCATGATGTTCTTGGTGGATGGGCCGAGGCGTCCCCGCCTGCCGCCGCGGCCCATCCTAAGGTCGAGTGATCGCGATCAGTACTTCAGCCGCGCGCCCACCGTCACATAGGTGCCGATGATGTCGTAGGCGGTCCGCAGCGTCGGGTAGGCCAGGCCCGGGCTGGTGCTCGTCGGGATGATCGGCGGCTTCTTGTTGAAGACGTTGTTGGCCGTGGCGAAGAGGTCCACCGAGCCCATCGAGCTGGCGAGCTTATAGACGACGCTGAGGTCGGTGTAGGCCACCGCCGGGATGTGGTTGTCCTGGTACACGAACTGCGCCGACCGGTGCAGGCTGCCGATGATCCGTTCCTGCGCCGAGATGGTGAAGGGGCCCTGCTCGTAGGTGACGTTGATGTCCCCGCGCCATTTGGGCTGGATGATCGGGTTGCCGTCCGTCTCGTCGGCGTTGCCCAGGAAGTTGAGCACCGGCTGGCCGGGCGCGTTCTGCTGGCTGGCCGACAGCAGCCGCGTGGCCAGGGCCTCGAGCGTCAGGGTCCCGGGACCGACAGGCGCCCGGTAGCGGAGCTCGAAGTCGATGCCGCTGGTCTTGAAGCGCGACAGGTTCTGGTTGTTGATCAGGACCGAGGTCGGGCCGTTGGCCGGGTCGGGATTGGTCGGGCCCAGCGGCCGGATGATCTGCGCGCAGACCGGCGAGGTGTAGTTGCTGGCCGCGCAGATGTCGGCGACCTGCTGGCCGGTGAAGGGCGTTCCGATCGCCTGCTTGATGTTGATCTTGTAGTAGTCGATCGAGAGGTTGAACCCGGGCAGGAAGGTGGGCTGCAGCACCACGCCGGCGGTCAGGGTGTTGGCGACCTCCGGCTTGAGGTTGGGGTTGCCCCCGCTCACGGTCTGGGTGCTGACGCTCTGTCCCGTCAGCTTGTCGAGGATCCCGAGCCGGGTGATCGTCTGGCCGGAGAACAGCTCGTAGAGGGTCGGCGCGCGGATGTCGCGCGAGCGGGTCGCGCGGAAGCGGACGCCCGGGACCGGATCATAGAGCCCGCCCAGCTTCCAGGTCTCGACCGTGCCGCTGGTGCTGTAGTGGGTGACCCGGCCGGCGCCGTTCAGCGACAGCGACCCCACCGCCGAGTCCTTCAGCACCGGAACGTTCAGTTCTCCGAACGCCTCCTTGATGTTGTAGGAGCCCTGGCCGATCCCGTTGTTCAGCACGAAGAAGCGGTTCTGCGCCGAGGTGGCCACCCCGCGCAGGCCCGTGAAGGTGGTGGGCGCCGCCGGGTTGGCGTTGCTCCGCTGCACCAGGCTCTGCCAGCGATACTCGGCGCCGACGGCGAACGAGATCGGTCCGGCCCAGCCCGAGAACAGGTCGCCGGAGACGTTGGCCTGGACGCTGTCGAGCCGGTTGCGCACGCTCCACATCGAATAGGCCGAGATATAGGCCAGCGCCTGGGGCGTCACATTGCCCACGCCCATGATGTTGATCGGCACGCACCCGGGGTAGAGGCCGGGGTTGGTGAGGCTCACGCGGCAGACGATGGAGCCGCTCGCCGGATCGCGCACCGCGTCCAGGGCGGCGAAGAAGTTCTGGTTCAGGGTGTCGAGCGAGAGGCTCTTGAACCGGTTCTCCCCGTGCACGTAGCTGGCGTTCCAGGAATAATTGCCGAACTTGCCCTTCAGCCCGCCCATGAACACCAGGCTCTGGCTGTTCTGGTGGATGTTGTTCGGCTCCAGCTCGTTGAACGTGCGGGTGATGCCGAAGCTGGCGGCGCTGCCCAGCAGGGCGGTGGTCGCCGGCGTCAGATAGGCGTTGCCGGCGAAGATGGTGCTGGGCACCCGCACCCGGGCGCCCGGCTGGTCGTAGTTGCTCGCGTAGTTGAAGCTGAGCGATCCGTAGGCGCTGATCGTCGGGGTGACGTCGTACTCGGCCCGGCCGAAGATCTGGTTGGTGGTCAGCGCCGGGGTGATGTCGCAGCAGCTCTGGTTCTGCAGCAGGCCATCGCCGCCGATCTGCAGGCCGGCGCGGCCCGCCGGCGTGCCGGGGTCGTAAGGGATGAGGTCCCCGTTGGGCGCGAACTGCTTGCCGGCGAATCCGGTCGGCCCCGACTGGGTGAAGCCGCCATTGGCGTTGATCGCCCGCGCGTTGGGCACGTAGCGGAAGGGGTCGGCGGCGGTGCCGGTGCCCACCGGAACCCAGCCCACGCCGATGATCGCCAGCTTGGTCTTGCCGATCCGGTCGATGTGGTAGCGCTCGGCGCTGCCGATCAGGTGCAGCCGCCCGTCCATGACCGAGGTCCCGCCCGCCACGCCGAAGCGGTAGGAGCTGGCGTAGCCGCCGGTGGCCTGGCCGTATTGCGCCTGAGCCTTCACGCCCTCGAAGTGGTTGTTGAGGATGAAGTTGACGACGCCCGAGACCGCGTCGGACCCGTAGGCCGCCGACGCCCCGCCGGTGACGATGTCGACCCGCTCGGTGAGCAGTTGCGGGATCAGGTTGGCGTCCACCCCGCCGTTGTTGCCCGATTGCGGAAGCCGCTGGCCGTCCTGCAGCACCAGCACGCGCTGCGTGCCGAGCGCCCGCAGGTTGAGGTAGTTGCCCGTGCGCTGCTTGTTGGGGTTGTCGCTCTGCTTGGTGTTCTGGTTGATCGAGTTTTGGAAGGCCGGAAGCTGGTTCAGCGCATCGGCGATCGTGCCGGGCGCGCGCTGGATCATCTTGTCCGTCGTCAGCACCGTCACAGGCGTGGGGGCCTGGAAGCCGGCGCTGGTGATCCGCGAGCCGGTCACCACGATCTCGCCCACGGCGGTCCCGCTGGAAGCCCCCTGCTGCGCCCATGCCGGCGCCGACAGCGCTGTCGCGAGCGCGCTCGCCGCGCAAGAGAGATATGCCACCCTCTTTATCATCTTATTTCTCCCTCGACTTGTTCTGATTGGCGCGGATCTCGATCGGCGCGCTGGTTATTGTATTTACGGTGTGGTTTGTTGAAAATAAAATCTACGAAAGCTTATAGAAATCTACGCTGTTGCTGTTGAATCTCCGTTCAACGATGTTTGGGGTCTGATTGCGAACTCAGCTGACGACGACCACCTCGTGCATCGACACGGACGGGATCTCGAAGGCCAGGCTGTTCCCCTCCCGTCGCACCGGCAGGTCGCGCTCGGCGACCAGCAGGCGGGCCTGCCGGCCGGGGGTGTCCGCATCCAGCTGCACGCGCACGCGCAGCGGGCCGATCGGATAGAATTCCTCGATCGGCGGCTGCCAGGTCGCCGGATTGAGGTTGCCCAGGTGGAGCACGAAGCGGCCGGGCTGCTTGTAGAGGTTCACGTCCCACAGGCCTGGGCCCTCGACGGCGACGGGCATCGGCGCGGCGGCCAGCCAGGCCACGATGTTCGTCAGCAGGGCGGCGTGGTCGGGGTTGCGCAGCCGCACGTACAGCCGGTCGAGGTCGGCGGGCAGGAAGGCCACCCGGCCCTGGCCCGGGGTGTCGTTGACGATCAGCGCGGGGATGTCGGTCCGGTCGACCCGCATCCAGGCCTCCTCGGGGGTGGCCGAGGTCGCCGGGGCCACCACGGCCAGGACCTGGGCGTCCGGCGCGGCGTGGACGCCCTTCAGGTCGTTTCCGAACATGACCAGGTCGGTGCGGTCGAAGCCCGCCAGGGCGGGATGGCGGCTCGCGCCCGGCGCCACGGCGGGCTCGTCCGGGACGTGGGGGCCGGCCGACAGGCGGCGAAGCTCGGGGAACAGGCGGATGTAGTTCTGCCGCGCGCGGGCCCAGGCGGGCGTGCGCATCGCCTGGCGGGCGGTGAAGGCGCCGCCGTCCATGCCGGGATCGGGACCGCCGGTCACCCCGTTGTCGCCGGCCTCGGGCGCGGCGTGGGCCTTGAACAGGTCCGCCAGGGCGAAGTCGCCCAGAATCTCGCCATTGCGGTCGCGCAGGCTGGTCTGGCCGGTCGCGAGCAGGGCGCCGCCCCGGGCGACGAACCGCCGGACGCTGGCGGTCTGCTCGGGCGTCATCGCCGCCAGGTTGGGCAGCACCAGAACGCGCAGGCCGGCGGCGTCGCGATCGATGTGGTCGGCGTGCACGGCGACGAAGGGGATGCGCCCATGGCCCAGGGCCGCGGTCATCCCCTCCCAGGGCTCCACCACCCTGGCGCGGACCGCGTCGCGCCCGAAGTAGAGGTTGTTCACCTCGCTCCAGACCACCCCCACCGCGGCGACCGGCTTGCGGTCGAAGAGGTAGGCCTCGTTCCTGCGGTGCCAGTCGTAGACCGGGCCGACGATGTCGTAGCGGCGCTTGTCCTCGTGGTAGCCGGAGATGGTGTGCCACCAGGGCCGCAGCCCGCCGGCCACCGCCGACTGGATGTAGGCCTGGGTCTCCACCAGCGGGGCCGAGGCCAGGCGGCCGAAATACAGCGATTGGGCGGCGGCGACCGGCTGGCGCCAGCCGCTCAGCCCGTTGAAGATCTTCCCGGCCGTGCTGTTCTCGGCGAGCGTCTCGCCGTCGGCCCGGAACTGGTGGTCGAGCATCAGCATCTTCGCCCGCTCGGCCAGCTTGCGGCTGTCGCGCGAGGCCACCGCCCCGACCATCTGGCCGATCCACAGGCAGTCGGGGCCGCCGTAGCGGCGGGTCACCGCGTTCTGGTGATCCCACAGGGCGACGACCTGGTCGCTGTTCCACTCAACCCAGCTTCGGTAGACCGCGTCGTCCCAGTCGACCGCCCTGGGGATGGCCTGGCCGGTCCGCTTGCGGAACAGAGTCGTGCAGGTCTGGCAGTAGCAGAGCTCGTAATTGACGCCCCAGCCGCTGCACGAGAATCCCGCCGGCTTGTAGTTGACGGCGATCTCCTGAAGGATCTTCGGCCAGTAGTCGTAGATGTAGCCGCCGTTCATGCACGGCGCGCCCGCCCGCCCCTGGGCGTCCACGCTCGCCCAGTCGGGATGGGCGGCCAGCACCTCGCGGTTGTCCTCGCCGATCCGATAGCGCAGGCGCGCCATCAGCACGACGCCGTCGTCGCGGCAGGCCTTGGCGAGCTCGCCGAAGAAGTCGCGCCCCTCGAGGAACTTGCTGCGCGGATGGAAGGGAACCTGGGTCGGGTAGAAGGCCACGACGCCGCCGGCGTTCAGCAGCATCCCCTGGGTGGAGGTCTCCTTCCAGAAGCGCCGCCAGAAGCCCATGTCGAAGTCGCGGGCGTTGTTCTCGCTGATGTTGATCTGGCCCCAGCGCCGGACGCGCTCGTACCAGGGCGCCTGCGCCGACGTCGCGGCGGCGATGGCGGCTGTCGACCCGAGGCTCGCGGCCGCGGCGAGTCCGCCGCCCACGATGAATTCTCTGCGATTGGTCGCCATCCGCCCGTCAGATTCCCCCACTTTAGGAGAGTAGAACTATCCATTATGATGGTTTGCAAATATTTTCTCGCTGGCCGGCGTTCGCCGAGGGGCCAGCCAGGGTGGCTTCTCGCGAAGCGCGCGCCCCCGCGCCCTGTGATGTTCGCCCGCGTCCGGGGTATGGGCAAGAGAATTGACCAGAAAATAGTCCGGGCATAGAGCGGACCAGCTAGCGGGGCTGGCGCACTCCAGCGTCGGCGGGCGAGGGAATCGCGATGGCGCCGAAGACAAGTCTCGAGAGGCCCTCGCGGCGCGGGCTTTTTGGCCTCGCGGGGGTGCTGGGCCTCCTCGCCGCGACAGTCAGGCCGGCGCGCGCCGGCCCGATCCTGCCCGCCGAGGCGCGGGTCTCGCTGCATGGCCGCCCCCTCCGGGTGGTCGACCTGACGCACGAGCTGACGAGCGAGTTCAACCTGGGGCCTGGCCGGCCGCGGATCTCCATGGAGGCGATCCAGGGGTCGGGCGCGGCGGTCGGGATGAATCTCAACCGCCTGTCCCTGGTGGAGCACACCGGCACGCACATCGACGCGCCGCGTCACTTCTCCAACCAGGGCGCCAGCCTTGGCGAAATTCCCATCGGCGACCTGGTGGTCCCCTTGGCGGTGGTCGACCTCAAGGCCCGCGCCGCCGGCGACAGCGACGCCGCCGTCGGCGTGGCCGACATCCTGGCGTGGGAGCGACGCCACGGTCGCTTGCCCGAGGGCTGCTGCGTCGCCGTCAACGCCGGGTTCAATCCCTTGGCGCCGCGCATCCCCGGGGCGCTCGCTCGGCGGCAGACCCCCGGGTTCAGCCTGGAGGCCGCCGAGATGCTGATGACGGCGCGCCAGGTGAAAGGGATCGCCGTCGACGGGCTCTCGCTCGATATCGGGGCCAATGTGCCGGCCTATCCGGTGCATCAGGCCTGGTTGCGGAGCGGCCGGTGGGGCATCGAAGGCCTGGCCAATCTCGACGCGGTCCCGCCGAGCGGAGCCCTGCTGGTGGTCGGCGCGCCGCCGGTCAAGGACGCCACGGGCATGCCGATCCGGGCGCTGGCGATCTTCTAGCGGGCCGTGAGCCTCCGGATGACGAAAAGGCGCGCTGGCGATCGGATGGCGCCGGCGCGCGGGGACATTCCCGCCGACCGGGCGCGATCGTGACGCCGACAATCACCAGCGCGAGCCGACGGTCGCAAGGGGAGCAAGCGATCGCCGGAGGGGAAGGCCTTGGTCGGCCCAAGGCCACCGCGGTTAGCGACCCTCCGCGGACCCGGGCGCTCGCCACGGGCCTGGGGGGAGGGCGGTTTTGCGTTGCGGGGCGCGGCCGGGGCCTCGGCGGGCGCCGCCCCCTCGCCGAGGTTGTGGGTAACTATTTTGACCACATCGGGCGAGCGGCCCATCGGCTCTCGCCGCCCGGAGCGCATACGCGAAGCATTGCGGTTCGCGGCGCGCTTGTCGCGCCGGTGGATGCGCCAGCTCGTCGCTGGCGCTGGCCTGGAATCCCAAGTCCGCATTTCCATCCGGCCACTGTAGGCGGCCGTTGCAAAAAATGGCCAAAAATTTTATCCAGTGTCAGGGTTTTGCATAAAGTGGCGCTGTGAGGGCGAGCGCCGAGGGGCGTGATGTATCTGGAAGCGCGCACGCCGCCGGCGAGGCGGCCCTGATGGGGCTCATCGACCGGCGCGTGGCCTGGAGCGATGCGCGGGCGCGCACGGCGCTGCGGGCGATGTTCGACGCCGCGGTCAAGGCGGCCCATCCGGCCGCCGTCCTGGCGCGCCATCTTCCCGAGCGGCCGCGGGGCCGCTGCGTAGTGGTCGGCGCGGGCAAGGCCGCCGCGGCCATGGCCGCCGAGATCGACGCCGCCTGGCCGGATGTCCCGCTCTCCGGCGCGGTGGTCACGCCCTACGGCTACGCCCTGCCGGCCGGCCGGATCCGCGTCCTGGAGGCGGCCCACCCGATCCCCGACGACAACAGCCTGGCCGCGGCGCGCGAGATGCTGCGCATCCTCCAGGGCCTGACGCCGGAGGACCTCGTGGTCGCCCTGATCTCGGGCGGGGGCTCGGCGGTCCTGTGCCTGCCGGCGCCGGGGCTGACCCTGGCCGACAAGCAGGCGGTCAACCGGGCGCTGCTGGAGTCGGGCCTGGACATCCGCACCATGAACATGGTCCGGCGGCGCTTGTCGGGGATCAAGGGGGGCAAGCTCGCCGCCGCCGCGGCGCCCGCGCGCGTCGTCACCCTGGCCATCAGCGACATCCCCGGTGACGATCCGTCGGCCATCGCCTCGGGCCCGACGATGGCCGATCCCTGCGCCGCATGCGACCTGACGAAGGTCGCCGACCTGTTGCGGGACCAGATCCCCAAGGCGGCCTACGCCCAGCTCATAAGGGCGCCCGGTCCCGCGCCGATCGCCCGCGGGGACGCGCGGCTGGTGGCCGCTCCGGCCGCGAGCCTGGCGGCGGCGGCGGCGGCGGCGCGGGCGGAGGGGCTGGATGTGGAGGTCCTGGGGGACGCGCTCGAAGGCGAAAGCCGCGGGCTCGGCGCCTGGATGGCCGGCCAGGCCAGGCCC
>Ga0075368_10000308_pt1 | contig 14220 bp, 17 predicted proteins | sample EndMethybrTD3033_FD_71518 | JGI IMG/M metagenome (GOLD analysis project Ga0075368, IMG submission 71518) | Populus endosphere microbial communities from Tennessee, USA - Endosphere MetaG P. TD hybrid TD303-3 | ecosystem: Host-associated > Plants > Roots > Endosphere | place: USA: Tennessee... | reverse complement strand
GTAGTAGTTGCGGTGCACCCGGCGCGCCTGCGGCGACAGGGCGCCGCGCATCACCAGCCACATGATCAGCTCGATGCCTTCGGCGCCGAAGCGCTCCATCAGCTCCTGGTGGGTCAGCGTATACAGGCTTTCCGGCTCGTCTTCCATGCGGTCGAGAAAATCGCGGTCCCAGTCCGGGTTCATCAGGCCAAAGTGTTTGCCGGTGAGCTGGTGCGACATGCCGCCGGTGCCGATCACCGCCACGCGCAGCTCGCGGTCGTAGCTTTGCACCGCGCGGCGGATCGCCTGGCCCAACCTGAAACAGCGGCGCGCGGTCGGCAGCGGATGTTGCAACACGTTGACCGCGATCGGCACCGACGCCACTGGCCAGCCGGCGGCATGGTCGAAACAAAGATGCATGGGCACCAGGAAGCCGTGCTCGACGCGCATCTCCTGGCACACCGTAATGTCGAACTCGTCGTACACCAGCGACTCGCACAGGTGCTGGGAGAAGCGCAGGTCGCCGGGAATGGCCGGAAACGGCCGGGTGCCGAAGCCTTCGTCGGCAATCGCATAGCTCTCGGCGGCGCCGACCGCGAAGGTCGGGTACTTGTCGAAAAAGAAATCGGCGCCATGGTCGTTGTAGACCATGATGGCGACGTCAGGCTTGAGTTCCTTGAGCCAGGCGCGCACCGGCACATAGGCGTCGAACAGCGGCTTCCAGGCCGGCGTGCCGGCCTTGCCGCGGTCCAGCGCGCCGCCGATGGAAGGTACGTGGGAGGTGGCGATACCGGCAATGATGGCGCCCATCTCAGGTGGCTCCGCTGTCGTTTCGGGTGGCGAGGAACTGCTCGTAGCTCTCGCCACGCATCTGCGCGCCCATGTAGTACAGGCCGTTGCCGGTGACCACGCCGAGCTTGATAAGGAAGTAGATGTTGCCGCCGGCCTCCAGCAGACCGCCAAAATCGCGCGCCTTGATCAGGTCCCGTTCCGCGGGCGTCAATTCGAAGCGCGCGAGGTACGCCGCCTCATCGGCCTTGTAGGCCGCGCGGTTGCCGGCATCGCACAGCGAGTTGCACAGCTTGTTGATGCGGTAGCCGCGATAGGAGAGTTGCAGGTCGAATACCTGCGACTCGGCGATCGGCCGCGTGCGGTCGCGCTGCGGCCTGTTCACTGCTTGGTTGTTCATCATCGTTTCCCGGCTGCGCGCCGCGGCGCGGCGCTTGCTCTGATGCGGCGCAGTCTAGCTTCGGGATAAACGATTGTTCTATACAATCATTTGTCAGTCCTTCACCGGGATTTCCCATGCCGCTCGACTCACCCGCCACCGTCGAAGACCTGCTCAACTACCGGCTCGCGCGCCTGCTCTCGAGCAGCGGCGCCATGATCATTCGCCTATGCGAAGGCAAGTACGGCATCACGCGGCGCGAGTGGCGCCTGATCGCCATGCTCGCGGCGTGCGGGCCGATGTCGCCCTCCGCTCTGGCCGACCGCGCGCATATCGACCGCGCCCGCGCCTCGCGCAATATTGCCGAGCTGGTGGCCAAGCGCCTGGCTGTGCGTGCGGTTTCTCCTGGCGACAAGCGCCGCGCCACCATTGCGCTGACCGCCAGCGGCAAGGCGCTGCATGACGAGCTATTCCCGGTGTCGGCCAATATCAACGGCCTGGTGCTAAGTGCCCTTAAGCCCGCTCAACTGCGCGCCTTCGACCGCGCCCTGACCTTGCTCACCGCCAAGGCCGAGCAGATCGGCCGCGACACCCCCCCGGCACTGAAGGCTGACCGCCGCCACGGCGGCAGCCGGCGGCAACCGGTGCAGCCCAAGCCTTTGCCTTCGCTGCTTTAGCGTCGCGACTGCAGCGGAGGTCTTCCTGATTACAGCGGGCGTACCGGCACGCAGAGCAGGCAGGTGAACATGCCGGTGGCGGCATCGGACTCGAAGTTCTTTTCATACAGTTCGAGGGCCGGCTTGTCGTCCGGCTGGTAGCCGCTGGCGGGCAGCCAGGTGCCGAACATCCGCATCCACGCCTGGTGAATTTCCTCACCGGTCCCTGGAAGCGCGCGCAGGCATAGCGGCCGCCGGCGAACTGCTGCACGCCGATCTCGCCGCGCGGCTCGAAGGCGGCGTCCACCTCGATGCAGCAGTCGTAGCGGCACTTGTCGGCCGGGGTGATCTCGGGGTCGTCCTGCGCAATCCCGAACATGTCGCGCGGCGGATTGAACAGGCCCTGCTGCGCGGCCCAGGCGCAAAAGCGCTGCCAGGTCGCGGGGATATCGGGGTGGCCGTAGGGCCCGGTGTAGCGCATGTAGGCCAGGCGGGCGGCGGGCAAAGTGCGGATTTCGACGTTCATGGCGGCTCCTGTTTCGATGGCGGCATCGCTGGCAGACCGGGTGGTCCGCATGTGGCCATCTTGCGCGGGAGGCGTCGCGCCGTCTTGACGATTCTTGTGCACCACTTGATGAATCTTGCGCAGTTCGCCCTGGCGCTGTTCGCCCCAATCGCGCCAGGCGCCGCGCCGCCACTGCGTCGGGCTGACGCCGAAGTGGGCGCGAAAGCCGCGCGAGAATACCTCGGCGGAGGCAAAGCCCATCTCGAGGGCCACCTGCAAGGCGGGTTGCGATGGCTGCAGGAGCAGACGCCGCGCCGCCGCCTCCAGCCGGTGGCGACGCACACAGTCCGCCAGTGTCTCGCCGGTGAGCGACTGGAACACGCGGTGAAAATGCCAGGGCGAAAAATGCGCCACCCGCGCCAGGGCATGCAAGTCCAGCGGATCGGCGAGGTGCGCGTTGATGTAATCGACCACGCGGTTGATGCGCGCCACGTAGGCGTCGCGCTGCGGGATCAAGGTGGGGGCCGGCATGCTCATGCCATGAGTTTACCGGCGCGGCGCGGGCCAGAGCAGCCTGCGGGCGGCTTCGCCGTGCTTTGCGTTTGATGCAAAAACGCAACGGTCAACCAAATCCCGGTTGACAGCGTTATTTGCGGGCGTAGAATTCGCGCCTCACGAACATCGGCGCTTGCAGGCAGTACGGCAAGCGCCCAACCCCCAGCCGCCCGGCGGTAACTCCAACGAATTGTGAAAGGAAAAGCATGACGGCAGTTTTCAACCCGCGCTGAACCTTCAAGGCCCCCTGGCTTGAAGCGGACGCATTCGCTTATCAAGCCAAGGCCGTTCAGGCGGCTCGTGAACTTGGTTTCACGAGCACCGTCATGCGAAGCCCTGGTGCGTTTTCCCCAGGGCTTTTTTCTTTTTGGAGTTTCTCATGGGCATTCAAATCACCATGAACAAGGGCCGCGTGCCGGTAAAAATCTGGACCGCGGATATTGAACACGAAGCATTGCAGCAGCTGATCAACGTCTCCCAGTTGGAGATCGTGCACGGTCACGTCGCCGCCATGCCCGACGTGCACGCCGGCATCGGCGCGACGGTGGGCTCGGTGATCCCGACCAAGGGCGCGATCATTCCCGCGGCGGTGGGCGTGGACATCGGCTGCGGCATGAACGCGGTGCGCACTTCGCTCAAAGCAGCGGATTTGCCGGACAACCTGCATCGCATCCGCTCGAGCATCGAGCAGCGCGTGCCGGTCGGTTTTTCGCAGCATGAAGCGAGCAAGGTGAAGGGTTCGCAACACGCGCGCAACGCCCGGATTCTGGACCAGCGCCTGGACGACATCGTCGCCAAGCACCCGGGCCTGATGAAGATGCAAAAGCGTTTCGCGCAGACCTGGATCTGCCAGCTCGGCACCCTGGGCGGCGGCAACCACTTCATCGAGCTGTGCATCGACGAGGCACAGCACGTATGGGTGATGCTGCACTCGGGCTCGCGCGGCGTCGGCAATGTAATGGGCCGCTATTTCATCGAAGCCGCCAAGAAGGACATGCGCGTCCACTGGGTCAACCTGCCGGACCGTGACCTCTCGTACTTCCGCGAGGGCACGCAATGGTTCGACGACTACGTGGAAGCGGTGGAGTGGGCGCAGGACTACGCGCTGCTCAACCGTGCCGAGATGATGCGCCTGGTGCTCGATGTGCTGAAAGACGAGCTGCCGCGTTTCCGTCTGGAAAGCGAAGCGATCAACTGCCACCACAACTACGTGGCGCAGGAACATCACTTCGGCGAGAACCTGTTCGTCACCCGCAAGGGCGCGATCAGCGCGCGCGCGGGCCAGTTGGGCATCATCCCCGGCAGCATGGGGGCGAAGTCCTACATCGTGCGCGGGCTGGGTAACGCAGAGTCGCTGTGCTCCTGCTCGCACGGCGCGGGCCGGCGCATGAGCCGCTCCGCGGCCAAGCGGCAGTTTTCGCGTGCAGACCTGGAAGACCAGACCCGCGGCATCGAGTGCCGGAAAGACGGCGGGGTGATCGACGAGATCCCCGGCGCCTACAAGGACATCGACGTGGTGATGGCCAACCAGCAGGACCTGGTCGAAGTCGCCCATACGCTCAAACAAGTAGTGTGCATCAAGGGGTAAGGTGACGAAAATGCCGATGAAAACCATCAACCCGATGCTGACCCGCCTGGCGGCCAAGGCAATGAAGCCGCGCAACCCCGTGCAGATCGCGCTCAAGAACAACCAGGGCGCGAAAAGCGCGGGGCCGCACGGCAAGAAACAAGGCGCGCTGCGGCGCGCCGAGAAAATGGCGGTGCTGCGCGAAGTCGCGGGCTACCGCGGAAAGGAGGAATGAAATGCGTGAAGACATGTACAAGGTGATTGTCGAGCGGCCACGGCGGGGCGGCACGCGCGCGGGCGGCGCGAGCCGCGGCAGGATCTATCGCGCCAGCGAGGACGTGCCTTCGAAAATTGGCATCAAGCACGGCATCGGCCCTTCCAAATGGCTCAACGAGAACCTCGCGCCGCTCAAGCGCTTCATCGCCTCGCAGGTGAACCGGCCGTGGGACAAGGTGTATTCGGAAATCTGCGCCAATATCGACCGGCGCAATACCGTGCAGGAGCACATATTTACCCACATCCAAGACTTCGTCGAACTGCATGCGCAACTGGTCGACGGCAAGGTCTACGTGAAATCCTGGCACTACCGCAGCGACTGGATACCGCTGGACGAATCGACCCTGGAACTGTATGTGCATCCGCGCACCGGCATCCTGCTGCGCAACCGGCACCGCAAGCCGCGCGGCTGGCGCAAGGCAGTGCCGCAAGCGGCCGACGGCACCCCACGCGTGGAGCGCCGCGAGCTCGGCGAGTTCGAGCAATTGCTGCGCATGGGCGGCATCTGGTATCGCGTCGGCCTGGCGCGCCTGCCTCCTGCCACGCAGCGCGAGGTGGTGGACCAGGGCAGGCCCAAGATCATTACGGAGTATGAAACTCGCTGGGACCTGGTCCGCAAATGCAAGGTCTCGTTGCGGGAAGGGCCGGGCGCGGCGCCTGAAGGGCCGCAAGCCCTGTACGGCAAGCGCGGCGTCTACGCCGTCTCCAAACGACAGCTAGGCGAGCGCGAGCTCAAGCAATATGGACTGAAAGAAAAAGGCCGGGAAACTTCCCGGCCTTTTTGCTTTCAGGCTGCTTGCCGCCTACATGCCGGCGGTGTAGAAAATATAGTCGGCCTGGTATTGCACGACCTGCTTCTGGCCCATATTGCCGCCGCCGCAAGGCATTGCCGGTGCAACGCCGCCCTGGGTGGCGACGCGCTGGATGTAGGTCACACCGGTCATCGCGCCGCTGCCCATCGCCGGGTTGGCCTTGACCAGCTGGTAGGGGATGCTGCCGGCCATCGCGGGTGCCACCGCCACTTGTGTGCCGGTGATCTTCGAGCCGTCCATGCTTTCCCAGGTAGCGGGCGGGCCGAAATACTTGCCGACCTGGCGGCCGCCGCGGTCGTTCAGCCTGGCGTCGGGGCCGACAAACACCCATTCGAACTGGCCGGCGGCATTTGCCTTGGCGCGGCATTCGTAGGTGATGCTGCCGACGCCGACGGTTTCCATAGCTACCTTGTTGCCGGCAGGCACCTTGACCGGGTCGGGCAGGCTGGACTGGTTGTAGGACATCATGCGGCCACCGGCACAGGCGGTGAGCAGGGCCGCGGCGCAGGCGGCGAAAGCGAGACGTTTCATGGGGATATCCTTCTGTGAGGTCGCGTGAGTTCGGCAGATTCGAAATGGTGACCGCACACCGCTCCGTCTCCGGGGCGCGATCACCTGCATTACGCCGGGTTTGGGATATTGGATTTGGGATGATCAAACCGGATAACCAGCCAAGCCGGTTCGAGCGGCAGTGCAGCAAAGGGGGAAAACAGAAGAGACGCCGGCGCTAGCGGCGCGGGGGACGGAAGCCAACTGGAGCGGGTGAAGGGAATCGAACCCTCGTCGTAAGCTTGGGAAGCTTCTGCTCTACCATTGAGCTACACCCGCGGCGGCGCCGATTTTACTTGAGTTTGGGCTTGGCGGCTTCTTGGGGAGTCCAGCCGAGGTCGGCAAGCAGTTGCTTGGCCGCGCCCGGCGCGCGTTCCTTGGCGCCGCTGATGAAGTAGAGGAATACCTCGCGCGTCTTGGCGGCCGGGTCGCCGGCTTCGACGCGCGGCAGCTTGGCGGGCGTGCCGCCTTCGGCCCAGGTGACCGCATGCGCGGCCCAGGCCTTGAGGTCCTTTTTCGCGTAACCAGTGGGCACGTCGGACTGGGTGCGCATCAGGCGCGCGTACACCAGCGGACCGGTGACATCGGCGAACGAGGGGTAGTCGTCCGAATCGGTAAACACCGTGGCCACCTTGTGCTTGCGCGCCAGGGCCAGGTATTCGGTGCACATGAAGCTTTCGTGGCGCGCATCGAGCACATGGCGCAGCGCCACGCCCTCCTGCTTGGCGGGCAGCAGCTTGAAAAACGCCTCCAGGTCCACCGGGTCGAAACGCTTGGTCGGCGCCAGCTGCCAGACGATCGGGCCGAGCTTGGCGCCCATTTCCGCGATGCCGCTGCCGAGGAATTTCTCCACCGATTCACCGGCCTCGGCCAGCACCTTGCGGTTGGTGGTGTAGCGCAGCGCCTTCATGGAAAAGACGAAGTCGTCCGGCGTCTCGGCGGCCCACTTGGCGTAGGTGGCCGGGCTCTGGGTGCGGTAATAGGTGCCGTTGATCTCGATGCTGGTGAGCTGCCGGCTGGCGTACTCGAGCTGGCGCTTGGCGCTCACCGTCTCGGGGTAAAAAGTCTCGCGCCAGGGCTCGTAGTCCCAGCCGCCGATGCCCACGCGTATTGAAGCCGATTTTGCCATGGTCGTTTCCCGTCGCGCGCGGGTCGATTACACTCGCATGCCCACGCCACTTGCAATCCCCTGATGTTACGACAGTTCGGTGCCGGCCCCGATCAAACCCGCCTGCCCGGTGCACCGTCCGCTGGACGCATGCCCGGGCTGGACCTGCTGCGCGCCCTCGCGATCCTCCAAGTGGTGCACCAGCACGGCTGGGCGCATATCCGGCCCTATTTCCCGCACTGGGTGGAAAGATTGCTGCTGGCCGACGGGGTCAACCTGTTTTTCGTCCTCAGCGGCTTCTTGATCGGCGGCATCCTGCTGGACATGCTCGCCGCCGAAGGCGCCAGCGGCAGCGCGATCCGGCGCTTCTGGATGCGCCGCTGGCTGCGCACCCTGCCCTGCTATTACCTGGTGCTGGGCCTGCTGTTCGGCGCCGCCCTGCTGAACTGGATCGCCCCGCCGCCGCGCCTGCGCATGTACATCCTGTTCGTGCAAAACTTTGCCTGGCCGCACCCGCCCTTTTTTGGCGAGGCCTGGAGCCTGTCGATCGAGGAATGGTTCTACCTGCTCACGCCGATTGGCCTGTGGGTCGCCTGCCGGCTGGCGCCGCGCGCCGACCGGCGCATTCTGCTGGTGATCTGCGCACTGGTGATGATCGCCGTCTCGACCGCCTACCGCGCCGCACTGCCGGTGCCCGCCGAAGTATTCGCCAACGGATTCTGGGATGCGTCCCTGCGCAAGGTGGTGCTGGGGCGCCTGGACGCAATCGGCTACGGCGTGCTCGGTGCGTGCCTGGCGCGCCTGTACCCGCAGCACTGGCGCGGCGGGGCGCGCGGCCTGCTGATGCTGGGAGTGGCGCTGCTGGCAATGGACCGCATCCTGTGGGCCAGCGCGTCGCAGCACCTGTTTTACGTCAACAATATCTGCCTGGCCCTGATGCCGGTGGCAGTGCTGATGATCCTGCCGGCGGCCAGCGCCTGGCGCGGCGCGCCCCTGCCGGGCTGGCTGCTCGCCGCCGTCGGCTTCATCAGCCGGATTTCCTACCCCATGTACCTGATCCACCACATGCTGGTGCTGCTGATGCTGATGCCCTGGCTGTTCGGGCCGCGGATGTTCCACAACGGCAACGCAACCGGCTGGCTCTATTACGGCGCCTTTTTCGGCATCACCATCGTGCTGGCCTGGCTGATGCACCGCTGCTGGGAACTGCCGTTCATGCGCCTGCGCGACCGTTTTTTTCCCAACCCGAGCCACGCCACGGCCGCCGCGCCCGTCAATCCGGCGGCGGCCGGCTGAACTGCGGTTGATTTAAGTCGGGGCCGGCCGGCACGCCATCCGATACACTAGCGGTTCCCAGGCATTTCAGACAGGTCGATTCCGGTCCGCATCAGCAATGGAAATTCAGGTCAACGGCGCGGCGCGCAGCGTCGCCGACGCGGCGACGGTGGCGGCGCTGCTCGATGAAATGCAGCTCACCGGCAAGCGCCTGGCGGTCGAGCGCAACGGCGAGATCGTGCCCAGGAGCCGTCACGGCGACACCCGTCTTGCCGCCGGCGACCGGCTGGAAATCGTGGTGGCGGTAGGCGGCGGCTAGCGCCGCGCCACAAGCAGACAAAGGTCAAGCACATGGACATGCAACTCAAAGACAAACCCTTCGAAATTGCCGGCAAGGTGTACGACTCGCGCCTGCTGGTGGGCACCGGCAAGTACAAGGACTTCGCCGAAACCCGCGCGGCCATCGACGCCTCCGGCGCGCAGATCGTCACCGTCGCGGTGCGGCGCGTCAACATCGGCCAGAACGCCGGCGAGCCTTCGCTGCTGGATTTTTTGCCGCCCGACCAGTTCACCATGCTGCCCAACACCGCCGGCTGCTATAACGCCGACGACGCCGTGCGCACGCTGCGCCTGGCACGCGAACTGCTGGACGGCCATAGCCTGGTCAAACTCGAAGTGCTGGGCGACCCGCACACCCTGTACCCGAACATGATCGAGACCCTGGCCGCCGCCAAGACCCTGGTGGCCGACGGCTTCCAGGTGATGGTCTATTGCAGCGACGACCCGATCATGGCCCAGCAGCTGGAAGAAATCGGCTGCGTCGCGGTGATGCCGCTGGCCTCGCTGATCGGCTCGGGCATGGGCATCCTCAACCCGTGGAACCTGTCGCTGATCATCGAGAAGGCGCAGGTGCCGGTGATCGTCGATGCCGGTGTCGGCACCGCCTCGGACGCCGCGATCGCAATGGAACTGGGCTGCGACGGCGTACTGATGAACACCGCGATCGCCGCCGCGCAAAACCCGGTGCTGATGGGCAGCGCGATGAACAAGGCGGTGCAGGCCGGGCGCGAGGCCTTTCTCGCCGGGCGCATGCCGCGCAAGCTCTACTCGGCCACCCCTTCTTCCCCCACCAGCGGCATGATCGCCGCCAAGGGCGCCTAGCCACGCAAATGCCATCAGGCGGGCCGGCACAACCAGCCCCACCCCCGCACCAACCACAAAAACGACGGACCGGGCGCCGCACGGCGCCCGCGATTTTTGATGCAGACAGACAAGCCGGCGGACGCCCCCGAGGGCGGCCCGCGCCTGACCACCCAGACCATCCGCAGCTTCGTGCTGCGCCAGGGCCGCATGTCGCCGGCGCAGACCCAGGCGCTTGGCCAGTTGCTGCCCGTGTACGGCATTCCCTACCAGGCCACACCGCTGGACCTGGCCGCGCCGTTCGGCCGCGCCGCGCCCACCATCCTGGAAATCGGCTGCGGCATGGGGGAAACCACCGCGCGCATCGCGGCAAGCATGCCGGAGAAGAACTTCATCGGCGTCGAGGTGCACGCGCCGGGAGTCGGGGCGCTGCTCAAGCTGATCGGCGCGGGGCAGCTGGCCAACCTCAAGGTGATCCAGCACGACGCCGTCGAAGTGGCGCGGGACATGATCCCTGCGGGCTCGCTGGCAGGCATCCATGTGTTCTTCCCCGACCCCTGGCCGAAGGCGCGGCATCACAAGCGCCGCCTGATCCAGCCGCCTTTTGTGAAACTGCTGGCCAGCCGCCTGGCGCCCGGCGGCTACCTGCATTGCGCGACCGACTGGGAACAATATGCCCAGCAAATGCTCGAAGTCCTGTCAGCCGAGCCTTTACTGGCCAATTCCGCCCCGGACTATGCACCGCGTCCGGATTACCGCCCCATCACCAAATTCGAAACCCGCGGGCTCAAGCTGGGCCACGGCGTCTGGGATGTAGTATTCGTCCGCGGCACCTGAAAATGCCAAAAAACTCAACGATTAGAGAGAAACCCATGAAATTCTTCCCAGCCGCCGCGATGGCGACTTTTTTGCTGGCCACCCTGGCCGCCGGTAGTGCATCGGCGCAGTTGAAGGCACCGGAGCCTTCCGGCCCCCTGATCGTCACCCCGCCCAAGGGTGGCGCACCGGCGGCCCCCCAGGGCGGGCCGCAAGGCGGCCCGCCGGGCGGCGGCGAGCAGCAGGACCCTCTGTCCAAGGACTTCCGCGCCTGCATCCAGAAGGTCCAGGATGGCGCGCAAGCCAAGGGCGGCGCCGACCCGTCCGCCGCGCAGGCCTGCTTTGACGCCGAATCGCGCCGCCAGGAAGCGAAAATCGCCACCGCCACCGCGCGCCTGGCCAAGATCGTCACCCCGCCCGAGAAAAAGCGCCTGGACGATGCCCAGGTCGCGTGGCGCCGCTTCCGCGACGCGGAGTGCAGCTTTTTCGCCGAGCCCAAGGGCCCGCCGCCCGAGGCTGCCTCCTATTCGCAATGCGTGCTCGACCGCACCATCAAGCGCGGTATCGACATGGAAGGCCTGGCCATGGCCCTGACGCAACGTCCTGCCGTCGCCCCTGGCGGCGCACCGGCGCCCGGCGCTCCTGCGGCACCGGCCGCACCCGCAGCCCCCGCCAAGAAATAGCGGCGCAAGCAACCGGGTAATAGAAAACGGGAGCCTCGGCTCCCGTTTTTTTATCCGGGCTGCGGGTTGTACAGGCGCTTACGCGTGCCAGTCCACCCAGCCGGTCAACGCGGTGGCCAGCACCACCAGGCCGAACACAATGCGATACCAGGCAAACGGCTTGAAGTCGTGGGTCGAGACAAAGCGGATCAGCCAGCGCACGCAGATGAAGGCGCTGATGAAGGCGGTGATCGCACCGACGATCCACATGCCGGCATCGGCGGCCGCGAGCAGGTGCCGTTCCTTGTACAGGGAGTAGAACGTGGCGGCCACCAGGGTCGGCACTGCCAGAAAGAACGAGAACTCGGTAGCCGCCTTGCGCGACAGGCCGAACAGCATGCCGCCGATGATGGTCGAGCCCGAGCGGCTCATGCCGGGGATCAGCCCGAAGGCCTGGGCAATGCCCAGCTTGAGCGCGTCCAGCGCCGTCATGTCCTCGACCTCGTGCACGCGGGCGATGCGCGGCTTGTTTTCCACCAGCAGGATGATGATGCCGCCGACGATGAAGGCGCCCGCCACCGTGTAGGCGTTGAACAGGTTGGCCTTGATCGCCTTGTTGAACAGCAGCCCGAGCACCGCCAGGGGCATGAAGGCGATCGCCAGGTTACTCACAAAGCGCCGCGCATGCACGTCGCGGGTCAGGCCCATTGCCACCTTGCCGAAGCGGTGCCGGTATTCCCACACCACCGCGAGTATGGCCGCGCCCTGGATCACGATCTCGAACAGCTTGGCGCGGTCGCCGGTGAAGCCGATCAGTTGCCCGGTGAGGATCAGGTGGCCGGTGGAGGAGACGGGGAGGAATTCGGTGAGGCCTTCGACCACGCCGAGCAGCGCGGCCTTCAATAGCAGCAATATATCCATGCGCGAATTGTAACCGCGGCGATCTTTCCCCGCCTGCGCGGGAGACCAGGGGCTGGCTGCGCGGCGCGGCGCCTAATCCGGCACGCTGCGCATGGTAATGGTCAGGCGGTTGCGGCCCTCCACGCGGGCATAGCGGGCGGTGTGCGCCAGTTGCGCCACCAGGAACACCCCGAGACCGCCGATGGGACGGCCGGTGATGGTGGCCGTGACCGAGGAAACGTAGCCGTCCTGCAAACGCTCCAGGGGGTTGTAGGCGGGCGCCGCGTCTTCGTAGCAAATCTCGATCGCCTCGCCGGCGCCGGCCAGGCCCACCCAGATCGGCTGGTCGGATTCGCCGCCGTAGCCGTGCAGGGCGCTGTTGGTGAACAGCTCTTCGACGATCAGGCTCAGGCGCAGCGCCGCCTCGCGCGGCAGTCCGCGCAGCATGCAGTAATCCTCGAGGAAAAAGTTTACCGCCGCCAGCTGGGCCAAGCGGGCAGAAAACTGGCGGCTCTGGTCGAGGGACACGGGGCGATGGGCGGTGGCTGGCGGGGGCCAAACGGCGAAAGGGGCTGCGCGAAACACGCGGCGATTTGGGGTATTCTAAGGCACTCGCGCCGTCCATCCGCCGATCCAGTCCCGCGCTGGATATTTGGGCAGGGGTGGCGCCACCCAGGGAGAATACCAAATGCACCAATTGTCCATGCGCAAGCAGTTCCTGCTCGGCCTCGGCGCTGTCACCCTGTGCCTGTGCTCGTTGGGCGCCACCTACGGCGCCGAAATCGGCCAGATCAAGATCGCCAAGGGCCAGGTCAGCGTCGAGCGCGACGGCAAGGCGATGCCCGCCACCCCGGGGCTGCGCCTGCAGGCCGCCGACGTGGTCAAGACCGGCGCCGACGGCTCGGTTGGCATCACCATGACCGACAACTCGCTGCTCTCGGCCGGCCCCAGCAGCGTGCTGGCGCTGGACCGCTACGCGTTCGATACCACCACACACCAGGGCAAGTTCGACAGCACGCTCAAGCAGGGCACCCTCGCCGTGGTCTCCGGCAAGCTCGCCAAGCAGTCGCCCGAGGCGATGACGGTACGCACCCCCGCCACCATCCTGGGCGTGCGCGGCACCGAGTTCGTGGTCAGCGCCGAGCCGGTCGCGCGCTAGCATGCGCTCCCTGCTCCTGGCCGGCGTGCTGTGCACGCTGCTGGCCGCCTGCGCCGGTGCGCCCAGCCGCGACACCGTGGTGCTGCTGCCGGAAAAAGACGGCCGCCAGACCGCCGTGATCGTGAACAACGGCGGCAAGCAAGTCACCCTGGACGCGCCCTACGCGGGCGCGCGCACCGGAGCCACCGACGTGCAGGGCTACAGGTCCAGCCCCACCGACGTGCAAACCACCTTTGGCCCGGCACTGGCGGCCCAGCCGCCGCGCCCGGTCTCGTTCCAGCTCTACTTCACCGAGGGCAGCGACGCCTTCACCGAGGAAACCCGCCGCACGGTCGAGCAGATCTTCGCCGAGATCGCCAGGCGCCCGGCGCCGGAAATCGCGGTGGTCGGCCATACCGACCGGGTCGGCACCGACCAGTCCAACGACGCGCTGTCGCTGCGCCGCGCCGAGTCGGTACGCCGCGAACTGATGAATCGCGGCGTCGCACCCGACAATGTCACGGCCAGCGGGCGGGGCGAGCGCGAGCTTCTCGTGCCTACCGCCGACGGCGTGTCCGAACCGAGAAACCGGCGGGTCGAGATCATCGTCCGTTAGCCGCGGCGTTCAGTTTGCCATACCGCTCAGGGCCGCAGATTTGCGGCCCTGTTCATTTGCATCGCCCGCGATTCCCGAACATCCATCCCGCCCGGCTTGGCGTAATACTGTACTGGCTCTCCGGCGCCTTCAGTCCGGTGACGTCAACACCAACCAAAGGAAGAACAACAAATGGCCAAGCTGATCGCGCTGTACAAAAAGCCCGCCGACCCGGCGGCGTTCGACGCGCATTACTTTTCCACCCACGTGCCGCTGGCCAAAAAGATCAAGGGCCTGCGGCGCTACGAGGTCAATGTAGGCGCGGTGGCGACGCCGCAAGGCGAATCGCCCCTGCATCTGGTGGCGATCCTCACCTTCGATTCGCTGGTCGCGATCCAGGAAGCACTGGGCTCGCCGGAAGGCGCCGCCACCGCCGCCGACCTGGCCAACTTTGCCCAGGCGGGCTGCGAACTGCTGGTGTTCGACTCCAAGGAGATCTGAAGCCTCAGCCGCGCGGCG
>Ga0075368_10000307_pt1 | contig 14225 bp, 16 predicted proteins | sample EndMethybrTD3033_FD_71518 | JGI IMG/M metagenome (GOLD analysis project Ga0075368, IMG submission 71518) | Populus endosphere microbial communities from Tennessee, USA - Endosphere MetaG P. TD hybrid TD303-3 | ecosystem: Host-associated > Plants > Roots > Endosphere | place: USA: Tennessee... | reverse complement strand
AGCCGGCTGGTGACCGACCCCAACTACGCGAACGCGTCGGGTTCAGCGCCGGATGCCCCGGTAGTAGCCCCGGTCGACGACGCGGGACCGCACCATCCGGTCGACCGGTAGGCGCGGGATCCGGAAGCTCTGACCCTTCGGCGTGTACACGACCAGGCCGTCCTCCTGGTAGCCGTTCACCGACCCCCATCGCCGCGCGGGCGGGGTGAACGTCTTCAGTGCCCGGCCCTCGAGGTGCGCCCGCACGTTGCTCGCCAGCAGCTTGAAGGTGAAGTTCCGCGCGGACGAGCGCAGCGGATCGGTCGCGGCGACGTCACCGATCGCGAAGACGCCGTCGACGCCCGGGACCTTGAGGTCGAGACCGGCCCGCACGTACCCGTCGTCGTCCAGGATCTCGGCCGGCACCCAGGCGGTGTTGGGCGAGGTCCGACCGATCGCCCACAGCACGGCGTCGGCGTGGACGTCGTCCTGGCCGGTGGTCCAGGCGACGGGCTCGTCGGTGATCCGGTCGATCTCGCCGGGCACCACCGCGCGGTGACCGGGGTGGATGCCCACGCCTGCGGCCTCCAGCTGGCCGCGGACCTTCGTCCAGACGCGGCGGTGGTGCTCGGGCAGCGCCACCTCGCCGGGGAAGTACAGGTCGACCTGCTTGCCGGGCCAGACCCGGGCCGCGTTCCAGGCCGTGCCGACCGCGGCCGCTCCCCCGCCGACGATCGCGACCGACGACGCGGCGGCGAGCCGCTGGTGCGCATCCTCGATCCCCGCGGCGACGTCCTCGGGGGTCTCGAGGCCGGGACGTCGCCAGAAGCCGTTGCTGACGCCGGTCGAGATGACCAGGACGTCGTACGGCTCGACGAGCTCGGCACCGTCAGCGGTCGTGACGCGCACCGTGCGGGCATCGAGGTCGGCGCCGGTGATCGTGCCGTGGACCACGCGGGCGCGGTCCAGGCCGCGCAGCGCGTCGAACGAGTGGTGGTAGTCGCGCGCCCACCAGTCGGGGCGGGTCAGCCGCAGCCCGAGCTCCTGACCGCTGACCAGCGACGGCTTCGTCGAGATGCCGACGACGTCGTACCGCTTCGACAGCCGGACGGCGGTCAGCACCCCGGTCTCGCCGAGGCCGGCGATGACGACGCGGCGTCGGCTCACGACGCGGTCCGGCGGGGCGGTCGGGGCACGAACAGGGGCACCCGGTCGACGACGTCCCGGTAGGCGGGCCGCCGCTCGAGGCTGCGCTTCTCCATCATCGGGATGCTGGCGCCCAGGAACATCGCCAGCATCGCGACCGCGCCCACCAGCGACCACCACGACGAGGGCGACGCAGCGAGCCCGAAGAGGCCGAGGGACAGCCAGAACGAGAACTCGCCGAAGTAGTTCGGGTGCCGCGACCAGGCCCACAGCCCCTGGTCCATGACCTGCCCCGGCTGCTTGGTGCGCCCGAACCGGTGCATCTGCAGGTCCGCGACCGTCTCGAGGGCGACGGCGCCGACGCCCACGACGACGGCCACCGCGTCGAGCCAGCCGAGGTCGCGCCCTTCCCGGGTGACGACGTAGACCGGCACCATCCCGAGGAAGACCTGGACCGTCGGGATCACGTGGATGCCCATCAGGTCGACGACCGGCTCGAGCGCCGGTGCCGTCCCCTTGGCCTGCTCCTTCATCGGACCGTAGCGCCAGTCCTCGTGGTGCAGGCCCGGGAACCCGTAGACCCAGTTGCCGGTGAGCCGGACCGCCCACAGCACCAGCACCGCGAACAGCACCCAGAAGCGCGCCTCCGTGGCGTCGCCCGAGCGCTCGACGAACCAGTAGAGCGCCAGGAAGGGCGGCAGCACGCTCCAGTAGGCGTCGTAGAAGCTCGAGTTCCGGTGCAGCCGGCTCGCGGCGTACACGACGAGCGTCGCGATCAGGTCGGCCAGCAGGCCGTCCAGCCACAGGTGGCCGGTGTCCGGGCCCCACCAGAGCCAGATCGCGCCCAGCCCCAGCCCCACGACGTACGACGCCGCGACCCGCGCGATCGACTCGGTCCTGCCCACGCCCGAATACTAGAACACGTTCTAGTTGGGTGGTTAACGCTTGCGCTTCTCCCGCACGCGCTGCTGGATCACGATCGGCGTGCCCACGAACCCGAAGTCCTCGCGGAGCCGGCGCTCGACGTACCGCTCGTAGGACGCCTCGAGCTTGCCGCTGGTGAACAGGACGAACGTCGGCGGCGCGGTCGACGGCTGGGTCGCGAACAGGATCTTGGGCTGGCGCCCGCCGCGGACCGGGTGCGGGTGCTCGGCGACCAGTCGGCCGAGGAACGAGTTGAGCGCACCGGTGCCGATCCGGGTCTCCCAGCCCTCGAGCGCCCGGTCGAGCGCCGGGACGAGCCGGTCGACGTGCCAGCCGGTCTTGGCGGTGACGTTGATCCGCGGTGCCCACTGGACCTGGACGAGGTCCCGCTCGATCTCGCGGTCGAGGTAGTAGCGGCGCTCCTCGTCGACGAGGTCCCACTTGTTGAACGCGATGACCAGGGCGCGACCGGCCTCACGCACGGTCTGCAGGATCCGGACGTCCTGCTCGGCGATCGACTGCGAACCGTCCAGGACGAGCACCGCCACCTCGGCACGGTCGATGGCCGTGGTGGTCCGCAGGGAGGCGTAGTACTCGTGGCCCGACGCCTCCTTGACCCGCTTGCGGATGCCGGCGGTGTCGATGAACCGCCAGTCGCGGCCGCCCAGCTGGATCAGCTCGTCGACGGGGTCGACAGTCGTCCCGGCGACGTCGTCCACGACGACGCGGTCCGAGCCGGCCAGCTTGTTGAGCAGCGAGGACTTGCCGACGTTCGGCCGGCCGACGATCGCGATCCGGCGCGGCCCGCCGACCTCCTTCTCCTGCTCCGGGGGCGCCTCGGGCAGCGCGGCGAGCACGGCGTCGAGCATGTCGCCCGACCCTCGCCCGTGCAGCGCGGACACCGGCCAGGGCTCCCCCAGACCGAGGTTCCAGAGCCCGTACGCCTCCGCCTCGGTGCGCGCGTCGTCGACCTTGTTGGCCGCGAGCACGACGGGCTTGCCCGACTTGCGCAGGATCTTGACCACGGCCTCGTCGATGTCGGTGATACCGACGGTCGCGTCGACCACGAACAGCACGGCGTCGGCGAGCGAGACGGCGATCTCGGCCTGCCCGGCGATCCGCTCGGCCAGGCCGCGGGCGTCGGGGTCCCAGCCGCCGGTGTCCACCACCGTGAACTCCCGGCCGTTCCAGACGGCGTCGTACGAGACCCGGTCACGGGTCACGCCCGGGCGGTCCTCCACGACGGCCTCGCGGCGGCCGATGATCCGGTTGACGAGGGTCGACTTGCCCACGTTGGGGCGGCCGACCACGGCGAGCACCGGCACCGCGCCGCTCAGCTGCTGGTCGGTCTGGCCTTCGAGGTCACTCATGTCCTTCGATCCCGGTGTCCGGGTCGTCGGACTCCTTGTCCTTGGATTTGGGGATGGGTCCGGGGAGGGTCCGCCCGGTCACCTTCTTGGCGCGTTCCAGGTGCTCGACCAGGAACTCGCGGAGCGTCGCTGACGCGTCCTCGACCTGCTGCTTGGTCCGGGGCCACGGGGACGGCTCGAACGCGAACGGCGCGCCGTAGACGATGTCGACGTGACCGCCCTTCTTCGGCAGCGCGCTGCTCCCGGCACCGGGCTCCCGGGTTCCGAACTGGACGACGGGGACGATCGGGGCCCCGGAGACGAGGCCCAGGTAGGCGGCCCCACGGTGGAAGCGGTCGTACTCGCCGGCTCCGCGCGAGCCCTCGGGGAAGATGCCGACCGCACGGCCGTCGCGGAGCACCCGCAGGCAGGCCTTGACCGCCCCGGGGTCGGAGTGGAACCGGTCGAGCGGGATCTGTCCCGAGGCGAGCAGGAAGCGGCCGAGCCGCCCGTCGAACATCTCCTCCTTGGTCAGCGCGTGCACGGGGCGCGGGCTGAAGATGGCGAGGAGCGGGCCGTCGGCCACGCCGACGTGGTTGCTGGCGAAGATCACCGGACCGTCAGCCGGCACCAGGTCGGCGTCGTGGACGGTCACGCTGAACCGGCGCCGGACGACGAAGCGCGCCGGAGCGCGCAGCGGGCGCAGCAGGAAGGTCGGCGGCCGCTTGGCGGCGCTGGGTACCTCGATGGCGGTGGTGCTCATGAGCGCGACTCGACCGACCCGACCGACTCCACCATCGCGACGATCGCCTCGATGACCTCGTCGAGCGTGCGGAACGTGCTGTCGACGTGCACCGCACCGTCGGCCATCACCAGGGGCGAGACCGCCCGGCTGGAGTCGATGCGGTCGCGGGCGAGCAGCGAGTCGCGGGTGGCGTCCACGTCGCTGCCGCCCTCCTCGGCCGCGCGGCGCTCGGCGCGGGCGGCCGCGTCGGCGGACAGGTAGACCTTGACCGGTGCGTCCGGCCAGACGGCGGAGCCGATGTCGCGGCCCTCCACGACGATCCCGGCGCCGGCGACGGCCTGCTCGATGATCGCCCGTTGCATGACCTGCATCCGAGCACGTACGCGGGGCACGGCGCTGACCGGCGAGACCGCGGCGTTCACGTCATCCTGGCGGATCGCGACCGCCACGTCCTCGCCGTCCACCGAGATGGTGGGCTGCAGCGGGTCGGTGCCGGACTCGATCCGGGGCTCCTCGCAGCGCTCGGCCACCGCTTCGGCGTCGTGCACGTCCACGCCGTGCCGCAGCATCCACCAGGTGACCGCGCGGTACATGGCGCCGGTGTCGAGGTAGGCGAGGCCGAGCCGACGGGCGACACCGCGGGAGGTGCTGGACTTGCCCGATCCCGACGTGCCGTCGACGGCCACGACGACTCCGGGACCAGCGCTGTTCACGGTCGGCAAGGCTACCTGTGAGTCACCCAATCCCTGGCTTCCAGGGACGCCAGCAGGTGCTCCGCACGCTCCTCGTCGACCACCAGCTCCACCAGGCCGGTGTCGCGGCCCGGGTCGTGGTCGATGCGCACGTCCTCGATGTTCACGCCGCTGGCCTCGGCGTCCGCGAAGAGCCGGGCCAGGGCACCCGTCTGGTCCGGGATCGAGACGAAGACCGAGGTCGTGGGGCGGACCGGGCCGCCGTGCTTGCCGGGGATCGCCCGGGTGCCGGCCACGCCCTCGGCGAGCAGCGCCTCGAGAGCGGCGCGGTCTCCGTCGCCGATCGCGTCGATCACGGAGTCCAGGCGGTCGCGCACCTCGGTCAGCAGCGCCAGGACCTGGTCGGCGTTCGCCGCGACGATCTGGCCGTAGAGGACCGGGTCGCCGCCGGCCACGCGGGTGACGTCACGGACGCCCTGGCCGGACAGCGCCAGGTGGTCCGCCGGCGCGTCGACGAGCCGGCCGGCCGCCAGCGCGGCCAGCAGGTGCGGGACGTGCGAGGTCCGGGCGACGGCGGCGTCGTGCTCGACCGGGCTGAGCCGTACCGGGACGGCGCCGGCCGCCGTCGCGAGCCGCTCGACCATGGCCACGGCGGCCGGGTCGGCGCCGTCGTGCGGGGTGACCGCCCACGGCCGCCCGTCGAAGAGCGCCGCGGACGCCGCCAAGGGACCGGAGCGCTCGCTGCCTGCCATCGGGTGGCCGCCGACGTACCGCTCGAGCCCCGGCAGCCCCGCCAGCTCGGCGAGCGGGCCCGTCTTCACGCTGCCGACGTCGGTCACCACCGCACCCCACGACTCGGTGCGCTCGAGCGCCGCCCTGATCACCGGCCCGAGGTGGTCCGGCGGGACCGCGACCACGACGACCGGGGGCCGGTCGCCGGCCGTCATCGGGAACCCCGCGCCCATGCCGGTGGCGGTGCGCAGCGTGTCGCCGTGCTCGTCGGTGAGCAGCACCTTGATCCCGGCGCGCCGCAGGGCCAGGCCCAGGGACGTCCCGATCAGCCCGACGCCGACGATCTCGACGGGACCGGGGAGGTCACTCATCGGGGGTCGCCTGGACCCGGGTCAGGTCCGTGCGGAGCGCCGCGGCCCCGTGCAGGTAGACGTGGGTGATGTCGGCTCGCGGCAGGTCGGTCTCGACGTGCGCGAGCATCCGGACGACGCGGGGCATCGACTTCTCGATCTCGAGCTCGCGGGCGCACAGGAGCGGGACCTCGCCGAAGCCGAGCTGGCGCGCGGCGTAGGCCGGGAACTCCGAGACGAGGTCGGACGTGGCGGTGAAGATCACCGAGATGAAGTCGTCGACCTCGAGCCCGTTGGCGGTCATCGCGTCCAGCACCATCTCGGCGACGCGGTCGAGCATGTGCTCTCGCACGTCCTCGTCCAGCTGTGTCGCCCCACGCACCGCCCTGACCGCCACGGCCAGAGGCTACCGGTGCGGCTCCCTGGCTACTCCGGCTGGACGGCCACCGGTCGGGACGACCGCTGGGTGGCGAGCACGAGACCGGTCGCCAGGGCCGTCAGGCCCAGCAGCAGCGCAGCCATGAGGGCGATCCACGCCGGTGCGGCCAGCTCCCGGTCGCCGGCGATGGCCACCGTCGCGAGCGACGCAAGACAGAGAAGGGCTCCGACCAGGACCCACGGCACCCAGGACACGGGCTCCCGGGCGGGGCGTCGAGAGCCGGCCGGCGAACGACGACCACGGGCGTAGAAGGCTCCCGTGAGCAGGATCCCCAGACTTGCGATGCCGAGGGCGACGAGCAGGTCGCCGCTCAAGGCGGCGAAGGTGGCCACGGCCAGGAGGACACCGACGGCGAGGGCACGCATGGAGTTCATGAGCTGCTCCGTTCTGGTTCTGGCGACCACCACGGCGGTGTCGCTGAGGAGGGAGGGCCAGAGCCGCCAGGCGGCCTCGCCGGAGTGCGTACGGCGGTCGAGGGCCAGCTGGACCATGTCGGGGCCGTACTCGTCCCGCAGTGCCCGCGGCATCAGCCACACGAGCCCCCGGCTCAGGAACCGGGTCGGGCGGTGGCCCGAGGTCACGTGAGCCCAAGCTGGGGCCGGCCGGGGAGCCGCTTGGCGGCGGTCCGGGTGAGCGCGGTCAGGCGGTCGAGCTCGGCCACCGCGACCTCCGCGCCCAGCGGGGTGAGCTGGTAGTAGCGCCGCCGCTCGTCGTCCAGCGCCGGGTCGGGACGCTCCTCGAGCTCCTCGATCAACCGCTGCCCGACCATCCGCTTGATGGAGCCGTAGAGCGTCCCAGGACCGAGTCGCATGACGCCCCCGGAGAGCTCCTCGACCTCGGACATGATGCGGTAGCCGTGGCTGGGCGCCTCGGCCAGCGCGACCAGGATGTACATCGCCGCCGGCGGCAGCGGCAGCAGGTCCCGGGTCCCGTTCGTGGCCGCAGGCTCGTTCTCTCGCACGACATCCGTTATATCGTCGTTCGATATAGACGGCAAGGGTGGGCTAGATCAGAGCTCGGCGCGGTCCAGCAGGCTGCCGAGCTCGTCGTTGGTCAGCTCGCGCATCTCACCGGACTTGAGCTGACCCAGCCGCACCGGGCCGAGCCGGGTGCGCGTCAGCCGGGTGACCGGGTGGCCCACGTGCTCGAGCAGCCGCCGGACGATCCGGTTGCGGCCCTCGTGGATCACCACCTCCACGATCGTCTTGCCGGTGCCGTGCTGCACGATGCGGGTCCGGGAGACAGCGATGGGGCCGTCGTCGAGGGTCACCCCGTCGGTCAGGCGCTTCAGCGTGGCCTTGGTGACCTCGCCGGTCACCTCCGCGACGTAGGTCTTGTCGACCTCGTAGGACGGGTGGGCCAGCCGCTGCGCGAAGTCACCGTCGTTGGTGAGCACGATCAGCCCGGAGGTGTCGGTGTCGAGGCGGCCGACGTGGAACAGCCGCTCGGGACGGTCCGCGACGAGGTCGCCCAGCGTGCGGCGGCCCTCGGGATCGGACATCGTCGAGACGACTCCCCGCGGCTTGTTCAGCACCAGGTAGACGTTCGGCGAGGCCGGGGGCAGGCGCTTGCCGCTCACCCTGATCACCGCGGTGGCGGGGTCGACCTTCGTGCCCAGCCTGGTGACGACCTCGCCGTCGACCTCGACCTCGCCGGCGAGCATCAGCTCCTCGCACTTGCGGCGCGAGGCCACGCCGGACGTGGCCAGCAGCTTCTGCAGCCGGACCAGGCCGTCCTCGTCCGGGGTGAGCGTCACGTGGGCTCGGCGGGAGGCTCGTCCGGGGCCGACTGGGCGCCCAGCGCCTCCTCCATCTCGTCGAAGTCGGCCAGGTCCGGCAGGTACGGCGCCAGCTCGGGCAGCTCGTCGACCGACTGCACGCCGATCCGCTCGAGGAAGTAGGTGCTGGTGCGGAACAGCGTGGCCCCCGACGACTCGTCGGTGCCCGCCTCCTCGACCAGACCGCGGTTGAGCAGCGTGCGCATGACGCCGTCCACGTTGACGCCGCGGATCGCCGACACCCGGGCCCGCGAGACCGGCTGCTTGTAGGCGACGACCGCCAGCGTCTCGAGCGCCGCCTGGGTCAGCCGGGCCTGCTGGCCCTCGAGCACGAAGCCCTCGACGACCGAGGCGTACTCCTCGCGGGTGTAGTAGCGGTAGCCCCCGGCCACGTGGCGCAGCTCGAAGCCGCGGCCCTGCTCGTCGTACTCGGCGGTGAGCGCCTCGAGGGCGGCCACCACCTCGTCGACGGGGTAGCCGACCGCGGTGGCCAGGCTGGTCGCGTCGAGCGGCTCGTCGGCCACCATCAGCACGGCCTCCAGCGACGGCGCCAGCTCGGTGGTGGCGACCGCGAGCGTGTCCTGGGTCATGACTGGTCCTCGTCGTTCGGGGTCTCGGGGGTGTCGTCGGGCGCCTCGGGGGGCGCGCCCTCGAACTCGTCCTGGATCAGGTCCTCGGCGTCCGCGTCGTCGCTGCCGGTCCACCGCACCGTGAGCTCGCCCAGCGGGGTCACCTGGTCGAAGGCGACCGCGCCCTCGCGGAAGAGCTCCAGCAGCGAGAGGAACCGGGCCACGGTGGTGAGCGTGTCGGGCGAGTCGCCGCACAGCGCCCGGAAGGTCATCGCGCCGCTGCGGCGCAGCCGCTCGATGACCAGGGCCGCCTGCTCGCGGACGCTGACCCGCGGCGCGTGGATGTGCGCGAGGGCCACCTCGGCCTCCGGGCGGGGCTCCAGGGCCTTCGCCGCGAGCTGCGCGAACTGGTCGAGCCCGATGCCGATCAGCACCTCGGGCAGCAGCGAGGCGAACCGGTCCTCCAGCCCGACGGCGCGCGGGTGCCGCTTCGACTCCCCCGCCAGCCGGGTCTCCAGGACCGCCGCGACCTGCTTGAACGCGCGGTACTGCAGCAGCCGGGCGAAGAGCAGGTCCCGCGCCTCCAGGAGGGCGAGGTCCTCCTCGTCCTCGACGTCGCCCTGCGGCAGCAGCCGGGCGGCCTTGAGGTCCAGCAGGGTCGCGGCCACGAGCAGGAACGACGAGGTCTGCTCGAGATCCCACTGCGTGCCCTCGGGGCCGGCCTTGGCGCCCGCCTTGACGTGCGCGATGAAGTCGTCGGTGACCTGCGACAGCGACACCTCGGTGATGTCGAGCTTGTGCTTCGAGATCAGGCTGAGGAGCAGGTCGAACGGCCCCTCGAAGTTGTCCAGGCGCAGCTCGAAGGCCGGGGCCTCGCTCGACGCGGCCTCGGGACCAGCCGCGGTGATGGTCATCCCTCGCTCAGCCGCTGGACCAGAGAGCTCTTCTCGCCGTTCTCCTCGAGGTCCGCGAGAACCAGTGAGATGGCCTCGCGCAGCAACCGCCCGCGGTCGATGGCCAGGCCGTGCTGGCTGCGCAGCGACAGCCGGGCGTGCTCGATGTCGAAGAGCTCCTGGGAGGTCACGTAGACCGTGACCTTCTCGTCGTGCTTGATCCGGCCGCTGGGCTTCTGCGCGAGCGACTCGGGCGCGGGGTCGGGCACCGCGCGCACGACCCGCTTGGCGCCGGACTTGTCGGCGTCGTCGGTGGGGCGGAACAGGTCGTCGGCGGAGGGCAGGTTCACCCGGCGAGGCATCGGGCGTACACCTCCCTGGCCAGCTGCCGGTAGGCGTCGGCGCCCGGTGAGTCGGAGGCGTACGACGTGATCGGCTCGCCGGCCACGGTCGAGTCGGAGAACTTCACGGTGCGCTTGATGACGGTGTGGAAGACCTTGTCGCCCCACGCCTCGACGAGGCGCTCCATCACCTCGCGGCTGTGCAGGGTGCGCCCGTCGAACATGGTGCCGAGGACGCCGTCGATCTCCAGGGCCGGGTTGAGCCGCTCCCGCACCTTGTCGATGGTGGTCTTGAGCAGCGCGACGCCCCGTAGTGCGAAGTACTCGCACTCCAGCGGCACGAGGACGCCCTGGGACGCCGTCAGCGCGTTGACGGTCAGCAGTCCGAGCGACGGCTGGCAGTCGATCAGGATGACGTCGTACTCCTCGATCGCCTGGGCCAGGGCGCGCTGGAGCGTCTGCTCACGACCCACCTCGTGCACGAGCTGCACCTCGGCGGCCGCCAGGTCGATGTTGGACGGCAGCAGGTCCATCCCGGGGACGGTCGTGTGCACCACGACGTCGTGGAAGTCGACGTCCTTCTGCATCAGCAGGTTGTAGACGGTGTGCTCCATCTCGTGCGGGTTCAGCCCGAGGCCGACCGAGAGGGAGCCCTGCGGGTCGAAGTCGACGAGCAGGACCTTGCGGCCGTACTCGACGAGCGCGGCGCCCAGGTTGATGGTGGTCGTCGTCTTGCCGACGCCGCCCTTCTGGTTGCACATCGAGATGACCCGGGCGTGGCCATGGGTGGCCAGCGGAGCGGGCACCGGGAAGTCCGGCAGCGGCCGGCCGGTCGGGCCGAGGGGTCGCTCCGCCGCGTCTTCGGCGTGCACGACCTCGGGCGTGGGTGGCGCATCGAGGATGGCCAGCTCCTCGGCTGGGGTGGTCGTCGGAGCGTCCTGCTCCTGACGGCGCTGGAAGAGGTGCACGGCGTCTCCCTCGTTCTGCTCCGGAACCGGCGGGCGGACGAGGGGCGGCATGTCCGGGGCCGCTGAACCATGCGCTGGTCCGGTGTGCCCCTGGAACCCGTCGGTCATCCGTTGTTTCCTTTCCCATGCCGGTTGCTGTCTTGCTCGCACCGTAATTTGTCGACATCGCGACATCCGGGAGACGCGCGGGAGGACTGTAGGACTGTCTGGAGAAGGCGAACAACCCGCAGACCCGGACCCACAGGCACTCGTCGCGATCTGTGCAGGAGTTGTGGAGCGCTCCCCCGGTTCGTGCACAGGAATCCGTCGCCTGTGCACGAATCTGTGGACTCAGCCTCGAGTCAGAAGGTCGAGTCGACGAGGTCCTGGTAGTCCGGGTGCTTGTCGATCCAGCCCCTGATGAACGGGCACCGCGGCAGCACCTGCCGGGTGCCGTCGGCGCGGACCGCGTCCAGCGCGCCGCGGGCCAGCGCCGACCCGATCCCGTGTCCCTCGAACTGGTCGGCCACCACGGTGTGGGTGAACATGATGAGGTCGTCGGCGGTCTCGTACTCCGAGTAGCCGGCCAGGACGCCGTCGAGCCGTGCCTCGAAGCGGGACTCCTCGGGGTTGTCGGTCACCTGCACGTCAGCCATGCAGCGACATTACGTGAGCCGCCTCATCGCCTCGGTCGTCAGGACGAGCTCCCCCGACTCGTCGGACGCGTCGAGGTCGACGACCGCGTCGATGACCCAGTCGTGGTGACCCTCCGGGTCGCTCAGCGTCTGCCGGACCCTCCAGGTCCGGCCCTCGGCACCGATGTGGAGCATGACCGGCCCGCGGGCGTCCGCGTCGAGCCCGACGGTGTCGTGCTCCTCGTAGTACGCCTCGATCGCCTCGTCCCACCGCGAGCGCGTCATCACCACCTCGGCCGGCGGGTCGGTGCGGTCCGCGGCCGCCCGCTCCAGCCTCATCAGCCCGTCGAGGTCGTCGCGGGCCACCAGGTCGACCCGCCGCCACATCGCGTTGCGGATCATCACCCGGAAGGCCCGGTCCTGCCTCGAGATCGGCCTCGGCGAGGCTGGAGCCAGGTTCGCGGCCAGCTCCGCGGCCCGTCGCTCGACCGCTTCGGGGTCGGTCAGCGCCTCCCACTCGTCGAGAAGCGACGAGTCGGTCTGCCGGATGGTCTCGCCCAGCCACTCCGAGAGGTCCTCGAGCTCCGGCGTGCGGTGCGACTCCGGCACCGTCTGGCGGATGGTCCGGTAGGCGTCGGTGAGGTAGCGCAGCACCAGGCCTTCGGAGCGCGCGAGCTGGTAGCGGCCGACGAAGTCGGTGAAGCTCATCCCCTGCTCGTACATCTCCCGGACGACCGACTTCGGCTCGAGCAGGTCCTCGCTCAGCCACGGGTGGCTCTGCCGGTAGAGCTCGTACGTCGCCTCGAGCAGCTCGGCCAGCGGCTGCGGCCAGGTGATCTCGTCGAGCAGCGCCATCCGCTCCTCGTACTCGATGCCGTCGGCCTTCATCTCGTTGACCGCCTCGCCGCGCGCGGCGTACTGCTGCGCGAACAGGATCTGACGCGGGCCCTCGAGGACCGACTCGACCACCGAGACGATGTCGAGCGTGTGCTCCTCGGCCTCGGGGTCGAGCACGTCGAGTGCGGCCAGGGCGAAGTGCGCGAGCTCCTGGTTGAGGGCGAAGTCCTCGGGCAGGTCGACGGTGAGCACATATCGGCGACCGACCTCGTCGAGATCGTCGAGCCGGGTGAGCGTGCCCGACTGCACCAGGCTGCGGGCGAGCCGCAGCGCCCGGCGGGCGAGGCGGAGCTTGTCGCGGTCGGTCTCGTGGTTGTCGGTGAGGATCCGGCGCAGGACCGGGAAGGCGTCCTCCTCGCGGGCCAGGACGTTGATCAGCATCGAGTTGTCGACCCGCATCCGAGAGACGAGCGCCTCGGGGACCCCGTCGCGGAGCTTCTCGAAGGTCTGCTCGGTCCACACCACCGTGCCGTCGGGCGGCTTGCGCAGCTGGGCCTTCGAGCTCTTCTTCGCCCTCTGAGACGGGCTGAGCGCGGCGTTCTTGGCGGCGGACTTCGCCTTGGCCCGCTCGTTCTCGATGGTGTGCTCGGGCGCCTGGACGACCACGTAGCCGGAGGTGTCGAAGCCGGCGCGACCCGCCCGGCCGGCGATCTGGTGGAACTCCCGGATCCGGAGCACCCGGCTGCGGTTGCCGTCGTACTTGGCGAGGCCGGTGAACAGGACGGTGCGGATCGGCACGTTGATGCCGACGCCCAGGGTGTCGGTGCCGCAGATGACGGTCAGCAGGCCGGCCTGGGCCAGCTGCTCGACCAGGCGCCGGTACCGCGGCAGCAGGCCGGCGTGGTGCACGCCGATCCCCCGGCGCAGCAGCCTGGACAGGGTCTTGCCGAAACCGGCGCCGAACCGGAACCCGGCCAGCCGCTCCTTCAGCTCGTCGCCTTGGTCCGCTCGGGTCGAGCCCGTCGAGACCAGCTTGGCGTTGAGCAGACCGGTGGCGTGCTCGACGGCGTCCTTCTGGGTGAAGTGCACGACGTAGACCGGTGCCTGGTGGGTGGTCACCAGCTCCTCCAGCGTCTCGGCCAGCGGCGTGAGAGCCCACGTGTACGTCAGCGGCACCGGTCGCTCCGCGTCGGTGACCAGCACCGTGTCGCGGCCGTTGCGCCGCGTGATGTCGTCGGCCAGCTCGGTGACGTCGCCCAGCGTCGCCGACATGAGGACGAACTGCGCCTGTGGCAGCTCGATCAGCGGCACCTGCCAGGCCCAGCCGCGGTCGGGCTCGGCGTAGAAGTGGAACTCGTCCATCACGACGAGCCCGACGTCGGCGCGGGGCCCCTCGCGCAGCGCGATGTTGGCGAGGATCTCGGCCGTGCAGCAGATGACGGGAGCGTCCGCGTTGACCGACGCGTCGCCGGTGAGCATGCCGACGTCCTGGGCGCCGAAGACCTCGCACAGCGCGAAGAACTTCTCACTCACCAGGGCCTTGATCGGCGCCGTGTAGAAGCTGACGCGTCCGTCGGCCAGGGCCGCCCGGTGGGCGGCCTCGGCCACGAGCGACTTCCCCGATCCCGTCGGCGTGGCCAGGACGACGTTGTCCCCGGCGAGCACCGCGAGGACCGCCTCCTCCTGGTGCGGGTACAGCGTGAGGCCGCGGTCGGCCGCGGCCTCGGTGATCTCATCGAGGAGGCCCTCGAGCGGATCAGTCCCTGGCTCGGGGGTGGGCACTGGCGAACACCTCCCGGAGGCTGTCCACGGTGACCAAGGTGTAGATCTGGGTGGTCGTCACCGAGGCGTGGCCGAGCAGCTCCTGGAC
>Ga0075368_10000306_pt1 | contig 14226 bp, 12 predicted proteins | sample EndMethybrTD3033_FD_71518 | JGI IMG/M metagenome (GOLD analysis project Ga0075368, IMG submission 71518) | Populus endosphere microbial communities from Tennessee, USA - Endosphere MetaG P. TD hybrid TD303-3 | ecosystem: Host-associated > Plants > Roots > Endosphere | place: USA: Tennessee... | reverse complement strand
GTGCAGAAGTTCCTGATGAGCGGGCTCGTGGAGCAGGACCGGCTGCGCGAGCTCACCTGATCGCGCGCTGGTGGCTTGCCCGATCCGTGACGATCACTTAATCTAATGCCGATTAAACAGGAGGGCGACATGCGGACGATCTACGAGCGGCGCGAGCTGCTGCGAGGCCGGTTCCGGCAGTGGCGACCTTGCACGCTGGACCAGTGGCTCGAGATCTGCGCGGCGGAGTACGCGGACCGCGACTTCGTGGTCACGGAGAGACTGACCTACTCCTACCGTGAGGTCGCAGACGAGTCGCGTCGTCTCGCCCAGGGGCTGCTGGACCTCGGCGTGCGTCCGGGCGACCGGGTCGGCATGTTGATGGCCAACTACGCGGAGTTCGTCCCGCTCAAGTTCGCCATCGCCCGGGTCGGGGCCGTCGCCATCCCGTTCAACTATCTCTACCGGCGCGACGAGCTGGGGTACGTCCTGGAGCAGTCCGGCTGTTCCGTGCTGGTCACCATGGACGCCTTCGCCGGTCTCGACTACCAGGCGATGCTCGATGAGATCGCGCCGGGCTGGCTCGAGGGGAACGCCCGCGGGCCCGAGACGCTCCGCCACGTCGCCGTGTTCGATGCGGGTGGTACCCGCCGTCCCGGCGCACCGACCTTCGAGGCCTTGCGTGGGACAGATGTGCCGAGCGGCGACCCGCGCCTGGGCGTGGCCCGGCCGGACGACGTCGCGGACATGCTCTACACGTCCGGGAGCACCGGTTCACCCAAGGGTGTGCTCGTCAGCCACGACGCGGTGCTCAGGACGGCGTACGCCTCAGCCCTCACCCGTGCCTACGAGGACGAGCGACGCATCCTGTTCTCGCTGCCGTGCTACCACATGTTCGGCTACGTCGAAGGCCTGCTCTCGGCCATGTACGTCGGTGGTGCGGTCATCATGCAGACGACGTTCAGTGCCGACGGCTACTTCGTCGCGATCGGGCGGCACCGCGCCACCGACATGCTCTGCGTCCCCACCATGGCGGTCGCGATGGTGGAGAGCCCGCAGCGACACCTGGCTGACCTCTCCACCCTGAGCGCGATCCTGTGCGGATCGGCGCCCGCGCCGGTCTGGCTCTGGGAGAAGGTCGAGAGGGACTTCGGCGTCAGCGAGATCGTCACCGGTTACGGGATGACGGAGTGCGGCGGGGCCATGACCCTGACCCTGCCGGAGGACGACCTGGTGCTCACCTCGACCACCGTCGGAAGGGTGAAGATGGCCGGGTCCGCCGGCGCGGAAGGGTCGGACCTGCTCTGCCTGTACTCGACGGTCGACCCGAGCTCCGGCCGGGCGCTCGCGGCCGGAGAAGCCGGCGAGCTGGTCTCGCGGGGCCCCACCATGATGCTCGGTTACCACGGCAAGCCCGACGAGACGGCGGCCACGCTGCGGCCCGACGGCGTCTACTCGGGGGACCTCGGCCGCGTCCGACCCGACGGCTACCTCGAGCTCACCGGCCGGAGCAAAGAGGTCTACAAGAGCGGTGGCGAGCTGGTGATGCCCAAGGAGGTCGAGGAGGTCATCGCCTCGCACGACGCCGTGAGCCAGGTGTTCGCGATCGGACTCGTCGACGAGCGCTGGGGCGAGATCGGCTGCGCGGTGGTCGTCCGAGTGCCAGGCAGCGAGCTCGGCGAGGCGGAGGTCATCGAGCACTGCCGACAGCGCCTGGCGAGGTTCAAGGTTCCGAAGCGTGTCGTCTTCCTCGACGGGACCGACCTCCCCACGACGCCGACCGGCAAGGTGCAGAAGTTCAGGCTCGTCGAGCTTGTCGCAACGATTCCTCAGGGAGCGCCGGCATGACCGCACTCGCAGACTCGTCCACCGGGCTCTTGGACGGAGCCTTCTACGAGCGACTGATCGAGGCCGACCGTGTGCACGGTCGGCTCTACACGGATCCGGCGATCTTCGCCGACGAGCTGCGCAAGATCTGGTACCGCACCTGGGTCTTCGTCGGTCACGAGAGCGAGGTCCCCCAGCCCAACGACTACGTACGCAAGAAGCTCGGTCTGCAGGACGTGGTCATGACTCGCGACAAGGACGGTGAGGTCCACCTGTTGCTCAACAGGTGTGCGCACCGTGGCAACCAGGTGTGTGACGACGAATCGGGCAACTCGTCGTCCTTCCGGTGCCCGTATCACGGCTGGACCTACCGCAACACCGGCGAGCTCCTCGGCTACCCCTACAACCAGGGGTACGGCGGCAAGAACAAGCTCGAGCTCGGGATGGGGAGCGTGCCTCGGGTCGCGTCGTACCACGGCTTCGTGTTCGGCAGCTTCGCGACGGAAGGCCCGTCGCTGGTCGAGCACCTGGGTGCCGCCGCCGGTGAGATCGACCGTCTGGTGGGCCTCTCACCGGAGGGCCGGGTCGAGCTGACGGCCGGCTGGCTCAAGCACAAGACGAAGGCGAACTGGAAACTGCTGGCGGAGAACGAGACCGACGGCTACCACCCGCAGTTCGTCCACGGCTCGATCTTCGGCGTCACGGGGAGCCCGATCGGTGCTCTCTACAGCGACAACTCGACCGCCGTCACGCGGGACCTCGGCGGTGGACACTCCGAGAACGACCTCAGGCCCGAGTTCCGCAAGTTCGCCGAACCGATGCGCTGGTTCGGGACGACCGCGGACCGGGTCCCCGGCTACGTCGACGCCATGCACGCGACGCACGGCGAGGACGCCGAGCGCATCCTGGTCGAGGGCGCGCCTCACGTCATGATCTTCCCCAACCTCTTCATCGCGGAGATCCAGGTCTTCAACATCCAGCCGGTCTCGGCCGGCGCGTGCGTGCAGTACTCGACCGCTGTCCAGCTCGCCGGGGCGCCCGAGCTGAACAAGCGGATGATCTCGCAGTCGATCGGCTCGGTCGGACCGGCCGGGATGCTGCTGGCGGACGACACCGAGATGTACGAGCGCAACCAGCGCGGCGTCGAGGCGCTGAGCCCCGCATGGCTCGACGTCCGCCGCGGACTCGCGAGGGAGTCCATCGACGATGCCGGCTTCAGGATCGGGACCGCCACCGACGAGACCGGCATGCGCGGCTTCTGGCGCCACTACAAGTCCCTGATGGAGCGGTGACGAGATGACGGAGACCGCGCAACCACTCGCCGAGAGCGCCACCACGACCCGACCAGACCCTGTCCCGCGCGAGCTCGAGCCCGTGCCAGCCGGCTGGGAGTACCGCGAGGTCGAGCAGTTCCTCTTCCATGAGGCGCGCCTGGCCGACGAGAACGACTACGACGGCTGGGAGGCGCTGTGGACCGACGATGCCCTCTACTGGGTGCCTGCGGGCGGTGCCGACATCGACCCTGTGAACCACGTCTCGGTCATCTACGACAACCGCAACCGCATCGCGACCCGGATGCAGCAGGTGAAGACGGGGAAGCGCTACGCCCAGGCGCCGCCGTCGAACCTGCGACGCATCATCGGCAACGTCGAGCTGCTCGGCGGTCGCCGCAACGCCGACGGAGGCGTCGATCTCGAGGTGGCTGCCAACTTCCTCGCCTTCGAGTCGCGAGTTCGTGGCAACGAGCTGTGGGGCGGCAGGATCACCTACCGACTCCGCCGCGATGACGACCAGATCCGTCTCGCCTTCAAGAAGGTGGTCCTTGTCGACAACGACAAGGAGCTCCCCACGCTGGGATTCCTGGTATGAGCGTCGGCGCCGAAGGTCCTCGGATCGACATGGACGACGCCGGGCACCTCGACGTCCCCTCGATCGGGCCGGTCGTCGAGAGCGAGTTCGCCTCGATCTCCGTCCGCCTGGACGAGGACGGCAACTCGGTGCGGCTGCGGCTCGAGGACCTCCGCACCGGGCGGGTCCGGCACCTCGACGCACTCGAGCTCGAGTCGATCATCTGGCTGGACGAGGGGCACGTCACGCAGCTCCTCGACCCGTCGCACGAACGTTGGAGAGGATGACCGGGTCCGAGCAGGCCCGCCGGGCCCTGCAGGCGCACCTGCGGCCGGGTGACCTCATCACGTGGGGACAGGCGTGCGGAGAGCCACGGACGTTGACCGACGCCCTGGTCGCCGTATCGCGCGAGGTCGCCGGCCTCCGGTGCTTCATCGGCATCCCGGCGGACTCGGCCGTCACGCGCGAGTGCGACGCACACCTCGAGGTCCACTCGTACTGCGGAGCGGGGACCAATGCCGGACTCCATGCGGACGGTCGGCTGCAGGTCTGGCCCGTGCACTACTCGACGCTTCCGGACCTGCTCACCACGGGCGCACTCCACGCCGACGTCGTCCTCGTCCAGGTGTCGCCTCCTGACGAGCGCGGACGTCACAGTCTCGGCCTGGGCGACGACTACTTCTCGGCGGCCGTCGACCACGCCCGGGTCGTCATCGCCGAGATCAACGACCAGGTGCCGTTCACCTCCGGCGCCCGGACCCTCGTCGAGAACGAGTGGACAGCCGCGGTTCGCACGTCCCGCCCGCCCGGCGAGCTCGCGACTCCCGTCGCGACGAACGAGATGGAGCAGGTGGCCCGCCAGGTCGCGTCCGTCGTGCCCGACGGAGCCACACTTCAGTTCGGCATCGGCGCGTTGCCGGAGGCGGTGCTGGCCGAGCTCACCGACCACAACGACCTCGGCATCCACTCCGGGATCCTCAACGACACGGCGATGACCCTGGTCGAGTCGGGCGTCGCCAACGGCAGGCTCAAGACACACGATCGCGGGGTCGCTGTGGCGGGGCTGCTCGGGGGGACCAAGCGCCTGTTCTCGTGGGCCCACCAGAACCCTGCTGTCGCACTCAGGGCCACGGCGTACACCCACGATCCCCACATCCTGGCTACGTCCCGGCAGCTCGTCGCGATCAATGCCGCCATCGAGGTCGACCTCACCGGCCAGGTCAACGCCGAGACAGCGGGGGAACGGTACGTCGGGGCGGTCGGCGGCGCTGTCGACTTCCTACGGGGGGCCGCGCGTTCGCCCGGCGGCGTCCCGATCGTGGCTCTGCCGTCGACGCACGCGGGTACGTCTCGCATCGTCCGGCGGCTGTCGGGGCCTGTCTCCACACCTCGATCCGAGCCGCTGGTGGTCATCACCGAGCACGGGATCGCAGACCTGAGGGGAGTGCCGGTCGAACGCCGCGCCGATCTCCTCGTCGCCATCGCACATCCGAACCACCGAGATGCCCTCCAAGCCGCCCAGCCGACACCTGTCTTCACCTGACATCGAGAGGTCGCGAACGTGAGAAGAGTCGCCGTCGTCAGCCCGCTGCGCACAGCCGTCGGGACCTTCGGTGGATCCCTGCGTCCGATGCGCGCGGAGGATCTCGCCGCCACCGCGATCCGGGCGGTCGTCGACCGCTCGGGCATCGACCCGGGCCGGATCGAGGACGTCGCGTTCGCCCAGTCGTACGCAAACTCCGAGGCGCCCTGCATCGGTCGGTGGGCAGCACTCGAGGCGGGCCTCCCGGTCGCGGTGCCGGGGTTCCAGATCGACCGCCGCTGCGGAGGTGGCCTCCAAGCGGTCATCACGGCGGCGATGACCGTTCAAACCGGCGCGGCGGACGTCGTGCTCGCGGGCGGAGTCGAGTCGATGTCGAACATCGAGCACTACACGACGACAGCTCGATGGGGTTCCCGGTCGGGCAACCAGGTGCTGTTCGACCGCCTCGAGCGAGGTCGCGAGCGCTCCCAGCCCGAGGGACGCTTCGGACCCATCAGCGGCATGATCGAGACCGCCGAGAACCTCGCCGCGGACTACGGGATCTCGCGAGAGCAGGCCGACGAGTACGCGGCCCGGAGTCACCGCTTGGCTGACGCCGCGTGGACATCGGGCGCTTTCGACGACGAGGTCGTCCCCGTCGTGGTTCCGCAACGCCGCTCGGAGCCCGTGGTGTTCACCCGTGACGAGGGCATCAGGCCGGGAACGTCGACCGCGACGCTGGCGGACCTCAGGCCTGTTCTGCCCGGCGGCACCGTGACTGCAGGCAATGCCGCACAGCAGAACGACGCCGCGGCCGCCTGCCTGCTCGTCGCTGAGGACGCACTCGAGGCACTGGGTCTCGAGCCGATCGCCTGGTTCGAGAGCTGGGCAGCGGTCGGCTGCGAACCGTCGCGCATGGGCATCGGACCCGTCGGAGCGGTGGAGAAGCTGTTCGCCCGCACCGGCGTGGGCTTCGACGACCTCGACCTCATCGAGGTCAACGAGGCGTTCGCGGTCCAGGTGCTCGCGGTCCTGTCCGGGTGGGGCCTGAAGCTGGACGACGTCGATGACCGTCTCAACGTGAACGGATCAGGGATCTCGCTGGGCCATCCGATCGGTGCGACCGGCGTCCGGATCCTCACCACGATGCTGCGGGAGCTGGACCGTCGCCGGGGCGGTTATGCGCTCGAGACGATGTGCGTCGGAGGCGGGCAGGGTGTCGCGGCGCTGTTCCGGGGAGCGTCGCGGTGAACGGTCTGCTGGCCTACGCGGCGTACGTGCCTCGAGGTCGCCTGGACGCCGACGCGGGTGGCGCCTCCGGACGCGTGGTGGCCTCGTTCGACGAGGACAGCACCACGATGGCGGTCGCAGCCGCGGCCGGCATCGGAGACCTGTCGTCGGTCGACGCGGTCCTGTTCGCTAGTACGAGCCCCGCCTACCTCGACAAGACGAACGCAACGGCCATCGCTGCCGCGCTGCACCTCCCTGCAGCCACCTTCGCGGCGGACCTCGCGGGTTCGGCGCGCTCGACCTTCGCGGCCATCAGGTCCGCGCGCCAGTCGGGCGGCCTCGTGCTCGCCGCCGATGTCCGGGTCGGCAAGCCGGGATCGCACGATGAGCGGGGCGGTGGTGACGCTGGTGCGGCCCTGCTCTTCGGGTCTGGACAGCCCATCGCCGAGGTCCTTGGTCAGTGGAGCGTCTCCGAGGAGCTGCTCGACCGCTGGCGACTGCCGACCAGCCTCACGGGTGAGAGCTGGGAGGAACGGTTCGGTTTCGAGCGCTACGCAGAGCTGGTCAGAGGCATGGGCGACACCGTTGCCGCAGCGTCGGGTGTTCGCGACGTCGACCACGTGGTGATCACGAGCGCGAACGCAGGAGTGACAAAGCGGCCCGAGGTCCTCGTCAAAGGTCAGGTCAGCACGACGACCAGTCCCATCGGCATGGCCGGGGCGGTCGACCCGGCCATCGCACTCGCCGCGGTCCTCGACCGGGCCGGCCCCGACGAGACCGTGCTGGTGCTCTCCGCCGTCGACGGCTGCGACGCGCTGCTCCTCCGCACGACGGACCTGCTGGTCGAACGCAGGCAGTCCGCGTCCGTCGCCGACCAGCTGAGAGGCGGTCGACCGGTGCCCTACGTCACCTATCTCTCCTGGCGGGGGCTCGTCGATCGTGAGCTCCCGCGTCGTCCCGAGCCGGACCGGCCCGCTGGGCCGCCGTCAGCACGCGGGGCCGCGTGGAAGTTCGGGTTCGTCGGCGCCCGGTGCCGCGCGTGCGGGTTCGTGCACCTGCCGCCGCTGCGGGTCTGCCGTGCCTGCTCGACCGCGGACGAGATGGACGCGGTCGACGTCTCCGGACTGTCGGGCCACGTGGCGACGTACACGGTCGACCGCCTGGCCTATTCGCCATCGCCCCCGGTGATCGACGTCGTCGTCGACTTCGAAGGAGGTGGGCGGTGTGCCTTGGAGCTGGCGGACGCGGACCCGGCCGATGTGGAGGTGGGCACCGCCGTGCAGCTGAGCTTCCGCCGCCTCTTCACTGCCGGCGGAGTGCACAACTACTTCTGGAAGGCGACGGTGTCATGAGCAGCAAGGGGATCGCGGACAAGGTCGCGATCGTCGGCATGGGGTGCACCCGCTTCGGTGAGCGATGGGACGCCTCCACTGACGACCTCCTCATCGAGGCGGTCGGCGAGGCGCTCTCGAGCGCCGGTCTTGCCCGCGACGACGTCGATGCCTGGTGGTTGGGCACGCTCGCCTCCGGACAGTCCGGCCTGACGCTGAGTCGGCCGCTCGGCCTCGACTACAAGCCGGTGACCAGGGTCGAGAACTACTGCGCGACGGGTTCAGAGTCCTTCCGCAGCGCGTGCTACGCCGTGGCCTCGGGAGCGTACGACCGGGTGATGGCCGTAGGAGTCGAGAAGCTCAAGGACTCCGGGTTCTCCGGCCTCCTCCGCACGGACCCACCGGCCGACGGTACGGCGTCGGAGCTCTCGCTCACTGCGCCCGCAGCGTTCTCGATGCTCGATCCCGCCTACTGCGCCAAGCACGGCGTCGACCCTGGCGAGATGCGGAGCGCGATGACGCACGTCGCGTGGAAGAACCATGTCAACGGCGCACGGAACCCCAAGGCGCAGTTCCGCAAAGAGGTCGCCCGCGAGACGATCGAGGGCGCACCCAGGGTGGCGGGCCGGCTGGGGATCTTCGACTGCTCCGGTGTCTCGGACGGCGCCGCCGCCGCCCTCGTGGTCAGGGCCGACGAGGCGTACGACTACACCGACCGTCCGGTGTTCGTGAAGGCGCTGGCCTTGGCCGCCGGCCCGATGCGCGGAGGACTCGACCCCGGCTACGACTTCACCTCGTTCCCGGAGGTCCAGCGCTCTGCGGCGGACGCCTACGCCCAGGCGGGGATCACGGACCCCCGGTCGCAGCTGTCCCTCGCTGAGGTCCACGACTGCTTCACCCCGACCGAGATCGTGCTCATGGAGGACCTGGGGTTCGCGGACGTCGGCCAGGGGTGGAAGGACGTGCTGGCTGGTGACTTCGACGCGGGCGGCCGGCTGCCGGTCAACGTCGACGGCGGGCTCAAGTCCTTCGGTCATCCGGTCGGAGCCAGCGGTCTCCGCATGCTCTACGAGGCGTGGTTGCAGCTCCGCGGCGAGGCGGGGGAGCGTCAGCTCGCAGACGCGCGGACCGCGCTGACGCACAACCTCGGTGGGCGACCGGGCGGGTGCGTCTCGTTCGTGTCCGTCGTGGGCAACCGGGGCGCGTGAAGACGTCGTTCGTCGTCACGATCGACGACTGCCGCCACTCGGACGACGCCGTGGATCCCCGGACCCCGGGCTTCGGCGAGCACCTCCCGTTCCACACCCTGCTCCAGCGCTGTGGTCTGGCCTGGCGGGGCTATCTCGGCTCGCTGCCGCACCTCACCTCCAGCGGCATCGTGCCCCGGATCCAGGCTCAGTTCGTGTCGGAGGCCCAACCGGGACACCTCGACATCGAGACGCGGCTCACCAAGCTGGGCAACACGTCGTTCTCGTTGCGATGCGACGTGAGCCAGGGGAGTCGCGCCGTGGCGGTCGTGGACGTGGTCCTTGTGAACTTCGACTACGAGGCGCGTAGGCCGGTCCCGTTGACCTCGGCCCAGCGGAGCGTCCTGCACGGCGAGCTCACGGCATGACGAGTCCGGAGGCAGGTGGCGTCGAGCGGGTCCGCGACGCCCACCTCGGGCTCCTCGACGAGGCTCGGGCCGAGCCGGTGTCGAAGCAGCACGCTGCCGGGAAGCTCACCGCCCGCGAGCGCATCGCACTGCTCGCCACCGATGGGTTCTTCGAGTTCGGAGGCCTCGCGCAGCCGGCGCAGCTCGGCGACGAGCGCACGATGCCCGCGCCCGGCGACGGGGTGGTGACCGGCATCGCCCACGTGGACGGTCGCCCGCTTGCCGTAGCGGCCTTCGACTTCACCGTGATGGGCGGCAGCAACGGCGAGGTCGGGATGGCCAAGGTCGAGCGGTGTGTCGACCGTGCGCAGCACGACCGCATCCCGCTCGTGCTGCTGTGCGACGGCGGAGGCCACCGCATGCAGGAAGGGCTCGACTCCTGGCACGCCGCAGCGGGATCGCCCCTGCTGCGACGCCTGGTCGACCTGAGCGGGCTGGTGCCGACCATCTCGGTGATCCTCGGACCCGGGTTCGGGGTCGGAGCCAACCTTTCTGCCCTGTGCGACTTCGTGGTCATGGTGCGCGGCACGGGTCTGCTGGGGATGTCGTCGTCGCCGTTCGTGCTGGCCGGCACGGGTGAGAGCCTCACGAACGAGGAGATCGGCGGAGCCGACGTCCAGGCACGCAACGGCATCGTCGACCTCGCTGTCGACGACGAGCACGAGGCGATCGACGCCGTGCGCGGCTTCCTCAGCTTCCTGCCCGCACACGCTGACGGCGAAGTGCTGCGGACGTCCGGCCGCCGCCGTGCCGCAGACTCCGCGATCAACGAGCTCGTGCCGGTCGACTCGCGGGTCGGGTACGACGTCCTCGATCTCATCGATGAGCTGGCCGACGACGACGCAGTGCTCGAGCTCCGGCCTGCCGCGGCTGCCAACATCGTCACCGCTCTGGTTCGCATCGGCGGCCATCCCTTGGGTGTGGTGGCCAACCAGCCCCGCCACCTGGCCGGCGCGCTCGACAGTCCCGCCTGCGAGAAGGCGGCACACTTCGTGGCGCTCTGCGACGCCTTCGGCCTGCCGCTGCTCGTGCTGATCGACGTCCCCGGCTTCCTGATCGGGATGGCGGCCGAGTCCAGCCAGCTGGCGCGGAGGAGCGGTCGGCTGATGTTCGAGCTGGGTCAGGCCACGGTGCCCCGGTTCGTGGTGGTCACCCGCAAGGGCTACGGCGCCGCCTACGTCGCGATGGGCGGAGGCCGCAGCATCGACGCCGACCTCTCACTGGCCTGGCCGACCGCGGAGATCTGCGCCATGCCGATCGAAGGGGCGGTGGACATCGCCTACCGCAGGCAGGTCGAGGCCGCGGAGGACCCGGAAGCACACCGAGCAGCGCTGATCGCCGACTTCCGAGCCCGGGTCGACCCGCTCAGGGGAGCGGCGGGTTTCGGCATCGACGACGTGGTCGTCCCCGATCAGACCCGGGGACTCCTGATCGAGGCGCTCGGGAGGGTTCGACGGCGGCCACCTCGGGTTCCGGGGAAGCGCAGAGCGATCTCCCCTGTCTGAGGCGTTGCACTCCTCGTCTATTTAATCTATATTTGATTCTATGAACAGGGCGACCACGCCACTCGAGACCGCGACCAACGTCGCGGAGTGCCTGTATGCCGCTCTGCGGGGCGGCGACGCGGCTGCGGTGGACCGGCTCCTCGCTGCTGACTTCCGAGGCCACGTCACGCCCGAGATGCCCTTGGGGATGGGTGGTGACCACAAGGGTCCTGCCGAGATGCGGGACGGGGTGTGGTGGCGGATCGGCCGGCACTACGTCGCTTCCGCCGAGCCTGACGAGTTCCGGCTCCTCGATGACGGTCGCCTGTTCGTGCGGGGCCACTACCGCGGACACGGTCGGGCCTCCGGCGGAGCTCTCGACGCCGAGTTCATCCACGTCATCACCGTGGACGGCGAGCGGATCTCCGCTCTGGACCAGCTGACTGACAGCTCGGCCTGGACCGTCGCGCTCGGCGAGGCCGGGCTCGAGACCATGGACTACGCCGTCTCAGACGGCGTCGCCGTGGTCACGCTGAACCGCCCGGCGCAACGCAACGCGATCGATCTGGCTCTGGCCCGAGACAGCCTGACGGTGGCCCGGAGGATCGAGGACGACGCCGAGGTCCGAGCCGTCCTGTTCCAAGCCAACGGGTCTGACTTCTCGGTCGGTGGAGACATCACCTACTTCGACGAGCACGGACGTGGTGACCTCGGTGCGCTGCTGCGGACCATGACCACGCCGTTCCACGAAGCCTTCCGGATCCTCAGCCGCGTGGATGCGCCGATCGTCACGGCGGCCCAGGGAGTCGTCGCGGGGGGAGCGATCGGCTTCGTCTACGCCTCCGATGTCTCCTTCGTGTCCGAGGACGCCACCATCGTGACGGCCTTCGCCGCTCTCGGTGTCTCCGGTGACGGTGGAGGGACCTGGCACCTCCCGCGCCGGATCGGTGCCGCGCGCGCGGCACGGGTCATGCTCGAGAACACCCCCATCTCCGCTCAACAGGCGGTCGCGTGGGGCCTGGTCAACGAGGTCGTGCCCGGCGACGAACTGCGCGACCGCGCGTGGGAGTGTGCCGCCGCGCTGGCGAAGGGACCCACGCGTGGTCTGGGCCTGATCCGGCGCCTGCTTCGCGAGACCTGGACGTCGAGCCTGTCCGAGCAGCTGGCTGTCGAGACGGCCAGCCTCGTCGACTCGGGGCGCACGGCTGACACCGCCGCTGCGATCGAGGCGTTCCTTTCCAAGCAGCCAGCCCCACGATTCGAAGGTCGGTGACCCACGTGCCCGGACTCATCAAGGACACGGACGAGCATCAGGCGATCCGCGAGAGCGTCGCCAAGATCGTCACGAAGTACGGAGCTGCGTACTTCCTCGAACGCTCCCGCACCGACGAGGACATCACCGAGCTCTGGGCCGAGCTGGGCGCGGCCGGGCTGCTCGGCGTCCACCTCCCGGAGGAGTACGGCGGCGGCGGGTTCGGCATGCGCGAAGCGGTCGTGGTCGTCGAGGAGCTCGCTGCACACGGCATGCCGATGCTCATCTGGGTGATCTCGCCGGCGATGATCGGCAGCGTCCTCGCCGCCCACGGCTCGGACGAGATGAAGCGCGCGTGGCTGCCGGGCATCGCCGACGGGACCAAGAAGGTCGCCTTCGGTCTCACCGAGCCGGACGCGGGATCCAACAGCCATCAGGTGAAGACGACTGCCACCCGGGATGGCGACGGCTGGTCCATCTCGGGCTCCAAGTACTACATCTCCGCCGTCGACCAGTGCGACGCGATCCTCGTGGTGTGCCGCGACGCGGAGCACTCCACGGCCGACAGGAAGCGGCTCTCGATCTTCGTGGTACCGGTCGACAGCCCCGGCCTGTCGTTCCAGAGGATCGACACCTCCATCGTGTCTCCGGACAAGCAGTTCACCGTGTTCTTCGACGATGTCCGCGTCGGGCCCGAGGCCTTGGTGGGCAACGCGGGGGAGGGCCTCCGGCAGGTCTTCGCGGCTCTGAACCCCGAGCGGATCCTCGTCGGGGCGATCACCGGCGGGGTCGGGCGGTACGCCATCGAGAAGGCGTCGGACTACGCACGCGAGCGCGAGGTGTGGAACGTGCCCATCGGTCAACACCAGGGCGTGGCCCACCCTCTCGCCGCTGCGCACATCGACGTGGAGGTCGGCCGGCTGGCGACGCAGCACGCGGCAGACCAGTTCGACAAGGGCGAGCCGGGCACGGCCGAGGCGGCCAACATCGCCAAGTACGCCGCATCGGAGGCGGCCCTCAAGGCGCTTGATCAGGCCATCCAGGTCCATGGCGGCAACGGGCTCGCCCACGAGTACGGCCTGTCCGAGCTCTGGTTCGTCACCCGGTTGATGCGCACCGCGCCCGTCAGTCGCGAGATGGTCCTCAACTTCGTCGCGCAGACCTCGCTGGGTTTGCCGCGTTCCTACTGAGAAGGAGATTCCGCACATGTCCGACCAGACGTATGACGCCGTGGTGATCGGTGCCGGAGCCGGTGGGCTCTTCACTGCCGCGCGCCTGGCGAGCCAGGGAAGGTCGGTCCTGGTGCTGGAGAGACTGGACAAGGTGGGTGGTCGGGCGTCGACCACCGACGTCGACGGATTCTGCGTGAACGACGGCGCGATCGTCATCGAGGTCGGTGGGATCACGCAACGGACGTGCGAAGAGGTGGGCGCCAAGTTCGAGATCCGTGAGCCGACCCCGCCGATCCTGTACCGGATCAAGGGCAAGGACGTCGACGTCACCGGCGGCGGCTGGGGTTTCATGCTGGAGAAGCTGACTCGACAGGGTGCCAAGCTGGTGTCAGGGATCGGCGCTGCCCGGCAGGACTCCGGCCTTCCGGAGGACGAGATCTCGACCGCCGACTGGGTGCGCAAGTACACCAAGAACGAAGGCGTCCACGGCATCTTCCGCAACATGTGCGCCTCGGTGTTCGCCGTGAGCTCCGAGGAGCTGCCGGCACGCGTGTTCCTCACCTACTTCACCCGCAAGAGCGCCTTCAAGCGTTTCGGCTTCCACCCCGAAGGAACCATCGGGCTCTGGCGGGCACTGGCCGAGGCTGTCGAGTCGCACGGCGGCAGGCTCGTCCTGGGGGCCGAGGTCACGCGCATCCGGATCGACGAGGGACGTGTCACCGGCGTCGACTTCGTGCGGGCGGGCGAGACGACGAGCGTTGATGCGCCGGTGGTGGTGAGCGACGTCGGTCCGGCGGCGACCCTTGGCCTCGCCGGGGAGGACGCGTTCCCGGCGGACTACGTGGAGCTCGTCAGGAAGCGCGACCGCCCCTGCGCCATGATCACGGTCAACTTCGCCAGCCAGGAGCCGCTCGTGAAGGCCCCCGG
>Ga0075368_10000305_pt1 | contig 14232 bp, 11 predicted proteins | sample EndMethybrTD3033_FD_71518 | JGI IMG/M metagenome (GOLD analysis project Ga0075368, IMG submission 71518) | Populus endosphere microbial communities from Tennessee, USA - Endosphere MetaG P. TD hybrid TD303-3 | ecosystem: Host-associated > Plants > Roots > Endosphere | place: USA: Tennessee... | reverse complement strand
GGTGGCCGAGACCACCCGCACGTCGATGGGCACGTCGCGAGTCGCGCCGACCGGGCGCACGCTGCGCTCCTGCAGGGCCCGCAGCAATTTGACCTGCACGGGCGCCGGCATGTCGCCGATTTCGTCCAGGAACACGGTGCCGCCGGCAGCGGCCTGGAACAAGCCGGTGTGGTCGCGATTGGCGCCGGTGAACGCGCCCTTGATGTGGCCGAACAGTTCGGATTCGATCAGCTGCTCGGGAATCGCCGCGCAGTTGATCGCCAGCATCGGCTTGCCCGCGCGCGGGCTGGCGGCGTGCAGGGCGCGCGCCAGCAGTTCCTTGCCGGTGCCGGAAGGCCCGGTGATCAATACGCTGGCGTCGCCCTGCGCCACCAGCTTGGCCTCCTGCAGCACCTGCTCGACGCGCGGGCTGCGCGTGACGATCGCCGCGCGCCAGGCGTTCTCGTCGCCCGGCCTGGACTTGCGCAACTGCACCGAATCGCCACCGCCGGAGGCCGCGAAGGCACGCTCGACCTCGCGCATCAGGTCGCGCGCCTCGAACGGCTTGGTGAGAAAGCCGAACACGCCGCGCCGCGTCGCTTCCACCGCGTGCGGAATGGTGCCGTGCGCGGTGAGGATGATGACCGGCAGGGTAGGAAAGTCGCGCTGCGCGGCGCTGAACAAGGCCATGCCGTCCATGCCGCCCATTTGCAGGTCGGTGATCAACAGGGCCGGCGGCGCGGCATGCAGCTGCGCCAGCGCCTGCTCGCCGCTGGCCGCTTCGCTGACTTCATAGCCTTCGCTTTTCAGGCGCAGGCCGAGCAGGCGCAGCAGGTTGGGGTCGTCGTCGACGATCAGGATGCGCGGCATGATTCCCTGTCCCTGTTCATGCCGCCGCCGGAATCCGCACGGTGAACGTGCTGCCCTGCCCCAGCTTGCTCTCGACCGCGATGCTGCCGCCGTGCTGCTGCACGCACTCGCGCACGATCGCCAGGCCCAGGCCCGTGCCTTCGATGCCGCCGACGTTGGCGCCGCGGTGGAAACTTTCAAACATGCGCGCCAGGTCGGCCTCGGCGATGCCGATGCCGTGGTCCTGTACCTGGAAGGTCAGCGCCTCGGGCGCGCAGGCCAGGCGCAGGGCGATGCCGCCGCGCCGGTTGCGGCCGTCCTGCGGCGAATACTTGATGGCGTTGCCCAGCAGGTTGGAAAGGATGTGGCGCAGCAGCTTGTCGTCGAGCTGGCGGGTTGGTTTGTCGCCGGAGACTTCGACCGCCACGATGGCGCCGCCGCGGCGCGCGTCCTCGGCCAGGTTGCGGCACAGCTTGGCGGCGTCCAGCGGCGCGGGGGAAAACTCCAGCCCGCCGGCCTCGGCGCGGCCGATCAGCAGCACCTGCTCGACCATCTCGGTCATGCGCCGCACCGCGCCCTTGACCAGGCCGATCACCTCGCTACGCTCGGCGGCGGGCAGGCGGGTGCCGTGGTCCTCGATCAACTCGGCCGACGACAGGATGGTGGCCAGCGGGGTGCGGAATTCATGCGAGGCCATCGCCACGAAGCGGCTTTTCAGTTCGGAAAGCTCGCGCTCGCGCGCCAGGGCACCGCGCAGTTCCTCTTCGGCGCGCTGCCGCGCCGTCACGTCGGTGAGGAAGTTGAGCGTCGCCGGCTTGCCCTCCCACTCGATCATCACCGCGCTGATCTCCAGCGCGCGCACCTCGCCGTTGGCATGGACGACGCGGAACACGTAATGGTTCTCGGTGGCCTCGCCGCGCAGGCGCTTGAGGTAGTTGTTGTAGACACGCTGCCGGTCGTCGGGGTGGATCAACTCGATGAAGGGCGTGGTGAAAGCGCGCTCGCGGTCCGTGCCCGAGAGGGCCAGCGCCTTCGAGTTCGAATAGCGGATGTGCCCGTCCTGGGTGACGATGATGCCTTCCTCGGCGTTTTCCACCACCGCGCGGTAGCGCTCTTCGGAACTGACCAGCGCGGCTTGTTGGGCCTTGCGCGCCGAGATGTCGCGGATGAAGGAGCTGAAGGTGTAGATGTCGCCGTGGCGCACCGGCCATACCGAGAGTTCGACGTCGATCTCGGCGCCGTCGCGCTTGAGCGCGGTGATCTCGACGCGGCGGTTCAGGATGCCGCCGGTGCCGGTCTGCATGAAACGCTCCAGGCCGTGGTGGTGCGCGGCGCGGTGCCGCTCGGGCACGATCAGCTCGGTGAGCTCGCGCCCGACCGCCTCGCTGCGCGACCAGCCGAACATGCGCTCGGCCATCGCGTTCCATTCAGTGATCATGCTTTGCTGGTCGATGGTGACCACCGCGTCGTTGGCGGTTTCGATCAGGCGCGCCATCCGCTCGTTGGCCTCGATCAGCGAGGCCTCGACGCGCTGGCGCTGCGCCATCTGCGCGCGCAGGTGCGCGTTGGCCATGGTCAGCTCGGCGGTGCGCTCGGCGATGCGCTCCTCCAGCTCGCTGTTGAGCTGGCGCACCCGCTCGACGGTGTAGCGCCGCTCGGTGATGTCGGTGGCGATACCGGTGATGCGGTACACGCGGCCTTGCGCATCGCGCACCGGGAAGGCGCGGTCGCGGATCCAGCGCACCGCGCCGTCCGGCCGCACGATGCGGTATTCCTCGTGGTAGCCGCCCACCGCCTGGCTGGGCAGCGCCTCAAGGATGCGCTTGCGGTCTTCCGGGTGGATGGCGTCGATGAAGGACTTCGGCTCGTCATACAGCGACTGCTCGCTGCGCCCCCAGATCACCGCGTAGGCCGGGCTGACGTAGAGCATGTGCTCTTTTTCCGGGTCGCTGATCCAGAACACCTCGTGGATCGACTCGGCGATCTGCCGGAAGCGCTCTTCACTCTCGCGCACCCGCGCCTCGTCCTCCTTGCGGCGGGTGATGTCGGCGTAGGTGGTGACCACGTAGCGCCCGCCGCCCGGGACGGTGAAGGTGCGGAAGCCCGCCAGGGCATCGAACTCCTGCCCGTCGCCGCGGCGAATGCGCCACTCCTCGCGCACCCGCGGGGATTCGGAAAACACCGCCGCGAGGAATTCGTCCGCGCGCGCCGCCAGTTCCGGCGGGGCGCCGATGCGGAAGTGCTGGCCGACCAGCTGCTCCCGGGTGTACTGGATCATCCTGCAGAACGCCTCGTTGACCCGCACGATGACGCCGTGCTCGTCGACCACGCAGATGCCGGATTGGGCATTGTCCACCACCGCGTTGAGGAACCCGCTGGTGTACGCCTCGTCGTCCGTGCTGGTGGTTGGCCTGGCTTCGCCGCTCATGATCTGTGCCGCGGGCTGGGCCGCGCTTCCCTGTTGGCGGCATTGTACTGTGGCGCCCGCCCGGCGCATCGGCGGATTGACAGGATTGCGCAGAAAGCGTCAGCGCGGCGCCACCTCCCGCACCGCAGGCGGGCCGAGACTGGACTCCATCCCCACCCGCGCGCGAGGCACGCATGGCAACCTGGAAAAAAGTCGTGGTCAGCACCAGCTCCTGGCTGCTGTTCTTCGCCGGGCTGGCGATTTTCAGCATGGTGCTGCTGGCCCGGCTGAAAACAACCGGCTAAGCGGTCACATCGCGCCGGTCATGCCGCCGTCCACCGTGAGCACGTGGCCGGTGACATAACTGGCTTCGTCGGAAGCCAGGAACACCGCCGGCCCGCCGATTTCCTTGGGATCGCCCCAGCGGCCCAGCGGGGTGGACCTGGCGACCCAGGCGGAGAATTCGGCGTTTTCCACCAGCGCGGTATTCATCTCGGTGCCGAAAAAGCCCGGCGCGATCGAATTGACGGTGATGTTGTGCGGCGCCAGTTCGACGGCAAGCTGGCGCGTCAGCGCGTGCACCGCGCCCTTGCTGGCGACGTAGGCGGAGATGGTGGGCCGCGCCAGGTAGCCGCTGATCGAACCGGTGATGATGATGCGTCCGCGCCTGGCGGGAATCATCACCCGCGCCGCCTCGCGCGCCAGGGTCCAGACGGCGGTGAGGTTGGTGGCGATGATGCGCTGGAAGTCGGCGGTCTCGAACTCGGTGATCGGCTTGCGGTGCTGGATGCCGGCGTTGGCCACCACGATATCGAGCCGGCCGTGGCGCTGGACGATGTCCTGCAGCGCAGCGGCCTGCGCGGCCTCGTCGGCGACATCGAAGGCGGCCACCTCGGCCTTGCCGCCGGCCGCCGTGATTTCTGCAGCCACCTTTTGCAGCGTCGCCGCCTCGCGCCCGTTCACCACCACCAGCGCGCCGGACTGCGCCAGCGCATCGGCCATCGCGCGCCCCAGGCCGCGCGAGGCGCCGGTCACCAGCGCCACCTTGCCTTGCAGCGAGAATGCCATCTTGTCTCCCCTTTGTATTGTTCTAGAACTTCATGCCCATCCAGATAACCAGCTCGGTAGACATTTGCACCACCCGCTCGACCATGCGCAGCAGCCAATTGCGCGTGCCCATCATCTGCGCGGCGGTGTGCTGGTGCTCGGTTTCGTCGGCGACGATCGACGCCACGGCGGCGTGCGCGCGGGTGTCGCAGCCCTGCATGTAGTGCAGCTGCTCGGCGAGGTGGCGATTCACCACTTCCTCGACCGCGTGGGTGCAGACCATCACGGCCTTGCGTCCGAGCAATGCAGTGGTCAGGCCCAGCGCGTAGCCGCCCGCGCCGCACAGCAGCCAGGAACGGCAGCGCGGCAGGCCGCGCTCGCCCAGCAAGGCGGTGAATACGGCATGGTGGCGCTGCTCGTGCGCCAGGAAATGCTCCAGCAGCGCCACTTCGCCGCGCGCGAACACGCGGCTCACCAGAATCTGCGCACGGTAGATATTGATGGCGCCGAATTCGCCCGCATGATCGACCTTGATCATGCGGTTGGCGAGCGCGTCGCCGGGCGGCTGGACGGCGCCAAGCGTGGCGGCGCTGGCGGATTTCAAATCTTGAAGCTCTCCATGGTTTCCGGGGCGAACAGTTCTTCGGGCGTGAGCCGGCGTTTGGACAGGCCCTGTTCGTGATGGTAGCGCAGGAAAGTCTCGAACACGTGGCGGTTTTGCGCAAAACCGTAGGACCACCAGTCGTCGCCCATTTCGCGGCGCGCTTCCTCGACGTGGTCGCTCAGCCAGGGCAGCATGGCCTTGAGCGCCGCGGTCTCGCGCAGGTCGGCATAGGTGCGGTGCTGCGCTTCGGCAAAGGCCTTGTAGAGCGAACGCGCGATCCACGGGTGCTGTTTGTATAGCTCGCGGCGCATCACGACCACGTGCATGATGGGGAAGATTTTGGTCTTGCGGTAATACGCCAGTTCGACTTCCTTGTAGTTCCCGAACAGCCGAGTGACGGTGCCGGGGCGGGTGTGGAAGGTGGAGGGCATGCGCGCGGTGTGCATGGCATCCAGTTCGCCTTCGGCCAGCATATGCGCAAGGGTTTGCGTGGGGCCAATGCCCTTGACCTTGATATTCGGCGGCAGGTCGAGCTTGAGCTTCTCGTCGCGGCCCGGCTCTTCCTCGCCGCCGGTCCAGTATTCGACGCTGTCCACCGGCACCTGGTATTCATCCTGCAGGATGCCGCGGATCCATACCGGCGCGGTCATCTGGTATTCGGGAGTGGCGATTTTCCTGCCGATCAGGTCCCTGGGCTCCTTGATGCCGCTCTTGCTGGAGACATAGATGCAGGAATGGCGGAAAAACCGCGACGGAAAAACTGGGATGGCGATAAACGGCTGCGGGTCGCGCGACAGTGAAACGCAATACGACGAGAAGGACATTTCCGACACGTCGAACTCGCGGTAGCGCAGCATGCGGAAGAAGGTTTCCTCGACCGGCAGGTCGAGATAGTTGAGCGCGATGCCGTCGGGCTGCACGCTGCCGTCCGCCAGGGCGCGGGTGCGGTCGTAGTTCCAGCAGGCGAGGGTGAGGGGGAGTTTGTTGGACATGGGCTTTGCAATCGGAATGGGTCAGACGGAAACCGGATCGGTGTCCGGCGGGGCGAACAGGCCGTGCCGCGCGCCTTCCTGGTACGGCACCGCATGGGGCAGTTCGATGGAGCAGGAACGCACCCGCTGCGAAGCGGCGCTCAGGCCCGGTATCGGCTGGCCTTCGCGCGCCGCCCTGGCCGCCTTGAGCAGGCCGCGCCGCGCCATGATGATGCCGTTGTCGGTGGAGCAGAGGTTTTCGCGCGTGCGGTCCTGGATCGCGCCCATGCTTTCCTGCAGGCTCGCGTCCTGCATGGCGATGCCCTCGATGCCGCTGAAGGTGAGCCCGGACTTTTGCCCGGCGCGGTCCATCAGGTAGTCGTTGCGCTTGTTGGCCAGGGGAATGAAGGTGCCCGGCACGTACTTGACGTGGATGCCGGCGCCGTTTTTCATCGCCGTGGTTTCCTTTTCCGTGAGCGCGCGGCCCGGATGGTAGTTGATCGACCAGGCCCAGCAGGTCTGATCGTCGATCGGCACCCAGACGTGGCCGCCCAGCGGATGGCCGGCGCGCGGCGGGATGATGGTGTGCCAGGGAAAAATGAAGGGCGTGATGCGCCAGTAATAGCGGCCCTCGTCCGCATTGCGGCGCGCGCCGATCAGCAGGCCACCGTCGAATTCGGCGACCTCGAAGACCGGCATCTTGTCGTGTTCGTTGTAGAGGTTGCCGCGGCTGCCGGTAAACAGCGGGTCGCGCTTGAGCGAGCTGCCGTGCAGGAAGGAAACGTGGGAGGAATCGATGCCGCCTTCGATGGCCTGCAGGTAGTTGCTCTCCTGCAGGCGCTTGGTGACATGGCGGCGCTCGGGCGCGACGTTGACCCATTCCAGCCCCGGCGGCTCGGGCTGCAATTCCGGCGGGCCCATGTAGGTCCAGATCACCCCGCCGCGCTCGATGGTCGGGTAGCTCTTGAGCTTGATGCGGTGGCGCATGCCGGTTTCTTCCGGCTCGCTGGGCAGCTCGGTGCAATTGCCGTTCACGTCGTACTTCCAGCCGTGGTACGGACAGCGCAGGCCGCACTCCTCGTTGCGGCCGAACCACAGCGAGACGCCGCGGTGGGCGCAAAATTCCTCGATCAGGCCGATGCGGTTTTCGGTGTCGCGAAAGGCGACCATCTTCTCGCCCAGCAGCTGCACCCGCACCGGGGGGCAGTCCGGCTCGGGCAATTCCCAGTCGTGCAGCGCCGGTATCCAGTAGCGGCGGAAGTAGTCGCCCATCAGGGTGCCGGGACCAGTGCGGGTGATCTGTTCGTTTTGTTCGGCGGTCATCATGGTCGGGTTCTCCTGCGCCTATTCTGCGCGCGCGCCGGAAGCGCGCACGATCGGCGTCCAGCGGCGCATTTCCTCGGCGACAAAGCGGTTATACGCGGGCACGTCGTAATCGGCGGTCTCGATGCCTTCGGCGCGAAAGCGCTCCTTCACGTCGGGCAGCAGCAGGGCCTTGCGCACTTCGGCGTTGAGCCTGGCGGTGATGTCCTGCGGCAGGTTCGCCGGCCCGGCGAGCGCGAACCAGGTGCTGGCCACCAGCTGCGGGTAACCCAGTTCGACGAAGGTCGGCACCTCCGGATAATCGGCGATGCGGGCGCGCGAGGTGAAGGCGATCGCGCGCGCCTTGCCGGCGCGCAGCTGCGGGCCGGCGGTGTTCAGGGTGATCGAGGCGATCTGGATATGGCCGGCGATCAGGTCGCCCACCGCGATGGAGGCGCCCTTGTAAGGCGCGTGGATCATCTCGAAGCCGCCGGCCTGGGCAAGCATTTCGCCGATCAGGTGGCCGTGGGTGCCCACGCCGGGCGAGCCGAACGCCACCTTGCCGCCGCGGCCCTTGACCCAGGCCGCCAGTTCCCTGACGTCGTGCGCCGGCACGCCGGGATTGACGATCACGGCAATCGGCGGGCCGCCCAGCAGCGCGACGTGGGTGAAGTCGCGCACCGCATCGAAGGGCGGCGGCTTGGCCAGAGCCAGCGCGACGATGTGCGAGGCCACGCCCGAGACCACCAGGGTGTAGCCGTCGGGCGGCGCCTTGGCCACCAGTTCGGAGCCGAGCAGGCCGCCGGCGCCGGCGCGATTCTCGACCACGAAGGGCTGCTTGAGGCTCTCGGTAAGTTTTTGCGCGACGATGCGCCCCAGCGTATCGGCGCTGCCGCCCGGCGCGAAGGGAGCGACGATGCGTACCGGCCGGGCCGGCCAGGCCTGCGCCATCGCCGCGCTGCCGCCCAGCAATGCCAGGCCGCAACACGCGGCGGCGGCAACCACGGCGGCACGGCAAGGACTGCGCAAACCTGGGCGACTCATCGCGTACTGCCCTGGCAAATGGCGGGGACCCATTGTAGGGCGGCGCGCCGACTCGCTCAATGATTGAATCTGCAATCGTGTATTGGCGCTCCTGTGTAATTTAAGAGACATGCTGCGGCGCAGGGTGGCCGCGCAGGCGGAACGATGCCAGAATGTTGAGCAATATCGCTCAATGCCCAGGTGCGGGTGAGCATGCGCCTTCAGGCGCAACACGAAAACTCCGGAGACTTCCATGCAAGCGCTGGCCCGTTTTGCCTCCCTCATTACTTCGCTCGCCGCTTTGGGCGCGGGCCTGCTGCTCGCGCAGCCGGCGCACGCGCAGGGCCAGTACCCGGACAAGCCGGTGCGCTTTGTCGTGCCCTACGCGCCGGGCGGGCTGCCCGATACGGTGGCGCGCATCCTGGGCAAGTCCCTCGGCGAGCGCTGGGGCCAGCAGGTGCTGATCGACAACCGCCCGGGCGGCAACGGCGTGGTGGCGGCGCAGTTCGTCAATGCGGCCACGCCGGACGGCTACACCCTGCTGGTGACCGACAACTCGATGATCGCGATCAACCCCGCGCTCTACCCCAAGCTGCCCTACGACCCGAAGGCCTTCGTGCCGGTGGCGCTGGTGGCGCGCGCGCCGCTCTACCTGGCGGTCAATCCCGCGCTGCCGGTGAACACGCTGCAGGAATTCCTGGCGCTGATCAAGTCCAAGCCGGGTGCGCTTTCCTACGGCTCCTCGGGCATCGGCAGCACCCACCACCTGGCGATGGAGTCGCTCAAGACCACCCTGGGCCTGAACATCGTGCACGTACCCTTCAAGGGCACCGGGCAGTCGGTGCCGGCGGTGGTGGCGGGCGACGTGGCGGCGGTGTTCTCGGCCGGGCCCTCGGTGTTCGGCTTTGCCAAGAACGGCAAGATCAAGCTGATCGCGGTCAACTCGCTCAAGCGCGCGACGCTCTCGCCGAACATCCCGACGATTGCCGAAACGGTGGTCCCCGGCTTCGACTTCGCGCCCACCATCGGCGTGCTGGCGCCGGCGCGCACCCCGACCAACGTGGTGCTGCAGGTGAGCGCCGACGTGGCGCGCACCACCCGCCTGCCGACGGTGGTCGAGAACATGCAGACCCTGGGCATCGACCCGGTGGGCGGCAGCAGCGAAGAGTACGCCGCGGTGCTCAAGGAAGACACGCTGCGCTATGCGAAAACGGTGAAGACGTCCGGCATCAAGATGGAATAAGCGGGCGGGGCCGCCGCCTGCAGCGGCTGCACCCAGCCCAGGTCAAGCCAGCTAGGCCGGTGCCGCCGGTGGTGGTGCATCGCCACCGTGTACCTGCGCGGGGTCGACGCCCTTGTGCGCGGCCTGCCGGTTGATCGCGTTGCGCACCAGTTCGATGTGTTCGCGCAGGAAGTACAGGTGGTTGGAGAACGAGAGCGGCAGGTGGATGTGGTTGACCTCGTTCTCGATCCAGTCCAGGCGCGCCATTACCTTCGGCAAGGCAGCGGTTTCCGGCGTGTCGCGCAATTGCACCTCGAGGAATTTCAGTTCGCCATACCAGTGGTAGACCCGCGCGCGGATGCGCCAGCCGTATATCGCCGGCGCCAGGCGCACCAGCGGAATCAGGATCGCCAGGATCGGCAGCAGCACCACCGCCATGCGGTCCACCCAGGTGGCGGCCCAGAACGGCAGGTACTTCTGCAATAGCGGCGGGCCGGACTTGTAATAGCGCGCCGCTTCGGGACTCAAGGGCAAGTCGGCGTCGCGGTCGCCGGGAAAGTCGTGTTCCTTGTGCAGCAGGCTCGCCTTGCCGTGCACTTCCATTGCCGCCTTGACCAAGAGGCCGGCGAGCGCGGGGTGTACCGAATCGCGCACCACCAGGGTCACGGTGGGTGCCAGCAGGTGGGTGTCCTGCGCGGGCAGGTTGCGGCCCAGGTCGATGGAGCCGTGCGGCAGCGTGAGGTCGTGCAGGAAGGGAAAATTGCGCACCACCGCCTCGGACTGGTCGATGCTCATCAGGCCGATGCCTTCGGTGACCAGGAGTTGCTGCACCCAGGGCGCGTCCAGGGTGGAGAGGAACAGCGCAGCATCGACCTGGCCGGCGAGCAGCGCGTCGGCGGCCTGGCGCCCGCCGATGGTGGCGAACTTGGTGTTGTCGGCATTCACGCCGGAGGCCGACAGCAGGCGCTCGGCGAGCTGGCGCGTGCCGCCGGCGCCGGAGCCGACGGCCACGCGCAGGCCTTCGAGTTGCGAGAGCCGGTCCGGCGCGACCGCGCGCGCTTCTTCCTGCTTCAACTGGCCGGCGCGCGACAACAGTTGGCGCCAGGTGGCCTGCTGCGCGGCGGAAGGTTTAGGGGCAGCCTTGCTGCCGGCCTTGGTCGTGCCACTACGGTAGAAAATCCACAAGGGGTCGTAGTACACGCTGCCCAGCGACAGCAGGTTGGGCGAATCGTCCGGCGTGGTCAGGCCGTCCTGCAAAAAGGCCACGTCCATGGTGCCGCCGGGATCGTTGAGGCGCTTCAGATTGTCCGGCGCGCCGCTGGTGGGCACCAGTTCCAGCGTGATGCGGTCGCGCGCCAGGATCGCCTTGTAGCGTTCGGCGTAGACGCGGTAGTTGTCCTCCTCGGCCCCAACGCCGATGGTCAGACGGTTCGGCGGCGCCGGGTCCACGTACAGGTACATCAGCACGATGGCGGCGATGACGGCGACGATCGGCAGCCAGTACTCGGCAAGAAAGTCGCGGACGTACTGGGCGTAAAAGGCTCGGGCGCGCTGGATCATGCGGCGATTATGCCGGGTTTATCCCGCCGGGCGCCGGCGCGCGCGGCGGCGGCCTTGTAAGCAACTGCAACCGCGCGCCGCTTACGCCAACAATTACGCCGCCTCCAGCGACACCGACAGCATGGTGCCCGGCACGATGATGCCGCCGCGGTCGCCCGGCGTGACGCTGCCGTAGCGCGGCGCGAACACTTCGGGCAGCGGCCGCCCCGAGGGCGGCGCCATCCACAAGCGCAGCAGGTGGCGCGCGCGCTCGGGCTCCGGCCAGTTCTCGAAGTCGTTGCGCGAGTGCAGGATCTGGTGGTTGTGCAGGAACTGCATGTCGCCGGACTCGAAACTCATCTGCAGGTGCAATTGCGGGTCGTTGACCAGCGTGTCGATCAGGTCCATCACCTCGTACTGCGCGGTCGTCAAGCGCGGCGCATCGGGGAAGCGCTTTTGCGCCTCCTCGATGTAATGGCGCAGGTAGATCGCCGAGAGCTTGCCGCCGTACCAGTTGAAGATCGGGATTGAAAAGTAGGGCTGCATGCCCGCCGGCACTTCGCCGCGCCGGTCGGTGGGAAAGGGCAGGAAGGCGGCGGGCAGCAGGTCGGGGCGGCGCTTGAGGATTTCGTTGTACACCGTCATCGAGGAGACGATGAAGGACTCACCGCCGCTCTTGGCGGTCTTGACGCACAAGAGGCCGACGATATCGACCGAGTCGGTGTGGTATTCGAGCCGGCGGTTGGTCTGGTAGAAGCGCGTGTTGCCGTCCTTGATGTCCATGCCCAGATCGCGCACGTGGCCGAGCAGGTGACCCTTGCCGTTCGACGAACGCAACGTACCGAAGTGCCGGCCCAGGCCCAGGTAGGCAATCGCCGCGCCGGCCAGGTCGTTCTTCGCCAGGTAACGCTCGATCGGAAAGCCGCGCACCATGATGAACCCGCGTCCTTCGAGCAATTCGCTGAGTACGCCCTGCACCTTGGGCTTGAGCGTGGGCAGCACGAAGGTTTGCTCGCTGATTTTTTCCATCGGCGTGCCGGTGGCCTTGAAGGCGGCGACGGCCGCGTCGATCTCGGCGATCTCGGCGTCCGAGAGACGCCAGATCCAGCGCTCCTCATGCGCCGCCATGTCGGGGCCGACCCAGGCGGAAGGGCCGGTGATAGCGCCGGGCGGCATTGCGCCTACCGTGCCTTGCTGCTTTGTCTCATTCATTATGGCGTTCATTTTTTTCCACATATAAGTACATGGTGTGCGCAAATCGTAATATATTTTCGCCAGCGCGCGCCAGCGTTATCGCTGACATACAACTCATACAGGCGCGCAGACAAAGAACCACACAGGAGGCGGCATGGCTGCAGGCGGCATCACGGGCAGGGCGATTCTTTTCACGGCAACGCTGGCGGCTTGCGTTGTTTCAACAGCAGTCCATGCGCAGGCCTACCCAAGCCGGCCCATCACCGTGATCTCGCCCTACGCGGCGGGCGGCGACAGCGACCTCTCCGGCCGCAACCTCGCCAACGTGGTGCCCAAGTATCTGGGCCAGCCGATGATCATGACCAACGTGGTCGGCGCTTCCGGCACCATCGGCTCGCAGAAGGTGCGCAGCAGCCCGGCGGACGGCTACACGCTGCTGATCGCGCGTATCGGCTCGCAGGCGATCATTCCCGCGCTCGACAGCAAGCTGGCCTATAAGTGGAACGACTTCTCTTTCCTCTCGGTGCTCGAGCTCAATCCCTACGTGTGCGTGGTCAAGGCCGACGCGCCGATGAAGAACATGAAGGACCTGATCGACACCCTGCGCGCCCAGCCCGGCAAGCTCAACTATTCGAGCGCCGGCGCCGGCACCATCCAGCACATGGGGCCGCAGTACATCTTCAACATCACCGGCCTGCCGGCGGGCGCGGCCGAGCACGTCGGCTACAAGGGCGCGGGCGAAGCCACCACCGCCCTGCTCGGCGGCCAGGTGCAGTTCATGTGCACCAACATGACCACCATCGGCGGCCATTTGAAGTCGGGCACGATGCGCGCGCTGATGACCACCACCAGCGAGCGCCTCAAGGAATTGCCGGACACCCCCACAGCACGCGAACTGGGCTGGCCTCAATTGGAAACCCTGACCGGCTGGAGCGCCCTCTATGGCCCGCCCGGACTGCCGGCGGAAGTGGTGAACAAGTGGACCGAAGCCTTCAAGCAGATCGCGCAGGACCCGGACTGGCTCAAGGGCAACGTGGCGATCGGCGGTGTGCCGGCGATCCGCTCGCCAAGCGATACCGAGAAGTTCGCGCGAGACCAGTATGAGCTGTACGAGAAGCTCGGCACGACGCTGAATTTGCGCAAGTAGCGTCCCGGTGCCGGCAAGACCAGAGGGCCTGCCTGCGCGCAGGCCCTTTGCATTTGGAGGCGTTCGCCCTGGCGGATGATGCTACCTAAAAGATGTGTTGCCCCTTTCCCGTTAAAGCAATTGTGCCCGGCGAAAAACCGCCGCGCGCTTTGCAAAAATTGACAATGCAAAGCCGCCAACTTCGTTGCGCGAGGCCCGCACCTGCCGCAAAATGCAAGTCAGCCAGGGCGCCAGTCGCCCATCATGCCAAGGGCATGGGCCTCGCAAGCGCAACAGCTTGCGCGCATTTGCACAGTCCCCGGGGAGAACTCACATGGCGAACAATGGTGAAGGGAGCGGTGACGCCGCGTCTTTCGTTGCCTTGTATGCGGAGTTCATCAAGGAGCCGCTCGATGCGGCCGAGTTCGAGGCGGACGACCTGTGCGCCTTCCAGGCTTTCGAGCGCGCGCTTTCCTCCGAGAGCGAGGAACTGAAGGAACTGGCTGCACGCCTGCAGACGCGGCGCCAGGAGAGCCTGGAATCGATCGTGATCGACTCCGGCGAATGGCCGCGTGTCTCGCGCGCACCAAAAATCGTGGTGCCCGAACCGGTCCCCGCAGCACCCGCGACGCCGATCGTTGCGCAGCCTGCGGCTGCGGCACCGGCTGCCGGCGCTGCGGCAACCGCGCCGGACGCGCCGCCCAAACGCGCCTGGGTGGAACGCCGCGCGGGTGCGACGCGCCTGAACCCCAAGCAGATCGCGGCAGCCACCGACCTGCAGCGCCTCTATCACCAGCAATTCGATCGCGCGCTCGACATCGCCCGCTTCATCCTCGACGACGACTACGGCCGCTCGGTGCTGCGCGAGTCGCTCAATACCGCCAGCCCCAAGCTGGTCCAGGCCTCCGAGCGCTACCTGGACGACGAGGGCCGCTCGCTGATCCACCGCCGCGGCGCGTGGCGCGCCAG
>Ga0075368_10000303_pt1 | contig 14266 bp, 16 predicted proteins | sample EndMethybrTD3033_FD_71518 | JGI IMG/M metagenome (GOLD analysis project Ga0075368, IMG submission 71518) | Populus endosphere microbial communities from Tennessee, USA - Endosphere MetaG P. TD hybrid TD303-3 | ecosystem: Host-associated > Plants > Roots > Endosphere | place: USA: Tennessee... | reverse complement strand
AAGGTGGTGGGCCCGGCCGGCTGCCCCGAGCCTGCCCGCGCCATGGACCAGCGGCTGCTGCCTGACGATTGCGGCTGCGGCTAGTGTGATGATCGAGAAGTCCGCTACACCGCTTTGGACCGGGTCGGGAGGCGGACTTCTCGATCTGAATCACACTAGAAACATGAATTTGCTAGTGTCCTTCAGATCGCGAAATTCGTTCCCAGCCCGCCGCACAAGCAGACGAATTTAGCGATCAGGACACTAGACCAGGGGCGTGGCGGGCAAGGCGGCCCGGCAGCCCGTTCTCAAGAGACAGCGAAAGGACCGGATCTCGTGAATCCGCAGGAAATGGTTCGAGTGCAGAATTATCTGCGCAAATTGTTCGGTGCCAAGACGCTGTCCGTGCGCGCCCGGCCGAAGATCAAGGATTCGGCGGAAGTCTATGTTGGCGAGGATTTCGTCGGCACCCTGACTCTCGACAACGAGGACGGCGAGACCTGCTATCAATTCCAGATGGCGATCCTCGAGCTCGACCTCGAGGACTGATCTCATGGCGCTCTACGAGCTGGACGGCGCGCGCATCGAGAAGCCGGCCAACGGACGCTGCTGGGTGGCCGACAACGCGACGCTGATCGGCAAGGTGATCCTGCGCGAGGATGCCAGCGTCTGGTTCGGCAGCGTGCTGCGCGGCGACAACGAGCCGATTTTGGTCGGTGCCCGCTCGAACGTGCAGGACGGCTGCGTGCTCCACACCGATCCGGGCTTTCCAATCGCCATCGAGGAGGATTGCACGATCGGCCACATGGTCATGCTGCACGGCTGCACGATCGGCACGGGCAGCCTGATCGGTATCGGCTCCATCGTGCTGAACGGCGCCAGGATCGGCGCCCACTGCCTGATCGGCGCACACTCGCTGATCCCGGAGGGTAAGCAGATCCCGGACGGATCGGTGGTGATGGGCTCGCCCGGCAAGATCGTCCGCCAGGTGACGGAGCAGGACAAGGAGCGCCTGCGCGACGGCGTGAAGTCCTACGTCAACCGCTGGCCGCTTTATGCAGCAAAGCTGAAGAGGCAGGAATAGGCCGGCGTCAGCGGGGGAAGCTGCGCACGCCGGCCAGCGGCAGGCTGGAGTTGGCCTCTTTCGGGTCGAGCGACATCCAGATGCGGGTGTTGAGGTAGGACTGGCGCATCACGAACTCGTACGGGGTGCGGTTCCACAGCTTCACCTCGTCGACCTTGTTGTCGAGGATGAAGTCGCCTTGCATGGTGCGAGCCGTGAGCACGGCGTGACCCTCGCCTCTCTCGTCGCGCACCACCGTCATCAGCAGGGAGCTGATCGGCCAGCCGCGAGCGATCAGGCGCTTGCGCTTGAGGAGGGCATAGTCCTCGCAATCGCCGCGGGTGGTGGGGATCGTCCAGTACTCGGTCTGGCCGTAGATCTCGAGGTCGGTGGCCGCCTCGATCTCGTGGTTGACGGCCCGGTTCACGGCGTCGAGTTCGCTCAGGCGATCGGGCTTCGCCGAGAAGCGCTGCTCTTCGGGCGCGCCCTGCCGGCACTCGTCCGGATCGCGGTCGCAGAACTTGACGAAGCCGTAGGGAGGCTGGCTGACACCGAACACGCGCATGTACGGTGACGTGCGGTCATTCTGGCGCCCGGTGGGCGCAGGGTCGGCCGAAGCCGTCACAGGCAAGGCCAGCGCCACCAGCAGGCCAGCCCAGATCGTTACACGTGCCACTATCATGCTCGCCCTCACACAACCACGCCAATGATAGCGAACACAGCCTGAACTTTGCTGAGCGGCCGGGCCGCATTTTTCGGCAATTTTTGCATGCCCTTGCCTCAAACTGCGGTCGGTTCGGACACCGTCTACTAACCACGCGGAAAGATCGAAGTTCCCCCGGTACGCCTAGCCCTTGGGAGGGGCCGACTCGGCAGGGCCGAAGGTCCGCCGCAGCACCGTGGGGTTCTGGATATCGAGGAAGCGAACGCCAAAGCCTTCAGCGTGATGGCGCACGACGCGCGCGCGCAACTTGCCGAGGGTGACCTCGCTGCCGATCTCGGGCCGCGCCGGCGTCGCGACCGAGGCGCCGGAAATGGACACGTCCAGCACGCGGCAGTTGAGAACGATGCCCTCGGCCAGTTGCAGCGAAGACAGGCTGGTGGCGGGGGTCAAGCGCTCGTGGACGCGGTCTTCGATGTCGCCCAACTCGTTGCGATTGGCAAGCCAGGTCAGTTGCGCGGCGAGCTTCTCGCGCCTGTGCTGCGTTGCCTGGATCTTGAAAGCAAAGCCGCCATCGAACGCGCGCACCGCCAGTCCCTCGATGCCGCCGACGTGTTCGAAGTAGGCAACCACGTGCTCACCGATTTCCGGGGTGACCGGCGCCATGATAGCTGCGCCACCGACGGAGATGTCGAGCAGGCGGCAGGGATACTCCTGCTTGTTCTGGCGCATGAAACGGCCGAGCATGCTCACGGCCACCCGCTTGTGGCGGCGGCGGTCGGGTACGATGCGTGAAAGCACGCCATGGACCCGACGAGCAAACGAAGGCTGTTGGTTGCCAGACATCTGAACCTGCGGAGGGACGGACGAGCGGTCGAACCGTGCGGGAGTCAACACGCGCCGGGTTAACGGGCGGTCAGTGCAATCTGGCAAATTGACCTTAAAGAACGGCTAACGCGTGCACCATTTGGGAGCGGTGCGGCACAGGGTTTTTGTGGTGCCGGCTGCGCGTCACCTCGGCCGGAACGGTCGGCGCTTACTCCGCGCCGTCGGGCGGGCCGGCGCTCAGGACTTGCTGTGCTTGCCGCCGGAGCGGCCACCTTCGAGCACCCGGAATTGCCGGCGCTCGCTGTGTACGACGCGCAGGTCGCCGAGGGTTGGCAGAAGCGTGGAATCGCCGCTCGCCGGCGCGCCGTGATCGGCCAGCCGCTCGGGCCTGACCAACTCATGCCGCAACAGGCGGCGGCTGGAAAGACGCCCCTTGTCCAGCCAGTGCGGTTGCGAGGTGGCGCTCATGGCACCGATTACGCGGCCGATTGTGTCGCCGACGTGCAGAAGCGGCAGCAGCAGCACTTCCAGCTCGATGCGATGGCGGGCGTCGATGCCGGCTTCGATGACGAGGTGGGCGACGTTGCCGTCGCTGCAGACCGCCGTCATAAGCCGCTCGATGAGGGCAAGATCGCCATCTGGCCAGCCGGCCAAGAACCTGGTGCCACGCAGCTCGTATCCGAACAGCTCGCACAGCCGGCTTCCGGCCAGGCGATAGCGATAGTCGCCGCCGGCGCATTCCAGCATGAACGTCTCCGCCAGGATCGCGGCGATGCGCGCCGGCTCGATCTCGAGGCGGCGTGGCGCAACCCGCCCGGCGCGCTTGCCGTCCCAGTAGGCGAACAGCGTCTGTATGGTCGTCTGCTTCATGCGGCCTGCACTTCGCTCTCGAATGCGTCCCAGGACCGCCGCGCCGCTGTCTCAAAACGGCACGCGGGTTCAAGGATGGCGTGTTCTGGAGAGGCAGGAGCAGCAAGCGTGCCATGAACCTGGGCCAGGGGGTGCCGGCGCCATACGGTCGCGGCCTTTTCGTGCGTTATGGTTGTCAGGGGCTGCGGCCGCGGTGTAAGCGGGGCTGCAGCTAGGATTTCTCGATCATCCCACGAGCCACCAGCGTGACGGGACGCCACCCATTTGAGCCGCCGGGAACCCATCTTCAACGTGCCGCGCGTCGTGGTGTGGCTGCTGGCGGCATTCTTTGCGGTGCACATCGTTCGCCAGATCCTGCCCGAGTATCAGAACGGGTCGCACGGCGTGATGGAGGTGATGGTCGGCAGCCCGTGGTTGACCTGGGCTGTGCCCTACCTGCCGGACAGCCTGTGGCTTACCACCCTGCTGGCGTTCATTCCGGCCAGGCTCGGGGGCCTTGCCAGCGACTTGCCGGGTGGGGTTCCGGCCATTTTCACCTCGTTTGGCACGTACCTGTTCGTGCACGGGGATATCGTGCATCTGCTGGTCAATTCGGCGTGGCTGCTGGCCTTCGGCACACCGATCGCGCGGCGGCTCGACGCGCCGCGTTTCCTGCTGTTCTTTCTTTTGGCCGGGGCAGTCGGAGCGCTGTTCTTCACCGCCGTCAACGGATTCGAGCTGACCATGCTGGTCGGGGCGTCGGGGGCGATCTCGGGCCTGATGGGGGCGGCGTTCCGTTTCATCTTCGGCAGGGACGAGCATGGTGTGCCGAACATCGTGCGCGGCGCACATTGGGCGCCCCTCATGAGCCTCGCAGATACCTTGCGTGACCGGCGCATCATGATGGCGGTTGCGGGATGGGTGGTGGTCAACGCGCTGGTCGGCTGGGGTGCGGCTGCAAGCCTGACCGAAGCCGCGGGCATCGCGTGGGAGGCACATCTCGGCGGGTTTGCCGCAGGTCTACTGACGTATGGCTTCTTCGAGCGCCTGCCGGTGCGACCGGCAACTGATGATGATGCTGCAGGCGCGGCCTAAGAGCCTTGCATCCTATACGAAAGTCGAACACAATTTGTCGCAGATGGTGGGCCAGACGGCGTTGCATCGGCTGGCGGATTGCGACACGAGGGAAATGAGGGGCGCACCTGGCCCCGGCGGGTCGCAACCCTTCCGAGCAAGCGCGGATGGGAGTGAGCGATATGAACGTTGCTGCAATACTCAAGCAGAAGGGCAGGGCGGTCACGACCGCGAGCCCGAGCATGACCCTGCTGGATGTGGCTGGCAAGCTGGCCTCCAAGCGGATCGGCGCAATCGTGGTGGTGGGCGCGCGCGGCGAGGTGTCGGGCATCCTCTCAGAGCGCGATATCGTCCGCTCTCTGTCCGAGCTGGGGCCGGAATGCCTGAAGAAGCCGGTATCGGAGAGCATGACGCGGCAGGTCGTGACCTGCCAGGAGACCGACACGCTCGACGAACTGATGGCTATGATGACGGCGCGGCGGTTCCGGCATCTGCCCGTAGTCACGGACGGCGCCCTGGTCGGCATCATTTCCATCGGCGACGTGGTCAAGCATCACGTGGCGGAGGTGGAGATGGAGGCGACGGCGATGCGCGACTACATCGCCCACAGCTGAGGCGGCACGGTATCCACACCGGTCATTCCGGAAGGCGCGACAAGCGCCTGTCCGGGATCCTCGCGTTGTGCAGGGTCAGGAGATTCGGGACAGTCTCGGCTGCCCCTCGACTACCACGATGACGCGTGGAGGCTAGGCCGACCGGGCGAGCAGCGTCGGCACGGCGCCGCGGGCGGCGATCTCGCGTTTGATATCCTCGACGTCGCGCCGAGTGGCCTTCATGCCGGACTGGATGAATTCCTCGGCGCGATGGAAGTCGAACAGTCCGCAATTGGCCATGCGCGGCTGGATGAGGATGTCGGGCGGATCGCCGGCCAGGCGCGAGCGCGAGATGCGGTCCTGCACGACGTTGAAGGCCTCGACCATCACACGCGAGATGCCCGGGCTGTTGTCCGTGCGGCCGAACAGCTGGCGTTGCAGCAGCTTCTTGACGGCCCGGCCGTTGCGGGTGAACACACCACCCTCGTCGCGGGCAGGCTCGGGCTCGGGCGGCGGAGGCGGCAGCAGGGGATCGAGCTGAGGGATGACCGCACCGCGGCCGCTCATCTCGGAGTTGACACTGACGGCGATCACGTAGCGCGCGCCGAGCGCGCGGCACACCGACACCGGGATCGGGTTGACGAGCGCGCCGTCGAACAGCCAGCGCCCTTCGATGGCTACGGGCCGGAAGATGCCCGGCAACGCGTAGGACGCGCCAATCGCGTCGACGATGCGGCCGCGTGACAGCCACACCTCGTGACCAGTGCCGATCTCGGTGGCCACCGCGACAAAGCGCTTGGGCAGCTCCTCGATGTTGGCGTCCTTCATCCGCTCGTTGAGCACGTCGCGCAGACGCTGGCCGGTGATCAGCCCTGAACCGGAGAAATTGAAGTCCAGGAAGCCCAGCACCTTGCGCCGAGTCAACTCGAGCGCGAAACGCTCCACCGCGTCGAGCTCGCCGGCCACGTAGCATCCGCCGACCACTGCGCCGATCGAGGTGCCGACCACGATGTCGGGGTGGATGCCGGCTTCATTGAGGGCCCGCAATACGCCGATGTGAGCCCAGCCGCGGGCGCATCCCGCGCCAAGCGCCAAACCAATTCTGCAGTTGTTCATGCCGGTCCCTCGTCGGCGCGCTCTTGTGCTGCGGCTGGCAACGCAAGAAGCGGACCGCTCGCTGGAGCGGCCCTTGCGTAAACCTTACCGGCCAGGGATTAAGTGACCGCTACACAAGCGTTAACGGCAGGCTGCGACGCGTCTCGCAGGGGGTGCATGCGCATCCCAATGGAGTTGAGGCCGCGATGACAGGTGGCTCGGGCGGCTACAACTTGCTGTGCCGCATCTGGAGGTCGGCGGACGCGGGCTGGCCGAGCGGCAACGAGCGGTAGAAGCAGGAGCGCTCGCCGGTGTGGCAGGCGCGGCCATCGCCCGCGACGCTCGCTTTGAGCCACACGACGTCCTGATCGCAGTCGGTGCGTGCCTCGGCGACACGCAGCAGGTTGCCGCTCTCCTCGCCCTTCTTCCAGAGCTTGTTGCGCGAGCGGCTCCAGAAATGGCCGAGCTGCGTCTGCAAGGTGAGCGCGAGCGCCTCGGCGTTCATCCAGGCAAACATCAGCACCTCGCCGGAGGCCGCGTCCGTGACGATCGCCGGGATCAGCCCATCGGCGTCGAACTTGGGCTGGAACAGCGTGCCGGTCTCGATCTCGCCGGGCGTGCCGCGCCCGGCAAACAATTGATTGGGAGCCATGGCTGGCCCTTCCGAACAGGTTGGGCCGGACGGGCCCGGTTTCAGATGCGCGGGCCGTGCACCATCTGCAGGAAACGGTCGCGGTAGCTCGCGCTCGACTCCAGCTCGCCCGTGAAGCGCGTGGTGATGGTCTTGACGCCCGGCTGCCGGACGCCACGCGTCGACATGCACTGATGCTCGGCCTCGATCAGCACGGCGACCCCGCGCGGGCGCAGTTCGCCCTCAAGGGCCTCGGCGATCTGGGCCGTCATGGTCTCCTGCGTCTGCAGGCGCTTGGCGAAGATCTCGACCACGCGCGCGATCTTCGAGATGCCGACGATGCGCCCGTTCGGCAGGTAGGCCACGTGGGCCACGCCGAGGAACGGTGCCATATGGTGCTCGCAATGGCTCTCGACGCGGATGTCGCGCAGCATCACGAGATCGTCATAGCCGCCCGCTTCCTCGAACTGGCGGGCCAGCACTTCAGCCGGGTCCTGACCGTAGCCCGAGAAGTACTCAGTAAACGCGTCGGTGACGCGCCGCGGCGTATCGCGCAGCCCTTCGCGGGTCGGGTCGTCGCCGGCCCAGGCGATCAAAGTGCGCACTGCCGCCTCCGCTTCCGCCCGGGTCGGGCGTTTCAGAGGGGTAATGCGCTTGAGCGGCGTAGCCGGCTTCCTCGTGGCGATGTCGTTCATGGGTCCTGCGTGGTCCTGGGCGTGGTCGCAAGGCTCGGTCGTTACTAAAGGGCGTGCGGCCGGCAGCTTGCGCAACCTGTGTGCTGTAGGCGTGGCGGCGTTGAAATCCCCCACTGCGCACGCGATATGCCAAGCGGCCCTGTTTTGGCTTTCCGCAGCGCCACGATATCATGGCCATATAATATGGCGGACTATCCTGAGCAAGGAACAGGCAAGAGGATCAGCCGATCGCATGACGCAACTCGACGACATCTACAGCACGCGCATCCTGGAACTGTCGGCCAATATTCGCTCGGTCGAGCGGCTGGCCGATCCGGATGGCACCGCGACCGCCCATTCCAAGCTGTGCGGGTCGACCGTCACGGTCGACCTGAAGATGGACGGAGACCGGGTGTCGGCCTACGGGCAGACCGTGAAGGCCTGCCTGCTGGGCCAGGCGGCGTCGTCAGTCATGAGCCATCACATCATCGGCAGCAGCGCGCGCGAGCTTCGGGACGTGGCATCGGCCATGCGGCGAATGCTGAAGGAGGGCGGCAGCCCACCGACCGGCAAGTGGGCCGATCTGGCCGTCCTGGAGCCCGTCAAGGACGTGAAGGGTCGGCACGCCTCGACGCTGCTGGTGTTCGATGCGGTGGAGGCGGCGTTGGCGCAGGCGGAAGCCAAGCAGCGGCCGGCAGCGGCCGAGCCGGCCAGGGCCTGACCGGTGCGGCGATGGCGCACCCTCTCGAACGGCTGACCCGCGAGATCGCCAAGGCGCCGGTGCATGCCTACCGCTGGACGCTGAAGCCACTGATCGGCTGGGAATGCCGGCATCTGCCGACCTGCTCGGAATATGCGCTAGAAGCCATCGACCGCAACGGAGCATGGCGCGGCAGTTGGCTGGCGCTATCGCGCATCTGCCGCTGCCATCCTTGGGGGACACACGGGTACGACGCAGTACCCGACATCAGGTCGGCGCATCATCCCCTGGCGCCGTGGCGCTACGGCCGCTGGCGCGCGCGCGACCTCACCGACCTGTCGGGGCTATCCGGGCGCTGAGTAGAAGCTGACGCGGCTCAGCTGCCCTCCAGTTTGGCAAGCCGTTCCTCTGCCTCGGGGGCGCCCAGCTCGCGGGCGCGCTCGTACCATTTCTTTGCCTCGGCCCGATCGGGCACTACGCCCTGCACCTGCAACCGGCTGAGCTCGCCCGGATCGTAGGTCGAGGCCAGTCGGACGGCGGCCGGACCGAAGCCGGCATCCGCCGCGCGCTGGAAGAACTGGCGGGCGATGGCGACATTGCCCTGTGACAGGAACCGCTCGCCCTGAGCGACCAGCTTCTCGGCGCGCTCCTTCTCGTCAGGCGACAGGTCGGGCGCGCGCGGGAGCAACGGACGGGCCGGCAGAGGCCGCGGTGGGACAAGTGTGGTCGTCTGCTTCGGGCTCTCGCTGGGCATCATCAGGGCTGACGGACCGACCACGAACGCGACATGCGCTTCGGCCAGCACGGTGCCGTCGACGCTGACCAGGCTGACGGTCAGCTCCGAGCGGCCGGAGACGCCACTCGGGATGATCGCCTTCAGCGCCGGCAGGCTCTGCAGCGGGACGGCCCAGGAGCCCGGTGCGATGGCATAGCCGTCCGACAGGGAAACGCTAGAGGGCAGGCCACGCAAGCGTATGAAACTATTGGCGGGGATCGCTTCCGACGGGCCGGCCTGGATCAGCACGGCGGTCTGCGAGGCGGCTTCGGCGACGATGGTTTGGGCCACGGCGATGCGCGCCTCGGGCCGCTGGGCGCGCGAGTCCGCAGCCAGGGCCACCGTGGCGGTCAGCGCCGCGAGAGCGACAAGTGCAATGCCCTTTCCTCTGATGGCAGTTAGGGTTGCCCGGCACGTCGGTGCCAGCTGCCATTCGACCGGCATGGTCATTGCCCCCTAGAGCAGGATCGCTCCGTATTGAAACGCGAGTCCCGTTCTATTGCTAGCGCCGCCGGACGAGATCGCAGTCCGGCGCGCGCGCTACTTGCATGGACGCCATGGTGGCAAGTGCGTGTCACTGCTTGCCCTGCGACTTGGTCCACTCCAGGAACTGCTGGAACAGTCGTTCCTGCTCGGCCGAATTGTTGGGCGCAGCGCGCGCGGCCTGCTGGCGCACGAGCTGGGTATCGACGACGATGTCGCGCGCACCCTGCGCCGCCATCTGCTTGAGCTTCTCCTCGGCTACCCAATAGCGGCTCCAGCCGGGCACCTTGGCGGCCAGGTTGATGCTCTTCCACTTGGGGTGATACGGGGGCACGTGGAAGTTCTTGAAGCGGTCGAAGTAGTAATCGATGAAGCGTGAGACGCGGCGGAACCGATCGCTTTCGCGCGGCCAGTTGTAGACGGCCAGCACCGCCTGCACGCCGAGGGTCTCGACTTTCTCGCCGGGCTTGACGTAGCCCGGATAGTCCTCGGCGGTGAACACCGAGGGGACATAGAAGTCCTCGAACTTGTCGAAGGGCACGGCCAGGAACTTGAAGCCGTTCTCGTTCTTGTTCTTTGTGAACAGGTCGTTGGGCTTGCCGACCGTGTGGATCAGCGCGGCGATCTCGCCCGTCTTCATCTTCTCGTAGGCGATGGCGTTGTTGATGTAGACCGGCTCGACCTTGATGCCGAGGCGCTGGAACAGGATTGGCCCTGTTACCGAGGGGCCGGCGCCGGGCGTGTGGAAGCTGACCTTCTTGCCATTCAAGTCCTTGAACGAGTTGATTTCCGGCCGCACCAGCACATGCAGCTCGGAGATGTACATCTCGGATATGAAATTGACGCGCTTTTCGATGTTGGGGATCTTCTCGACGTTGCGGAAATGCTCGAACACGTCGGCATGCGTGATGGCGATATCGATGCCCTTGAGATAGAGCAGGTCCTTGACGTTGTCGGTGGCGCCCGGCGTGACGATGGTGAGCACACGCAACTCGTCGCTGAAATTCAGGTTGCGCGAGATCTCTGCTCCAAAGCGCAGAAACGTGCCTTCAGGCAGGCCGCCAGCAAGGCCAACCGTCCAGTTGTTGACCTTCGAGACCGTGTTGCTTTCCCCGCTCGACGCCGCGGTGGGTGCACGTGGGGCCTGGGCAAGGATAATGGGCCGTTTGTCGGCCGGGATTATCTCCTGTGCCGTCGCCGTCGCCGCTGTCATGCAGATAGCCGCAGCGAGGAGCGCGCCTCTGCCGACCCAAGTACTCATGCGTGATCCTCCCCTTGCACCGCCACCACCGACACGACGCCGGCGCACCCACTGCCGGAGGTGCATCGGCCACACGCCATCCCTACGAGCACACTAGGGATGCTCGCCAACAAAACGATTACAGCAAGCGCCGCCGCTGCTGGTCAGAGACCGGGTGCAGCTCGGCTACCTGCTCGTCGCTTGAAAATAAGATGGCCCCTGGAACTGATTGCGCACGCCCGCACGCACTGCCGCATTCCCAAGGATATCGTCACTGTCCTTGACGAGGCACTTTAGGGCCAGATTGAGGAATTCTTCGGGCGAGCGGGCGAGAGCGCGCTCACTTTTTCAACTTTAGGTTCTGCAATCGTCAGTTCGAGCCGAGCCGACGCAGGCGCGGCTCCGCGTCGGCGGCACCGAGCTGCAAGGCGCGCTCATACCAGCGACGCGCTTCCTTGGCGTCGGGGTGAATGCCGCCGCGCACGCTGAGGCGTGCGAGCTCCGTCTCATCGAATGTGGCAGCCAGCGCCATGGCGCCCTGCGCCAGTCCGACATCGGCGGCCCGCTCGAACATCAGACGCGCCGCCGAAACGTTGCCCTCTGCCAGATGCTCCTCGCCCTTCTGCATGAGACGCACCGCGCGCTCACGATCTTGCGGCGTCATCGACTGGCCCGAGCGCAGACCGGGGCCACTGATCGAGGGGCGCGTCTCGTTCGGCGGCTCGGTTCCCGCGCGCAGAATCGTGACGTTGGCGGGCGCCTTGACGTCCGGCTCCGTCTGCACACCGCGGCCGGGCGAGCCCGTCGCCGCGACCGTGAGCGTGCTCCTGGCCTCGGCCAGCACCGCCCCTTCGACGGAAACGAGCGTGACGACAATGTCAGACCGGGCGGGACCGTCGGGCGCCATCATGACGCTGAGGTTGTCGACGGCGGTGATGGGGATCGCCCAAGAGCCCGGCGCAATCGCGTGGCCCTCCGACAACGAGGCCATCGGCGGCAGGCCGCGGATGCGCAGGAAGCTGCTGCGCGGCAGTGCGGCCGTAGGACCGACGCGGATGCCAAGCGGGGTGCGAACGCCGGGCTCGGTGCTCACTCTCGCAGCCACACTCACGGTGGGCTGCTGCGCCTGGGCGGGGTCGGTCGCGGCCGACAGCACGGCCAATCCGGCAACGCCAAGCCCCAGCGCTATGCCGCGCAGAATGAGCTGGGCTGACCCTCCCCGTATCACGACACTCCAACCTCCCCACACGAGCCGGGCTGCGCGGCCCTACCGTTTCTGCTGCGCCCGGCTCCACTCCATGAACTGCTGAAAGAGACGCTCCTGCTCCGCCGGATTGTTGGGCGCGGCCTTGGCGGCCTGGGTACGGACGACGCCCGGATCGATGGTCGTGGTGGCCGCGGTTGCGGTCCGCTGAGGTGCCCTGGCCAACCACTCCTCTGCCGCCGGGAACCGTTTCCAGCCGCGCAACGTGGCGCTGAGGTTGGTTTCCTTCCATTTGACGTGCCGAGGCGCCTTCTGGAATTCGGGGAATTTCGTGAAGAACGCCTCGATGAACAGGGAGACCCGGCGGTAGCGGTCGGTATCGCGTGCCCAATTGTAGACGGCGAGCACGGAGGGGATTGCCACCGTATCGACCGCACCACCCTTTGGGATCAGGTTCGGGTAGTCGTCGCTCGTCAGCTTGGCCGGCAGGTAATCCTGCTCCAGTGCCTCAGTGTACGGTACCGGCAGTAGTGTCATGCCGGGCTCCATCTTGAACTTGCCGAATGCGCCGGTCGGCTTGCCTGCAATCAGGATGGTGGCGGCGATCTCGCCCGACTTGACCTTCTCGTAGCCGTCGGCCTGTCCGACGTTGACCTCTTGCACCTTTATTTTGAGCAGCTCGAAGATCAGCCGGGCCGAGAATTGCGTACCGCTGCCGACGTCGCTGAAGTTGACCTTCTTGCCGTTGAGGTCCTGCATGCGGCTGATGCCGGGTCCGGCCAGCACGTGCATTTCCTCGTTGTAAAGGCGGGCGATGTAGGCGAGACGCTGGTCGATGGTGGAGCCGAACTCGCCGGTCTTCTTGAGGTAGCTCATGATGTTGGCTTGCGTGATGCAGAGGTCGACGCCACGCAGGTGCAGGGTATCGATGACGTTCTGGTAGCCGCCCTTGCCGATCACCGGCAGCACGCGCAGATCGTTGCCGTCGTCGAGCACAGCCGACATGTCGTAGGCGAGGTAGAGGTAGGTGCCGTTCGGGTTGCCCGATATGACGGTCACGGTGTTCTGGTTGAGCTGCTCGGTGAGCGCAGCATGGCGGGCGGCCGGATTGAGCGGGAGTGGCGCCTTTTTGACCCCAGCGGCGGCCTGCGAAGGACCACCAACCTTGCCTGGGACCAGCTGCTGGGCAGATAGGTCCCCGGCAAATGACACAACTGCCGCGAGCAATATCGCGGCGAACCACGGCGTCGCCTTCACGTTCTCTCTCCCCTCGAAACCACCTGCATAAATGGCGGCTGTCGGGTATGCGGCACCGGCCCCCCCGGGCACCACAATTTCCGCACGCCGACGAAACTAGCACAGAGCAGGCAGCCTGCAATCCGAGTTTCTTCGGCCTCGGACGGATCGTTCGTACAGCCCATATGAGGCAAAACGCGGGTAGCGCACGAAATGATGCGCGGAATCGACGTATCGGCGCCCGCTTGACACCCCTGCCGTCGCCCATGCACAAGGCGCCGCCGGGCGCCAAATCGCCCCGAGCGCCCACCTTACCTGCTTGGTTTGCAGTGAGTGAGAGGAGATGGCCATGAGCGAAGTTGCGCTGACTTTTCCCGACGGCAGCAAGCGATCCTTCAAGAAGGGCCTGACCGGCTCCGAGCTGGCCGCCGGCATTTCCAAGTCGCTGGCCAAGAAGGCCGTGGCTATTTCTCTGGATGGAAAACTGGCGGACCTGGCCGACCCGATCGAGACCGACGCCAGGGTCCAGATCATCACCCGCACCGACCCGGAAGCGCTGGAGCTGATCCGGCACGACGCCGCCCACGTGATGGCCGAGGCCGTGCAGTCTCTGTGGCCCGGCACCCAGGTGACCATCGGCCCGGTGATCGAGAACGGCTTCTATTACGACTTCGCCAAGCAGGAGCCGTTCCATCCCGACGATCTCGCCAAGATCGAAGCCAAGATGCACGAGATCATCAAGCGGGACGCACCCTTCACCAAGGAGCTGTGGGGCCGCGACAAGGCCAAGGCGTACTTCCGCGACAAGGGCGAGATGTTCAAGGTCGAGCTGGTCGATGCCATTCCTGCCGGCGAGGACCTGAAGATCTACAAGCAGGGCGACTGGCTCGATCTGTGCCGCGGCCCGCACATGACCTCGACCGGGCAGATCGGCAAGGCCTTCAAGCTCACCAAGTTCGCCGGCTCCTACTGGCGCGGCGATCACACCAGGCCGCAGCTGCAGCGCGTCTACGGCACCGCCTGGGCGACCGAACCGGAGCTTGCCGCCTACCTCAAGATGCAGGAGGAGGCCGAGAAGCGCGACCACCGCAAGCTCGGGCGCGAGATGGATCTCTTCCACTTCCAGGAGGAGGGGCCGGGCGTGGTGTTCTGGCACCCGAAGGGCTGGGAGCTGTTCCAGT
>Ga0075368_10000302_pt1 | contig 14266 bp, 14 predicted proteins | sample EndMethybrTD3033_FD_71518 | JGI IMG/M metagenome (GOLD analysis project Ga0075368, IMG submission 71518) | Populus endosphere microbial communities from Tennessee, USA - Endosphere MetaG P. TD hybrid TD303-3 | ecosystem: Host-associated > Plants > Roots > Endosphere | place: USA: Tennessee... | reverse complement strand
GTTTTTTCCCATATTTTTACGGCACCGAGAGCTATAGATTGACAAAATTACAAATAGAATGCATAATTATAACGAGTATCGTTCCCCGGATGGGGCATGTCGTGCGACAAGCACATGCTCGCACATCCCCATCCCCTACCTGGAGGTTTTTCGTGCGGAGTATCCGCAACACCGCAATTGCCGTCGTGGCCGCACTGGCCCTGGCAGCCTGCGGTTCGGGTGGTGGCGACGCTAGCACCGCACCGCAGGGATCGGCTGACGTCAAGGGCAGCGCACCTGCTGCGCTGCCCGGCAAGCTGCCGACCATCACGCCGGACACGTTCGTCAGCGAGGACGGCCTCAAGGCCATCAAGGAGATTCTCTCGCTGGCCGAGCAACACGCCGTCGGTATTCCGTCTACGGATCGCAACCCGACCGTGACGGTCGTCGACAGCAACCCGTGCCACCTCTACATGGTGGCCGGCGCCTGCCTGCCGATGAACGTCGCCGACGCCAAGAAGCCCATCGTCATCGAGGTCAACCCCGACGAGGTGCTGACGCAGTACAAGGACAACTTCAACCACTCGCAGAGCGCCGAAGAGGGCAACGCGACGTGGCAGAGCGAGGTCCTGGGCGCGTACATCAACTACCTGATGGAGAGCGCCGCCCAGCGCACCGACCCGTCACTGCTGACCAGTAACGACGACGCTGACATCCCCAAGATCAAGGCGCTTCAGTACTGCAAGCAGGGCAACGTCGTCGGGCCGCTGCGCGAGGCCATGAGCCCCGCGCTGTGGAGCAAGTTCGCTCCGCTCGCGGACAACGAGGACTTCGTGAAGGGTACGAAGGGGACGTGCTGAACCATGGGGTTCCCACTTGGCCGAGGAATCGGCCGAGGCGGGAACCCCCGCCCCCTACCCTGTTTTGATCCACTATGAGTGGATTTTTTGTTTTTACTAGAAGTCGAAGATATCGCCGAGGAATGATTCTTTCTTTTTATGGGGGTTGCTGCCATCATGCGAGTCGCGCCGTTCGTACCGGTGCTCGTCGTTGTCGTTGCCGCGCTGCTCGTAGCGACGATCATCGTCTCGAATCCTGTCGCTCGAGGCACCTTGTACGAGCTTGTCGAGCTCGCCGCGGTCGAGCCAAACCCCGCGGCATTCCGGGCAATAATCTATCTCGATTCCTGAACGATCGGTAATTAATAACGTTGCGTTGTCAACTGGGCATTTCATAGCAAACTCCTTTTTAGCTTTGTTGGCGTTTACTAGCATACGGGTTTTGACGGAGAATAAGCTGAGATAAAGAACAGGCCCGCTACCGTGACGATAGCGGGCTGCCCTTCCTTTCGGAGGTCCGTGGTTAGTGGCCGAGGATGACGCTCATGGCGAGATCGATGTCGAGGGCCTTGTCTTCGAACGCTCGCCGGTAGTCGCTTGCCGTGGGCAGCTCGCCGCTCGTGGCGACGTCGATCCAGAGTCGGATCGGTCGCAGCCCGGGCGCGGCTGCCTCGGCTTTGCGGACGTACTCCTCGCGCCAGTCGATGTAGTCCTCCACCAGGACGGTCGATCCCGCGTGCTCGAGCTTGAATAGCTCGGCCAGCGGACGTTCCAGCCGCCGCTTGATTTCCAGGACGATCAGCCGGTCGTGGCGTCGGTTGAATGGAACGGCCGCGTACGATGCCAGTAGCATCGCCACGGTGAACGCGACGATTTCACCGAGGATTGCCATAGGCGTTCCCCAGTACTTTTGCGCGCGCATGACGTACGCGGCCGCTCCCTCCATGAAGAGGAGGGCGATGGCAACGAAGATGATGCCGCTGATGATGCCTTCGCATCGCTCGCGGCGACGAATCATTCGGGCAAGGTTCACTCTTGTTCGGGTCCTTTCACGGGCTGGAAGAGCTTATACATAATGACATAAATACCGAGAAAAGTCAATCGAGCGCTAGGACTGTGCCTTGGCAAGGCGGCCGCGAAGACGCTCCTGCTTTTGGAACGATACCCGGCCAAAGAACTTGCGGCCGACGTACTTGTGGGCTTCGATTAGAACGAGCGGCGTAACGAATGCGATGGCCCCGGTAATGACCAGGTCGCCAATAGCAACGCGCGAAACGTGCAGCACCTCCCCTAGCGGGCCGAACAGCGCGAGCATTTGCAGGGTGACAGCGATAGTGAGGCCGGCGTAAAACTTGCCGTTCCATACGCGCAGGCGTGCCCAGATAGGTTCGTCGTCGCTGCGCAGGCCGATGGCATTCGCCCACTGCATGACGACGAGGGCCGAGAATGCGATAGTGCGGCCGTATTCGGTACCGTACAAATGGGCGTAAAGCGCATAAATGCCAAGGGTCAGCGAGCTCATGGTGAGAGCAATCAGCACGATGCGTGAAACAAGGAACTTGTCGAGAATCGGTGCGTTCGCTTGCAGTGGCTTGCGTCGCATATTGTATTTTTCGCCTGGTTCGAGCCCAAGCGGAATCACCATGGACGTATCGGTAACCAGGTTGATCCAAAGAATCTGCACGGGCACGATCGGTATGGGCAGGCCAACGACGAGCGCGCCGATGGTCGTCAGGACTTCCCCGGTGTTGGTAGCCAAAAGATACAGGAGCATGCGCCGTATGTTGGCATAAATGGTGCGGCCTTCGTGCATGGCTTCGACGATGCTCTTGAAATTGTCGTCGATAAGAATAATATCGCCTGCGTCCTTGGCTATTTGCGCCCCACTGCCCATGGCAACGCCTACGTGGGCGTTAGCGAGTGCCGGTACGTCGTTGACGCCATCGCCTGTCATGGCGGTGATATTGTGCTTTTTGAGGAGTGCCAAGATGCGGTACTTGTGCTCGGGAATAACGCGCGAGAACACGCGTATGTTGCCAATGACTTTGTCGAGTTCTTCGTCGGTCATGACGTTCATGTGGCGCGCGTCGAACACTTGCTCACGGGAGTGGACCATGCCAAGCTGGCGGCCGATATGGTAGGCGGTCTCGAAATGATCGCCGGTAATCATGCGAACGGTCACGCCGGCCCGAAGCGCGGCTTGAATGGCGCTTTTTGCCTCGGGCCGTAAAATATCAGCAACCGCGACGAAGCCGGCAAACGTGAGTTTTTCGTTCTTGTGCAGATCGGAAAACTTGGTAATCGATTTTTTGAGCGAACCGTGCGCAAGCGCGATGACACGGTAGCCGTTGCCAGTAAGCTTATGAAGTTCGGCGACCGCCTTTTCGTGTTCGTTTTCGGTCAGGTCGCAGCGTAGCAGTACGTGCTCAGGCGCGCCCTTTACGGCCAATTCGTACTCACCTCCGCTGTGCCATAGGTTGCCGCTCATGGCGGTCGCTTGGTCGAACGGCAAGCTGAGCAGTGGCGGCTGCGACGGCCTGTGTACTTGCTTTTCTTCGGTAAAGACCGTAAAGGCCGTGTCGAGCGGGTCGCGGTATTTTTGCGCCGAGCTGTTAGTAGCAGCAAGCATGATGCGCGCGAGATGGGCGTGCGCGTTTTGTGGATGCCACGTTTCTTGGACGGTAAGCTGGTTTTTGGTAAGCGTGCCGGTCTTGTCGGTAGCGATAGTGGTGATGACGCCGATGGTCTCGATTGAGCGCATGGTACGCACCAATGCTTTCTTTGCGGCCATACGGCGCATGCCAAGGACGAGGATGACCGATATGGCTACGGGCAAGCTCTCTGGAACTGCGCTGACCGACAGCGCGATAACGAACTGCAAGCTGGCGGTAATGTCCATGCCGCGCATGAGCGAAAGGCCGAAGGCAACCAGTGCGACGGCGGCAACGACGCCGATGATCTGCGACACCAGCCTATCGATCTTTTTTTGGACGGGGCTTTCGGTCGAGGAATTGTTGGTAAGCGCGGCAAGCTGCCCGAACTCGGTCTCGTTAGCGGTGGCGACAACGACGGCCGTCGCCTCCCCTGCGACGATAAACGAACCCTGGAACAACATATTGCTTTGCTCGTAGACCTCTTTTTCGCCGTGCAGCGGATCGATCTGCTTGTCTATGGGTATCGACTCGCCGGTAAGCTGCGATTCGTCGACGCGCAGCGACCGTGCCACGACGAGCCGTGCGTCGGCTGGAATTTTTTCGCCTTCGTGCAGGGTGATAATGTCGCCTGGAACGAGCTGGCTGGAGTCGATTTCTATCATCTTTCCGTCACGTAGCACCTCGAGGTTTTGGTCGTCATGCTTGCGGAGGGCACGCAGTATCCGTTCGGTCGAGAACCGCTGGACGTAATAAATCGTCGCGCTGGTCGCCATGATTACCAGGATGATCCCGGCATCAAGGTAGGCGTGGTGCCACAAGCTGATAGCGGCGGCGAGAAAGAGTACCAGCATGAAAACGTTCGCGAACGGCTCGACGAGCTTGCGCCATAACGGGTCGCCCGTTACCTTGATGACGTTAGCCCCGTGGATTCGCAGCCGTTCCTCGGCTTCGCTCGCTGCCAAGCCGTACTCGGACGTTTGGAGTTCTTTTAGGGTTTGATGGGCCGTTTTTGTGTAATAAAGCATTAGTATCATTATAGCAAAACAAAAAGAGCGAAGTGGGAGTAACTTCGCTCTCTTGCGCTAAGAAAATGTGCTAGCCAATGCCGATGAGCTGGAGGCGCTTGGTCTGAAGGCCTGCCGACCATTCGACGACATCTTGGATTTGTTTGCCTAGCAGGCTTTTGCCTAACGGGCTGACGATGGAAATTCGCCCGTCGCTTGGGTTGGCTTCGATGCTTTCGACTAGCGTGTAACGAACGATCCGGCCGCTCGTATCGAGCAGGTCGACGACCGAGCCGATAGCCACCTTGAGCGCGTCACGCTTTCGTGGGAACAGTTTGGCGGTCGCGAGGGTCATTTTTTTGTCTGCGAGTTCGCTTTCGATCGTTTCGATCGTCGCCATTTGTTCGATACGGGCGAACCGCTCGTCGTGGCTATCCGTCTTGTCGATTTCGCGTAGGCGCACGTAGGCGTCGTGCTTCTCTCTTTCTAGTCGTGCTATCGCTTTTTTCAGCTCTTTCATGCCTTTTTTGCTAAGGTAAATGGTTTTGCTAGAGTTCAATTTTCTGCCCTCCTTCTTTGTTTATGGCCGCGGGGCCCGCTTGGCTGCATATGGGCCCCGCGTACATTTCCTAGTATGCCCGCTCTAGCTGAGTCATTTCTTAAAATTAGGCAATGTTGCTAAAAGCACGACGCTATTTTGTAACGACGAGCTTGCCGTCCTTGAGCGTGAAGGTGCGGTCGGTCTTGCCGGCAATTTCCAGATCGTGCGTGACGGCCAGGATGGTAGTGTTTTGGCTGCGGGAAAGGCTGTGGAGAAGATCGAAGATCTTTTTGCCGTTCTCGCTGTCCAGGTTACCCGTTGGCTCGTCGGCCAATATGACGGACGGATTGTTGGCAAGTGCCCGGGCAATGGACACGCGTTGCTGCTGGCCACCGCTCAGGCGGGCAGGCTTGCGGAGCTGCTCGTCGCCCTCGATGCCAACCGCGTCAAGCAGCTCGGCTGCTCGGTCGCGACGCTCATGACTTCCCGTGACGCCGCCGAACTCCAGCGCAAGCATGACGTTTTCGCGGGCGCTAAGGTTGGGTATGAGGTTGTAGTGTTGGAACACGAACCCGATCTTGTGCGCACGATACTGCGTCTGCTTGCCCGATGTAAGCTTGGCGATGTCGACATCATCTACCATGATCTCGCCGTCCGTTGGAGTGTCGAGCGCCCCAAGGAGGCTGAGGAGCGTGGATTTGCCGCTTCCGCTCTTGCCGATGATGGAGGCGAACTCGCCGGTTTCTACCCGGAACGAGACGTCGCTGATGGCGTGAACTTTGCCGTGGGTGGCGTTGAATGTTTTCGTGAGGTTCTTTACTGCTAACATAGGGTCTCCTTTTACTCTGTCCTCAATACTTCGGCTGGTCGGACCTGGGCGATCGCCCATGCTGGCACGGCGCTGCCGATGATGGCAATAAGCAGGATGATCCCGATGCTTTCGGCCATGATTTCCGGGGTCAGCGTACTGGTGACGTCGTTGATGTTGGTGCCCAGCTGGTTGCTAATGCTTCGGAATGGGCCTCCTTCGCGACGTATGGCGCCACTCGAACTATTACTTGGACCGGCAGAGAGTGACGGACCGTTGCTACTCGTGCTGCTGTCGGAATTGGATACCAGCGACTTGGTAAGCGGACCGCTGGTAAGGATACCAAGACCAAGACCCAAGATGCCGCCGATGACGGTGAGTGTGAGGGCTTCGGTAACGAACTGGACGATAACTTTGGCATTCGTACCACCGATGGCCTTTATGACCCCTATTTCACGGCGGCGTTCACGGACGACCATGATCATCGAAAGCAAGATGATGACGGCACCGGCGACACTGGCGCCAATAACGCCGGCAGTCGCGAGGCCTGCGATGCTTTCAAGCGGTGCTAGGCTTTCTTTTGCCTGGTCTTCTTGGCTGGTAATGTCGGCCTTGCTGCCGAGAGCCGTCTTAAGCGCCGCAACGGTAGACGATGTATTGTCACTGCTGTCGACCGTCACTGTCACCGCCGTCGCCTCGCCCTTTTGGCTGGTGAGGTTCTGTACTGTCGCGATCGGCATGATGAGGCCGTTGTTCTCGAATTGGTTGTCGCTTTTGTAAATGCCTTTGACGGTAATCGTTTTGCCGTAGGCAGTAAAGGTGCTGCCGACTTTCAGCTTGTTCTTGTCGGCGAGCGTCTTGCCTACGAGGGCGATAGTGTCGCTGCTTGAGCCGTCGATCATCGCGCCACTGGTCAGCTTGCTGCTGGCAATGACCGATGATGGGTCGCTTGTCCCGGTGATAACGGTGCGTGGCTTTGGCGCCTCGCCCGATTCTTTGCCGTCGGCCGAGCGGAACATGATCGTCGGGCTGCTGCCGCTGCTATTGCCGCCTGCAAAGCGCTTGCCGATGCTGCCGAGCTCGAACGATGGCGTCAAGCTGGTGTTATCCGTGCTGAGCTGGTCGGTAAGCGTGGCGACGATGCTTTTGACATGAGCCGTGCTTTTGATTTTGTTTAGTTGGTCGGCGGTAAGCGGATCTCCGCCACCAAACCCACCGCTGACACCGGCCGGGCTGATCGATACCTTGGTCGCAACCGAAGCCTTGACTTCGTCGATCTTGGCATTGACGCTCGAGCGGGCGACCATCATGGCAAGAATCAGGCAGATGCTGATTGCGAGCATGACCATCACGCTGACGGATCTTAATGGGCTGCGTAGCGCGTTACGCATGCCTCTGGTTAGTACGTTCATGACGTCTCCTTACTTAGTGTTGACGTCGTGATTGTACGTATAGTTACTGATTTTTTGCTTTGTCTAAACTGAAAATTGGCAGTAAGACCGTAAAGGTCGTAAGTTGATCCGGCGCGCTGCTGACGGACAGCTCGCCTTTATTGAGCTCGACGATTTTTTTCGCGAGCGCGAGGCCAAGGCCGTAGCCCTTTTTGTCACCGCCCGTGCGTGAGCTGTCGGCGCGATAAAATCGGTCAAAGATATGAGGAAGGATTTCTGCTGGGATACCCTTGCCTGTATTGATGACCTCAAATCCGGCCATCCCTTTTCTGTGCAGTGGGTTGACGGTCACTTTAGAGCCTTCGGGGCTGTACTTCAGGGCGTTATCGAGCAGGATGGAGAGGAGCTCCTCGACGCTCGAGGTATTGGCAAGAACCGCGTGCGGCTTGTCTCCGCTAAAAGCAATGCGATGCTCGGGCTTATTGAGCCGCTCCACTACGCCCACGATCGCTTTCGTGAGGGCAACTTCCTCCTGGGCGATGTTGTCGTGGTCGAGGCGCGATAGCTGCAGGAGCATGTGCGAAAGACTACTAAGCTTGTTTACCTCTTCAAGGTTACTGTCCAGAAGTTCGCGCATCTCTGTTTTGCTGAGATTGGGGTCACGAAGGGCAACTTCTATTTCCGTTTTCATGCTGGCAAGCGGCGTACGGAATTCGTGGCTGGCATCGCTGGTAAATCGCGATTGGGCTTCGTGGGCTTCTTCTATCGGCTCGAGCGTTCGCCTGGCCAAGTAGTAGCTGCCAATGCCGCCAGCAATCCAAATGCATATGTTGGTAATGACGAGCGACGTGATGAGGTTGGCTTCTGCCTCGTGGATCTGCGCGTCGCGATAATTGTCAAAAACGGTGCGGTTATTGATATTAAAGCTGTACTGCGGCGCGGCCTGGAAATAGCCGATCCGGTTCCCTACTTCCGACGAGGCGATGGAGTAAATGACCACGCTGAACAATAGGCTGATCGCGATAAGGATACCTAGGTACCAAGCCGTTAGTTTTAGCGTGGCCGATTTGAACACTGCTAGTTTGCCGCCTGTAGTTTATAACCGAACCCACGGACGGTATGAATAAGCTGTGTCGGGAACGGCTGGTCGACCTTGGCGCGAAGGTACTTGATATATACTTCGACCGTGTTGGGTAGGATATCGGCGTCGTAGTCCCATACATGCGCGATGATGAGCTCTTTTGGCAGCGGACGGTCCTGGTTGCGAAGAAGATATTCGAGCAGGGCGAATTCTTTTCCGGTGAGCTGGATGGTGGCGTCGCCGCGCTTGACCTCGTAGGTGACGGTATCAAGGCTAAGGTCGCCAGCTCGCAAGATGGTCGACTGCTGCTCTTTTGGCCGGCGCAGTAGCGCGCGGACACGAGCTAACAGCTCTTCGAGCGCGAACGGCTTTACCATGTAGTCGTCGGCGCCGCTGTCTAGTCCTTCGGCGCGGTCCTTGACGCTTCCGATAGCGGTCAAAATAAGCACGGGCGTGTGGATCTTGGCGTCGCGCATGGCTTTGATGATGGCGATACCGTCGTATTCGCCAGGGAGCATGCGGTCAATAACGGCAACGTCATACGGTTCGGTCGTGGCCATGGCGTACCCCTCGTCGCCGTCGTAAGCGACGTCTACGGCATAGCTTTCTTGCTCTAACGCTTTTTTGAGCGCGCGGGCAATCTTGTGTTCGTCTTCAATCAGTAAAATTCTCATGACTGTAACAGTGTAGCTAAATTAGCTGAAATATATCTTAAACGACATCGGGCGCGTATTTTTCGCCCCAAGCTTGCATGTCGCGGAGGATAGGCAGGAGTCCCCGGCCCTTTTCGGTGATACTATATTCGCAGCGGTTGCCGCCGGCCGACAGCTTGGTAATGATGCCGGATCGTTCAAGGGAGTCGAGCCGTGCCGACAAAGTGCGAGGGTTGATGCCGCCCGCTAGGTCTTGCAGCTGGCAAAAACGGACCGTATCTTCGTTCAGGAAAAAACGCAGCAAAAGCGGTGTCCATTTGTCACCGATGATGTCGGTGGCTGCCTGGACGCATCCGATATGCTCGACCGTTGTATTCATAACATATACTATACATTGTCTAGCACATAGAGTCAAACCGCTTATTGTCGTCGCGCCCGGAATACGTTACACTGGCTGTATGACTAAGCGCACAGCTAAAAAACAGACAAAACACACGACTAAAAAAGAACAGTTCGAGCCCAACAAAATGACCTTTGCTATCGCTGCCCTCGCCGCAGTAACATTGGTACTGTTAGCGGTTATCGTTACCTTTTCGTAGCCTTAGGCCTTGCGCCTAAGGACTTCTTTCATGCTGAGTTTTCGGCTGTATTCGAGCGCGCCAAAGCGGAAGATACGTACGCCGATGCGAATAGTGACCAAGGTGGTCAGTACAAGCAGCGCGAGCGAAATCAGCGCTGGTATCAACTCGAGGTTGCCAACGGCATTCCTTAGGAGCAGTGGTATCGGAGCTGTGAGTGGAAAGTAGCTGAGTATTTGTACGATAAGCGAATGTGGCGCCGAGATGAATAGCGGTGCGGCATACAGCGGCCCGAACGTGAGCGCCATGACCGCGCCAAAGAATCCACCGGCCTCTTTGGCGGTCGGCATGGCAGCACCAAGCGTCATAAGGATGCCGGTGTACATCAGGTAGCTGACGATGAAGATGGCCGCGCCAAGGCCGATAGCCACGGGGTCAAGCGGCAACGACGACAGGTCGAGCGATGGCAGCGACAGCTGGCTCTTGAATATGAAATAGCCGCTGATGATCGGAATAAGGATGACGAGCATTTGGATGAATGCCAGCACGATAAGCGAAAGGAGCTTCCCGACCAAAAGCGTCGTCGGCTTGATGGTAGCCAGGATCATCTCGATTACCCGGTTTTCTTTTTCCTCGGTGACACTGGTGAGGATTTGGTTGCCGAACGTGGCGATCATGAAGTAAAACAGCACGAGAAAAATGCCCGGCGCGATGAGCTTCAGGAATCCTTTGTCGACTTGGCCGTCCGTGTAGGTCGTCGCGTCGAACTGGACGTTGTTTTGCAAGATGGCGCGCAGGCTTGGGTCGGTCTGGGCCGCCGCCGACTGGACTAGGAGCTGGTTGGCAAGCTCTTGGTAGCGGCTATCTTTGAACAGTCCGACCTCCTTGCCATATACCTCTACCTTTTGCTTGCTGATATTTGCTGGGTAGTAAAAGTAGGCGTCGATCTTGCCGCTTTTCGCAGCCTCGATACCTTCTGCTTTGGTTGCGAACGGCTTGGCTTCGACTGCTTTTAGAAGACCCGGGGCCACCAAGTGCGACGAGTCGGTCACGCCCAACGAATATTGCTCTTTTGCCAGGTTTTGGCTTTCGGTGTCGGTAGTTTTGTTCGAGAAAAATATAATAGCGCCAATGGCGGCTACGATGACAGGAACCGCCAGGGCGGCGATCCAAAAACTACGTTTCTTGAGGGTGCGGACGATTTCGAACCGGACGACAGTACCTAAGTTATGCACGGTTTTCCTCCTTAGCGGCGTGGCCATAAATGCTGACAAAAATATCATCGAGGGACGGACGTTTCAGCTCGAACCGATCGCAGGCGACGCCCGCGGTGGTGAGCGATCGCTGGATGGCAAGCAGGTCACCATGGGGTTCAAGCGTGACTACCTTGCCTTCTTTGCGCTTGATGGTGTAGAGCTTGTCGTTGGCGGGTACTGGGCTATTCGAAACGATTTCCAGTACTTTGCCGCCGAACTCCTCCTTGACTTCATCGATGGTGCCGTACAGTCGGCGCTGGCCATCCTTGAGAAGCATGATTCGGTCGCATAGGCGCTCTACTTCTTCCATCTGGTGCGTGACAAAAATGACGGTCGCGCCCTTTTGCTGGTGTTCCTCGACGATATCCATCAGCAGGCGTCGGTTGACTGGGTCGAGCCCTTTGGTCGGCTCGTCTAATATCAAAAGGTCGGGGTTGCTCATGACGGCAATGCCCAGCTGTACTTTTTGTTGCTGTCCGCCCGAGAGCTTATCGAGCCGCTCGTCCGCCTTGTCGCCTAGCTCGACACGCTGCAGGTAGTCGAGCGACCACTGCTTTGCTTCACGGCGCCCCATCCCCTTCAGGCGGCCAAAGTACGTCATGGTGTCGACGACGGTTTCTTTTTTGTAGAGGCCTCGCTCTTCTGGCAAGTACCCCAGGCGCACGGGGCCGTCGACTTCGTATGGCTTGCCGTCGATCAGCAACGTGCCGTCGGAAGGCTGGTAAATACCGAGCAACGCGCGAATGGTCGTGGTCTTGCCCGAGCCGTTGCTGCCAAGGAAGCCGAATGTCTCGCCTTTTCGCACGGTGAACGAAAGGTCCTTGATGACGGTCGTCTTATCGAAGGTCATGCGAAAGTTATCTACGGTAACGAGAGATTGTGAGGTTGTCATATAGCCTATGGTATCACGCTAACGGTAGTTGATAAACTGCAGCGGAAAATCGAAATCGCTTGCCTTGAGGAGCGAGATGACAGCCTGGAGGTCGTCCTTGCTGCCGCTTGTAACGCGTACGGCATTACCCTGGATCTGGGCCTTTACCTTTGGTGTCTCGTCGCGGAGCAGCTTGGTGATTTTTTTGGCGTCGTCTTGGCCAAGGCCATGCTTGAACGGGATTTCCCAAGTGGTTTTCAGGTTGCTTTCGACCGGTGTCTTGGAAAGGTCGAGTACTTTGGCGCTTTGTTCGCGGCCGGCGAGTTTTTTGCGGACTACATCGACGATGGCGTCACACTGCCACTGGTTGGCGCCGATGATTTTCACGCCGGTCTTGTCGCTGTTCAGCCACTCGATCGCGGCTGGGGTGCCCTTGAAATCGTAGCGGTTGCCGATTTCGCGTTCGGTACCTGCGAAAATATTGTTCATCTCTGCTTTGTCGTATTCTGAAACGATATCGAATGAAAATGTTGCCATGAAATAATTTCTCCTCTTTTCAGTATACTATGCGCACACGGCCGAGGCGTATACTGAAACTATGAAGAAGTGGCCGTTCATCGTTGTCATTGGGTTCGTCACCGTGGGTATTGCCGCGTGGTGGCTGCAGGAGCGAAAACCGGCCGCCGCCCCACCACCGCGTCCTTCGTATGTCGACACTGTGCTCTCCCGAATGTCACTACGGGATAAGATAGCAAGCTTGCTGATAATGAATATCAAAGGCACCGACCCGGCAGTACTGGCCTCGTTCGTTACGGCGAACAAGTTAGGTGGGTTCATCCTGATGGGGCCGAACATACCTGGTACCGATGCGGCGCTCCGACGGGAAACAGCGGCGCTGCGTGGCGATGATGAGCGCCTGCCTCGGCTGGTAGCTACCGACGAAGAAGGCGGGACGGTCAAGCGACTCCCTGGCGATGCGTATGCGAGCGCCTTGACGCTTAAAGACCAGCCGGTCGCATCGACGGCCAAAGCGTTTGCCGATCGTTCGGCTTTGGTGCGGTCGGTCGGCATAACGCTTAACTTCGGTGTCGTCGCCGATATGACGGACAATCGCGATTCGTTTATCTATGATCGCGTCTTAGGCGCGACACCGGGCGCTGCAGCCGACCGTGTCGCCGCTGCCGTACAGGCTAGCAAAGGCATGACCCTCACGACGCTCAAGCATTTTCCGGGTCATGGTGAAACGGCCGAAGATTCGCATCAGGTCATTCCTTCCATACCGCTTTCGTACGATGTATGGGCTGCCAGGGACGCGCCGCCGTTCGAGGCGGGAATCGCCACTGGCGCCGATGTGGTGATGATGGGGCACCTACGTTACGACGCGGTGGACACTATGCCGGCGAGCTTATCTAAAAAATGGCACGATATACTTCGCGATAAACTCAAGTTCAACGGTGTCGTCGTTACCGATGCCATGGGAATGCTGCAGGCGTCAGGCGATCCGGCATATGCGAGTGCTGTCCGTAATGCTGTCTTGGCACTCCAGGCTGGCAGTACGATGCTGCTCTATGCGACCGACCCTGTCCAGAATCCAACTGTTTTGATCGACGGCATCGAAGCCGCGGTCAAGAAGGGTGACGTGACCGAAGCGCTCGTTACGCGAAATGCTCGTGCGGCATTGGAGCTACGCGCCAAGAGCGCGGCGTTTCTAAGGTAAGCAAAAGAAAGATGCTATAATGGCGACTATGAAGACACGGATTGAGATAGACACGAAAACCTTCGTACGGTTTTGGATGGTAGTGATTGGGTTTGCCTTCGCTATCCTGGCAATTTATAGCGCACGCACCGCCTTGACGCTTATCGGGATAGCCTTTTTCTTGGCCCTGGCGCTCAACGCGCCGGTTACCTATCTGGCGACGCACTTGCCTGGCAAGAGCCGCGTCGGAGGAACGGCGATCGCGTACGTGCTGGTCATTGCCGCGCTCGGTGCGCTTACTTTTCTTGTCGTGCCTCCTATCGTGCAGCAAACAGCCAAGTTCAGCCAGACCGTTCCTAGTTTGATTGATGGCGTAACGACGCAGTGGGACGGCATCAGTACGGTAGTGGAGAAATATCACCTGCAGCCGCAGGTAGAAAACGTCATCAATTCGGTCAAGCACAATGCCTCGGGCTGGGCGACCGATATCAGCAAGAACCTACTCTCTGGCGTAGGGTCGGTCGCGGCCGGATTGGCTTCGATGGTGCTGGTGCTGGTACTTACCTTCCTGATGCTTGTGGAAGGGCCGATGTGGCTGGAGCGGCTATGGGGTGTCTACAATAACGAAGGGCGTATGAAGCGCCACCGCAAGCTCGTGCACCGCATGTATACGGTCGTGACAGGATATGTAACCGGGCAGCTGATCGTCTCTGGCATAGGTGCGACGCTTGCAGGACTAGTCGTGTTCATGCTGAGCCTGTTCGTCCCAAGCGTGCCAAGCAATCTGGCGCTGCCAACGGTAGCGATTGCCTTTACGCTGTCGCTGATCCCAATGTTCGGTGCGACCATCGGTGGCATTATCATTTCGCTGCTACTTGTTCTTAACAACCTGACGGCCGGCATCGTTTTTGCCAT
>Ga0075368_10000300_pt1 | contig 14292 bp, 16 predicted proteins | sample EndMethybrTD3033_FD_71518 | JGI IMG/M metagenome (GOLD analysis project Ga0075368, IMG submission 71518) | Populus endosphere microbial communities from Tennessee, USA - Endosphere MetaG P. TD hybrid TD303-3 | ecosystem: Host-associated > Plants > Roots > Endosphere | place: USA: Tennessee... | reverse complement strand
CCCTAAGGTGCTGCGCTTCCGCGTCGGCAATGCCACGGCCGGTACGGTCGATATGATCACCTTTGCGCCGACCGCGGCGCAGGTGGGTAACGCCACGCCGATCGTCGGCGCCGGCGGCGACTTGACCGCCGGTGTGGTGACGGCCAGCGTGGTGGCCAACAGCGGCCAGGTGACCATCACCGCGGCCACCCTGGGCGCCCTGAACGACGGCGGCACCAACACCATTCCGTGGAGCCAGATCACCACCACCTCCGCCGTCCTGACCTCGGCCACCGCCCTGGCGGCACCGGTCATTCCGCTGACCGGCACCGGCGCGTCGGTCAATGCGCCGGCCCCGGTCGCCAACGTCACGACCGCCGATGCCCGCTGGACCTACCGCTACGCCAATACGGCAGTGCCCGCGGCAGGTACGTACGGCGGCGTCAACATCCGCAACGGCCGTGTCACCTACACCGCCTCCGCGCCCTGATGCGCTCGTGACATAATTGGCTCCATGGGAGTCGCAAGCAGCAGGGTTCAAAGGCCGCGTCTTGCCGGGCGCGGCCTTGTCATTTGCGGCGCCGCCAGCCTGGCGCTGGGGTGGCTGGCGCCCGCGCATGCGCTCATTTTCAACCTCGGCAATTCGCCGACCCGCCAGTTGCACCTGCAAGTGGGCACCGGCGGCAACGGCGCGCAGGTGATGCCGGTCAATCCCACCGTCGACGTGGTGTCGGTGACGGTGCCGGCCGCCGCGCTGGGCAACTCCGCGTCGCAGGTGATGAGCACCAGCAACCCCAACACCATCGACCCTTATCCGCCGGTGTCGCTGACCTGCAGCGACGGCCGCCAGGTGCTGGTGAGCGCGATCGCGCGTGTGCCCGTCGGCATCGCCAACGCGACCCTGACGGTCAATTCGTCGGCGCCGCTGGTCAATGCCACCGGCGAGACCCTGCCGTTTTCGCAGATCAGCTGGACCTCGTCGGACAACTCGGTCCCTTCGGGCACCTTCAATACCGGCGCCGCGCAGACCCTGCTCAGCATGACCACCTCGCAGCAGTACATGTCCTGCCATACCTTCAGCTACGCCAACACCGGCGTGGTGGCGGCTGGCATCTATCGCGGGCGGGTGACCTATACCTTGTCGATGCCATGAAGCGGGTCGCCCGCGTGCTCGCGCTGGCGGCACTGCTAGGCACGCTGCCGGCGCAGGCGGCGCCGGTGCGCCTGGACGACAGCCTGTCGTCGCAGCCGCGCCTGCAGATGCGCCAGGAATGGCGCGACACCTTTCCGAACCGCGGCCGGCGGCCGGACCTGCTGGGCGTCCTGGCGCGCGCCAGCGTCGAGGTGCGCCTGAAGACCTCGGCCTACGTCGGCCGCAACGCCCGCATTTTCCTGGTGCTGCCGACCCTGGCCAATACCGGCGCGTTGCCGCCGGACCTGCTGGTGGAGTGGCGCACCCGCGGCGTGATGCGTGCCGGCATCGGCGCGCCCGGCAGCCGTACCCTGGTCTTCGAGGGGCGCGTGGCCGCGCCGATCACCGGCGACTGGTTCGATTTTTATGTGACCGCGGATAGCCGCACAGTGGGAAACAATGTCCAATTTGAACCCTATTTCGTCATTGAATCCGAATAGGTGGGGCGCCGCCGGCCTGCTCGCACTCCTGCTTGCGGGCATGCTGCAGGCTGGTGCGGCCGCTGCCGCCACGTTCGCCGCGGTGGCATCGCCGCCGCGCTTCGAGCTCATCGGCAAGGCCGGCGACACGGTGCGCGAGGCAGTGGAGATCAGCAATGCCGACGTCGAACCCGGCAACTACCGGCTGTTCACCAATGACTGGACCCTCGATGCCAGCGGCGGCGCCGCGTTCCAGGATGCCCTGGGGCCCAACAGCTGCCGTCCCTGGGTGGCGCTGGAACGGCGTTCGGTCGTCCTCAACCCCAACGTCAGCCGCAAGATCCGCTTCGAGGTGCAGATTCCACCCGGCACCCCCGCGGGGGAGTGCCGCTTTGCCCTGATGATCGAGCAGGATGAAAGCACGCTCTCGCAGGCGATGGCCGGCAACCTGCCGGTGCCGGTGCAGGGGCGGATTGCGGTGATCGTCTATGTGCGTATCGGCGACGCGGCTTCCCGGCTGCGCCTGCTCGATGTGCGCCTGGCCGACGTCAATGGACAGCCGACGCCGGTGGCACGCGTGATCAACGAAGGCAACGCGCACGACCGGCTCGACGGCGTGGTGGGCGCGGTCGACGGCGACGGCCAGAAGATCAATTTTGCCGTCTCGCAGCGCCCGATCCTGCCGGGCGAGACGCGCGAGCTGCCGTTTTCGGTCTACCTCGCCGACGCGGCGGAAAAGCCGATCATCAAGTGGCGCATGCCGCTGTTGATCAAGGGTTCGCTGGAAGCCGAGAGCGGACTGAAGATACCGTTCGACGTCAAGCTGCCCTGAGGCGGGCCGCGCCGCGCCATCGGCTAGCCGCCGATATAGGACATCTCGACTTTTTTCTCGCGCGCGGTGGCGGCGGTGCGGATCTCGGAGTAATGGTCGCCGCGCTGGTGCCAGATCAGGCCGACTGCGGCGGCGATTTCTTCATCCGTGTGTCCCAGGCGCAGCAGGCTGCGCAGGTCGTGCCCCGACTGGGCGAACAGGCAGGTGTAGAGCTTGCCCTCGACCGACAGGCGGGCGCGCGTGCAGGTCGAACAGAAGGCCTGGGTGACGCTGGAGATCACACCGATCTCGCCGCTGCCGTCCGCATAGCGCCAGCGCTCGGCGACTTCGCCGGTGTAGTTGGGCTCGATCTCCTCGAGCGGCATTTCCGCGCCGATACGCTCGATGATCTCGCTCGATGGCACCACGTCGTCCATGCGCCAGCCGTTCGACGAGCCCACGTCCATGAACTCGATGAAGCGCACGATGTGGCCGCTGCCCTTGAAGCGCCGCGCCATGTCGATGACGCCAGCGTCGTTCAGGCCGCGCTTGACCACCATGTTGATCTTGATCGGGCCGAAGCCCGCGTCCTCGGCCGCTTCGATGCCCTCGATCACGCGGGAGACCGGAAAATCGACGTCGTTCATCGCGCGGAAGGTGCGGTCGTCCAGCGAATCGAGCGAAACGGTGATGCGGTGCAAGCCTGCCGCCTTCAGCGCGTAGGCTTTTTTCGGCAGCAGCGAGGCGTTGGTGGTGAGAGTCAGGTCGAGCGGCTGGCCGGCGGGGGTGCGGATTTCCGACAGCATCAGGATCAGCGACTCGATGTTCTTGCGCAGCAGCGGCTCGCCGCCGGTCAGGCGCAGCTTCTCGACGCCGTGGGCGGCGAACAGGCGTGCCAGCCGGGTGATTTCCTCGAATGACAGGATTTCGGCATGCGGCAGGAACTGGTAGCTCTTGTCGAACACCGTCTTGGGCATGCAATAGGTGCAGCGGAAATTGCAGCGGTCGGTCACCGAGATGCGCAGGTCGTGCAGGTGCCGGCCGCGCGTGTCCAGCAACGAACCGCTGGGCGCGGCGGCGCCCAAGGGAATCGCCGGCAGCAGTTGCTGCAGGCGTTGGTCGGCGATGGGAATAACCTTGCTGGTCACGGGGGGATCTATCGTTTTATACAGGCTTAACTTGAGATAATAACAAAGCGGTGATTTGCAACCCGTTGCAACCTTTTGAAATTCGTGAAGAAGCAATAAATGACGCCTCCCTCGATGCCGGTCTGTGTCTGGATGGAAAAGCGCGCTCTCGCCAGCCGCTGGGTCACGCATGAGTGGCACGCGGCGGCCGTCACGCTGGAGGGGGCACCGGAACAGGAGGGCGGGGCGCCGGGCTGGATCGCGCACGCCGGCCACCGCGTCAGCCTGCACCGCGACGAGGCCGAGGGCTATTACCTGAATACCTCGTCGGGCGATCCCAAGGTGTTCGTGATGTGGCGCCTGGAAGAGGCAACCGACGGTGTCGAGGAGGCTGCCGTGCCGCGCTTCGTGACCCTGAGCTACAACGAAGCGGGCCGGCTGATGGACGCGCAGGAAAAGGTCGAGACCGTGCCGATTCCGCCCGCCATGCTCGCTTGGCTTGAGGCCTACGTGGCCGAGAACTACAAGCCGGAACCGAAGAAAAAGCGCGCCCGCTCGTCTTTTGTCAGTCCGGCGGACCGTTCCAAGCTATGAGTGAATCCTTTCTCGGGCGCTGGTCGCGCCGCAAGCAGGCGCCGGTCGAAGCGGTCGAAGCCGAGGACGCGCGCATTGCCCGCGAGCAGGCCGAAGCCGAAGCGGCCTTGAGGCCGCCTGCCGGCACGGCTGCACAAGCGCCTGCTGAATCGTCGCCCCAGGCGCCGCCCGAATTGCCGCCGGTCGAGTCCTTGACCAGGGACGCCGACTTCAGCGCCTTCATGAAGCCCGAGGTGCCGCCGCAGATGAAGAACGCCGCGCTGAAAAAGCTGTTCAGCGATCCGCATTTCAATGTGATGGACGGGCTGGACACCTACATAGACGACTACACCCGCGAAGATCCGATCCCCGAAGCCATGCTGCGCAGCCTGGTGCAGTCGCGTACGCTCAAGCTGTTCGACTATTCGAAAGAAGAGGCGCAGGAAGCACAAGAGGCAAAAGAAGCCGCTGAACAACTGACGCGAGAGCAGGCCGGGCAGGGCGCCACACCCGCTGCGCCAGGAGCCGTCTCCACGGACCAGGCCGCGCTGCCGCAGGCAGGCACCACGCCGCCGTCACCGCCGGGCGAGACCGACGCAACCCGCGTGGCCGCGGCCCGCTTGCCGGACCCGGATGGTGCAGCGCACTAGTGACAGCAGCGCGGGACTCTCTATAATCCCCAACATCTGCAATGAATTACATAAGCTGACTCCCTAGTGTCCCGTTGCCTCGTTTGTAACTGCAACCACAGCATGCCGCTGGACGGCAAGGCGCTCGCCGCCGCCCTCGGCGCGACCACCGAGCTGCCGATACACCACGAACTCTGCCGCCACCAGGCCGGCCTCTTTGAGGGCGCGCTGGGCGAGGCGGCCGCGGGGGTCGAGTCCCTCGTCGTTGCCTGTACCCAGGAAGCGCCGCTGTTCACCGAACTGGCCGCCGCCACGCAATACGCGACCGTGCCGATCAGTTTTGTGAATATCCGCGAAACCGGCGGCTGGTCGGCCGAGGCGCGCGCGGCGACGCCGAAGATGGCGGCCCTGCTGGCCGCCGCGCAACTGCCCGAGCCGCCCCCCGCCGATGCGGTCAGCTATGTTTCGCAGGGCGCCACCCTGATCATCGGCAGCGCCGCCGACGCGCTGGCCTGGGGCGAGCGCCTGGGCGCGCAGCTCGAGGTGTGCGTGCTGATCACCGATGCCGACGGCACCGCCTTGCCGGCAGAGCGCAAGTTCCCGGTCATCGGCGGCAGGCTCACCGCGCTGTCCGGCTGGCTGGGCGCCTTCGAGGCCAGCTGGGTGGCCGACAACCCGATCGACCTGGACGCCTGCACCCGCTGCGGCGCGTGCGTGGGCGCGTGCCCGGAAGGCGCGATCGATTTCAGCTACCAGATCGACATGGCCAAGTGCACCGGCCACCGCGCCTGCGTGCAGGCCTGCGGCGCGGTGCAGGCGATCGATTTCAAGCGGGCCGCCGTGCCGCGCAAGGAAAAATTCGACCTGGTGTTCGACCTGCGTGCGGCCCCGGCCTTCACCCGTCACCAGCCGCCGCAAGGCTATGTGCACGCCGGGCGCGACCCGCTCAGGCAGGCGGTGGCGGCGCTGGAGCTGGCGCAGATGGTCGGCGAGTTCGAAAAGCCCAAATATTTCCGCTACAACGCCAAGACCTGCGCGCACAGCCGCAACGAGCAGCCCGGCTGCAACCAGTGCATCGAGATCTGCTCGACCGAGGCGATCAGCGCGGCCGGCGACCACGTCAAGGTCGAGCCCAACCTGTGCATGGGCTGCGGCGCCTGCGCTACCGTGTGTCCGTCCGGCGCGATGTCCTATGCCTACCCGCAAGCGCCGGATCTGGGCGCGCGCGTCAAGGCCATGCTCAAGGCGTACAGCCTGGCCGGCGGACGCGAGGCCACCTTGCTGATCCATGACGCGGCCGGGCGCAAGCTGATCGAAGCGGCGGGCCGGGCGGCGCGCGGCAAGTCCGGCGCGCGCGGGCTGCCGGCGCAGGTGATCCCGCTGGAAGTGCACCACAGCGCCGCCGTCGGCCTGGACTTGTGGTTTTCCACCCTGGCCTACGGCGCGGCGCAGGTTGCGGTGCTGCTCACCGGCGCCGAGGCACCGCAATACGGGCGGGCGCTGGCGGCGCAAATGGGCATCGGCAGCGCGCTGCTGGGCGGGCTGGGCCATGCGGGCGCGGGCCTGGCCATGGTCCAATCCGCCGACGCCGCCGAACTCGAAGCGGCGCTGTGGTCGCGGCCGGCCGGCATCAAGGTGGCCAAGGCCGCCACTTACAACGCCGCGCCGGAAAAGCGCGCCACCCTCGACTTCGCCATCGACCACCTGGCGCGCCATGCACCGCAGCCGGCCGAAATCATTGCGCTGCCGGCCGGTTCGCTCTACGGTGCGCTGCAGGTGAACAAGGAAACCTGCACCCTGTGCCTGTCCTGCGTCGGCGCCTGCCCGGCTGCCGCGCTGGCGGACAACCAGGAGACCCCGCAGCTGCGCTTCATCGAGCGCAACTGCGTGCAATGCGGCCTGTGCGTATCGACCTGCCCGGAAGACGCCATCACCCTGGTGCCGCGCCTGAACCTTTCAGAGACGGCGAAAAAGCCGGTGGTACTCAACGAGGCCCAGCCCTTCCATTGCGTGCGCTGCGCCAAGCCCTTCGGCACCCGCCAGATGGTCGACAGCATGGTCGCCAAGCTCACCGGGCATTCGATGTTCGCCACCGGTCCGTCGCTGCGGCGTTTGCAGATGTGCGCCGACTGCCGGGTGGTGGACATGATGGAAAACAAGGCCGAAGCGAGCATCTTCGACGTCAAGCGATGAGCACCGTCCAGCCGGTCCATTTCGTGCCGTCCGTGGCGGTGGAGGAGCGCGCGCGCGCCGATCTCTACGCGCTGCTGGCGCGGCTGTTTTACGCCGGGCCGGACAGCGCGCTGCTGGCGGACATCGCCGCCGCCGAGGGCCTGGTGGCGCAGTCCGAAAGCGCGCTGTCGCGCGCGTGGAGTGCCTTGCGGGAAGTCTCAGCAGCCGGCCAGGCCGCGCAGGCGCGGCAAGAGTATGACGACATATTTGTCGGCGCCGGCCGCGCCCCGGTGTCGATCTACGCCGCCCACTACCTGACCGAGAACTGGAAGGACCACACCCTGGTCAACCTGCGCGGCGAACTGGACCGGCTAGGCCTGGCGCGCCAGCCTGGCGCGGTCGAGCCCGAAGACCATCTGGCCGGGCTGCTGGATGTGATGCGCCACCTGATCCTGCGCGCGCAGGACGGCGATATTGCACTGCAAGAAGGTTTTTTCCGCAGCTACCTGGCTCCCTGGTACGCGAAGTTCGTGGCCACGGTGCAAGCAGACGCGAACGCCGCCTACTACCGGCATGTCAGCGCATTGCTATGCGCCTTTCTTGATATCGAGGTTGAATGTTTTCAAATAGCGTAGCAGAATAGCTATGTAACAAAGAACATACCCGGTGGACTCGACACACGGTATCCGCACAGACTGCAAATAAACGCGGAACCGGGCACCCAGGAGATAACGACCATGCAAACCAAGCAGACTCTCAGCCGACGTGGCTTTCTGATCGGCGCCAGCGCCGCTTCGGTAACCGGTGCCGCCGCCCTCGTCGCATCCTCCAAGCCGGCCGCGCCAAGCCCGGTCAAAACCAGCAAGGCCTCGGTAACGCCGGGGCAGGGCTATCAGCTCTCCGCGCACGTCCGCAGCTACTACCGCACCACCAGCATCTAGACCAGGGGGCCTTCCATGTTGCTCACTCGCAAATCCACCGGCGAGGGGGCTGCTCGCGCTCGCGGCAGCCTGCTCTCGCGTTCCCTTGGCGGCGCGCTCAACGCCGGGATGGACCGCCGGACCTTCCTGAAACGCTCCGGCCTGGGCGCCGGCGCGGGCGCCTTCGCCACCCAGCTGCCGTTCGCCATGATCGGCCAGGCGCAGGCGCAGGACAACAAGGAGAAGGGCGGCGCCGACAAGATCGAGGTCAAGCGCACCGTCTGCACCCACTGCTCGGTGGGCTGCGCGATCGACGCGGTGGTGAAAAACGGCGTCTGGGTGCGCCAGGAGCCGGTGTTCGACTCGCCGATCAACCTGGGCGCGCATTGCGCCAAGGGCGCCTCGATCCGCGAGCACGGCATCACCGAGCACAGCCACCGGCTCAAATACCCGATGAAGCTGGACACCAAGTCGGGCAAGTACCAGCGCATCTCCTGGGACACGGCGCTGACCGAGATCAGCGACCGCATGAAGGCGATCAAGAAGGAGAGCACGGCCGACTCGATTTTCATCGTCGGCTCCTCCAAGCACAACAACGAGCAGTCCTACCTGCTGCGCAAGTGGGTTTCGCTGTTGGGCACCAACAACTGCGACCACCAGGCGCGCATCTGCCACTCCACCACGGTGGCCGGCGTCGCGAACACCTGGGGTTACGGGGCGATGACCAATTCGTACAACGACATGCAGAACACCAAATGCATGATGTACATCGGGTCGAACGCCGCCGAGGCGCACCCGGTGTCGATGCTGCATTCGCTGCACGCCAAGGAAACCGGCGCCAAGATGATCGTGGTCGATCCGCGCTTTACCCGCACCGCGGCCAAGGCCGATGAATACGTGCGCATCCGTTCCGGCTCCGACATCGCCTTCCTGTTCGGCATCCTGCACCAGGTGTTCAAGAACGGCTGGGAAGACAAGAAATACATCAACGACCGCGTCTACGGCATGGACAAGGTGCGCGAGGACGTGATGGCCAAGTGGACCCCGGACAAGGTCCAGGAAGTCACCGGCGTCGCCCCCGAGCAACTGATCAAGATCGCCGAGATGTTTGCCAAGAACCGGCCCTCGACCATCGTCTGGTGCATGGGCCAGACCCAGCACACCATCGGCAACGCGATCGTGCGCGCCTCCTGCATCCTGCAGCTGGCGCTGGGCAATATCGGCGTCTCCGGCGGCGGCGCCAACATTTTCCGCGGCCACGACAACGTGCAGGGCGCCACCGACGTGGGCCCGAACCCGGACTCGCTGCCCGGCTACTACGGGCTGGCCGCGGGCGCCTGGCGCCATTTCGCCAAGGTGTGGAACGTCGACTACGAATGGATCAAGGCCCAGTACGCGCCCGGCATGATGGAAAAGTCCGGCACCACCGTGTCGCGCTGGATCGACGCCGTGACCGAGGCCGACACCAACCTGGACCAGGAAAAAGCCCTCAAGGCGATGGTCTTCTGGGGCCACGCGCCGAATTCGCAGACCCGCGGCCTGGAAATGAAAAAGGCGATGGACAAGCTCGACATGATGGTGGTCATCGACCCCTATCCGTCGGCTACCGCGGCGATGATCGCAATGCCTTCCGAGGGCCGCAACCCGAACCAGTCGGTCTACCTGCTTCCGGCAGCCACCCAGCTCGAGTGCTCGGGCTCGTGCACTGCGTCGAATCGCTCGATCCAGTGGCGCGAGAAGGTGATCGACCCGCTGTTCGAATCGAAAAACGACCACTGGATCATGTATGCGCTGGCCCAAAAACTCGGCTTCGCCGACCAGCTGGTCGGCAAGGCCAACGGCAAGCAGAACATCGCGGTGGTGAACGGCGAGCCGGTGGTCGAGGACATCCTGCGCGAAATCAATCGCAGTTGCTGGACCATCGGCTATACCGGCCAGAGCCCGGAACGCCTCAAGCTGCACATGAAGAACATGCATACCTTCGACGTCAAGACCCTGCGCGCCAAGGGCGGGCCTTGCGACGGCGATTATTTCGGGCTGCCCTGGCCGTGCTACGGCACGCCGGAAATGAAGCATCCCGGCTCGCCGAACCTCTATGACCCCTCCAAGCACGTGATGGACGGCGGCGGCAATTTCCGCGCGAACTTCGGCGTCGAGCGCGAAGGCGTCAACCTGCTGGCCGAGGACGGCTCGGCCTCCAAGGGCGCCGACATCCAGACCGGCTATCCGGAACTGGATCACATCCTGCTCAAGAAGCTGGGCTGGTGGGACGAGCTGACCGACGCGGAGAAAAAGGAAGCCGAAGGCAAGAACTGGAAGACCGACCTGTCCGGCGGGCAGATCCGCGTGTTCATGAAAAACCATGGCTGCCACCCGTTCGGCAACGCCAAGGCGCGCGCGCTGGTGTGGAACTTCCCGGACGGCGTGCCGCAGCACCGCGAGCCGCTCTATTCGACCCGCCCCGACATGGTCGCCAAGTATCCGACCCACGCCGACGTCAAGACCTTCTGGCGCGTGCCTACCCTGTTCAAGTCGGTGCAGGACAAGGCGATCGCCGACAAGACCTACGAGAAGTTTCCGCTGGTGCTCACCTCCGGGCGCCTGGTCGAGTACGAAGGCGGCGGCGAGGAGACGCGCTCCAACCCCTGGCTGGCCGAGCTGCAGCAGGAGAACTTCATCGAGATCAATCCGAAGGCGGCCAACGACCGCAACATCCGTCCCGGCGACATGGTGGCGGTGCGCACGCCGAGCGGCGCGAAGATCAAGGTCAAGGCGATGATTACCGAGCGGGTCGATGCGCTGACCTGCTTTATCCCGTTCCACTTCTCGGGGTGGTGGCAGGGCAAGGACATGCTCGAGTACTACCCGGCGGGCGCCGCGCCTATCGTGCGCGGCGAGGCGGTCAACACCGCCACCACCTACGGCTACGACCGGGTGACGATGATGCAGGAAACCAAGACCACCATCTGCCAGGTTGAAGTGTGGCGCGACGAGCCGAAGGCTTAAGGGGAGAGCAAACATGGCCAGAATGAAATTTTTGTGCGATGCCGAGCGCTGCATCGAGTGCAACGGCTGCGTCACCGCCTGCAAGCAGGAGCACGAGGTGCCCTGGGGCGTGAACCGGCGCCGCGTGGTCACCATCAACGACGGCGTGCCGGGCGAGAAATCGATCTCGGTGGCCTGCATGCACTGCTCGGACGCCCCCTGCATGGCGGTCTGCCCGGTCGACTGCTTCTACAAGACCGAAGAAGGCGTGGTGCTGCACGACAAGGACCTGTGCATCGGCTGCGGCTACTGCTTCTACGCCTGCCCGTTCGGCGCGCCGCAGTTCCCGCAGGCGGGCGCCTTCGGCCTGCGCGGCAAGATGGACAAGTGCACCTTCTGCGCCGGCGGCCCGGAAAAGGACAATTCCGAAGCCGAGTGGCAGAAGTACGGCCGCAATCGCCTGGCCGAAGGCAAGCTGCCGGCCTGCGCGGAAATGTGCTCCACCAAGGCGCTGCTCGGCGGTGACGGCGACGTGATCGCCGACATCTACCGTACCCGCGTCACCAAGCGCGGCCGCGGCGCCGAAGTGTGGGGCTGGGCCTCGGCCTACGGCAAGCCCGAGGGCGGCGCTGCTGCTCCCGCGCCCGCCGGCAAGTCGTAGGGAGGCGTGTACATGACCATTTCCCCACGCAAGGCAGCGCTCGGCGCGGCACTGGCCGCGGTGCTCGCCGTGGCGGGCTGCGGCGACAGCGAACTCGGCCAGGCCACCACCTACGAGCAGGGCAAGTACAAGGGCAAGCGCGATACGCGGCCCTACGAAAACGATCCCTCGGCGTTCTCCAACGGTTCGAACTGGAACAAGGGCGACAAGACCACCTGGGAAGCGGCGATCAAGAAGCGCCAGCAAAGCCAGAACGAGTACAACCGCGCCGAATAGGGAGACCAGCAGATGCGTGCACGCAGCTTCTCCTTGACGCTGGCCGGCGTTGCCCTGGCCGCTGCCGCCGCGCTGGCCGCGCTTGGGGCGGCGGCGCAGGGTCAGCCTGCGCCTTCCGGCGGCACCAACGCCACCGGCATGACCGGCACCGGCACCAATACCAAGCCGGCGCCCAGCCCCGGCGCCCAGGCGCAAACCCCGGCACCTGGCGCTCCGGCCGCCGCCGCCGCGCCACCGCCGGCACCCGCCATGGCGCCAGCCCCTGCGCCGCCTGCCGTAAGCAGCGCGCCGGCGCAAGGCACCCAGACCTTCGATTCGGTACTCAATCCCAACGCCAATGCCGAGGCGCAGCGCCAGCGCTCCCAGCCCGGCAACAATGCGCCGGTGTGGCGCGATGCGCGCTCCGGCGAGTCGCATTACACCAGCATTCCCGGCCGCGAAGTCGGGGTGCTGATCCAGTCCGGCGGCGAAACCTGGCGGCAGCGCCGCAACAACCAGCTGATCCCGTTCGGCGGCTACCTGTTCGCCGGCGTGTTCGCGCTGTGCGTGCTGTTCTTCCTGTGGAAGGGCACGCTGCAATTGCAGCACCCGGAAACCGGCCGCAAGCTGCAGCGCTTCACCGGCTTCGAGCGCCTGGTGCACTGGACGGTGGCGATCACCTTCTCGATCCTGGCCATCAGCGGCCTGGTGATGGCGTTCGGCAAGCTGGTGCTGCTGCCGATTATCGGGCACACCCTGTTCGCCCTGCTCACCGTGCTGCTCAAGACCCTGCACAACTTCACCGGCCCGGTGTTTTCCCTGGCCATCCTGGTGATGCTGTTCACCTTCATCAAGGACAACTGGCCGAAATCCTACGACCTCACCTGGCTGCTCAAGGGCGGCGGGCTGGTCAACCACGAACATATTCCGTCGGACAAATTCAACGCCGGCGAGAAGCTGTGGTTCTGGGGCGGCGTGCTGGTGCTGGGCGTGATCGTCAGCGCCTCGGGCTTCGTGCTGGATTTTCCCAATTTCGACCAGACCCGCTCGGTGATGCAAACGGCCAACGTGGTGCACCTGATCGGCACCCTGTTGATGATGACCGCCGCCCTGGGCCATATCTACATGGGTACGGTGGGCATGGCCGGCGCGTTCAACGCGATGAAAACCGGCTATGTGGACGAGGAGTGGGCCAAAGAGCACCACGAGTACTGGTACAACAAAATGAAGAGCAAGGCGCCGTCACCCGAGTCCGCATCCGGCGGCCCGGTGCCGCTGGCCGCGCCGCAAGCCAAGGAGGAGTAAGATCATGACGTCCTGGAAACATGTGTGGTCCGGATTGAGTTTGGCCTTGCTGGCCGGTGTGGCGTGCGCGAAACTGCCGCCGCCTCCGCCGGCCGACCCGGCGAAGGCCGAGGAAGCCAAGCAGAAGGCCGCCGACACCGCCAAGAAAGAAGCGGAGTTGCTGGCCAAGTACATGGACAAGGCCGTGGTGAACTATGCCGCCAAGGCCAAGTCAGAGAACAAGGAGTTCAAGCCGCTGCTGGGGGCGGGCATACAGCCGCCTCCCGCGCCGGCAGCAGCACCCCCGCCGGCCGGACCGGCTGTGGCCGCGGCCAAACCCGCGGTGGCAGCCGCCGCACCGGCCGCACCTGGAGCGCCTCCAGCCAAAAAGTAACCTAGGAAGACATAGCCGATGAAATTGCCGCTCGCCCTGTTCACCATCACTCTTCTGGCCGCAGGCTGCGGCGGCATGAGTTCATCCGGCAGTTCCGGCGGTGGAGCCCCGGCGGCCTCGGCCAGCCTGCAGCCCCGCAGCGGCAGCAGCACCACCGGCACGGTCGCTTTCAGCCCGCGCAGCAGCGGCAAGATGATGGTGACGGTGGACATCTCCGGCCTGAAGCCGAACGCCGAGCACGGCTTCCACGTGCATGAAAAAGGCGACTGCAGCGCACCGGATGCGATGAGCGCCGGCGGCCATTTCAACCCGCTGGGCAAGCCGCACGGCGGCGCGACGGGCGATCACCACGCCGGCGACATCCAGAACCTCAAGACCGATGCCAGCGGCCGCGCCCGCGCCAGCTTCGAGATCGACGGCCTGACCATCGGCGGCACTGCCGACGTGATCGGCAAGGCGGTAGTGGTGCACCGCGACCCGGACGACTACAAGAGTCAGCCGGCCGGCAATTCCGGCCCGCGCATCGCCTGCGGCCTGATCGTCAAGGCATAGGCGGCTGCGCTATCACCAAGGCCGCCCGTGGGCGGCCTTGTTCATTTAAGACTGCGAAACTGTCCCAGGCGAGTCCGGCAGGTAACGCCGGAACCGGCTTGCCTTTTGACAATCGAATCCAGGTCGAGTCCGCTTTGCGCGCGCCCGCTGGATTGCGCCGCCTGCCACTGAGTAGCATCGGCGGGCATGGCCAGCGCCAGCAAAAACAGGCCGGTGGCGGCGAAGATCATCGGAACGGAATGCAGGCGCAGGGTCATGGCGAGGCTCAAAAGGGGTCGGACGGTGCTTTGTCAGCGTCTTCCGGGCGCCGGAAGGGCTATCGGCACCTCTACCTTTGCG
>Ga0075368_10000298_pt1 | contig 14314 bp, 17 predicted proteins | sample EndMethybrTD3033_FD_71518 | JGI IMG/M metagenome (GOLD analysis project Ga0075368, IMG submission 71518) | Populus endosphere microbial communities from Tennessee, USA - Endosphere MetaG P. TD hybrid TD303-3 | ecosystem: Host-associated > Plants > Roots > Endosphere | place: USA: Tennessee... | reverse complement strand
CGATCCAACCGCAAGCAGCCCTTCGCCTTCTCGCCGTGGCTCTACAAACAGCGAAACCTCGTCGAACGATTCTTCAACCGCATCAAGCAGTTCCGTGGCATCGCCACCCGCTATGACAAAGACCCTGCCAACTTCCTCGCAGCCATCAAGCTCATCTGCGTGCGCATCTGGTGCAGTGCGTAATGAGTCTACGCGCTAGATATATCTGCCGGGTTTCGCATTTCTGCTGAAAATTTCCGAAATGGTGACCCCTACGGGAATCGAACCCGTGTTTCAGCCGTGAGAGGGCCGCGTCCTAACCGCTAGACGAAGGGGCCATATGTCGCATGGGCGACAGGCAGGGGCGTGCCTTTAGGCAGGGTAGGCGATGGCGTCAAGCGAAAGCGGTGAAAAGTTCTTGCAGCCACCTGTGTCGACTGCGGCCCATAAAAAACCACCCCATGCGATGCACGGGGTGGCCAGGTTCAGGGAGGAGACGCCTCCAAGGGGGAGGCGCCCTACACGATACACCCGAAAGGGGGGCAGGTGCATCGCATACAACAGAAATAGGACAGGGCGAGGCTGCTTTCAAGAGCAAGCCCCACCCTGATCCGATATATTTGCGATTAACGGAGTTAATCGGGCTTTCAGGCTTCCACGGCCACCGGCGCGGCCGGCGCGGCGATCGGGCCCTTGCCCTGACCGATCTGCGCTTCGAAAATCTCGCGCATCAGTTGCAGCGAGAACAGATGGGCGTGGATCAGCGGCAGCAGGCCGTTCTGGTTGATCTTGCGCAGCTGGTCACCACGCAGGTCGCGCAGCTTTTCCTCGTTCACCATGCGGAAGCCGCGATAGACGAAGGGCTGTTCGTTGTTCGGGATCTGGATCGCGACTTCGCCGTCCATCAGCAGGTCCATTTCGGCGAGATCCTTCATGAACTGGCCGGTGCGGGCGGCTGCCTGCTCGAAATCTTCGCAGAACTTCAGGATGCCCTTGGTCACGTCGGTCGGCTGGCCATTTTCGAACAGGACCGGGCCGTCGCCTTCGGTGCCGATTGCCTTGCTGGTCGGATCGAAGCAGAGCGAGAGTTCGTCGCTGTCGGAGCGCAGCTTGGCCAGCATCCAGGGATAGCGGCGGACATAGGCCGGGACATAGGCCGGGCCGCGCAGCTTGCCTTCGTCGTCGACGAAGACGTTCACGCCCTCATTGAGGCCCATCAGCGCGAGCGGCACCGAATCCTGGCCGGCCGAGAAGATGATCGGCACGAAGCGCTGGGCCGAGACGAATTCGTCGATCGTCAGCGGCACGGCATGCTGGGTCACCAGGAACGGAGCGGCATCGACCGGCTGAGTGCGATAATCAGCGTGATCCACGGTGCTGAGCGGGATCAGGTCGTTGTAGAAGATGGGAAGGCTGTTCGCGGGCGCGCTGGCCATGATGTTGTTCCGTCCTGTTAGAAAGCGCGCAAGGCTTGCGTCGCTGATCCGAATATGGGTGTGACGGGATAATCGGAGCCATCCCGCTAGGCAATCGCTTTGTGGACGTGCTGCGCTCAACCCTCGTCGGGGCGAGGGATGAGCTTGTCGGGATTCATGATTCCGCCCGGATCGAAGGCTGCCTTGATCGCGCGCAGGGCATGGATGCGGGCCGGGCTGGCGAGGCGTCCGAGTTCGGCCCGCTTCATCTGGCCGATGCCATGTTCGGCCGAGATGGAGCCGCTCGCGGCGACCACCGCGTCATGGACGAAGGCGTTGATCGCCTGGCCCTGTGCGGCGATCCAGGCCGGGCCGTCGCTGGTGCCCCTGGGCGCGCGGACATGGAAATGGACATTGCCGTCGCCCAGATGGCCGAAGGAAGAGGCGGTCGTGCCGGGGAAGGCGGCTTCGGTGGCGGCGGAAGCCTCCAGCATGAAGGCCGGCATGCGCGGCACCGGCACGCTAATATCATATTGCAGCGCCGGCCCCTGTGCCTTTTCGGATTCCGACAGGGATTCGCGGATGCGCCAGAAGGCCTCTGCCTGGGCTTCACTGGCGGCAATGGCGGCGTCGATCGCGATACCGCGTTCCAGCGCCAGGCCGAGCGCGCCTTCCAGCCGTTCGGTCGGGCCGGGCTCGCGCATGTCGCCATGGTCGACTTCGATCAGCACATGCCAGGGCGTGCGGGTCTCGATCGGGCAGCGCGTGCCGGGAATATGGGAGAGGACATGGCCAAGGCCATCGTCGGCAATCACCTCGAACCCTTCGACGCTGTCGCCCAGTTCGCCTTCGACCAGGCGCAGCAGGGCGAGGGCATCGGTGGGCGTCTGCACGCCGACCCAGCCAACGGCACGGGCGGCGATGGCCGGGACGAGCCGGAGGGTGGCTGCGGTGATGACGCCCAGCGTGCCCTCCGCGCCGATCAGCAACTGCTTGATGTCATAGCCGCGATTATCCTTCTTGAGCGCGTCCAGCCCGTCGAAGATGCTGCCGTCGGGCAGTACCGCCTCGATCCCCTCGACCAGCGCGCGCATCGTGCCGTGGCGCAGCACCTGGGTGCCGCCGGCATTGGTCGAGACGAGGCCGCCGATCGTGGCCGATCCCTTGGCGCCCAGGCTGAGCGGAAAACGACGGCCGGCCGCTTCCGCGGCGTCGTGCAGGTTGGAAAGGATGACGCCGGCCTCGCACACCGCCAGATTGTCGTCGGCCGACAGGCTGCGGATATGGTTCATGCGGCGGAGTGAAAGGATCAAGGCCGATCCATCGGCTGGCGGCGTGGCGCCACCGACCATTGAGGTGTTTCCGCCTTGGGGCACCAGCGCAATGCCCAGTTCCGCGGCCAACGCCACGCAGTCGGCCACTTCGCGCGTCGAGGCAGGGGACAGGATCGCGCGGGCCGTTCCATGATAGCGGCCGCGCCAGTCGCTGACCCAGGGGGCGATATCATCGGCATCGGTGATGACGCCCTTGGGACCGAGCAGGGCGACGAAGCGATCGATGGCATCCTGTGCGATTATGGCTTGTTCTGTCATGGGACATGCTATGCCCCGGAATTCATCGACGGTTCAACCGTTGGCCGATAGCTTGCCACTCCCAAAAGGGGTTCCGCTTGGTTCATACCATCCTGATGCTGCTTGCAGTGCCTGCTGCCGACCCGGTGCAATGGGCGCAACTGACGATCGAGCAGCGCGTGATCATTCGTGTTCCGATGGCCAAGGGGCGGGCGCCAATGCGAGTCGTGCCCAAGAGCGATGAGCGGTGGGAAGAGAAAAAGGGGCCGCGCTGCGTGGCGCTGCGATCGATTCGCGGGGCTAGCATCGTGGTGTCCAACGGGGTCGACCTGATCCTGGCGGACAAGCATCGCTATCGCGCGCGGCTGGAGCGAGGATGTGATTCCGCCAGCTTCTATTCGGGTTTCTATGTCGAGCCGGACGAGGATGGGTCGCTCTGTTCGGGGCGGGATGAATTGCAGGCGCGCAGTGGCGCGAGTTGCGGGATCGACAGCTTCAGGCGGCTGGTGGAGGCCGAACCTGAAGATTGAGCGGATAAAAAGCATCTTCCGAACGAGCGAAAATGCGCGATTTCCTTGACAAGGTGCTGATATTTCCGCAAGGCGCGCGCGATTTCTGTCTCGTCTTCGTGGCGAGCGGAGTACCTCCTGTCCCGGACATTTGAATGACTTTTGCCGATCTCGGCCTTTCCGACGAATTGCTCAAGGCCGTAACCGAGGCCGGTTACGACACGCCTACGCCGATCCAGGCGCAGGCGATCCCGCCGGTGTTGATGATGAAGGATATCATCGGCATCGCGCAGACGGGCACCGGCAAGACGGCGAGCTTCGTGCTGCCGATGATCGACATCCTCGCGCATGGCCGCGCCCGCGCGCTGATGCCGCGCAGTCTGATCCTGGAGCCGACCCGCGAGCTCGCTGCCCAGGTGGCCGAGAATTTCGAGAAATACGGCAAATATCACAAGCTCTCCATGGCGCTGCTGATCGGCGGCGTGCAGATGGGCGACCAGATCAAGGCGCTGGAAAAGGGCGTCGATGTGCTGATCGCGACGCCGGGCCGCCTGATGGACCTGTTCCAGCGCGGCAAGATTTTGCTCAACGGCTGCAACATGCTGGTGATCGACGAAGCCGACCGCATGCTCGACATGGGATTCATCCCGGATATCGAGGAAATCTGCACCAAGCTGCCAGCGCAGCGCCAGACACTTCTCTTCTCTGCCACCATGCCGCCGGTCATCAAGAAGCTGGCCGATCGTTTCCTGGACAATCCCAAGTCGATCGAGGTGGCGCGCCCGGCAACGGCGTCGACCAATATCACCCAGCGGCTGGTGAAGGTCGATTCGCGCAAGAAGCGTGAAGCGCTGCGCGCGATGCTGGAAGCAGAAGATGTGCAGAGCGCGGTGATCTTCTGCAACCGCAAGACCACGGTGCGCGAACTGAACAAGAGCCTGCAGCGTCACGGCTTCAAGTCGGGCGAGATCCATGGCGATATCGACCAGGCATCGCGCATCGCCGAACTGGAGCGGTTCCGCGATGGCAGCGTCAACATCCTGGTGGCGTCGGACGTCGCGGCGCGCGGCCTCGATATCAAGGGCGTCAGCCACGTCTTCAATTTCGACGCGCCCTGGCATCCCGATGACTATGTCCACCGCATCGGCCGTACCGGTCGCGCGGGGGCCAAGGGCGTTGCCTATACCTTCGTCGCGGCGGAGGATGCCGAGGCGATCGACAATATCCAGAAGCTGATCGGCACCAAGATCGACTATGTCGAAACGCCGGTAGCGGCGGCGCCTGCGCCGCGCGTCAAGGAAGAGCCGCGCAAGGCGGATCGCGAGGAGCGCGACAATGAGCGGTCCGGTGGCCGCGACGCGCGCCGCAAGCCCGAGCGCAAGTATGACCGGCGCAGCGACAAGCGGGATGATCGTCGTGACGACCGCCGCGACGCGCCGGCTGCACGGCCAGCGCCGCATAGCCGCCGTCAGGAACCCGATGATGGTCCGGATGATGGCTGGAACGGTCCGGTGCCCGAATTCCTGAACTTCGGTTTTGGTGGCTGAACGGCGCCACGCTGATTGAAAAGGCCCCCGTCACGCGCAGGCAGGGCGGGGGCCTTTTTGTTATGTGGCCATGACGACGCAACGGGAGGGTAAGGCCATGTCCGCAATTCCAGGTGTTGGCGCTTTCGCGATCGTGCCCAGCAATGACGTCGCGGTCGCGCTGGCCTTCTGGGAAAGGCTGGGCTTCGCGCGGATCGGCGGCGATCACCATTATCATATCATGGAGGGATGGGGCTGCGAGGTGCATCTGACCCAGGCCGGCGCGCCGCCCTGGGATGTGCCGGCGCATAATCCCTTTGGCGTCTATCTGCGCACGCCGGATGTGGCGGCGATCGCGGCGCGGGTCGATGACCTGGTCATCCGGCCGGGCGGCATTTTGCGCCATCGCGAATGGGGGCTGTATGAGGTCGGGATCAACGGGCCGGATGGACTGCTGGTGCGCATCGGCTGGCCGTCCGAACTGATCGAGGGCGCCTGACGCTATAATAGTCCCTGCGCGCGCAGGCTGCTATGCCCCTGCGCGCCAATGATGATATGGTCATGGACGCCGATGCCCAGCCGCTTGCCGGCCTCGACGATCTGGCGGGTGATCTCGATATCCTGCTTGCTGGGCGACGGATCACCCGACGGATGATTGTGGACCATCCAAACAGGCTTCGTAACGTGTGGATTTATATGATCTAATTCGAAATGTGATGCAAAATGGGGCCGGGGATTGGGGGCGGTTCGCGATGACCGAGCGTAATCATCACGGCTGATCATACGTACGCTCTCCGAGGCCCTTGGATGCACGGCACTGGACCTTATTCTTTTCGTCCCACGCATCAAGCTCATCGAGGGGGTAAAGCACGGCTTTGCCAATTTTCACGTAGGACGGCCCCAGGCGCATCGCGCGCCAATTTCGAAGGGTCCCGACTGAAATACCGCCGCGGTAGCGCTCAGCCACCTCGTCAGGGGTAAGGAATTTGCTATCTGGCACTACCGCCTCCTTCGGCCGCACGATCCAGGCCGTCCCGCCGCGTCTTGAGTTGATCGTAGCGGTAGTCTCTCGAGGCCGCTTTCGGGCTTGCACTTGAGCGCCCGGAATCGGTGCCTCACGCTTCCGCACGGACATACATGCTGCGTCATTCACAGCCGTGGAAGGTGTTCCGGGCAGGTGTCGGAGAAACGGATAGCATAGGGGGCACATAGGCGGGTTCGGCCGTAGCGCCAGGCGCCGGTCAGATGCTGCGCTACGGATTTGTGGGCAGTTCCGGTGGGGACTTTGTAGTGGGTGTGCGGGCGAGGAAAGACACGACCCTTGTCCAAATATGAGGCTCGGCCCAGCCGTTACCCCGTCCTGCGAGCAGCCATCTATGTTGGACTAGCCATCGCGTTCACCGGGCATACGGGGCTGGCTCGGCGGAAGGATGCCTCTGCGCTTTTTCAGGCTATCTGGGCAGAGCAAACGTTGAATAGTGCTGTCGAATATATGCCAGCTTCGGATCAATGTAGCGCTGACAGAAAGGCCTGCTCGGATCGGTTCGATAGTAGTTCTGGTAGCGCGCATCCGACGCCTTAAAGCCTGCAAACGATAGCACCAAGGTATGCACTGTCTCGCTAGACTCTTCGCCCAACCGGGCAATCGCTTGCTCAGCTTCATGTCGCTGGCTCTCTTCGAATACGTAAATCGCACTACGGTATTTGCTTTGGGGCGAACGGGCTCGCGTGGCGGAGTGCGTCCTGAGATGGACCTCGGACAGCGTCGTCAGACCAATGACCGAAGGATCGAAGGTGACGATCACCCCTTCGGCCCAAGCATCCGCTGGGGCCTCAGATTGGAGGAAGCCCTGCTCGACCTGACCAACGCCGCGCAATGCTTGGAACACGCCTTCGGTGCACCAGTGGCAACCACCTCCGAAACCAACTTTCGCCATTCTCAGCTCCTGCGCGCATGCGTACATTTTGACTCGGACCACTGAGGTTTGACGCCATGATCCGCGTTGCAGACCTAGTCTGCGGAGAAACGTGAGCACAGATGCCCACGTTCGCGGCCATCACGGTCATGACGTTAGCTGTGAAGCCAAGCTCATGCGTCCGGTCGAAAGTGGAGCACGAACGCCACGACCTTTTCTGCAGACATCTCACACGGCTTGAGTGAAGCCTTGCCGGCTGAGACGCGGTACAGGTTGAAGCTGACGATGTCGGTTCCAGCCAGCTCTCGGGCAAAAAGGCTGTTACGTCGGCCATCTTTGGAGCGGCGGACTGTAACGCCGAAGCGCCGGGCTTTGTAAGTGCCCTCGCTATATCCGTCCGGTAGCCTAGCGAAAGCGGTATCGAATTCTTTCTCCTCCATTTCACATCACTGGTGGCCGTTCGACGGCGAGGAGCTTGTCGAGCCCGCCCCTGGCATCGAGTGCATGGAGTTCGTCAGAGCCGCCAACATGCGTCCCGTTGATGAATATCTGCGGTACGGTGCTACGACCTGAGACGTCGATCATCGCTTTTCGGTTTTCCGCACTAGCCTCGATGTCGACCTCCTTGAACGGCACCCCCTTCTTTGTAAGCAGCGCTTTCGCTCGGCGGCAGTAGGGGCACCAACTCGTGACATAGAGGAGGACCTCTGGCTTCATTTTGCATCTCCAATCGTTGCCGCGTGACGTGTTCCTTCAGGGCAGAACCTAAGTATCACCGCGGTTCTCGAACGCCTGTGCGCGCCGGCGCAAACCTACGTGACGCCTGATTTGAGGAGGCCGCCGCAAGATCCAGGTCATCACGCAGCCATTTTCCTGACCGCATCCAGTACCCGGTCTTGCCGGTATGGCTTGGAAAAGAATGGAATATCGGGTGGGACAACAGCCTCTTCCGGCCACGGCCTTCCGGACGTGATTATGATCTGAATGGTCGGCCATTTGTTTCGAATACGCATGGCCAGCATGATGCCGTCGATGCCACCTGGCATGTCCACGTCGGTGAAGACGACCCGGATGTCGCGCCGTTCTTCCAAAGCCACGAGCGCAGCAGAGGCATCTGATGCTTCCAGCACTTCGAAGCCGGCTTCTTCAATCATGTCCGATGCAAAGAGACGGAGAAGTGGCTCATCTTCCACGACAAGCACCACAGGAGTGTTCGTTCCACGCATGTACTCCATCAAGCGTGGACCAGTTGGTGCACAGAGGCATGCAGGTCCGCCGCGAGACCCGCTGGATCGAAGCGGAGATCGACGCCACCAGCACCGACCAAACCGATGCTGATTAGCTTTGAGCCGAAGCCTTTACGCGACGGCGGCATAACGGGAGGCCCGCCCTGCTCTCGCCACTGGATCTTCAGCATGCCGCCGTCCTGGCTGTCTTCGACGCCCCAAGACAGCGACACTCTCCCATAGTCGTTCGTCAGAGCGCCGTACTTGCAGGCGTTGGTCAGCAGTTCGTGCACGATGAGCGAAAAGGACAGCGCCGCTCTTGGGCCTAGCGCCACTGGCGGTCCAGCCAATTTAACCCGATCAGAGAATCCAATCGCTTCTATGACGGTCGCCGCAACCACTTGGAGATCAGCCTTTGTCCAACTCGTCTGGAGCAGGGTGTCGTGCGCTGCACTCAGGGCCATCAGCCGGCGTTCGAAGGCGTAGACGGCGTCGCGGTCGGTCACGGTTCGCAGAGTTTGGCTCGCTATAGCTTGAACCATGGCGAGCGTATTCTTCAGGCGATGCGCTATTTCACCATTTACGATGTGCTGGCGCTGCTCGGCACGATGCCGCGCAACCCCTGCTTCAAGTCGGTCTGCAGCGCTCCGCAGGAATGCAATCTCTTCGTCGGGCCACAGCCGGGGGATACTGCAATGCACAAAGAAAACGGCAATTGTCTTGCCATGATCGCGCACAGGCATGTCGATCACTGCGCGAATACCGATACGCAACGCGCCATCGAGATTGTGCAGCGCGCGTTCGTCAGACAGGGCGTCTCTTACTACTAGAGGGTCGCCGTCGACGAGTGGCTTGTGCAAGCTCCCAAATTCGTCAAGCCGGTGTCGACCGGCGATGCTCATCACCCCCGGTGCAGTCCAGTGTGTTTCAACGTCGATCGTCTCGACGTCATGGTCGACGGTTCCAAACCCGGCTCGGTCCGTGGCGAGTGTTCGACCGACGATGGCCGAGGTGCCAGAAGCCATCTCCTCTGTGTCGCTACTGTTGCGGATAACTTCACCAATCTCAACAAGTGCAGTCTGCAGTTGAGTTACGCGCTCGCTAGTCTTGGCGATCCGCCGCAGTTCAAGGTTCTCGCTGGCGAGACGGGCAAGTGCCTGGAGCATCGCCCTTTCCATCTCGCTCAGTCCTGCCGGCCGCGGAGCGGTATCGATGACACACAGCCGACCGACTACCGCCCAGGATCGAAGAACAAGCGGCGCGCCAGCGTATGCCCGGAAGTGCCTTTCGCCCGTGACAAGCGGATTGCGCTTCGTTCGCGCATCGGCCGTCAGATCGACGATCTCTAGAAGCTCGCCTTGATCGATCTCGATCCGACAGACCGAATGTTCGATATCCGTCTCACATACGTCGAGCCCGTACTTGGCCTTGAACCACTGTCGGTCGGTGTCAAGGAGTGTGATCAGAGCGATGGGAGCGCCACAGGCCTTAGCCGCAACGAAAACGAGATCGTCGAAGGATTGCTCGTCCGGTGTGTCGAGAACCATGAGTTCAGCAAGGGCCTTCACTCGCTGAACAGCCCCCGCGTCTGTCGCACTGGCGCTTAGGTTCGGCACCTTAATGTCCCTGCACGCGAGGCGGCCACTGCGGCGCCGATGTCTCGGCCTCACGCGTCACTGCAGCATCGCCACCGTCGACGGTGAGGACAATCTTGCCTTGAATGTGGCCCGCCTCAGCTCGCTCGTGAGCGGCGGCCGCTTCCGAGAGGGGGTATGTGCTATCGACCGCGACGCGAACAGTCCCGCTGTCCAGCAATCGACCTAGCTCGGCGAGTTGGGCTCCGTTGGACCGTACCTGTGTCGCAGAGACCGTCACGCCGAGGTTAGCGGCTTCATCGTGTCCCGCGAAGCCAAGCGGAAAGATTGGAAAAAGCGCGCCGCCACGACGTATCGAGCGCAGGAAACGACTGGCTGTCGGGCCACCTACCGCATCGACGACGAGGTCGACCTCGCGCACGGAGTCTTCCGCCTTGATTTTCGTGTAATCGATGAATTCGTCTGCGCCGAGATCGCGCAGAAATGTCTCGTGTCGGCCTGACGCGACAGCTATCACGCGCGCGCCCTTGTGTTTTGCTAACTGCAGTGCGAGGTGACCGACACCGCCGCCGGCGCCATTGATCATGACGCTTTTGCCTTCCAACGGGACCGGGTCGTGCCTCCCGGGCTGCAGGGGATTGGGTTCGCTATGACCCAGCTCTATCAGGTACTGCCACGCGGTCAGTCCCGACATCGGCGCTGCAGCGGCATGAACATGGTCGAGGCCGCGAGGTTTTAGCGCCAGATCTGATGCCGGTGCCGAAACGTACTCTGCATATCCCAGGCTTTCGCCAAAACTTGGGAATCGGATCATTCCAAAAACTTCGTCACCCGGCGAAAACGCTGTGACATCCGGGGCGACAGCCTCAACGATCCCGGACACATCCGAGCCGGGTATGGCCGGCAACTCGATCGGCGGTCTCCACTCGGGGGGCAGCGCCTTGTACCCTTCTCTGAGATACCAATCTGGAGGATTGAGGCCAGCCGCATGCACTCGGACGAGAACCTCGCCTGGCCTGACGGCGGGCTTTGGAGCATCCTCGTAGCGGAGTACGCCGGGAGCACCGAATTCGTGGAAGCGGATTGCCTTCATCAATATCCTCCGGTCAAACGCGTTCAAGAAGAGCAACGGTGCCCTGGCCGCCGTCAGCGCAGATGCTGACGATCCCGCGCGACCCCACCGGCAGGGCCCACAGTTCCTTCACCGCTTGGCTAAGATCGCGCGCGCCGGTCGCCCCGAAGGGATGTCCGATGGCTACCGAACCGCCATTGGGGTTGACTCGATTCCAATCGAACTCGCCCATGGCGGCCTCGACGCCGGCCTTTTCGCGTACCCAATCCGGATCGGCGATGGCCGCGACATTGGCCAACACCTGGGCGGCGAACGCTTCGTGGATCTCCCACAGAGCGATGTCGGAGAAGCCGAGGCGATGCCGCGCGAGCAAGCGCGGTATCCCGTAGGAAGGCGCCATCAGGAGCCCTTCCGTATGGAGGTCGACTGCCGACACTTCGTAGTCGACGAGCCGCGCGAAAGGCGTACCGGCGGGGAGTCTCCTCAGACCCGCGTCGTTGGCAACCCAGCAGCCGGCCGCTCCATCGGTGATGGGGGAACTGTTGCCGGCCGTCAGGCTGCCCTGTCCGCTCTCCCGATCGAAGGCTGGCTTTAGGGCGGCGAGGCGCTCCGCAGACGTATCTGCTCGCGGGTTCGCGTCGCGCGCCAGCTCCGGCAGAGAGATGACAAGGTCGTCGAAGAAGCCGTTGTCCCAGCCGGCGACGGCTCGCTGGTGGCTCTTCAGAGCCCAGTCGTCCTGTGCTTCGCGCGAGACCCGCCAAGCTTTGGCGGTCTCTTCCATGTGATCGCCCATCGTCCGGCCGGTGATACGGTTGGCCCACCCCTTGGTTGGGAGCACGAAGTCGCGCGGCGTCAGCGATTGCAGCGCCGAAAGTGCCGCGGCCGGATCCTGCCCGAACAGATCGGTCAGTCGCTTGGATGCTTCAGCGGTTAAGGCAAGCGACGGCCTGCTCATGACCTCTGCGCCGCCGACCATTGTCAGGTCCGTCCCGCCGCCAAGCAGTCCTGCCGCAGCGAAGGTTGCAGTCATGCTGGTCGAGCACGCTAGGACAACGGAGAACGCGGGGATGCTGGGGTTGAGCTTGGCGTCCAGCCAAACTTCCCGAGCGATGTTGCTCCATCCCAGGTTGGGTATGACGGTTCCCCAAACAGCCAGATCGGGCTCGGCTAAATTCGCCATCGCCTGGACCACGGGCACGGATAACGAGACCGCGTCGTAGTTGGCCAACGCCCCGCTACCTCGGCCGAAGGGTGTCCGCAGCCCAGCCGCTACGAAAACAGGTTCAGCAAAGCGACTCATACTGATCTCCTGGGAATCGGAAGTTGAAGAAGGATGAGCGTGGGCGGTTCGCTGCGTTTAACCACCATAGCGCTCAGTCTTGATGATTGAGGGGTCGAGGCCTGCCGAGAGCGCACCGTCCGTTGCGATGTTGACGAAGCCGTTGGAGCCGCAGACGAACACCTGCGAAGGGTTTCGGCCGAGACGGGAGATTGTCTCCTTGACCATCAAGCCGTCGATGCGCCGATCAAAGTCCGACGCGCGCAAGGGCGCCTCGCGGGTGATCGCCAGCGCCAAGCTGAATGCTGGATCGTCCGTTTCAATTGAGTGCAGTTCCCTGGAGAACAGCACGTCTTGGGCGGTCCGCGCGGACAGGAGCAATGCAACTGGGACCGTCTGCGCTAGGGATCGGCGCTGGCGGATCATCGCCATTAGCGGCACCACGCCGGAGCCCGCCCCAATCAGTAGGACTGGCTCGTCGGCAGGCTCCGGCCATAGGAAATGGCCACCGAGCGGCCCACGGAGTTCGATCTCGTCGCCGGTTGCTGCGATATCATGGAAGAACGGTGAGACCTCGCCATCGTGAAGGCGCTCGATGGCGAGTTCGAGGATCGGAGATGAAGCGGGCGACGAGGCGATCGAATAGCTTCGCATCGCGGTGTAGCCGTCGGGCGCGGTCAGACGGACATCGACGTGCTGGCCCGCGACATGAGCGAACGGGTTCCCCAACCGCAGGAAGAAGCTCTTGATACTCGGAGTCTGTTGGACGATTTCGTCGATGAAGCAGGACTGCCAAAACGCGGGTTGCGCGCCGATCTCAGTCATGGGTGTATCTCTGCTCGCGCCAAGGATCGCCGTAGATGTGGTATCCACGCAGCTCCCAGAAGCCGGCTTCATCACGCGTTGTGAATTGCAGCGCGTTCACCCATTTTGCGGACTTCCAGAAGTATAGGTGGGGAACGAGTAGGCGCGCCGGTCCTCCATGATCGCGTGGAAGTGGCTGGCCCTCGTAGTTCAGAGCGATCATCGCCTTCCCCGACAACATGTCGGCCAAGGGAACATTCGTCGAATACCCGTCGTAGCAATGCGCCAAGACGAAGTCGGTTGGCCGCTCAATCCCTGCTGCCGCAAGGATGTCCTCGATGAGCACGCCCTCCCATGCAGTATCGAGCTTGGACCAGGACGTCACACAGTGAATGTCTTTGGTCACCTTCGTCTTGGGCAGCGCGTTGAACTCGCCCCAATTCCAGACCTTAATGGGTCTCGGGCCGATCTTGACCGTGAACTTCCAGTCGGATGTCTCAATGCGCGGCGTCGGTCCCGCTGTCAGAACGGGAAAATTTTCAACGAGGTGCTGACCAGGCGGGACTCGGTTCGAGTGGTCGCCGCCTGAACCGCGGCCGGTAAAACCTCTGGTGACCATGTCGAACCCCCTTGCTTGTCACGACAGACCGAAACCGGGTTCATCACAGACTATTAGGAGCAAGAACGTAGCGTAAGCAAAGGTCATGCTTTCCGATAGGTCGGATATTAGATCACCGGTGTTCGTTGCAGTATTAAGATGATTGCGCCCACTATGAGTTACGACGATTGCCTAGATACTATAGAGGCATATCGCCAAGTTTGACCAATGCCTGTCCGCTATAGTTTCGATAGCTTCATGGAATAGTCGAGGGAGCGCTGAGGCGAGAGGCGGCCAGCGTCGGCCAAGGGTATAGAAACTATGCTGAGCAGCTATTGGAATTGTCTATCATAACAATTCATAGTCGTGGCTGCCGAAATCCTGTCTTTCTGAGGCATAGTTCGAAAGAAATCCCGATCTTATCGATCAAGAGACCTCAAGACGAAGAGCGCAGATACGTGCAGCAGTTCGTCTGTCGCCGCCATGACCGGCCAGACATCGGCCTGCTGCATTGAGGTTGGAGAAATCGGTGAGAGAGACCGGACCGCAAGCGCCCGAGCTTCGTGTGCAGCATTGGATCGGCGAGGATGGACACCGCCTCGATGCGTCCATCAAGCTTTCAGACATCGGTCCCGGGCCGAAGATTCTGTTCGCATTCCAGCACTGGTGCCGTGGCTGCCATCTGCATGGCTTTCCCACGCTTCAAAGGTTGCATGGGGCGTTGGAATCCAGGGGCGTCGGGTTTGCCGTCATCCAAACCGTCTTCGAAGGCGCCCAAGAGAATACGTTCGAAAAGTTGCGCGTCAATCAGCTTCAGTACGGCT